>VFQN01000808.1_pt1 | contig 56137 bp, 86 predicted proteins | sample 3512371 | NCBI WGS metagenome assembly VFQN01 (sample SAMN10412370, study PRJNA504923) | tailings metagenome | isolation source: Replicate 2 from Balatoc abandoned mine | place: Philippines: Itogon, Benguet | collected 2017-08-28
GGGGGGCGCGCGCGGGCGGTGCGCCCCCCCCGGCCGGCCCCCCCCCCCCCCCCCCCGCGCGCCCCCGCGGGCGGGGCGGCGGGGGGGGGGTTGGGGGGGGGGGGGGGGGGGGGGGGGGTAGCCGCAGAGATGCAAACTAAGTGTCCGGGAAGCACTGTAGATGATGTTGAGGGTGGGGTTGCAGACGGATTTTACGACCGGTGGGTCCTTTGGGGGGCGCCGCAGAATGCAAACTAAGTGTCGGGGAAGCACTGTAGATGATGTTGAGGGTGGGGTTGCAGATGTATTTTACGACGGGTGGGTCAATTGGGTTACATGAAGCATATTCTGATATTTCGAGGTGCATGATGCTTACGGTGGGGCTGTAGACCTAATCCGCGACGGGCGGGTGGCGGGTTAGGGCAGGTATGGGCGGAGGCCGGAGGGGTCGAGTACCAGGGGCAGCGCAGGCGGGATGGGCAGCAATGCAACACTAGGGTGGGGCAGCAGACCTGCTACACGACGGGTGGATCCCGGGCATGAGAAATGTGAGGGAGGGGTATTGCATTAAAGGCAACGCGAGCAGGTAGGCAGAGGAAGCGGCCGGCGCCTCGCACTGTGACCAGGCATCAGGTTGACGTGCACCAGGCTAGCCCTCCTGCGCCGCCTACACAAAGCACTGCGCGCTTGGGTTGCTTGCGTCCTTTACCGGTACACGCTAACCGCTTAATGCAAGTGCCCCTCCGGTGTTCCCTCCCCTCCGCCAGGCGACAAGGAGACCCGCGCTTGGACCATCCGCAAGGGCATGACGGCGCCGCAGGCAGCGGGCGTCATCCACACCGACTTCGAGAAGGTGAGGCTGTACAGCATGTACGACATGCACGAAAATTCCGCATCAGATGCCAGGGCTGCGTGAGGGTTAGGTGGTTTCGAGGCAGGTGAGTCTCGTACCACAGCGACGTTGATGCATGGCCCGCTTGTTTCTCACAGCCAGGCTTCGTCCTTGCGGATACCATTGCCTCGTGTGACTTCCTCATGAGCAAAGCTACGCATACCGCTTATAATGAATGTTTTTAATCCACCCACAGGGCTTCATCCGTGCTGAGACCATTGCCTTTGCCGACTTCATCAAGAACAAGGGCTACACGGGGTCCAAGGAGGCGGGGGCGCTGCGGCTGGAGGGCAAGGAGTATGTGGTGCAGGAGGGCGACGTGATGCTGTTCAGGTTCAACGTGTAAGCCGCATGTGTGTGTGGGTTAAGTGTTGTGTGGGTTAGCTGTGTGAGGTGATGCTGTTCAGGTTCGACATGGAAGCCGCATGCGTGTGGGTTAGCGGTGGTGTGGGTAAGGTGTGAGAGGTGTGCTGAGGTGCCCTTATGGGGTCACGGCATGTATGGCGTATGGGCGGTGTCGATTTTGCTTGGTCGGTGGCTTGCGTGAGGGAAGGGCTGGTGTTGGGTGGGACTGGAGAGGTTGCAGGGTGCATGATGAATCTGTGCGTCGTACTTGGAAAAGTGAAGGGGGCGCCGTTGATGAGGAGTGTGAGCAGACTTGCCGGCGTTGCGTTGAGTGCTGAGGCCTGAGGGGGCCCGGCTGGGGCGCCACTGGTGAGGGGTCGTATGGTAGCAGTGCGGAGCAATCCGGAGCAAATTTGGCAGCCGGCGAACAGAGAATCAATTTTGTGCGTGTTGGCGCCGACAGGGCGCGTACCCGGCCTGCCAGACGTTTCTTGTGTCGTTTCCTTACTGTCGAGGCAGGGGAGGAAGTGAGTATGAGGAGCCGAGCCTGCGGCCTTGAGCTGCCAAGGGGTTGTGTTCGTTGCGCATGGCCCTTTGACTGTGACGGTTACGGGTCGACGGGTCGGCACCCAAGTCAACGCCCGCTGAGCGTTCCTCCGCTTGATAGTCTGGGCCTATATGTCATCCTGTTGCTTGTCATTTCCCACCATAATCTGAAAAGCCCTTCGCGACGTTACCAACGCGCCGATGAGTCGTGCGCGGCCAAACGGCTTCACAACGGCAATTCATCGGGCCGTAACGCAGGACTGCAGACATCACGCGAGCGGCTAGCGTAGCACTGTTGCGCTCGAAGTCGCATGACCTGTTTGTATGGCCCCAGCTGGCGAAGCCGAGCTTGCTGCAAGGCTGACTGACTCTATCAACAATATAAATGGAATGCTTAAGCGGTCAACACTTTCGATGAACGCGGGCGGGCGGTCCTGGGAGGAATTGTCTCCAGGGCGACGACATTCCCAACAAAAGTAAGGAAGGCAATAGGGATTTGCACTTGCTCACCAGCCCATTGTTTCCTTGAACCGCAAGCACAGTTCCTCACAGCGGTGCTACCCCCTGCCTTCGGACGCAGCCGCCCGGGCTCAAAGCAGCGACCGCGGGGCCCTGGGGCTCACGCAACAGCCAGCGCCGACTCGGTCGGCCCGCCCCGGCTGACCCATGAGCGCCTTCAGCAATACGCCGTGGCCCACGCCGCCCTCACCGCCCCCGCCCGACCCACAACAGCCGCACCCCGCAGCGTAGCAGGCGGCAGCGTCCCAGGCGCGCTACGCAAGCTCGCCTCCCAACCAAGCGGCCTGCTGCCCTCCCCCGCCCCACCCCAGCCCCTCGCATCCGCCGTCCCCCGCCCCACCCCCCGCCGCGCCGCATCCGTGGCCCAGATGCCCTCCCCTGGCAACCCCATAACCCCCGCCAGCGCACTCAACCCCATCCCCACCGTTCGCTTCGCCCTTAGCGCCTCTGGGAAAGGCCCGCCCTCCCCTCCAGCCAGGGGAGGGCCCCCTCCCGGGACCGTCTCCGCCTCCTGGGACGCAACCGCATGGACCCAGCAAGCCCCCGTGCCCCCCCGCCCCGGGGCCTCATCCCCCCCTGCCCACGCCCCTCCACCCGAGCGCGCGTTCGGCCCTCGGGCAGCAGAGTACCCCGCCCGATCCGTGTCCGCCCCGCGCCCTGCGCACCTGCAGGGGGGCATCTTCGGCCCTCAGGCGTGGTACGACAGGCACGTGTCCAGCCACCACGTGGTCACTGGGACAGGGGCAGGGCACCCAGGGAGCCCGGGCGTGCCAGGGGCACAAGGCCATGGGGGAGGGGTGGGCACTGGCGGTGGCCCACGGGTCAGTGGGAGCGGCAGCGCACGGTCGGCAGCCGTGCGCGCCTCGGCCCCGAGCGGCCTGCGAGCTGGCCCGGCAGCGTACGACACCATCAACCAACAAACTCACACACAGCCCCAGGCATCACAACAGCAGCAGCAGCAGCAGCAGCCTGCTAAGCGCGGGCTGCAGCTTGTGGAGCCCACCGTGTCACGGCTGCACGTGGCAGACCCGACACGGCGCGGGGGCCAGGGGCAGGGGCGGGGTGCCGGGCTGCATGGCAGCGGCGGCGCGGCGCCGTGGGACCCCGGGTCGGGTGACCCATGGGTCCGTCGAGGCCACTGTCATGGTCAAAGTCAAAGTCAACGGGCGCTGCGGCCCGGCAGCCGTACGATTCCGTCCAGCCGGCAGCGGGCGGCGGCGCTGGAGCAGCAGCTGCGGCGGATGCAGCAGGAGCGGGCGGGGGCAGGGGGAGGGGAGGGAGCTGCTGGTGGGTTAAGGCGGGCGCCGTCCGACGCGGGGACGAATGCGTCGTGGTGGCAGTCGGCCGGGGGCTCGGAGGCCAGCTACCCGATGACTGCGGTGCGTGGGGCCGGGAGGAGAATGGGTCAGGGAGTGTGTGGGGGGAGTGGGGGGAACGAAGGCAGGGAGCTGAGGGACGGGGGCAGGCGTGATGAGGCCAATGGTACTCTAGAGGTTGCGGGGTGCCAGCAATACCTGCGGGGCAAGGCGGGGGGGCTGTGGGAGGGGCGTTGTGCTGGGTTCTGGAATAGGCCGGCCGGCCGCATGCTTGTTTGTAGCGCCGAGCACCCCAGCCGGTCGGGGGGTACGCATGGGCGGAGGGAACAAAGCCACGCCTGCTGCTGCAGCCCGTCGGGGTTGGTCAGCGTCCTCGGCCAAATATCGATCATCGATGTTGGTTGTTGTCGGAGGGAGGAACGCTCGTGGCGTGCCCGCCGCTGCCTTTGTGCTGCCGCATTTGCCTCCATATACCCGACGTTACCCACTGTACGGTACCATACCACCAATTTGCGCACCCAGGTTACTGACCGTCGCGCCAACGGCGTCGACGACCTGAGCCCCAGCGGGGTGGCTCTCCACCAATGATTGATTCATTCATTCATACACGCAACCGTGCAGGTTACCGACCGGCGCGCCAACGGCGTTGATGACCTGAGCCCCAGCGAGGTGGCGCTGTGGGCTGACAGGGTGGCGGCGCTGGAGGCGGAGGTGGCGGCGGAGCGGGAGTCCAGGTGAGGTTCGAGGTGTTGCCGATGTATACTTTATTGTACTTAAGCAGCAGTCATCTGGTGTTTGTCCTGCAGACGTACCATACACATGGGTCCGTTTCCTGCACAGCTGTACCGGCGATGTTGCACAGCGTTGCATGAGCCGGTGCGTCGCCGATACGCCTCGCCTTCCATCCACCTGGCCCACACGTACTGATATGGTACTGGTCAGTCTAAACGAAAGCCGTGCCGTACTGATATGGTACGTATCATTTCCCCTTGTCGCAGGCGGCGTTACGAGCACGAGCTGCAGCAGCTGCAGGCGGTGGCGGGGCAGTGGAAGGCGCCCCAGGCAGGGACAGGGGCACAGCGGGGGGCGGCAAAGGGGCACAGGGGAAGCTGAGGGCCATGGGGCACGGGCAGCGGCGACAGGCGGTGGCGGGGCAACTGAGGGCGCCGCAGGCAGGGGCAGGGGCACAGGCAGCAAAGGCAGCACAGGCGGCAAAGGCGGGGCAGGGGCTCAATGGAACTCAGGGCGCGTGCGAGGAAGCAGGGCAGCAATGGGGGCAAGGCATTGTGATGAAGGTGCAGGGGGCGTGCATGGGGGTGCAAGGAGCACGGCACGGGAGGGAGCTCCTGAGGATGCGGTTCGATGGTGTGTGGGTGGTGTGGATGCTTATGCCCTGTGGCGTGCCCCGCACGTGGCTAGCTCGTTGGGCGCGTCCGCGCGTCCGTGTGTGCTTGGTATGGGCTTCCGTAGTCAAGGCTTGCAGTCCGCGCGAAGGGTGGTCGAAGCATGATACAACTGCGTGCATGGTGCACAGCAAGTCGTGGTGACAGAGCCCGTGTGAAGGTGGTCTTGCAAAGCACGGGCGTCGGCAGGTGGATGCTGGCGCAGTCACAACCTTACTCAGTTCAGGGGAGACTTCCTGGAAATCGCACCTGACGCTGACCGCTGACCTTGTACCAAAGCAGGCGCGGGCTTCTGCGTTTCTTTTGTGGGGCAAGATGTAACAAGACTGTGTGTTTCATGCATGTGGGGTATGTAGCGTTGCCATGGTCGAGGTGGGGCAGCTTATCTGCGCTGGACCGCTGCGCGACCTGATGGTTAGTGGACATCGATGTCCCCGGATGTCCCCGCGGGATGTTCCGCCCCTTACGTCTTGGGTGTTCGCATGCATCCCTGATGCGGATACCCTGGCGCCTGCCCCGTTTACAACTCTTGCGGATTAGTGGCGTGCGGGGAGTTCTACGTTCCTACGTACAGGCCAGGGACGCCAGGCAGCAGGTGGTCTCCCCTGCCAGGCAGCGGTTGGCAACTGGGAACATGGTCGTGCAGCGTTCGATCATGCACGGTCCTCATAAGCCATCTCGTTTTCTACTCACGGCTCCACCACAGGTGTCAAGTCCAAAGAAACTGCTGTTGCTGAGCCCTGGCTGCCGATTCTCCACAGCAGGTGCTCGGTGGGGGCTGGGGCGGGCGGCGATGCACATCAGTTGCAAGCATTATTTAACGCCAAAAAATGCACGAAGGCAGGATTCGCTGTTTGATGGCATCATAAATGCTAACCGAGGGCGCATCATGAATGCTAACCGCGGGCGTTTTTCAGTGCGATAACCGTGCGAGCTCGCCGTGAATTCAGGTAGCGTAAGGGAAGCTGCCCTGTGCTACCCCTACCTGCCAACTGGCTCACCTAGGTACACAACCAGTATATCGACCCCTTTACAAATAGATGGCATAACAGAAAGAAGTCGCTTGTGATCTTGCGTTGCCCGGCCGTTGCCTTTGCAACCGTTTCCAGGTCCTTCATAACATCACAACTGGGCTCTGTACCTAATGCATATAATAACGACATACATGCAGTATTCGTGTTTTCATTTGGGTCGCCGTGTGCTTTCATGACCTCACCCCAAGGACTGGCAGCTAACCTGCCGAGCACCAAAGAACCAGGGAACTGCTGAGAACTTCGGCATCAACATGGCGGACGAAAGGCGGCCAATGGGCTTCTGGGAACAGGTGCGCGTCGCAAGTCCACCGCAGCGCTACTGCTACGCCCTCGGGATGTCCGAGACGTTGCCGGTACTAAGGTTTCCATCATTTCTTGCCGTTCCATCTGCAACAGTTTAACGTCTGGTGGAGAACCACCACGACATCGACAGGCGAGCGACCCAGAGTGGATGACATAAAAAGGTAGGCCGCCATGCTGAGCTTCGACGCTCTGTTAATTGCCTGGCGACAAGCGCAGCGGCTGTCCGTGTATACTCTGCCTAACAGACAGGTGACATTCGCCTTATCGGCCTTTGGATGAGGCGTGGATGCGTTCGCGAAGTGCCCTCCATCGTGTTCGGGCCATGCCACTGCGCCACCAGTTGCAACCGCCCGGTACCACACCTGACCAGTTTTGCTCTCGTACAAACGTCTTGCAGGTGGTATGACGCGAACGCGCGCATCGTATGGCCCTGTGGCGAGGCCCCGACGTTGGAGCAAACAAAGAAGCATGCCAAGGGCATGCGGCGCCTTGAGGACATCCCGGCCTACTTCCGAGAGTACCGGCTTAAGTGCAAGGGGCAAGACCACACCGAGGTAGGTGGAAACGTGTGACCATCAAAGCTGCCAACAGGAACTTTTTAAGAAGCTGACATCGCAGCGCTTACTGTGTGGTGGACTAGTGGTGCCATGGGGCAGCACGTGGCTCCCCTTCTGCTCCCTTACGGGTTGTGGCATGGTCGCCATGAGGCATGGGGAGGGACAGAAAGTCAGAAACGGAACGCTGGGCGGCACCGCACCCCTCGTCTCGCACTCACCCACACGTAGGCATGAGCATACCAGCGGTTGGTGTGCGTGCCGCCCTGCAGCCCTCTGGTGCGCCTCGCACCGTAGCAGCAGAAAGGTGCAGGTGGCTAACGTACCGCAGAACCACACACTTTCGACACGCCGTTCATTGCACCGGAACCCACCCTGCGCCCTCTTGCACCCTCCCGCCTGCCTGATCCCGCCCACAGGATGCCCAGGACGGTTCTGCCCCGCCCACGCCACACACCGCCGACCCCACCGACGGACCAGTACCCGCCGACACCCCCACGGCCCCGCCGACCACCACCACCATCACCACCACCGACTCACCCAAGCCGCACCACCACCCGCACAACGCCCGCCGCAACAGCTCCGTCGCTACCGCCGCCGCCATCGCCGCCGCCACCCCCGCCGCCGCCGCCGCCACACAGCGCTGCTCGCACACCTGCCCCGGACCTGGCGCTCGCTCCCGCTCCAGCTCCCTCGCCCGCCGCCGCAGCCTGCACCCCCGCCGCCCGGCCTCCCCCTCCCACGGCGGCGCCTCATCCGACGACTGGACTCCCTCCTGCGACGAGGATGAGGACGAGCGCCGGCACGTCACCCGCCGCCAGCGCCGCCACTCTGCCGCCGCCGCCGCCACCCACCGCCGCCCCGCCAGCCCCGCCGCGTGCCGCTCCTCCGACACACCGGCTGAGGATGCCGCAACCGCACCGGCTGTCCAGCGGCAGAAGCAGAAGCAGCACCAGGAGGACGAGACAGAGGAGCAGGGCAAGTACATGGACAAGGTACACACGGGCGACAGCAAAGCAGTCGTTGGCGCAATTGGCGGACAGCAGCAGCAGAAGCCGCCCTGGGCGGATGGCAACATCCACTCCACGTCGCCCCGCCGGCAGCCCTACGTGCCCCTGCCGCCGCTGCCGTGCGACAACATCCAGCAGCCGCCAACGCCAGCACCCGAGTCCCCCTCACACGCCGCCGGCCCTCTGCTGTCCCACCTGCCGCCGCAGCAGCAGCAGCAGCAGCAGCACGCTCCTTCTCCGTACACGAAGCCACCCCTGGGGGTAGTGCCGTACGCCGTGGCCAACCGCACTGTACGGCAGTACTATTCCTCGTTCACAGCTGCTAACGGCCCGCCGGTGCTGCCGCCGTTGGGGCTCCTGCTGCATCCGGCCGGTTCTGGTGTCGGCGAGGCAGAGGGGGACATTCCCTGCTTCGGCGCCTCTGCGCCTGTGGCTCCGCTCTGGGTAGGCCGTGGGACGATGCCTGCGCACCTGCCGGGGGCAACGTTCATGCCCCTTGAGCCAACCCACCACCACCAGTACCAGGTCCAATACCACAAGCACCAACTCCCCCTGGGCCACCATTCCGATTACGCCTCTGGCCCCCGCCTGTCCCCTGGCGTCTGCGCTGAGCAGCTTTCTCCCTTCAGCGGCCCCTGGGGTCTCGTTCCGGCTGGTGTTGACGGTATGCGGGCGGGCGGTGCCAGCCCCTGGGAGGGCGGTGGTGGTGGTTGTGGTGACCCCATGGACTGTGTCGGCGCCGGGGCGTGGATGGACGGCGCGGCTGGACCCGGGCTGCCGCTGCCGCACCGGCTGCAGCAGCGTTCGGTTCCCCAATCTGGTGGTGTTGCGATCCCCAACGGCGACACGTACCACGCCGTGGTCACCTCGGGCTGGGGCCCGGCGGTGCACCCGATGCCCACCAGCATGGGTGTTGGTATGTACATGGAGCGCATGGGCAACGGCACGGGCATGGAGCGTGGCGGGGGCAAGGGCATGGAGCGTGCTGCAGCAGGCGGGCTGCGCAAGCGCAACCGCAGCGCAACAGTGGGTGGCAGCAGCACCAGCACCCTGGGCAGCAGCAACAACATCAACACCCACAACAGCAGCAGCTGCAGCCGGAGCGGCAGCATGGCGCACAGCTCAACCGCGACGCAGCTCGGCCCGGGCCCCCACAACCACCACCACGGGGACCACCCGCACCAGGGTCACCTCAGCCACATCCTCCCCCACCGCCACCGGGCCGGGAGGCACCACAGCGGCACACCTGCGCGCCACACCTGGGGCGGCGCCTTCCCGCATGGACCCCAGCACTCCCTTGACCACACAGCTGCTGCTGCTGCTGCTGCTCCCGGCAGCTCCATGTACGGCATGTACGACGTGTACGGCACCCCCGGCAGCACCTACCCCGGCTCCCCGGCCACGCCCCCGGCCCTCGCCGACCCGTGGGTCGGTTGGGTCCCAAATCCTGTTCCTGCTGAGGCGGCTGCCGGCATGGTTCCGGAGCCGCTGCACGTGGACGTGTCCCCGTTTGTGGCGGCGTGCCACGTGCTGGACACCATTTACGAGGCCCAGCCGGAGCAGCAGCACCAGCACAAGCAGCACCAACAGCACCAGCAGCAGCACAGCGGCCCCGTCGTCACAACAGGGTTTGGCCCCGCGCCGCTGCCGGTGTCGTCCGCACACGTGGCGGACGTGTCTGTGCCGGCACCGGCGCCGCTGCGCTGTGAGACCAGCGTGCAGCTGCCTCACCTGCCTGTGTTTTACGACCACATGCCGTCGGACCAGGAGCAGCTGGTGCCGGCCTTTGACAGCATGTCGCTTGAGCAGCTGCTGCCGGGGCTCAGCGGCGAGGGCGAGGGCGAGATGGAGGCGTGCCTGCATGGTTCGGAGCTGGTCGGCCTCGACCTGTTCGGGGAAGACCTGCAGCAGCTGCAGCACCAGCAGCAGCACGGCGTGTTTGGCCCTGGTGAGGTGGTGGTAACGCTGAAAGTCTCGCCCCGCGGGGCCATGGCTACGGGCACGGGAAAGCAGCCGGCTACCGGTGGTGCGGGCAAGGAGCGGGCGGCTGAGCGCGGCTTGCCGGGGGCAGGCGGCAGCGGCACCGGCAGCAATGCGGAGGGTGGGTGGGCATGGGGTGGCGGCGGTGGCGGTGGCGGTGGCGGCGGTGGCGGTGGCGGCGGCGGGTGTGGGCCTGATCTCATGTGCCTGGACGTTCTGGAGGGGGAGTGCGTGGGTGATGGGGTGGTGGGGCTGCTGCCTACGCCGTTTTCGTTCATGCCGTTGGTGTGAGGCTTGGTGGGACCAGTAGGCTGGGGTATCTCGTGCAATTTCCATTATTAGCAACAGGCGTACGATTTATGCGCGTCAAGGCAATGCAGCTGAAATTGCTGCTGAGATTCATCATAGCGGATTTTTGACTGATTGGTTTGCGTGATTGATTGTAGCAAGCTCTAGCAGCAATGACCCCTTAGCGCTTTACGATTGATTGATTCTAGTCGTTCACCTAGACGTGCAAACGCTGCAGATTGAAGGGGCCCGCGCGTGCATGCCGCCCGAACCTACTTGGTGCACCCTGGTTCCCATGCAACCACGCCTGCCTGTGTGGGCGCACGTTCGCTGGGCAGTACCGTACTGCTATTAATTGGCTGTGGCTTTGCAGTATGTCACAAATCTAATTCATGTTCGTAGGGGGTACAGGCAACGAGCCAGCCCCATGCGCCATTCTGCTTTCTCTTTCGCCCGCATATCGTGAAGGCCATTTTATACGCAGGACGACCGACGTGTGTCTTGGACCCGTGGTGGTGCCCTAGCTCATCCATAGCAATTCGTGCAATTTGCTCTTTCGTAGTAATCGGATGCAGGCGACGATATAAATCGCCGCGCTGTGCCTCTGCTTTCCTTTAACCTGAGAAGACGCCCCACTGTGGGCATGAAGAGGCTTTGGCCTGTGGGTGGTTCCAGGTGGTGTAGCGGATGCGGTGCGGGATGTAGGCAAGTGAGCCTTATACGAGACAAGACAAGCAGGAGTAGCAAGCGGAAAAGTGCGAGGCGAGGCAAGCCCGGAGAGTGGCATGTCGGGTCCAGTGGTCACTGTCGCTGATTCTGACGTGCTGGGATACTTAGCTGAAAAAGGAAAAGCCGGCTGTGTCGGTTGCCCCCCGGCACGCGCAGGACCAGACCGTGCGTGCTCACGCTTGCAGGATGCGTCTTATACCTGCAGGCGAGAAGTAGAAGCGGCCCGCCAGGTGGTGTGATGGTCAGGGGTGTTCCCTGGTAAAAATATTCCTGATAGGTGTGGTCGGGACCAGTAAGGATTGTGTGGCCACACCACCTGGAATGTAACATAAAATGTCAAATGGTAAAGATGGTGGAGAGAACCTGCACCACTGCGTCGGCACACGGGACTTGGCCTAGCCTGTGGCCATTGGGGATTACGCCGTATGTTGTTGCACACACAGGTGCCGGTAGGACTGTTGTAACTTGTAAGGTGTTCGCACGAGCCGCCGGGAGCCTTCTGATTGATGTCAGCCTGTGTCAGCCGCTGGGAAATGCCGTGGGAGCAGCACAGGAGCTTCGCATTCCCTGCTGGAACGGATGTGCCAAGCAGCAAGGTAGCCACACGCCACGTATACAGTATGCGCAGCCGTATGAGGCTGCTGTGAGCAAGGGTGCGCCGACGGTACCACACATAATCGGTAGCACACTGAGTGAAGAGTGTTACCGTACTGTGCATGGGCGTCCAGGCCGCCCACTCATCCGTCAACAGGCGCTCCTGGCCTGGAGTTCACCTCTTCACCACACCAAAGTATACACCATCGCCTCGGAAAGTCTTCTTGTTCCGGCATATGGCAGTGTGTGACACTTTCCTACATGTCTGCTTGTCTGGGATTCTGTCCCGCACCGCATCCGCTACACCAAAACATGCACCTCCTGGCCACTCTCAAGGAATGTCCCGGTCGGCAGAATTGTTATACCGTAATTCTGGCGGCCGTTTCGGCCGCCTGTAGGATTTTAAGGGCAAATTTCTGAGCGAATCAGAATTTTCCAGAGGCTGCAAGGCTGCACTACAGGCACCACCACCCTCCGGCACCACCACCCTCAAGGCTGCACCTGCAGACCAGCATGAGGATGTGCAGCATGGGTCCAACGCAACACCTGATGCGGCAGAAGCCGAGCCAAGACGGACAACACAAAAATTGGGTCCCGGCCTTGACTGGCGCAACCATGGCGCATCTGGGCGCATTGGCGAGCCAGGAGATTAGGGAAGGCCAGGGGTGACTCTCCGTTGGGAAACACATGTGCACCAGAGGGCTAGGAGCTCAGCAACACTGGAGTGAACCAAGCATGCGCAAACGGGACCCAGAACGCTCGTAGGGTTTCCCCAGGGCGCTACCGAGGTGGCCGTCCATGCCCGCCGCGCGTCACGAAACACGTGTCATAGGAACATGCGGTAGGGTCCTGGCTCACCGCAAAGACCATGGAGTTGCAGGATGGCATATGACCTCGCAGCACAGGCAAGGTGTGGCCAAACAGCAGTGCGCCGGTGTTGTGAGTACAATGAGAGCAGCAGCGGCCAGGCATCCGAAATTCCTAATACGGTAGTCCCACAGCACACAAGGAAGGAAGCACCGACTCGCTGTCAAACTGCAATGCGTTCCACCCCTGCCCTTCGGAAAAGCGCCACTAACAACATGAATTCCACCTGCCAGTGGAAGGTAACACACAATGCCAGGAAAACAAGCTGCCTGTCCAGCAACGTTTTTGGTCTCGCGTTCAGGCTGCCCGCCGGCATGATACGGTACTACGTGTTGTCTCAGCAGCGTCCCACGCCCCATCGCCAACAATGCACGGCGGCTACCAGCAGGTAAGACACAAGGAGAACCGATCGAAGTGCAGAGGATGCACCCGCAGATGCCAGCTACTACTGAGGCCCTGGTCGGGCCCACCCGCACACACCGGGCACATGTGTACAGTGCGCTTCAATATTATCAATAACGAGGAACGAACGAACGATACTATACTTGACTACTCAGATCCGTGGCCCCAGGCGATACAAAGCACGTCATTGCCAAAGCACGTCATAGCCGAAATCACACCAACAAAAGGTGAGTGGTAACAACCCATTAACAGCGCAAATCCACGACTACATGGCTCGCCTGACCCACGCGCCCCCCGGCCACAGCCGCCAGGACGCCTGCACACGTCCAAACACCACTGTCGCACTACCGTCCCCAATTCTTCTCAGCACCGCTTCTCCACCCACTCCTCCCCTTCCCCACCATCCCTCCTCCTCCCCCACCCCATGCACCCACCACACGCAACCCCCAAGGAAAACCCACCATCCTTCCACCCCGATTTATCCCACACCCAAACCCGGCCGTTGCCGTGCTATCACAATCACCGCTCCTCAGCCGTTGCCGTACCCTCACAGTCACCGCTCCTCAGCCGTTGCCGTACAGTCCTGCGCTGCCTCCCGCGCCTGCGCCGCCGCCAGGGCCTGTGCCGCCGCCACCTCCTCAGCCGCTGCCGTATACTCACAGTCACCGCTCCTCAGCCGTTGCCGTACAGTCCTTCGCCTCCACCAGGTCCTGGGCCGCCGCCATCTCCTCCAGGCACGCTGCCACGTGTGCGAAGCACGGCCGGTCCTTGGGCGCCTGTGCCCAGCACGCCACCATGAGCCGTACAAAGGCGGGCGGCGCCCACAGCGGCAACGGCGGGCGGGCGCCCGCCACCATGACGCGTTGCATGATGGCTCCGGCTGTGAGGCCGCGCCAGGGCCGGTCGCCGGTCGCCAGCTCCCACACTGCGGGCATGCACACGCATACGCACAGACACGTGTCAAACGGCACGCGGCATTTGGCACTTGGTGTGAAGGCCGCGCCAGGGCCGGTCGCCGGTCGCCAGCTGCCACACTGTCGTACACTCACACGTGCACAGACACGATTCAGAGCAGCACACAGGCGATAGCCAAGCGGGTCGGTAATTCGCGAGCAGCGGGCGCTTGACAACAAGGAAAGCGTTGGCCGTTGTTCCTATGTCATGCAAGACAAGCAGCACGGCACTGCTCAGGCCTCAGGGCAGTAAGCGTGGATGACAGTGTACAACATTTGTACGGCACGGCCCGTGCTGAGGCCCGCCCACACCGCATGTGTGCGCGCGTCCGGACCGACCGGCCCGCGTGCCACTTGCCACGTGTCAGGAACCTGTAACGCTCGCACTCACGTGTGATGCCGAAGGCGTACACGTCAGCGTGCAGCGACATGTGTCCCTCCGCCCACACCTCCGGGGCAAGGTGCGTGGCGGTGCCCTGCGGCTGTGTGGACACGTGTGTGTGGCCAGCAGCCAGCACACGGCTCAGCCCGAAGTCGCACACCTGCACGGCGAAGGGGAGGTGGAAGGACGAGGAGGGCGTGGAGCAGCAGGTGCAGCAGGGCCTCAGCGGTGCAGTACGCTACTCACGGGGCCAAACGATAAGGGCTCAAGGAGTCAAATGATGCAGGCGCTATCAATATCAACTCCCTGTCGCTGGCACCCACTGTCGACCCTTCGCTAAAGAACGAGTGAAGCAGTTTGGTACACTGTAGCTTTTAGCCAGGCTGCTCCAGTTCGCACTACCCACCGCTCCCGCCCGCCGCACCAACCTTGGCCACGAGCACTTCATCCCCGTCCCTCGCCTGCGCCAGCCGTGTCACGTCCTGCTGCCGCTCCACAGCTGCGCTGCCCAGCACCGTCCCACCGCCCACGCCACAGGGCTCAGCGGGAGGGGTGGTGGCCTCCGGGTCCGGCTGCGGTGCCACGTCCGGCTGCTGCCAAGCCCCTGCGCTGCCCAGGGCTGCGCCCGCGCCCGCGCCCGTGGTGCAACGCGGTGTGGAGGGCACCCCATCCTGCCGCACATCCCCCCCAGGGCTGCACAGAGGCGCTGCTGCGCCCCCACCCGCAGCGCGAGGCGGCGTGGATGCAGGGCCGGGCGGCGTCCCGTGTGGCTCTGGCGGGATTGCGGCTCCATGCTGTAGGCTGAGGAGGCAATTGGCCAGTTTGAGGTCTCCGTGGCACACGCCGTGCGAGTGGATGTGCGCCATGCCGCGCGCGATGCCCAGAGCCAGCGGGATGATGAGGGCCTGCATCGGGACGGACCGTGCAGGCATGGTGTGTGGGAGTAGGATGGCCGGGCGGCTGGACGGGAACTCTTAGCACCATGCCCGCGCACTGAAAGCTCGTGGCAGATGCGCGGACTTGGACCCGGCGTCCCCCCTTACTGGCAAGGTGTACTCGGGAAGGACTCTCCCAACGGCACACACACCTGAATCCCCACACCATGCCCAATAGCCGTGTTTACATCTCCGCAACGACCATACACTGTTAGCCCTTGCCCATGCCCTGCTCGCACACCCCCTGGCCCTTCCCAGTCACCCACCATGTCACCCACCTCGCCCCCTCGCCCCCCCAGTAACCCACGATGAGATATGGCAATCCTAGTTCCAGTGACCCTGGCCCTCCCAGAAGCCACCCTCCGCCTCCTCGCCCTGCCCCCTGGTGTCTCCCCACCCTCCTCAAGGCGCTGTCCCATGCCAGTTAGTGACCCACTTCCGGTAAACCCTGGCCCTCCAAAATGTCAGACCCACCATGTCCACCGCCTCCTCGCCCTGCCCCCGCCACCGCTGCCGCCGCCACGCGTCCAAGCTGCCCCCATCGCACAGCTCCATGACCAGGAACCCATGGCACGTGTGGAACCCGCCGGCCGCCGCCGCTGCCGCTGCGCCCGCCACATGCCCCTTGCCGCCCCCCTCCGCCGACCTCGCACTGTTCGGCCCCGTGCCCGTCCCTCCCCTCGCCACTGTCGTCAACCCACTGCAGCTGCTGCTCCCAGTCGGCTCCTCGTCCCACCGCGACGCAACCGGCCCGCGCGCACCTCCCCTTCCCCTTCCCCCTCCTCCGCCTCCGCCACCACCACCACCCTGCCTTCCCGCACACGCACCCTCTGCTGCTGCCGCGACCCCACCGCGGCCCTGCATTGCCGTCGCTGCCGCCTCCACGTCTGTCCGCAACCCGGTGCCCAGCTGCCGCCCCTGCCCCAGCCCTGGTGCACCAGCTAGCGCGGACGGTGTGCTGTGTGCGTCCGCGCAGTTGCTGTCCAGCTGCAGCTGCCGCAGCCTGCCGCCCGGGCCCACCTCCACAAAGTGCAGCGCCCCCACCACGTTGGCGTGGCTTAGCGCGTGGCACAGCAGCACCTCTCGCTGCACCAGGTGGCACAGCTCGCTGCTGTAGCGCAGGGCCTTGACCGCCACGGTCCGGTCCGCCCACGTGCCTGCATGCAGGAGTGACACGTGTCAGCACACGCACGCTGTGGAACTCGTGTCGTTTTCACACGTGCCTCAGTGCTGCAAGCAACCCCGCGCGTGTGCAGGAACACCGGCATTGCCATGCAGGCCGTCAGGTGCTCTCCTCGTACACGAGTGGTGTTTGCCGAGCTCGTCGGAGAGCAGGATCCCATGCACATTTGCATACGTGGCTGCCGTACGACCTGTGACCCATGCATGCCAGAATGACACGTGTCAGCGGGGTGTGTCTCGTGCAGCCAGGACGCACCTTTATACACGTGGCCGTACGATCCATGGCCAAGCACACAGCCCGCGTGCAGCTGAATGTCCGCCACCTGCACATCCATGCCCTGCCCCTGCCCCGGCTGCTGCGTCCGCGTCTGCGCCCGCAGCAGCACCGCCCCCAGCTCCTCCCCAGCTGCCCCCGCTAACCCACACGTGCCGTATACCACGCGGCCACCGCCGGCCATGGCAACACCGTTGCGCTTTGCTCTGGAGCCAGGACAGCACAGGAGGCATGCCCACGGACCGCTGTGTCCGCTCGTGATGCTACTGGTGCTGGTGGAGGTGCTGACGCTGGTGGTGTTAGCAGCAGCTGTGCCCCGGCCGCCCACGAGCCCCTTCTCCAACTGGTCAAGCGAGCGCACAGCGCTGCCCTGGTACTGATGGGGCTGCACGTTCCGTCGGCGCTTTGCCACGAGCCAGGCTGCAGAGGCCGCCAAGAGCACGAGGCCGGCAGTGCCTGCGCAAAAGCAGCAGCAGCAGCAGCAGCAGCAGCAGCGACCAGGCGGCGATTTGGGTTGGTCGGATAAGCCTCGGCATCCATGCCCGACCCTTCAGCAAGACTTGCAACGGCTGCGCAGACCTGCCGCGGAGGCAGCAAAGTGTGCGACATTAACGCAGCACCCACCTCCCACCACAGCCCCCACGACGGCGCCAACCGGGATGCCGTCCCCGCCGCCGCGCCCGCCGCCGCCACTCCCCGCCGCCTTCCCCGCCGCCAGCAGCAGCGGCCAGGTCTGGTCCCTTGCCAGCAGCCGCTCCTGCAGCTCGCTAACACACGAGTCGTACCCCGACTGCGCCACACACTCCTTGGACACCGTCTCCTGGCACACCTGCACGTGATGGACGCGCCATGCATGGCCGTGGGTTAGGGCCGCTCATAGGCGTGTATGCTGCCGTGGCGGTTAGGTGTGTGCAGCGGTTAGGCGCAGACGTGGTGGGTGCGCCACACACGTGGCATATACATTATACCGACAAGGTACACGGTGTACGATGACGGCGGAGATGTTTGTTCCTAGATCAGCATGGAGCCCGCTCGGTTGCGTGCTCTACGCAGCAGGAATGGCCGTGAAGATTGTCATGCTAACGGCGTTGGTGACGACAGCTGTCTACTGGTACCTGGTGCCCACCTGGGTCAAGTTGACGACCCATAACTCGTACCCTCCGCCGAACGTCCCCATGCGCGGCACCGACAGCACCAGCTCCTTGATGGCAACCACCTTGTCGTAGCACCAGTTGAGAGGGGCCTGCTTCCTGCACCACGTGCCGTTGGTAACCCACACCTGCTGCGGGCCCTGCGCGCCGGGACCGAGGGCACACGTGGAGGGCGGGAATGGCGGCCGTAAGTCACATACACACATACGATAAACAGGTCCAAGGCAGGCATCGCTTTTTGTGTGTGGGGTGTGGGGTGCAGCAAGGGGTGCAGCATGGCACGCACGGCATGAGCAACTACAGAGAAGGGGTAGTCTGGCGCAGACAGTTCGAGGAACACAGCTGGGGCCGCGCGTGCGTGCGCTTTAGAGCGCATGGGGATGAGTGGAGCCACCTGGATTTTGGATCTAGCTCACTTACCGTGTGTCCGGGTGCCAACGGCTGCTGGGACAAGGTTTCGGCCAGCTGGTCCAAGGGCACGCACGCAGACCGGAAGTGGGTCGCGTTGCGGATGAGCACCGTCGCGTCGGGCGAGGCACTGAAAAACAGCAGCTCAAGCCGTGAAGTCCACAGGGCATTCCTGCAGTGGGGTATGCGCGTTGGAAGTTGTGCCGTGCGAGGGTTGTTGTGCCGGAGCCAGGACAGAGGATGCCGCTTTGCTGTGTGTTGCGCCACCACGCTACACGCAGGGCCATCCCATGTCGACGCCAGCGCACCTTAGCTCGACGTCCCTGAACTCCAGTACAACGCCCGGGCTTAGTATCACGCGATTCCCGATGAAGTTGAAATCAAAGAGCGGCTGGCGGTCGCCCCAGGAGGGTGACGCTATTATTAGTAGCGAGGCATTGCGCACTAAGGGCTGAGCCGGCCATCCTTCCGTGTCGAGCCTAATATTTCCGGCTAGCAAAGCCATAGATACATCTGGGCGGCCGAGGACTTCTATGAGGTCGGCCTGGCTGTGGACATACATTGCATCACGAGGAACTGACTCAGACTCTGTCACTGCCTGGGCCTGTAAGTACCAGATCCATGTAGAAGTCAATAGGAGGAAGACGACGCAGGGTCGCCCCAGCTGCGGCAGACACGCAGTCGGGCGCATCCCTGCCCTAGCTAACAACTCGACACCACAAGAGGTACACCGCATGCATATCGACTCATGTTATCGGCGGTATGAATTGTAAGAGTTTCCTGTCGGCAATGTGACGACACACAGCACCTCGGAAGTGTACTGCCCCTTTCCGCACGCATTCTGAATTGCATGTACCGTACACACGTGACAAGGGGCAGTGCTACACGCATGCCGCAGTAAGGCTATGGTTCATTGAGCAGTGCATTTATAGACCCACGTACGATCACGGCAGGGCGCCGAGGAGCGAGGCACGGCACGGCACGACACTGTCCCAAGCCAAGAAACTCTGAAGCCTGTGCGTTGGCCTCAGCCTTCACATGTGACCTTACAGCCTGACAGCTGCAAGTGAGCTGCCTTTGTGTAGTCAAAGTGGAAGGACAACCTCACGCGTACACAGGGGAGGTCCCATGCCTGGGTACGATGCCATCACTGGGCAGACCACCGCCAGTCCGCCACCCATGCTAACACCTCCCTTCGTATCAGGGGTCCCCTGCGCTGTACTCCTACAGGAAACCTAGGCCACAGGTGTGGCCTGGTGTGGCGTGGAGACTGCGATGTACGCTGAAGGCAGCTTGGCTCCATATAAATAGCAAAAACTGTACGGCATGTTGTTTTGCTCACGTCACCCCACACCCCTCGCTGCAGTAACTGAAAGTCTGGTACCACGTCTGGTGCCGTGTCTGGTACCTCAGCGTGCCACGCTACGCTCCAATGCCTGATGCACGTCTTGGTAAAATCCTGTTCACCTCCAAATGTTCCGGTTCCGTCCACGCACGCAGATCGACAAGAAAGTGGAATTGGAGGCATCCACGAGCCACGACACACGTGCAGCACAGTGGTCAGGTGTTTGACAGACATCGAGCAGCGGCGCAGCAGGCTCTTCCTTCCAAACGGACACCCAACGCCCCGTGCCAGCCAGAGCCCCACACTCTGCAACACCAGCACAAACCGCCCAGGCGCGCACGCACGTCGCACCCCCGCTCCTTCATCCCTATACTACGCAAGCCTGACATCGCCTTCCCCCATCACCTCGGCTGTCCAGCCGCCGCCAAGCCCCTCAGCCACTCCACCGTCCCCGCATCGTACGCGAATTCGTACCTGAAAAGCGCCGCCGACACAAACTCCTCCATGTCTTCCGATGCCCCCACCGGCACACCCTGCTCCGCCAGCCACCTCAGGGCAGGTGCCGTACAGCCGGTGTCCACCGCCTGTACAAGGGAGTCCTCCGCACCCCACGCCACGCCCAGGCGCCGCAGGGCCCTCAGCGTGGCCAGGTCGCCGTGTACGGCGGCCTCCATGTACGGCAAATCCATGGGACCAGCCAGCCATCCCGGCTGTCCCGCCAGCCACTCCACCAGCGCCTCGCAGCCGCTGTATGCAGCTGCGTCAGCACTGTGGCTGCCAGCGGGCCACGCCCCGTTTAGCACCTCCTGCTGCAGGTACTGCACCAGGGCCAAGTCCCCCCGCGTGGTAGCACAGCGCAGCATGATCCATGCCTCCTCAGGTTCGGCCCCTGCGCCAAGCAGCACCCGAATCGCCTGCGGCAGGTCCCGGCTGTGCGCTGCCGTACCACACGGCCATGCCTCATCATCACCAATGACCCGGTACATGGACAGACCGGCTGCTGACACCTTTGCCTCCTCCGCCAGCCACCGCACCATCGCCAGGTCCCCCTTCTGTGCCGCACAGTAGTACGCAGCAACAGTGAACACACAGCCTGCCTGCCGCATGCACACCGCCGTGGGTATGCTCCCCGACCCTGCCGCACCGTCCCCGTTCAGCGCCCCCGGGCGCACCGCCCAAACCGCCGCTGCACGATCAACAGAAGGTAGCCCACCGTCTCCACCTGCCCAACGCGAGCAGCCTCCTCCGTCAACCTAAGCAGCTTGTCCTCAGCCGCCTCCATCAGCGATGGGGCACCCCGCTCCTGCAGCCACTGCAGCTTCGCCACCCCATCTGATCCCGTTGCCGCCGCCTTCAGAAGGGCGCCCCACCCCCCATCCCCATCCCCATCCCCGTCCCCATCCCCACCCCCTGCTGCAGGCAGCCTGCACCCCACCTCGTCCACCAGCCAGCGCACCAACTCCAGGCCGCCGTTGCAAAGGGCGTATAGCAGCATCCGCGGCAGGTCCGCTCGGACGCCGCGGCCCCACAGCCACTGCAGCCGGCTCAGGTCCCCCGAGCATGCGGCATGCAACAGGGTGCTCTCCTGCAGACACAACTCGTCGCTGCCCACCGCGCCCACAATCCACTGAAGCTTGGCCAAACCGTCCGGGGCTGTTGTTCCAGCAGCTTTGTCCACGAGCCAGTGAAGCAAGGATGGATCCCCGATGCTGTCGCTGCTGTTTGGCATGGCTTGCAGCTCCTCCCACACCGCCTGCAGCCCAGCGCAGTCAAGGTGCAGAGCCGCGGCTGCCACCAGCGAGTGAGGGCGCAGCAGCCCCGGGCAGTGGCGCACCAGCCACCCCAGCAGCTGTGGGTGGCCTGCCTTGATCGCCGCTTCGCCCGGGTCCGGGAAGAGGAACCGTTCTATCCACCCGATGTAGTGGCTGCGTAGCAGCTCCGGGAAGACGCTGCTCTGCACTATAGCAAGTGCTGCTGCCAGGTTGACCTCGCTGCCACTGGCAGCGGCTGTGCTCATTAGCTGCAGCTTGTGCCGGAAGGGCAGCTGCCGTGCGTGCTGCTGCCCCGCCTCCACGGCCCAGGGCACGGCGTGGGGCGGCAGTGGCTGGGACAGGGACGCGGTGCAGTCACTAGTATCACCAAAGAACTCAGCTGCGTCACGATTCACCAGGCGACCGGCCAGGGCGCGTTCGTTGGGGGGAAGCAGGGACAGGATGTGCAGCTGTAGCGCGGGGGGCAGTTGTCGCCGCGGGGAACCGCTTGGCTCGGCCGGCTGGTATTCTGCCATGCTGTTCTATAAGTAAACGCAATAGCGAGCTATCCTGTTGAGTAAGTAACGGGTTTCGAAGGGCTTATGTCGCCGTGGGCCGTGGGCGTGCGTCGACGCGATGAGCCCGTGTTATGAGGGAGGTGTGCTTCCGGTCCTGCGTGGCAAATTTCCTTTCACATACTGCTTGTGTAAAACACAGTATTGGCCAGAGCGCCAGACCAGCCCTGGAATTGTGTTGTTTTCACAAAGGCCACACAGCAATAGTTACAGAGTGCGCTTCGTCAGGTGCAAGCAGCTCAGTTAAGAACATAGCAAGCGTTGAAGGTAAATGTGCTTGCCTGCCAATAGCATTCAGCAAGGAGGACTGCGCCGAGGCCGTACGCATGCATCCCATCGTTGCGCACCCCCGTGCACAAAACGCCACCTGGCCCCCCACACGGCTGTCCCCCCAGGGCTCTCTGCAGGGGTCAGGGTGCACCCTTCCGCAGCAAAGCCGCCGACAAACCCAGGGCCTTGGCCCTTGCAGGCGCAGCAGGCAGCACAAAGCACATGGTCCACCGTGGGCCCCTACTACACCCCCTACAAACCCCCGCCAGCCCCGTCTTTATAGCCTCAACACCTTTTTTGCTCCTGCCCTACGGTACCACCCTAACCTGCCCCACCAGCCCCGCCCTTACTGTCTCCACCGCTCGCCTTGGCCCCCCGCCACCCCTACCAAAAGTGCAAGCCCTGCCTTGACTGTCACCACCTTGCTTCTTGCTTCCCGCCACCCCTACCCCGCAAACCTCGCCCGCAGCGCCCCACCCCGTCCAGTCCCCTCAGGGAAGGCAAACTGGAGCCAGGTGTGCCATTATCTCCATCTCCGGTGTAGCAGGTCCGAAGCCTTGCAGTAGCACGTGCAGATAGAGGGTAGTGGGTAGCTGGGTACAGGGCATAGGGTGGGTACAGTAGTGGGTAGAGGGTATAAGGCACAGTGCCCAAGTTCATCCTCCTATCTCCTGCGGTGAGCGTCTCAAGCGGGCACATGTATGGTTTATTGTGTGACGCTATGGTGGTTACGCACCAGCGGCAGCTTCGGCGTCCTGGCATGCAGTTCGTGCTGAGACATAACTGTCACCAGGGGCCCACATCCCAACCCCCGATGCTCTGATCTTCCATGGTCCTCATCCTGCAATGCGTGCGATATAGGAGTGTATTACTGGATTACACATCGAGTATTTAATGTCAAGGGTGCATGCGAAGACGCAAGACCGGGAATGCTGCAGGGACTTTGACTAAGCCTTACTCTAAAGCCAAGAGACAGCCACTTGAACTCTCAAACCTTATAGAGCAGTGAGTGCTGCCGTTGTCGACGCCTTTCCTTGTCCGGTATCGCGCGCATTAACGCGACTGGTGCCTTCAGCCCCGAACTGGCCGCTGTCCTCAGCACCATGAATTCATGTGATGAGACAAAGGTTATATAGCCTACGGGGAGCAGCATCTACCTGGCTGGAAGCGGCCGTGGGCCCGATCGCCCCCGGTGCATGAAATGTTCGGCGTTGGCGGGAACACCGGTGGTGGAGCGGGCGGGTTCGGTGGCTTTGGGGGCGGTGGCGGGGGCGCACCAGCTGGTGGGGGCTTCGGTGGAGGCGCAGCGGCAGGGGGCGGGGGCTTTGGCGCGCGGGGAGGGGGCTTTGGCGGGGGCCGGGGCTTTGGGGGCGGAGGCGGTGCAGCTGGAGGGCTGCTGTTCGGTGCCGCACGCCCCGCTGGAGGCCAGGTGAGGTTGCAGAATTGCTCTCCACGCGAGGCTCGACAGCTACTGCACGATAGCTCGCGAGCATTGCTCTCCACATGAGGCGCTGCCGCTGCTGCGCTATTGCTCGTCGCCCATGGTTTAAGACGGCGAAGCACAGGGGGGATGCAGGGCGGGCATTGAGGGTCGTCCAGTGGAGCATGCACTGGGATGCAGCAGCCGGAGTAGCGACACCAATGGGAAGCATCCCCTCTTTGCTTGCTGATCCCGCGTGCTGCGTGCAGGCTGGGGGCGGTGGGGGCCCTGGAGGCCCCACCAGCGGCGGCGGCTTTGGGGGCGGCGGGGGCGGCGGAGGGCGCGATGGGGGCGGCGACGCCAGGGGCGGAGGACCAGGTGGGTGACGGGTTGCCATTCATGCTGTCACTTAACATCACAAAGTGCTGAGTCTCTTCGACACGCGTGTCTGCATCCTGGTCACGGTCGACACGGCGTTACTGGACGCATGGCGGTGCCTGCAGGCCGCGGGGGCCAGCAGCAGCAACAGGGCGGCCGCCCAGGTGGTCTGCGGGGAGCGGCCGGCGGGGTCGCGGGCGGCGTGTTTGCGCGCATAGGGCTGGCAGCCTTGCGGGAGGGATCCGGGGCAGGAGGCGCGGGTGGCGGTGGCCCGCAGGGCCAAGGGCAGCCATACCAGTCCCACATGCAGCAGCAACAGCAACAGCAGCAAGGGGGTGTCATGGGCCGTGGTCGGGGGCGTGGAGCCCAGGGGCGTGGAGGGGGTCGAGACGGGGGCGGCGTTGGCGGGGGTCGCCAGGGGGCGTTTGGGGGAGGCCCGGGGGGAGGCAGGGGGCAGAGGGGAGACGGCGGGAGGGGCCGGGGGCCCGGGCGGGGCCCTCGGTCTTGGGTGCGCGGGCAGGGGGCGGATGGGGGTGGGGGAGGGGCCCGAAGTGGTATGGAGGAGGAGGAGCAGGGGGCGGTGCAGGATGAGGAAATGGAGGGGATGGAGGAGGACGGAGGGGGAGGGTACGGCGATGGGGAGGAGGAGCAGGGGGGAGGGGAGGAGGGGTGGGATGCGGACACGGCTGCTGCGGCTGCTGCGGCTGCAGCGGCGGCTGTGGCGACGACGCCGGCGTTTGTGGGCGGCGGGTGGGGTGGAGGAGGCGGAGGCGGGGGCGGAGGCGATGGGGGGAGGAAGGCGGCCGCGGCGGCCGCGGCGGCGGCGGCGGCGGCGGTGGCGCGGGTGCCGGTGCCGTCGCCGGGCGGCGGTGGTTTCGGGGCGGGTGGCGCTGCGGACGACGAGGCTGCGAGGAAGCAGCAACGCCTCAACCGATTCGGGGTAGGGAGGTGGTCCCGTGCGGTGGGGTGCCAAGCAATGCGGTCGGACGCTCTTCTGCTTACCTGCGTGTCCTGTTCGTGCGCGTACTGCGTCGCCATGGCTGCCTGGCGCAAAGGCGCTACATGTTGCCTTCCGCCATGCAGATACCGCAATAATGGATCGAACTTGACTGCAACCATGGCCCAAACTGTGCTGCATTTCACGCACGCGCACGCAGGGTGCGGGCGGTGACGGTGCCTCCACGCCGCCCCCCATGATCGGTCACCCCATGCCTTCCATTGCCTATTGTCAAAACAATGTGATCTCCTAATCCGACCGCAGCCTGGATTCAGGGCACTGCACACGATGCCCATGCAGGATGCTGGCGGCGGCGGTGGCGCCTCCACGCCGCCCCCCGCCCGCACGCCCTCCCCCGCGCAACGCGGCGGCCGGTCGCCTGTCACCTGGCGGCCCGACGGCGACGGCGGCTACGGCGGCGGGGACGACGGCGGCGTCGGCGGCAGGTCGCCGTCGCCGTCGCCGCCGCCGTCGCCGCTGGTGTACGGCGGATACGGCGGCGGCGACGCCATGGGGGACGACGATGAGGGTGGGGCCTGGGTGTTGGGGAAGGGAGGTGCGGCAGGGCACAGGCAGGCGTGCGGGTCGGGCCACGGGTGGAGAGGGTATACGTGGGGTGGAGGGGATGTTCAGGTGTTTCTGGCGGTGTTGACGCATTGAGAGGTTACATACAGAGCAAAGTCCAAACAGGCGGTGTTCTACAAGAGGTGCTCATGGGCACGTTCTGCTTCCACCCGGTGCCCTGTATGACTGTAAATGCTGTAAGGGGAGGAATTGGAGTAAGGGTGCACACTCGGTCCGCTGTCCTGCAGGTGCTGCCCCCCGGCATTGGTGAGCACGTTTCCATTGTCTCCTCCCCAAGCGTGTACAAGTAGGGTTGGCACGGCCTTTAGATTTAGAAGTAAATTTATATAAACTTAATTTAGACATAATTGTCTTTTTTAGATGCTTCCCAAGCGTGTATTAACTTGTTCAAGGAGTACCTAGCTGTACCCAATCCACCAATGGCCCCCTTTCGCAGCTGCCGGCGGCCCTGCTCTGGTGGGCACCTGCGAGTTCATGTGCCCTGTGTCGGAGCGCAAGCGGAGAGAGGTGCGGGGCAGGGGAGGCCGGGGACATGGCATGGTGTATTAAGCGTGGCAGGGTAGGTCCCTTGTGTCAAGGCGCAACTGGGTGAAACGCAGGAAGGCCCTGAGGCTCGGCAGCGAGCGCAGGAGGCAAGCAGACCCCTTCACTTCTGGTTTTCGCGCAGTGGCTTCCTCCTTTCCACACAGACCTGCTAAGCTGCTCCTCGAAGATCCCGATCCCGCCAACTCAACACTACCGTGACCTTCACCAGCAGCCCGCGTTAACACAGTTTTGGCGCACTGCATGCTCCTTGCTCATCCTCGCATCCCCCTCCCCACTTTTTGTAACCGCCCCGCGAGCTCGACGTGTTCCTGACATTCATGTGTGCGCATTTTACCGCTTTGCGCCCCCCAACACCCTCTCGACCGCGCCAGGCGTCCGGCGAGCTAAACATCTTCGAGCGGTGTGACCCCGACAACCCAAAGCTCACAAGCGCCGACCTAATCATCAAAAAGGCGGTGCGTGGGGAAGGGCAGGGTGGGGAATTCAGGTTCATGCCCATGCATCAACAAGAAGGCGTTGTGGCGTGGGGACTGGGAAGGAACCGTATGCCGTTATGCCCCCGTGCATAATCAAGAAGGCGGTGCGTGACCAGGGGCAGGGTGGGAAACCTCGGGTCATGCCCATGCATCATTCCCAAAGAGGCGGGTGCGTGGGGAGGGGCATGGTAGGAAACGTACGATGTTGCCCATGCAGCATCAAGAAGGCGGTCCGCGGGGACTGGCAACGGGCACGGCGGGGGGCCGTTGCATGCATGCATCACTGATCAGGAAGCGGTACATGGGGAGGGCCAGGGCGGCAGGCATTCACTGTCGTACTCTCATGCGTTATAGGAGCGTGGGGAGAGGCAAATGTGTGGCAGTTGGGAGCGTCAGGTACATGAAGTAGGACGCCAAAGAGGCATAGGTGTCAATCTCCGGCATCGCGTGCCAGCGAGGGACACACAAGTCTGCTTACCGTGCAAAGTAAACCAACAACGGTGCAGGATCGCGAGTAAACTGGATAAGCGACCCCGGCTCCGCAGTATTTTTGGCACTCCAATGCATGCCGCCATGTAACTGTGACCGTAACCGGTCCCGCCTTTTCCTTGCCCAGAGCGCAAGAACCACAGCGAGGAGGTTAGGTTGCTCAATTCCTATCCACCAACACTTTCAACTGTACGGCACTCCCTTGTACGGCACCCACAGCGCAAGAACTACAGCGAGGATGACAAGCTGCCAAACTCTCATTTGAACACAGTATATTATTATATAAAATATTGCACCGTTTATATAATTCACAAATTTAATGCCATCTCCGCTCCCCGCCACAGCGCAAGAACTACAGCGAGGATGACAAGCTGCCCGAGAACCTGCGCACCTTCCGCGCGCTGAGGCTCACGATGGCCCGCCTGCGCTCGCTCATCGCAGCGCCGGACGAGGCGGCCCTGGCGGCACGCATAGGCAAGACGCCGGGCGAGACGCTGGTCATGGCGCAGGCGTTCCTGTGGGACAGATACAGGGAGGTGGGTGTGCGGATGAAGCTGCATGGTTGCTAGATGCATGGTTGCCTGCGTCTCTACGGATAGTTGGAGCTCTACGGATAGTTGGGGCAAGGGGGCATGCCGCAATGAGCCATGCGACGATGGGGCGGGTGCCGGCCTGTGGGACCAAGTGTTTGGAAGGTGGATATGTGGTAAGGGGTACGGGCCGGAAGACGCCGGGCGAGACGCTGGTTATTGCGCAGGCGTTCCTGCGGGACCGATACAGGGAGGTGGGTGCAGGGGCGTGGCGATGTACGGCGTGAGTGTGCGGTTCTTGCGAGTGTGGGATTGGTTGCGAGAGCGAATGCGGTACTGTGGGACCGATACAGGGAGGTGCGTGTTGGAGCTTTTTTTTGGGGCCGTGGATATGCGGGTGTGGGACACGTGGGTGTCAGGAACCCAGCACGTGGGCTCTGGGTTACGCGCAAAACGCGTAGGCTTTGGAGTGCATGAGTGCAAGGAGGGTTGGTACACGATGCCGGAGGGTGTCACAGGCAGCACTGGCTTACGTAAACGGATCTCCGGTGTCCGCAACATTCGGTGTCCGCAACATTCCTATGCTGGTGTGGTGCTTTCCGTAACTCCACAGGTGCGCAAGGAGATCATCGCGCAGCACTTCCAGACCAAGGCGGAGCTGCTGCCGGAGGTGGGTGGTGGGACGAGTGCCGAGTGCCGTGTGTTGGCGTACGGTGCCATGTGGGTTGCGCGCTTGCGGCAGCTGTGCAGCTCACCACCATTCGCCAGCGTCAGAAAGTCCGTAGGGGATTAAAGCTGGAGCTGCTGTTACGGGTGCACGCGTGTGTCACCGATTGCCGTGTTGACGGACTGCCGAGGCCAAGCTAAGGCAACGTCGCACGTGTTGAGACACATGCACCCCTCCGGCGCATCCTTGCAGGTGCTTTCGTGGAATGAGGAGATCGTGCGCTAACCCACAAGCTGAAACACATGCACCCTGCCCACACATCTTGCAGGTGCTGTCATGGAACGAGGAGATTGTGCGCTTCTACATCATGTCCTCGCACGAGCTGTGGGTAAGTGTGGGTACGCGTAAAACGCGAGAAATCGTGTAAGGCGTCAGGGTGAGTGTGGGCTGCATCGGCCCCGACTTGCCTTTTTGCGATCACGCGATCCTGTAGGGCACGCTTACCAAATGTGCAAACAAGTGCATTTGCATACCTCCCTGACACATCTCAGAGGAGCAAAGCCTTCCCTGCATTAGTAGGCCAACAACACCCGCGCACACGCGCCTGCATCTTGGCATACACCTAGCCACACACACTCTCTGGACCTCTCCTTGCGCTTCTACATCCTGTCGTCGCACACGAGCTGCGGGTGAGAGTGGGCTGCGTTGGCCCTTGGTCTCGCAGCACCCACTCAACGTTGAGCAGGGCATAGGGACAATGCGCAAACCCAGTCAGGCATGCTCGTGCTGCAGGTGAGGACACGGCATGTGTCAGACCGTGCACGACACCTGACGCACTGCCTGCCCCACTGGCTCCCTACTGCTACGACGTACACTCTTACTTGACAATATTTCTGGTCCTCTGTTCCACAGGGCGACAAGGCGTTTGCCGCGCAGCTGAACCAGGAGCAGCTCAAGAAGGCGCTCACCGACCTGGTCACGCGCTTCTACACACAGGCCAGGGCGCTGGGGGTACCCACACCCAACTCGGCGGAGATGAAGTGGGTACTGGGTGTGGGTGCTTCGCGGGATCCGGGATGCCTCATTCCGGTACCTCAGTACCCGGCATGAGGAGGGGACACAGTGACGCGAATCAAATTGTGGAACACTTGCCGGTACCGGATTTCTATCCGGACTTGTCAATGTGACCGGGAGTTGAAATGGGTGATGTTGGAAGAGAGCAAAGCCTCGGTCGTCATTTAAAAGCATGAAAGTTGCGCTTAGGTAACCCACCTATTCCTGTTCTCCTCCCAGGTGCTACCTGCTGGTGCTGATGATGGGCGGCACCATTGAGAAGAACAACCGGCGGTTCAAGCAGCTAGCAGAGGCGCAGATGTACCTGGCGCAAATGAGCCAGGAGGTGGGTGGATTGCCCAAAGCACTGAGGGCTGGCAGCAGGATGTGCTTCAGTTGGGGTCCCGTATGCTGGGTTCAGATGCACAATCGTGTGCGTGTGCGCTGTGTATAACGTTGCCGCAGAGCAGAAAGATGCACGCCTTTTTGTGTGAGCCCAGGCCACTGCTTGCTCATTCTTCTGCACCTGTCGGTACCCCCTGGACGCGCGTTCCCTTCGTCGTTGTGGCCGCCTCTCACAGCAAAACACCATAACCCCCGCCCACCGCCTGCCCTTAACACACACATCCCCCACCCCTTAATACACATGCACCGCCCGCAGGAGCTGGCCTCCCCCTGGACCCGCGTGCTGTTTGCGATCGTGGCGGCGTTGCAAAGCGGCAACGCCTTCGCGTTCTTCAAGCTCATGGCCCTGGCCCCCTACAGCCTGGCCGCCATCTGCGCCTCGCACGTGCTGCCCATGCGGCAGCAGGTGCTGGCCATGCTGGCGGCAGCAATGGGAGGTGGGTGTGGGTTAACTGCGTGTGGGTTAGCAGGTGTGAGTGTAGCGGATGGGGAATTGGCTGGGGTGTAGTGTCCATGCGGCAGCAGGTGCTGGCCATGATGGCCGCAGCATTGGGGGTGGGGTTGTGTTAGCAGCTGTGTGGGTTAACAGGTGGATAGGTGGGGTAAGCTGTTGCGTGGTGCCCCATGCGGCCCCCGCTCTCCGCTCAACTTTTTTCCCGATTAAAATCACTTACCCCAAGCCCCCATCGCCGCCTGACCACCGTCGTGTCCGCTGCCGCCTTCCCGCCATGCTCCTCCCCTCCAGGCACGCACCCCGGGTGGCCCAACGGCCGCGACCCTGCCGCCGCCATCCCCGTGTCGCAGCTGGCCACCATGATGGTGCTCAGCGACGCCAACGCGGGATCCTACGCGCAGGAGTGCGGGGCGATCCTGGCGCCGGGGGCAACGCCGGGTGGGTGGGGTTGGCGTTTAGTAAAACCTAGTTGGTGAAGGAAGCTTATGTTCCAGTTTCACGGAGAAAGACATGGGTTGGGGGCATGGGCGGGGGGTGCTAAGAAAACAAGAACGGCGATTGTGATAGCTCTCGGCTGTCACCTGTACCTGCGGCATGAACCACCTTTACATACGGAGGCGCGCTGCCGCATGCCAGTGCTCCTGCTCTCTACAGGCTGGCTCTGGGCAACTAATGCATTGTGTCGGGTCACAGAAGATGTCGAATTGCAGGTCAGCCCTGAAAAACCTACGTCGCTTGCCCGCCATATCGCTTGCATGCAGGCTCGCGGGAGGTGTCCTTCCCTTCCTCCGCCCTCAACGCCAAAAACGTCAAGGGCCGGGTGAGGATCGGCGCATGTGCCACAACAACGGCCGCGGACGCGCTCTGCACATCGGACATGGCGTCAACACGTTCCTTCCTGTGCACACAAAGCCCCGCAGCCCCCAGCGAACTGTCGACAGCCATGCCTTTTGCACACCGCCCAGCCTCTACGTACCCACACAGTCACCACACTGCCCTGCCGCCTGCCTTGGCTCGCCGTGTCAGCCTTGCTTGTACTTTGCTTGCCAAGGCTTGTCATGCCTGCATCCCGCACCGCATCTGCTCCACAGCTCCTGTACGTCCTCCCCGCTAACCCACCTCCCCGGACCTTCCCCCACAGCGCCAACCCTGGATCTCCGCCAAGCGCTCCCCCCGCGGCCGCTCCCACGACACCACCACCCCCGCCGTCATCTCCCCCGAGCTCCTGTCGTACGCACAGCAGCTCCTAGGCGGCCCCGCCGCCGCCGGCGGCCTGGCGGCGGCGCTCCGCGGCCCCCGCGGCGTCGGCGTCGGCGCCACGCCGTCGCTGCGCGACGCCCTGGCGGCGGCGCGCGCAGCGGCGCCGTCGACGCCGGGCTCAGCGGCGGCAGCCTCGCCGGCGGCGGCGTGGGGCGAGTCTCCCGCGGCGGCGGGGTCGGCGGGGCGCGGTCGGGTGGCGGTGCCGCCGCCTGCGTTCGGCAGCCCCATGGGTGAGGCGCCGTGCCCGATGTCCCTGTTGCGTGTTGCGCTGACTTGCAGGTTCTTATCAGTGCGACGCAGCGGTACGGCCTGCACAGGTCTTGCCCACGCGTGTGCTGCCTCTGGCTGTGGACACCCACTATTGCAAAGCTGCTGCCTTCGGCACGCTTGCTTGAGTTAAGCTGGCGCTGTTGGCACGTTCCCCTTCCCTGTGCGCAGGCGTTGGTGGCTCACGCGGCGGCACGCCCCGCGCGCCCATCCCCGCGTTTGGAGCTTCTCCGCCAGCAGGAGCAGCAGCAGCAGCAGCAGGTGGTGGTGGGTTAGGTGACGGGGGTGTTGGGGAGGAGGGCGGCATGGAGGAGGGCGAAACACTGCTGCAGGCGCGTACGGGGTCTCAGGCGCTGGCGAAGCAGGCCTTTGGCGGCGCCTTCGGAGCGCCGGGGGCAGGTCAGGGCTGGGGAGCGGCGGCGGCGGCGGCAAGCCCGGCGGCGGCGCCGGCGGCGGCGCCGGCGGCGGCAGCTGGTTTCGGAGCCCCCGCGGCGGCGCCGTTTGGCCAGGTGCGCTTTGTCCTCTTGCGGCTGCTTTTGCCGCATCAAAGCTTTTGGCGTCGGTGTGTCTTGTACCGTACGGCACGAACACGTGCAGGCTCTGCAAGGTGGCCCAACGCATGTACATCATGGCTGCGGCTGTTGTCCCGCGCAGGCCTCTCCCGGCGGCTTCGCCGCGCCCGCCGCCGCGCCCGCATTCGGCTTCCCACCCGTCCAGCCCCCAGCAGCCGCCTTCGGCGCCCAGCCGGCAGCGCCCTTCCCCGCAGCCTTCACCGCACAGGCAGCACCTGGAATTGGCACAGCCCCGGGCTTTGGTGGCGCTGGGCAAGTCCCCCTGCCACCCATGGGCATGGCTACCAGTGGTGGTGTTGCCGCTGGTGGTGGTGGTGGTCTGGTGGACGCTGGTTTGCTGCAGCAGGCACAGCGCGCGGCGGAGGCGGAGCGGCAGGCGGCTGACCGCATTCGGCAGGAGGCGGAGGGGGCGCTGCGGCAGGAGCACGAGCGGCACAGGTGCGGGTTGCTGTTGCTGGATACGGAGTGTCATATTTGAAATTAAAACGAAAAGCAAAACGCACAGCCGTGCCCCGGTCCATAATGGGGGAAGACATTTGCGGCTGACAGTTAGACCGGCCTGATTATACCGCTACCTCTGGTCCGGTGGAGCCATAGGGTCCAACTCCTCCTTCATCACTGTTATCATATGGGGTGTGGTTGGGCCCATGCCTGTAAGGTTGACTAAATGCCGTGAGTAACCGCTCGTCCTCGGCAATGCAGGGCCATCGAGGCCGAATGCCAGCATTGCAGCTATGTAATCTGAGTGTCAATAACGCACTAGCTAAACGAACGCCCACCCCTGACCCTGCAGGGCTATGGAGGCCGAGTGCCGCCGCCTGGCTGCTGCTGCTGCTGCGGCCCATTCGGCGCTGGCGGAGGCGCAGCGGCGGGAGGCGGCGTACGCGGAGCAGGTGGCGGACCTCAGGCTGGAGCAGCAGGTGGGTGTGGGTTAAGGGGCGAGGGGTCAAAGGTTGTGACGGAGGCGTGCGCGGAGCAGGTGGCGGACCTCAGGCTGGAACAGCTGGTGGGTGTGGGTCACCGGTATAGGGGGTGTGGGTTAGGGGACGTGGAGGCGCGTAGGCGCGCACGGAGCAGGTAGCGGAGCTGCGCCTAGGGCAGCAGGCGGGCAGTATTACAACACAGCGGCAGTCATCCTTCCCTCGTGTGCTGGTGCATGCGCGTCAAAGGGGTCCACCCATGCCGCCCAACCCCTACCTGCTTGGCCGTTTGACCATCTTTCTGTATGGCACAGGGCCTTTCCGTGACTCGCCTGCGGCCACATCCTTAATACACACCTTTGACACACAGGGCAAGGCCATCGAGGAGCACTGGCGGGCCATCCGCACGCGCCAGGCGCTGGCCGCATGGCAGCGGGCCGCCAGGGAGCAGCGGCGGCGTGAGGAGGAGCTCCGAAGGCAGCTCAGCCGAGCCTCCGTCACCTTCGTGACCGGCAGGGGGCGGGGCGCGATGGGCAGGAGCGGCAGCGGCGGCAGCGGCGGGGGTGGGGGGCTGCTGCTGCTGGGCGCGAATGGGGCGGCCGGCGGCGGTGGGGTGGGGGCGATGGCGCAGGTGAGGCTGAAGAGTGAAGGCTTCTGGGCTCTGCGTGTCGCCATGCGGTCTCTGTTACTGGTCTTCCAGCCATCCAACCCCTGCTTCCTCCCACGCTTTACTGCCCTGCGCTGTGCCATACCGTCCCCAGGGCCGCAAGCGGCGCGCGGAGGCGCCCCCAACGGACCATCCCCTGCACCCGGGGCTGCAGCACCTGCGTGCCGCCGCCGCCGGCGGTGGCGGTGGCGGCGGCGGGCCGCGGGTCTCCCTTGGCGGCGGCGGTGGCGGCGGCCGGCAGGGCCCCCTCATCCCCCACATGGACCTGGCGGCGGCGGTGCTGCCGGGGCTGTGTACGGCAGTGGCGGCGGCAGCGGCGGGCGCGGGGCGGGTGGCGGCGGGTGGGCAGGTGCTGTGGAAGCTGGTGGTGGTCACGGGGGCGATGGAGCCGGACGGGCAGAGCGCCAGCCTGCAGCAGGTACGGAGGGGGGCAGAGGGGGTTAGGCGGTAGGGAGACAGACGAAGTCTATAGATTGAAGCAGTCCTTGACAAGGCGTAGGAACGTTTGACCCAGCCAGGCAAAAGGGGCAGGTGGTGTGTTGGGGCTGCTGGGCTGTGTGGCAGTGTGATCCAGTGTTACACTGCAGTGTGTCTCGCGTGTTTTTCTGTGTGGCTGCCCTGCGGCCGCTCTGCCGCATGCATACATGCCCCTCCGCGTCGTTGCAGCTCCGTCATCCGCGACGCTTATGCAACGTAGGCAAAGCTCGCGTGCTTCTGTCACAGGTATGCTCCCTCTTGCGGTATCAACTGCTCCATCGCTCTCCAACCCGCAGATGGAGGCGGCTGCCTGGCTGCGCGCCCGCCTATCCTGCGGCCGGTCCGCCGGCCCCCGACCCCAGCGGCAGCCCCCTAGCGGCGAGCTACTCGCCCTGCTGGCGCCGCCGCCAAAGGCCGTCGCCGCCGCCGCCGCCAGTAACGCCTACGGCGGCGGGGCCGGCTCGCTGGCGGCGGCGGCGGGCGCACGGCGGGGCTCCGATCCTTCCTGGCGAAAGCAGCAGCAGCAGCCGGGCTTTGCGCTGTGCGTTGTGGAGGTATCGGCGGGCCGGCTGGCAGAGGAGGCACAAGCGCAACACCACCATCAACACGGCAGCTGGTGCGGCGGCGCCGGCGGCGGCCGCGTTTCCTTTTCGGGCCCGGGCTTTGGGTCTCCCCCTGACGGCGCCCGGTCCAATGGTAGCTTCGGGACGGGGTACGGCGGGCCGGGGTTCGGCCTGGGGTTCTCTGGTACGCCGGTGGCGGCGGCGGCGGCAGGGCCAGCGGTGGCGGCGGCGGCGGCGGCGCTGCCCGCCAGCCTGGCGGCGACGGGCGGTGTGCTGGTCCTGGTTGACGGGCGGGGCTTCGAGGCGGCGCTGGCGGCGGGGGCGAGCGTGGAGGGGGCGGCGGCGGAGGCGGGACAGGACCTGGAGGAGAGGTGAGGTGGGGAGGGGGATGCTGAGCAGCGATGCGCTCGACGATGAGGGTGAGGTGGAGGCTGTTTCCCGTGAAAGTGTGCACGGTATCAGGTTCCGCGTCTCGACCGTACTGAGTATGACTGCATGGCTGATACGTGTCCGTGTGCCCTTTTTCCCTTCCCCGCTGCCACAGCTGGGAGCAGCTGCGTGTGCTGCTCTCCGCGCTGCTGCCCGCGTGTGGGTTAGCATCCACACAGCAGCAGCCCGTGCCGGTGCCCGTGGCGGTGTTGACCCTGGCTGGGCAGCAGGCGGCGGGGGACATCGCCGCGCACCTGGCCGCCACCGCCGCCGCCGCCTGGGAGCCTGACCTGGCGGCGTGGGTGGCGGCGGCGGCGCCGCTGGACCAGGTGCTGGCGGCAGGCGCCGGCGATGGCGCTGACGCTGACGGCAGCATCAGCGGCGGCGGCGCGCTGGTGGCGGTGGCGTCGGTGGCGGAGGCGCCCGATGAGTCGCTGGCGGCGGCGTTGGCGTTTCTGGCGGAGCGGGCGCCGGTAATGGAGCAGGTACGGAACTATGTAAGATGTGTGTGCGTGTGTGTATTAGTCCTTGGCCGTGTGGTACTGCACCACCGTGCGGGTAGTGGAGCTGTGCGGTCTGGGAGTTCTCTGTGCGCTAGTCGCGTTGGTGATCGGCCGTGCGGCAACGCCACGTGGCCACGTGGCCAAGTATGTACCCAGCGGCATCCATGTCTTGCCTGCAGGTGGTGTGCGTGGAGTTGGAGGCCGTGTATCCTCTGCAGGTGGTGTGAGGATTTTTTGATCTGTAAACAATGAATCAATAAAAACTGCAATTTCCGGTATATTCCAATGCAGGTGGTGTGCGTGGAGCTGGAGGCCCTGGCCCGCAGCGCAGTGGCGGAGGCCGTGGCGGCGGCGGACGCCGTCGGCGGCGACGCCGCCGCCACCGCGTCCGCCTTCAACCAACTGGCGGCGGCGTACGGCGCCGCCGTCAGGGCCACGGCGACGGCGCCGTCGGCGCGATGGGGCCTACCCGCACCCGAGGTACAAAAACCTACCAACTGCTCTAGGCCTGTCCACTAATGCAGTAAGCCATTCGTGGCCTTCCTTCTGACCCTGCTTGCCCTCCCCTTGCGGTCCTTTGCTTCCCGCAGCTCGCTGCCTCCGACGCCGACGCGGCACCGCAGTGCTGGTCCTCCGCCCGCGTCGCCGCCGCCGCGCGCGCCCTGGACGCCCTCCGCGCACCGCCGCCCGCCGGCCCCTCGGCGCAGCTGCCCGGCGGCTCCGCCCTCCTGCCGCAGCTGCTAGGACACGTGGCAGCCTGGTCCGCAGCGCTTGCCGCCCCGCGCACTGCGCACCTTCTCGCCAGCTTCCTCCCCGGTGGTGGCGGCGCCGGCGGCGCCGCCGCGCCGCCGCTGCGGCCGACGTGCCTGGCACTGCCGCCGCCGCCGGCGGCGGCTACTGGCGGCGACCGCGGTGGCGCTTACTTGGGGACTCCCATCACGCCTGGGGTGACACCACAGCCGTCGTTTTGGAGCAATCCAGTGGAGGGGGGGACCCAGGCGGCGGCGGCGGCGCTCTCGCCGCTGGCGACCGCGGGGCTGGCGGCTGGCGGTGGTACGGCAGTGGCGTCGCCGTACGGCTGGGAGCAGCGGTTGCACGAGGGCGCCATGGACACCCCAGGGCTGGCGGCGGGCAGCGGCAGGGCGGGTGGCGAGGGAGGGGCGGAGGGGGCGTCTGTGGGAGCGGCGGCGCAGCGGAACCGGCAGCAGGAGCACCAGCGGCGGGAGTCGGTGCGGGATGGTTTTGTGGGCGAGATTGAGACGATGGCAGGGGAGGCGAAGAAGAGGGCGGAGGCTGCACTACAGGTGAGCTGGGGCGGAGCGGGGTGGGGTTGGTGCATGGTGCATGGTGCTGGGGATGGGGCTGACGCAATGTGCTGCGAGAAGTCTGCAAGGTGTATGGGCTGTGCCTCAGGGCTTGTTGCCAATGGGCCGTGGGACAGGGCAGTAGATATTGTATGCCGCGAGTGGATGCACACCTACTGCAAACGGCAACTCTCGTCGGTGACGCCATACACATTGCAAGCTGGCGCACCACAGGGTCTGCTCCTAATCGCTAGATAGGCCACTTGCCTCGCCCTCCACTACTACCTGCTTTGCAGTACGCTACTGTGTCCCAGCAACTGCATCGCTGCACATTTTGCAAGCTGGCGCGCCACTGCATTGTGCTTATTTAGATACGAAACCTGGACGTGCGAACCGCCAAAAGGCGCAGGCTGAATGGGTGAAACCCGTGTCCCTCCCACGCCCTCCACGCCTTTCTGTCCCACATTGCAGGCCCTTCGGAGCGCCCTGCGCACAGGGGGGACGCCAAAGGCGGGAGGTGCTACGCCGCCTGGCGGGTCGGCACGTGCCGTGTGACCCTAGCACGGCCCGTATATACGCAGTCAAGGTTGAAGGAATGCCGTTATCAACCACGGACCCAAACATGACCAGTCCAGTGTTCATACGGTGCGATCGACGTACATGCTGGTGTCGTTCAAGAGCTTTAGAGTGGAGTGGATGGGCTGATCCGCACACAAGGTTTTGGGGCAGCCTTATTGGTGTTGGAGGGCCTATCGTGAAGCTGCGGCATGTTGAGTATGCCTAGTGTGCCAGCGCGCGCGCCCAGCGGTTGTTAAGCGCAAGGGAAGGATCCTGATAGGTATGAGATGTCCCACTCATACCTACCCTTTGTGGTGGTTGTGCAGGTGATGCATGAGTGGGCGTCTCCTCAACATGGCCGTACGGTTGTTTGTTGATGAGTGTGCGCTGCAGTCAAGTGCACCGGCTATTCATGGTTTTGGACGTTGTGGTGATAGGCAGTGGTACCCTGGCGAGCTCCCTACGTGCGTCCCACACCCCGCAGTACGGCACAGCCCTGGTTGTCGAGCCTGGTGCTTGCGGCCATTGCGCAGGACTGGCCAAAAGAACTTTAAACCTAGGGTGCACTGGCACATAGGAGAACCCCAACAATCCTTCACTGCTGGGAGCCGCTGCGCTCTTTAAGCTTTTGCGCGCTTACAGCTTTCCCTGGAACCGCGAGGACTTAAGCAGGATTTCAATACGAACTTATTTACTCTACGCCTCGATCGTTGAAGCCTAGGAAGCTGCTTTGCGGACATCCCGCAAATATGCCTGTGGTAAGCGCAATCGGTGGCCTTACAGTTTGGCTGGCCAGGCCATCATGCACAATAAATAAAGCGTTACTGGCCGTCAAGTTGAAGAGCTGTATGCCGTATCAGGAGGGGCCCGTAGCCGTGCCCGAAGCACCTGCTGTCCCAGCACCTCCCCGGGGGCTTTCCCCTGGCCACGTTGAGTCGAGCAATGCGTCGGCACCACAGCTGCAGACATCCACCTACGCACATGGCATAATACAATCACGACTGCTTTCCACCGCATGCATCTCATGCTGCACATGTGCACAAGCCTGAGTGGGAACCGGCCCTTCCTTGCAGCTCGTTGCAGACATGTCCCCGCTGCCCACTCTCAGCAGATTTGCCTCGGGCCGGTGTGCATCCCGCTGCACCTGCTGCTGCCCTTCCTCATCGGGCTAGCCCACCAGTACGGCTACCTGAAATGGTTCAAGCGGGAATGGGTGACGCTTCGCTTCTGGACAAACAAGTTCAGGGGGTGAGTGCGTGGGCCCACCATGCAGCTCAACTGTACGGCAATGCACCACAGCCTGTTGTGCAATGTGCAGAGCACCACAACATGTACGGAAGTGCACAGAGGACCAGCTCGGATACCCGATGGAGCCTAATATCCGCACGCAGGACGACCCACACGCCAAGCGGCTGGAGATGCCGTAGCCAAACGGTTGTAGGTAGCTTGCCAGCAGTAACTTGCCGGCGCTCTTCACACTGCCCGCCTGCAGGAAAACGCCCGCTGCCAACGCCACGGCAGGCGGGTCCGGGACAGGGACGAGCGCGGACAAGCAGGCGTCACCAAACGCTTACAATAGCACAGCCACGGCAAACGGACCCAAATCGGAAACTGGTCTCCAAGGGGGACCAAAAGCTGCCAGCCAGGTGCGGCTGGAGCCGGTCTGGGCCAGGGGACCTCCCCTGAACTGGGGCCTGAGTTTGCACTTGCTTGTTCGGGGCACATGCCTGCAGCGGGCCAGGGAACCTGGGGGATCTGGGCCCTGGAGTGGGCCTGGGGGCTCACCCGTGGGCCTCGCTGCTCCTCCCCTGAACTGGGCCCTTCGCGCCCATACGGTAGTTGAAGCGCACAAGTAGGGGTTCCGTACGCACCGGGCATCCCCAGTAGGCTTGTCACAGACGTTCACAAGCCTACTACGGCTGCCTGTTTGCCGGTGTGCTGACTGCTTTTCACGGAGCTTGACCCAGCTGTCATCACGAGTCTCACACGCCCGTTGCTGTGAGCTTGTGTTGCTGCCAGCCTCTGGCGGTGATGAAAGGCACGAAGCGCTCTGCTTACGGATTGGACAATGCCTTCTTACATGTATCCGATCCATGCGACCCCCATGCCCCGCACTTCGATATTACTCACCGGTGCCTACCCCGCCCCACGTGCCCACAGGCCGACGGAGAAGGCCGCCCAAACTCTTCAGGGCCACCTTCCGCCCAGACACAGCAACAAGCGCAAGGCCAAGTAAACAAGAAGGACGATTAGGCGGTCTTCTTGCACCCATTCTTCAGTGCTCGAGCAATGGACACGAAATGAATGCAGGCCCAAGCAACTTCTGGTCGTTAGCGCAGCTCCTGGAGCAAAATGGGCCGGCGCAGACACCTGCGGCTGTCCCCCCCCCCATCCCACGGTTTTCATCCCTTCGAGAGCATGTTGTAATGTCCTTGTCCTGTAACGTAATATCGCGTCGAAAGTCAAGCCCAAATTGCACCAAGTGCAAAACCATCTTCCTCAGCACGCAACCTTCACCAACCCCCAGCAATCCCAACCTTCACGTTCTGTTCCGCCCCCTGCCACCACTACCGCCGTTCTGCTAGGTTTCCGCTCACAGATGCACATCAACAGGACATCAGCCATAGCACTGCGTCGCACAGCACGGCGCTTTGACACGCGACACGTGCCGGTATGACAGGCAACCATGATGGCTCGAGCACGTGAGAGCATGACCCAACCAGCCGCTCATGCCGTACGGCACCGAAAGCAGGGCCCTAGCACGCTACCAGCAGCTCCGTGCCATGCGTCGCAAGTGCCTCGCTTTGCGCCCCCCTAACCTTTCCGCACCACAGCCTGCTCAGCAACGCCGCCAACAGGCAAGGCGCGGTTCGGCCCCTTGACCCAGGGTCCGTGCAACTAGGCACGTGTCTGCTCACATCCCCAACCTCTCCCGCCGCCCACACGCGCTCATCGCCTCCCAGGCTCCAACCCTCATCCACGCCACCGCCCCAACCCGTCCCACTCCCCAATCACAGCTCACCAACCACCGCGCCAACGGCGCCTCCAACGCCGCTGCTGCCGCCAACCGCTAACCACCGACTGCAACAGTCTCGTCGCGCGAACAACAGGGCCGCAGCACTAGCCCTCCCAACACCCCTCCGTCTCCTTCCTCCGCCAGCGCCCCGTGCTGCCAAGTCCAGCGCCCCGCGCTTCAGCTGCCAACGCTTTATGCCTGCTACGCTGTAGGACTTAGCAGCAGTAAGCTGCTTAGCCTTAGCAGCAGGAAGCTGCTTAGGAGCTGAACCACGGCTGCGAGAACTGCTTGTTGGCAGCGCGGAACGCGGGGTCCAGGATGGCCTTCTCCATCTCAATGTACGACTCGCACACCGCCGCGTGGGCGGCCACGGCCAGCTTCTTCTGCTGCACCTGCGGGGGCGCAGAGGAGGGGGCAGCGTGCAAGGACCGTGAGCTCACTCCGTCGTGTGGAGCCAAAAGATGGGTTCAAGGACATCATGGCCCAACTCCGGTGGCCAACTTTGCAGCTGTTTCGGAACTTCGAGGCACAGTGAGCGACAGGGACAGCTAAGGAGGATGAGGTACTAGTGCAAGTAGGCGAGTGGGTGCACCCGTGTCCCCTAGTTGCATGGTGCAGCAGGTGCTTCAGATGACGAAAGCCCGCTAAGGCGTTCGGGTATGCTTTTCTTAACCCGAGCATATACATCCTGTTTTCGGCGTTCGGGTAATTGGTGCCGTAAGGGGTAGGGTACGAGGCCTACACGCAGGTGGGGCAGGGGCAGGGGGAAGGGGGTACTCACCTCCTTGTCGTCGGTGCCCGCGATGATGGCCGCCACGTCCAGCTCCTCGCACAGCGAGATGCCAATCGGCGTCCAGTTGGTCACACGCTGCTCGCCAATGGACTTGTCGACGGTCTTGGGCGGGGGCATCATGGGGTAGGAGTACATGGACATGGGCATGAGGTGCCCGGGCTGCTTCGCGCGCGCCACCAGGCTGCGCATCAGCTCCACGGCCGAGGGGTCGAAGGAGTCCGGCCTCCAGACACCGTCAGCATTTGGCCGGTCGCGGCCACCGCTGGGCGCGATCCAGATGAGCACGCCACCGGCGTTGAGCGCGCGCTGCATGGCGACCAGCGTCTTGCGGTTGGTCTCCATTTTGGACGCCTTGAGCTCTGGAATGTCGTCGATGTGCTTCTTAGAGTGAACACAGAAGAGGTTGCGGCCCATGGAGAAGGGCTTGCACATGGGGTCGGTGACCACGCGGTCGCCCGCGACGTAAATTACGTCTGTCGCCAGCTTGGGGTGCGACGCCATGAGCAGGTGCGCGAAAACGCCAGGGTCAGCCTCAGTCTGATGGTTGGCCAGCAGGACCACGTTGTGCTTCTGCTCCAGAAGCTCCTGAACGCGGTCCCAGCGGTCGCGGTGGCCCAGCACCGAGTTCTTGAAGTCAATCAGCGTTGCCACGTAGCGCTGCCCAAACTCAAAGTAGTTGTAAGGCTCCATAATGCGGGTGTGGAAAGACGGGAAGGTGTAGGGCTGCACCGCCTGGAGCAGCACATTGTCCAGGATGGAAGCCTGCACCTGGGTGACAAGCTTCTCATCCGCCCCTGGGACACCGCTGTTGAGAACAGTCTTCTTGTAGCCATCGTAGAAGAATTCCCAGGCAGGCTCAAGGTGTGCGGGCATTTTGCCCGAGGCGACCAGGCCCTTGATAACGGCCTTGAACTGCTGCTCGGTGACCAGGCCGGATAGCTTTTCCTGGTGGAACTGCATAGGGGCGCTGGTGCGAGCCTGGTCGGAGCCCACGGCCACAGGCGCAGCGACATGGCTAATAACGCTCGCGCCGCGGCGGGCCCCATGGAAGGGCCTGCGCTGGCCCGAGGCGCGCAGGGCGCTGCGCATCTGTGAGCACTGCATTCCTAATAGTGGCTGGGTGGTCAACAGAGTGCCCGCGGTGACACCGTATGCTTCATACCCAACGCCGCATGCGTACGGCGCAGATACGACAGCGACCTGCTACCCAGGTAGCTGCCCAGCACAGGTAGGACAGCACTGAGCTACTCACCCCCAGCAGGTCCCCAATTCTAAAGTTGTACTGGTCAGCCCACACATGTGCTGCAAGTGTTGCCTTGGGGGCGGCTGGCGCGAAGGGAACGCTTTTGGGACCAGTGCGTTCCTGTAGGTTCATGAGCACAGGGTCCCTAGGCCCCTTTCGGTGCCCCCTGGTGCCCCCGATCGTCGGGTCCTGAGGATGCACTTGATGTTCCTACCCCATTATGTACGGTAGGTAACCAGTGTGGAGTCCGCACCGTCTTTACCATCCAGGGTCTGCCTGTACCGCTTTCAGGATGGGCGCAGTCCGGTGCTGAAGGGCAGCACAACGTAGGGGGACCTAGCTACTGCCGCAGGGGCGGGGGCCTGTTCGTACCGATAGGCATTTACCGCAAGCACTTGTTACAGACATGAACTTGAAGAGTCCCAGCAGGTCCCAGTACCGTACCTCAATACTACCCTGTCAGGTCACCAGGGTCCCACGCACGCTGAAGCTCGGACGCAACGAACCTGCCCCAACGGATCAACGCCCCTGAACGCCCCCGCGCGGGGGGCAGGAATGCGAGCCAGCCTAAGCTACGTCGCCGCCCGCGCACACACCGCCAACAAGGTAACCAAGCAATGCGCTGAGGTTGTTAGTATAAGTCTAAAGCGGTCAAGCTCTGTGCAGCCCTCGGTCTCCTGCAGCATTGCCGTGTGCAACACGCAGCCCCCAGAAACGACACTCTCCAACAACGCAACAAGCACTGTTATTGCCGCCAAGGGTAATTGGCTCTAGCAACAATGCGGTTCGAGACCTGAAAACTGTGACAAGGCACACTCACTGCGATGCACGTCGTAAGACACGTGCCACGGCCGAGCTAATGAACCCAACGGTCACCGTGTCCGCAGCAAAACCCCGCTGCAGGCGCAACACCGTACCGTATCAGCGAGCAACCCCTCTCAGCACCCGCCGCTCACCACTTAACACGCTCTCTCTCTCTCTCACGCAAACATCTACGTTTGCTGTTAGTTCACACGCTCTCTATCTGCAGGCCAACAGTCCAACCTGCAGGCCAACAGTCCCACAACTCCTGAGGCGACGTCATAGCAGCTGTAGTCCCAAGCTAAGATTTGCGGCACCACCAGCGCTGCCACAGCCGAGCCAAGCCGCAAGCCCTGCCCCTCCCCATCGCCCAACGCCACTCCGAGCCAGCCTGGTGAATGATGCCCGGCCGGCCCTACTGTCATCATGCACAACCCAACGCCTCATTCCTCCGCTGTTAACGATCACCGCCGAGCGTTGACCTCGTTCAACCACTCCCCTCCCATATGCTACACCTGCTGCTATCAGGGGCCGCGTCTTCGCTCCTCCTCCTCCTCCCGCTCCTGCTGCTGCTGCTGTTGCTGCCGCCGCCACCCGCGGCCTCCTGCTCCTCCTTACTCGTAGTCTCCCGCCACCAGACCGCCCCCCTCCCTCCTCACACCCTGCCCTTGTAGAGCGTCGTAGCTCTCCTGCTGCCGCCAGAGCGCCCTCCCTCCCTCCCCCTCCTGCACCCTGCCCTCGTTGCGCTCCATGCTCCTCCCGCCGCAAGTTCTCCACCCTTCCTGCTGCTGCTCCTGCTGCCCCAGCTTCTCCTCCTCCTCCTCACACCCTGCGCGCCTTGGGTTCCATCCTGCCTCCAGTGCTCCATCCCTCCTCCTCTTCCTCCTGCTGCTGCCGCCGCCGCCGCCACCGCCACCCACAGGCCCCTCCTCCTCCTTCTCCTGCTCCTGTTGCTGCACGCGCGCCCTCCCACTCCTGCTGCTGTTGCTGTTCCTCCTCCTCCTGCTGCCGCTGCTCTCCTCACACCCTGCGCGCCTTGGGTGCGATGAAGGCGGCCCAGATGAAGAACAGCAGGGCGGCCAGCACCGGGATACGCAGCGCCTTGAACTGGGCCTCCCTGACGGCGGAGGGGTCGTCCTGCTCCACCACCGTGCCGTCGGGGCCCACCACCTGCACCTTGGCCACCTTGCCGCCCCCCACGATGCGGTTGACCTCGGCCACCTGCGCAAGCGGAGGGCACGAGGGGCGTACGGCAGAACTGCAGTCAAGGTGAAGAGGAGATGCGAGGACAAGCAGCCGGTACGGCAGTCGGTGGGTCAGTGTGCAAGCCGCAGCGGGGGTGAGCATGTGTAGAATTGAAAGCTGCCAGCGACACGCGAAGACTGTGTAGTGCGCAGAAGTGTGGTGCCCGGCCAAAACGTGTACGGCAGCTGTCGTGCGAGTGCGTGCGTCTGAGTACAACAGGTGGTGCTACCAGTCAGCAGCAAGGCGCAAGGTGCAAGGATGCATGGCGCAAGCCTCGTGGGCATGTGAGCAACTGCGAGGCTGCGTACTGTGCGCAACTGTGCTGCCGTGTGGCCTAACTTGCAACCCGGTAGCAGTGTCTTTGCGTCTGGCGAGAATGTGAGAGGGAACCAGAATACCGGTACGTTGCGTCACTCAGAGCGTTACAATGCAAAACAGCCGTGCGTGGGAATGCCGAATGCATCTAGTACACCTTCCCTCACAATTGCTAATGCGGCTGACCGTGTTTGCTAGAACCCAATATGCAGCACGCAAAGGGCCGCCCGCGTCACAGTCCGGTGCAGCAAACAACCGCTAACCACCGTGCCACCGGCTTGGCATGGCAATGGAGTGCAGGCCCACGCTATGGTCATCATGGCTACCGTAAATCGTGGGACAAATTTGCGTCCGAACAGCAAACAAAAAAAATGAAGCATGCCTCGGCACGAAACAACTCTAGTTAATCGGTGCGTGTGAAGTCCGCTGGCAGCTGCTGCTGTCCGTGCCGGTCCTGCCGGACACATGCCACTTTGCAAAATGCCATCCTCTCGTCGCAATCCTCATTGCAGCTTATTGCTGCACCCTGTACAACCTTATCGCCGATTGCTCACTCAGCACGCCATGCCAAAGAAAAACAACTCAGCCCGATGAGAGTTCCCAGGGGGCACCCCACCCCACGCCGCCCATGCATGCACGAGCGAAAACCAGCAACAACCAGGGGTCCGGAGATTGCGTTCAGCCAAACCAAGCTCTAATCCTCTGAACACTTTCGCAACTCAGTCGCGTCGCTTCCTTCAAAACTCTGTCGCACGATCCGCGTGCCCTCAGTCAGATGCCTCCCGAACCGAACCCTCAGGCAGGGGCCTTCACGGCAGCTGCCTTCGGCACGCTCTCTCCTCGCTGCCAGTCCAGTACCTGTCTCAATTCCAGGACCTGTTCGTCCCAGCAACAACTAATACACGCCCATTTACTCCTTGCTGGCCCCCGCCCCCGGGAAGATGAGCCCCCGCACCTTCTGCTCCAGCACCACCTTTGCCTTGCCCGCGCCCACCACCGCCGCCTCCTCCACCTCCACCACCTCAGACACCGCGTGCCCAACCGCCTTGGCAACCGCCGAGCCGTACGCGCGCTGCAGCTCCGCAACCGCCGAGATCAGGTCGCCGTACGCCCTGCATGAGCAAGAGACCGCCACAAGCACCTCCGCTTAGCGCATGGCGCTTCCGTTCGCTGTTGGCGACGCGTCAGAGGACGTCGCTATTTTCTTGATGAGAGTGGTTACAGACTTAAGAGGCATGATTTCTGTACGGGACCCCACGAACACACGACGTAAGAACAATGCACAGGCGCGAAGCAACTGCGGACTCACCTGTCAATGGTCACATTGTCCTTGGCCGGCTTGGAGGCGGCCTCCTTGGTGCCGTACAGCTCCTTGACGGCGTCCTGCATTTGCGAATGCAAGTATTACACATCAGTAATGACATATTTGATACTACTTCAAAAAGCGCATTGACGCTCAGCATGCCGCCCCTGCGGCAAGCTGACAGCCGGAGCCCGTCCGTACGACACGACACCCATGACGTACCTGGTGCCTGACACGACCCAAGGTAAGACATAGCTATGGGGTCACAAGGGCAGCTGAACTGTGCGTGTGCGACCGGGCACGTCGGTGCGGAGCTACAACAGTCGACGAGTACGACGTGTACGGCACCGGCCGTACGGCGGCGGTCCGGCTGTACCCACCTGTACGGCAGACAGGGGCTCGGCCGCGTTCTTCTCCAGGGTGCGCGTCACAGACTTCTCGGCACGGGCCACGGCGGCTGCGGGCAGTTCAGCACAGTACGGCATACCGTCATTGGTGACGTCGCAAGTCCCAGTGAAGTCAAGGGAGAACGGTTGTCTACATGAAGGCAGAGCCGCTGGGTAAGCAACCCCGCGCGCCTACGACAAACCCTGAAGCATGCAACACCACATTGAGCAACCTTTTCCGCTTCGTGATACCCCACCCCAACCTGCACTGCTCCACCTCCACCTCCATGTGGTCCGGACGCTTGGACGCGAAGGGACTAGTGCCCATCCCAAGTGAACCCATGCCCCACGCCCCATACCACCCAAGCGCATTCCCCCGGCGGTTCGACAGCGCAGCGTTCTTGGTATACTGGCACCCCACACCATGCATGCTGTGGATTCACACGCGTCCGAGCGCCCCTCCGCTCGCAACACCAGCCCACGACACCGACCGTTGGCAACCACCCTCAGGCGACAGAGCCCCAACCCGCACCCCCTGCTCACCCTCCACGTGGTCCAGCCCACGGCAGCCCTGAGGCACACTGCACCGCTTGGGCGTTCAGGAACCCTTGCAACTTCAAGGTACCCCCACCCCATCACCCCCGATCTCTGCAGCCCCCTGCTCACCCTCCATGCGGTCCATCTGGCGTTGGGTCGTGTCAGAGTCGCTAGCTGCGAGCAGCAGGAGGACATGGGCAGGGGCCGCGTAAGCACATTGTGGAGCAGGATCCATCCAACAGGGGTCACGATGCAGAGCACATTGCGAAGCAATTTCTACTATACAAACTTTTAGTGTTTAGTCGTGTCTCGTACAGTTGGGCCATACCCGCACCCATCCATCACCGCTGCCAGCAGCTCGAAAACAACATAAGAGTGTGCGGCACAGCACGCTCATGCACAGGTTTTGCTAATACACATGCCCCGCACCCACCCATGGCTGCCAGCAGCTCCTGGCTGTCCAGCTGCAGCTCCAACCGCACACCCATGCATGCCCCACTACACGCTAATACACACCGCACAGCTAATACACATGCCCCACACCCACCCATGGCCGCCAGCAGCTCCTGGCTGTCCAGCTGCAGCCCCAACCGCACACCCATGCATGCCCCACTACACGCTAATACACACCGCACAGCTAATACACATGCCCCACACCCACCCATGGCCGCCAGCAGCTCCTGGCTGTCCTCCAGCAGCTCCACCGCCGTCTCCATGGCAATCAGCGCGGACTTGCCGCTAGACACCACGCCAACCTGCAGGTAGCCCACAGGAGGAGTTGGCCTGAAACCTTCATCGCGGGCATTAATACGGCAGAGCGTTAAGAACAAAGGCGAGGGCGCATCGGGCGTTGCCCAACCAAACCGAGCCGCGACGGCTTTCTTGACGGGAGGAGCGAGGACAGGGGAACAACAGCTGGGCTGAAAGTACACTGCGACATGGGTCCTCACGTCCCTCGTCTTGTCCACCTCCCGTGCCTCGTTGGCAGGCGTCTCCCTTCCCACCTTCTGCTCCCCCAACCCCTCCATCCTGACAGTTACGCATGACTGTTGCAGAACACCTCCCCCGTCTGGTCCGCCTCCCATGCGTCACGTCATTTGGCACACGTCTCCCTTCCCATAACCTGCTCCCCAACCCCTGCATACTTGTACTTACATACGACTACTAATAATCTTACCTCGCCCGACTTGTCCGCCTCCCGCGCCTCGGTTGCCGCCGTCTTCATTGCGTCATCGGCCGCCTTCTTGGCCGCGTCCGCCACCGCCAGCACCGCCTCCTGGCCGCGGGCTGCCAGCGCCCCCAGCACGTCCTTGCGCCGCTTCAGCTCGGTAGCCAGCTCGTCGCGCGTCTCGATCTGTGATGTATGCGGTGACACAAGAGGACAGCGTCGTAAGGCAGCAGATCTCTTTAGGGGTATGTGATATACCGTAGGCTGGTAATTGTGTAGCGTTCCAAGCACGTCAAGCATTGAGCCGCTTCAGCTCATTTGCCAGGACTGCTGCAAACATGGTAGGTATTGGGTTGCACAGTACTCTTGGGTCAAGTACCGTGTTCCTACGGCGCATTGCAGGCCGCCCCTGCTGCCCCTTGCGTACCGGCACTGACGGCCCCCGCACGACGCCGTAGACAATCCGTCTGCCGTACGGCCAGACGACACACGTGCCTCGCAGCTACCCATGCCCCTGCCCGCAGGCAATCCCCAAGCGCTCTCGCGCAGCTTTCCCCGCCGCTAGCTTCCACCCACCTCCTCGGTGGTGCTCTTGCGCCGCGCCAGCTCCTCATACACCCACATGGAACCCAGCTCCTTCTGTACGCCCCCACCCCCAACCACACACAGCCCCACCCACCTCCTCGGTGGTGCTCTTGCGTCGCGCCAGCCCTAGACACACCTAGACCCACCTCACACCCACTGGTACGTACAGCTTCCAACAGCTTCCCCCCGCAGCTTCCACCCACCTCCTCGGTAGTGCTCTTGCGCCGCGCCAGCTCCTGCAGCACCTTGTCCTCGCCAGCCAGCCGGTCAAGGAACGCCTCGCTGCAAGGGGGAAGCAAACATTAGAAAGGGGTTTTGCATGAGGAAAGCAAACGGAAGGAAGGCCTCTCGCTGTGAGAGGGGCCAAGGACAAGGACAGGGGATGGCGGGCGTGGCGTAAGCAGGCGCATGCCGTACAGCTAAAACACAGGAGCGAGGACGTGGCAAGCAAGGTGGATGCGGGGTACAGGAGAAGGCCTTCGCTGTTAGGCGGGTGGCGGGTGGCGGGGACAACGTGTTGGGTGTTGCAGCGAGCGACGGAATGCGGAGGCCAGGTTGGTCATGGCCCGAGGGGGGCCGAGCAACGCATGCGACTGCGTGGGAGGGAGTGGCAGCGCCTGTCAGGAGCATGCTGGGCAGCTTGACACCTTGAGCAGGTGTGTGGGAGCTGCCTTCCCTCTCGGCAGTCCATCATGGCCAAGGCCTCCATCCCAGGGCCCATCCGTCATCGACTGCCCTCAGCCTCAAGCCCCCATGCGTGTACCCTATCAGGCAGCGATGTGCGGGAGCTGTTCCCTCTCCGTGCAACCCGTCATGGCTAACCACTCCATCCCAGGGCCCCCATGCCTGCACCGGTACCCACTTGTTGACCAGGGCGGCGATGAACTGCTCATTCCTGATCAGCGCGTCCACCAGCACCTGCGCATCACGAGGGAGAGGGGCAACGCGGTGAGGAGTGTTCGTGAATAGGTCCAGCTTGAATACGACACAACTCCCCATGCGCACAGCACGCCTGTGCGAGACAGGCGGGAGGCTTGAGGGGGTGTCGGCACAGCGTCTCGAGGAGAGCAGCGGGTCAGCGTCAGCCTGTCCGTTGTGCCTTGTCCACCGCGCCAGACATTAACCCATTGCTATCCCACTGCCCAACCCAACCTTGTACAAATTCTAACCGCTCAGACCGTAACCACCGTGGACCTACTGCCAACCCACAGTTGATGCACATCTGGGCGTGTGTCCGCGTGGATGTGGCTGGCATGGCCAGGCATGCAGAGGTTACCAACCACGGTAACCCACACTTAACCCACAGCTAATACACACCTTCACGTTGGTGTCCGCGTTGATGGCGGGCATGGCGGGGATGTCCAGCCCCTCCACAGCGGCACTGGCCTCCGAGGGCTCAGCGGCCATGTCGATGTCGGGGGCGGCCACAATTTGCGAAACGAGCTCAGGGGCGGGGGCGGCAACTGTGGAGGGGGTGACAGGTATGTGGCTGTTAGCACAGCACGACCGTAGAGGGCTCAGCGGCCATGTCAATGTCGGGGGCAGCCACGAACCCCACGATTTGCGAAACGAGCTCAGGGGCGGGGGCGGCGGCTGCAGTGGGGGGCGAGGGGAATGGGGTGCAAGCTTGTGGGTGCCAGCACAGTTCGAGTGCAGGGAGCTCATCAGCCATGTCGATGTCCGGGGCGGCGACAGTGGGGGCCATGGCGGCAGGGGTGGGGGCGGCGGCTGCAGGAGTGTGGGAAAAGGCAGGTGGGTGTCAGGCTGACCGCAAGGGGCCGAGCATCGTGTTGGCGGTATGCTGCATGCACGTGCAGGGGCATAGAGCATTGAGTGGGGGCCCGTGGGGCCCTGGAACGGGGTGCAGGATGTGCGATGCAGCAGGGGCTTTACGCCACGGTGGGCTAAGTGAACAGGCTAACGCCCGTACAGGTATAGGCAAGCATTGGGACCTAAATGCAGCTGTCCTGCGTCAAGGTGAGGTCGTCTCTGAAGTGGTGTTGCGTGCATCACAAGGCACCCGTCCCTTGCGCCAAATGCAAGAGGCTGTATGTTGTTGTAGGCGTCCGGTGTGATTCCTTGCATGCTATGGTGTGCTTCCCCTTTCCTCTCTAATGCCGTCCGTTGGGTGTGCTTACCCACAGACACCTGGGCAACGGGCTCGGTGGCGACCTGCTTGCAAGAAACACGGGTCAACGCGACAGTGCCATCAGGTATCAGTTAACTTTGTTGTGAGTAAAGTAGTACTCATTTTCTAGCACCGTGTGTTTCTAGTAGCACTGGCTGTCAAGCGGCCGCGGACTCGACCCGCGCAAACTGAAAACGCTCGCGGAAGAGGCGCAATGCCTCACCTCGGCAGACACCTCGATGGCATCAGCAGCAAACGCAACGTTGCTCATGAATAGGTTCGCCGCGAGCATGGCTGAAACCACCGCTTGCTGGGCAGAGCCCGATGATTGTGCCACGACACCGTTCGAGGTGCAGCTGCCAGACGACGCGCGGCAAACCACATTGTGACGCGCTAGACGAGCAACTGAGCATGCCTTGGCGGTCACGGTCGATTTGGAAGTGCACAGCTTCATCGTGCCCGGCATCGCGCGCGTATATGTGGTTCGCTGCCGTGTAGCCTTGTTAATCAGACTGTATAGCTTGAAGACCCTGTTGTCACCTGGTCAAAATGCGAGTCGTAGACGCTGGTCTGTCGCTTTTCTGTATCAAATGAGTGGTAGGAGGACTTTGTGCCCTTTGTGCTTCGGAGCGGTTCCTTTTGCTCAAGGGCCGGGCTATAAAACCAAGAAGTATAGAGCTTTACAGTGTATGTGATGATGTGCATAGGGCGCACTTACTCCGTCCTCTCAGTGACCGCAGTGAACTCGCGTGCCAAGCCTGCTTGTGTCATGCATATCGCCACTAGCCATGGCCTCCAGCTACGCTGTGGACGCAGGGCTTCTCAGCAAGATTGTGCATCCACGGGCAGCACAGGCAACTGTATTGCATCAACGGCCCATAGCCAACGACAGTCTTTCCATGCCTGCTTTGTGTCCCATGGGTCCGCCTGGGTGTAGGCCTAGCTAGGAGCAACGGGCGGCGGTTCGCAAGGTTCTGGAAGAAATAAACTGCCTGTCATGCCGGAGCTCTCTGACGCTCGCGCAGGACCAGCGCTACGGTACGTTTGCGTGCCGCGGCTGCGGGGCTCACCTTCAGACCCATTCTGGACAAAGAGTTCGTTCATCATGGCAGGAAGCGAGCACAGAAACGACCAGCGCCCGGAGCGGCAGATCATCAAGAAGTTCATCAACGCTGCGTGGGGCATGCTTGGGAGAGGAGTACCGGTACTCCAACAAGGGCGCAATCCTCGAGGGCTTTGACAAGATTTAGAGCCTGCGTGTGTGAGGTAGGTAAGGGGTCGAGGGAAGGTCGTGGGAGGGAGGCCAGGGGGGAGACCTCAATTCTCTCCTAACGGACCTCCCTGCCCTCCCTCCCTCGACCCACTACCTACCTCACACACAAAGCGACACAGGCTCTCCATCTCGTCGAACCCCTCCAGGATTGCGCCCTCGTTGGAGTACCGGTACTCCTCCCTAAAGCCGGCCGGCACCCGAGCGAGGTGCGGCACCCGAGCGAGGCGCGGCACCCGAGCGAGGTGCGGCACCCGAGCGAGGTGCGGCACATGAACAGTAATAGCACCGCGGGCTGTTGGCGGACAGGCACCTGAAACGCTCGGCCTGATGTATTGGCGAGTACGTCTCTTTCCTGTTGGATCACTTGATGCCCATCACGTTGTCTCCCGTCTGCAGCACCCTGCACCCTGTGTCCTTCAGCACTCTGCACGCACTCTGCAGGACCCGGTTGGCCACGGACCGGCAGTGGCGGCAACACACAGAAGGCCGCCCGCAGCCCCGACCACCGGCTGCCATGCTGCCGATCATAAGGACCTTCGTGTCTGGGGGCACAAACAGCACCTCCAATCCAGGCTCGAACGGCTGCTACAAATAAAACACCCCATCGGCTTGCGTGGAGGATGCCGCAGAAGCCTTCAGAAGCAGCCAGGGGCAGGGGGTGCAAGGGGGCAGAACCGACGGAGCGGGACGCGCTGCTGGTGCTCCACCCTCCCATGGCTGGGCTAGCGGGTGCCGGGGTTGGGCAGAACGGGCAGGGCGGGGTCTTAGGCGCTTGACAATGCGGCTGGCGACGGTGCTTCAGCTGACAGAGGTGCCCGCGCCAGGAGCATGCAGCATGCCACGAAGTTGAAGCAGCTGCTGCACCCACCAACCAAGGAGGCGGCCCTGAAGCACCTGCATGGCTCGCTCAATAGGTTGCGGGGGATTCGATCGGAAATTTAGCATGAGAAGACGTTTGGCGGCTAGGGGTTGATGGCGTCCCCTTGATTGGGAGATGGGGGCAAGCACCCGAGGTGTACGGGTGTGGGGGCTTTGGTGGGCCGGAAGACTGGGACCGGCAGTCAATGAGGCGCCCCTTCTGGGACTGCACGGCGCCGCGGGCGTTTAGACGTGGAGAGGGTGCGTGCAGTATGGGTGGCAAAGGGGGCAGAGCATACCGGAGGGAGCACGTGTGGCTAGCTAGGACGCCCACGGGGGCACAGCAGTGTGTGTGGGAGGTGGTGGCCCGGGCAGCGCTGTATGCTATGGAGGCGGGGAGGCAGCACATGCATGCACGCATGGGGGACTTGAGGACCTTGACACTGCAGGCCTCGCGTTGGGCGGTTGCTTGCATGTGGGCGCGCGTGCAGGTGTTGTTACATCTAGGTGTGCCACGCACAGGGTGGGAGGAGGTCGGCACAGGCCGCCTTTGCCAAAGCCTTTGGTGAACGGCTGCCTTCTGTGCACCTGGTCGGAGGCTCCTTGCACTGACTGAGGATGTACAGCTGTGTAGTGTGGGGGCAGGACCAGGCTGGAGTAGCAATAACTCGAGGACCGTTCTTTTGACTACGCACCCATTGAAGCTGGTGGCTCCTGCCCGTACAGCGAGAGGGGTGGGAAACCCTGTGACCCCCATGGCCGGGACCAGCGCTGTGTGCCGGCTGTAACAGGGCTGAGCTCTGAAAGGGAGCTGTAAAACCACATGGATAACTTGCAGCGAAAGTACGGCGTTGCAGGTCAAGGACGGCTCTGCTCAGCTGCACGTGACAGTGAATGCGCGACCCTTGCATATGCATGGGAGCACCCGGCCCTTGCACCAGGGGAGCTCCTCAGTGGAGCTCCCCTGCCTTGCACGTCCTACAGCACGTGGCACTACCCTGCACCACCGGCAGTGTAGCACGAATACGAGCATGCGCATGCGAGCTGCGAGCTGCGATAGCCCGCCGGCGCTAGCACACGGCAGATACAACCAGCCAAGACGTCCCCAGGCCACACACAGCGCCTGCGTGCAAACCAAGTAAGCAACGCCGCCTTCACCTATGTACGACTGACACGACCTGCTCCCGGTACGCACAGCTGCCGCTTTCCACATGCAATAAACACGTCAACCATCACGCACGAACGCATGCACAACATCTATCGTGCATCTTTCGCAACCACTCAGCCTACAACATCGCTTCGGACCTGGGCACCAGGCCACGCTCTTCGCTACATAGAAAGGCACTGCGGAGTGCGAACAGGGAGCTCTCATTTCTGCACGGGCGGTCAAGACACAGGATCCTCCAATCACAATGCTCACTACCCTACTGACGCTCCGTCTGCGATGACACCAAGCACTTACCAAGCCATAGGCAGTTCGGCACCCAGCGCCAGGTGCACGCCACCCACCGTCCCAAAGACACAGCCACAGCCTCAGAACGTCTGCCCCAAACTACCTACCCCTGCTACCCCACCTCCATCTACGCCCATCAGCGCCCCGCGCCCCCTCAGACAAGCAACGGTACGGTATCCTGTCACAGCCTCTCGGCTGCTGTGAAGTTCGTCCCTCCTCTCGCGCCTTACACACTCCATCACAAGTCCATGCTGAGCGGCGGCCGCAGCAGCACGCCCTCCTCTGCACTCGCGCGCCCATCCCCAGTCTCATCGCCCCAGCCTCACTCGACACCCCCCTCAGAACTTCATGTCGAGTGGCGGCAGCTGCAGGATAGACGACATCATGGTGATCCGCAGCAGCGCCGGCACGGGGCCGCCGCCGCCACCCGCCCCGGCCGCCGCCGCCGCCGCCGGCGGCGGCCTGACCGGCCCGCTCCGCGGCGGGCTTCCCCCCAGTGAGCCCAGCGGCAGCACCGCTAACGTGGGCTGCCTCAGCTCGATGCCCTGCAGGTTGATGACCAGAGTGCTGAAGAACGCCTGCAGCCCCTCCGCCACGACCCTGGCGCTCCCGTCTTCGTCGTCGTCGTACGACATGCCGTACAGGTCCCCGTCGGTAGAAGCTGACGATCCCGTCGGCAGCCGGTAGCCGCCGCCGGCGGGCGCCGGCGCCGCCGCGGTAGCGGCGGCGGCGGCGGCGCCAGCGGCCGCCTGCTGCTGCTTCACGCCCGCCGCCGCCGCCGCCAATGGCGGCTGCCGCTCGTCCGTATCCGTACTGCCCATGCTGGCGTAGCTGCCCGTACTTGAACGCGTCGCGGGAGGCACCACCTTCCTGGCCCACACCCTGAGCGACTCCACCGCACTGTTGCCCGCCGGCCGGCCCGCCGCCGCCGCCGCCGCCGCCGGCCCCCGCGCCCCCGGTGCCGCCGCAGCCGCTGGCCTGACGCCAGCCGCCCCCGCGCGCTGCTGCTGCTGCAGCTGCGCCTGGCCCTGTGTGTTAGCTGCTGGCGTGGTCATCATGCGTACGGCGTACCGTTGGCCGTTGCCTGCCCACACCCCTTCGTACGAGATGATGCCTGCCCCGGTGGCAGGGTCCAGCTGGATGCGGGCAGTGGAGCGGTCGAATCGGAACGCGTGTCCCTGTGGGTCAAAGCAGTTGCAGAACGCGCCAGGACAGGCGACAGCGTATGATCGTAAGAAGGATAGCAATGTGAGCAAGCATGGTGCGCTGATGTGCGGTCAAGGGAGGTGTGGGCAAGCCAGAACCGTACGGTAAAGAAAATGTAGCTGTAAGCAAGCGAGGGCCCATACAGGTGCGTGGCCCTGTGGGTCGAAGTAGTAGTAGTAGTTACGAACGGCAGGGCAGGGGGGCAGCGTGAGGTATGCAGTAGGCATTCAGCATGCATGAAGGGCGTGGATGTACAAGGTCAGGGGGTGCCGGGGGTTTAGCGGCAGGCAGCGGCGGCAGAGGGTCGCGAGCGCTTGGAA
>VFQN01000809.1_pt1 | contig 56135 bp, 60 predicted proteins | sample 3512371 | NCBI WGS metagenome assembly VFQN01 (sample SAMN10412370, study PRJNA504923) | tailings metagenome | isolation source: Replicate 2 from Balatoc abandoned mine | place: Philippines: Itogon, Benguet | collected 2017-08-28
GATTTCAAGTCGTGGTGGGACACTTCCTGCCCTGTTAAGGTTGGACGTTTCCTTGTTGCTGTACAGCAGCAACGCAACGCTACATGATAATAATTCCTGATAGGTGTGGTCGGGACCAGTAAGGATCGTGTGGCCACACCACCTGGAATGCAACATGAAATGTCAAAGGGGAGTGAGGCGTGGGAGGACGCCCGTATGGATACAGCAGGAGCAGTGCAGGTGGGGGGCTGGCAGACGTGTTGGCAACGGATAGCCAGCAGAGTTTCCGATGGTGAATTACTGTGTGGTACGTGTATGTGGATAAAAGTCACGTGCTTTGTTTGCTTTGCGCAGGGCTCCAACTTCTACAGCAAGCAGGCCAAGTCCGTGCTGCGGGTGAGTGGCGCTGGGGCAGAGGGGACATGCGCATACCTTTACGACGGAAGGACGTGCAAGTGTCTTGGCGCACCCGCACCGCTACGGCTCCTTGGATATGAGTAGGCAGTTGGTGTAGGTCGTCTCGCTGTCGCCGTTTGCTCTTCACGTTGCGTAATGCCGACAGTGTACCGTTCAACCTTGCTTTTTATCGTGCCAGGCTGCGTGCCAGAAGCCACCCGAGGCCATCCTGCGCAGTCGCGGCGCCGCGGCTGCGGGCCCCGTGCAACCTGCTGCCAGCAAGGAGCTCACCCCACGCGTCGGCCGCTCTGAGAGCCACGGCGGGAGGTTGACGAAGCAGGTGGGCCGGGCACGCTCCTAACATAGTTCTGGCCATCAGCTGGATGGGGCAGCTCGGCATGTGGCTTGTCTTGCATGCAGCGTGCGGCAGCAGCAACAGGCAGCGCTCAGCATGCCCGAGCGTCAGCAGCAAGGGCTGTCGCTTGTTGAGGCAGTCATGTGGTGCCCTACCGTACCGTGGAAGCGGTGTAGGCAGGACTGACCATGGTGTCCCTTTTTTGCAGAGCTCGAGCCGTAGGCTGAAGGCAATCGGGCGCAGCCAGAACGGCCGCGGCTCGGACGCCGACGGCGACGGCGAGGGCTACGGGGGCAGCAGGCGGCGGCGGCCGTCGGCGGACTCGGAGGAGTCGGTCCTGCCGTGGATGGTCAACGCGAAGCGCAGGGAGCAGGAGGAGAGGGAGGAGCTGCGGGCAGCTACGGTTGCGGCGGCGGCGGCGGCAGGGCAGGGGGGCGCTGGGGAAGGTGATGGGGAGGAAGAGGGCGAGGATGGCATCTGGGTGTCGCCCCTGCTGCGGCGCTGGCTGCAGCAGCAGCGGCAGCTGCGGCCGGGGGAGGCTGGGGAGGAGGGTCGCAGCACGGACTCAGGGATGTTGGCCGTCGGCGAGGGGGCGGCGGCTACAGGAGCAGAGGCAGCTGGCGGTGCAGCTGAGGCAGGTGGACATGCCAGCACCCCTGGCGTGCCGGCAGGGCAGCCGGAGGCGTCCGGGGGCCGCTCCACGGGAGTGGATCTGCAGTCCCTCTTAACGGGGGAGGGCAGCGGCTTGGTGCGTCAGGTGCTGGAGCGGACGCCACACGTCCCAGTCAGCCTACTTCGCGAAGCAGAGGACTCTGCCGGCCGGCTGACAACCCCACCCGCCGCCGCGGCCCCGGCCGCATTGCAGCAGCTGCCTGCCATGGGGAGCGCAAACGACATTGGCGCAGACCTGATTGACGACGATGGGAACGTTCTGTCTGGCGCACCGGCTGTGGTGTTACGTGCGCCACGGCCGTCGTTGTCCGTCCGTTTGAGCTTGGCGGGCGGAGCGGACGCCACAGCCACGGCCTCGGGCAGCATACCCCACGTCGCCTCCGACGGCGCTCTGTCCAGTTCCCGCCAGCGCAAGCCGCGACGGCGCATGCGGTTCCAGGACGAGGAGGAGGGCAACGCTGACGCGGAGCAACAGGACACGGCGCCTGGGCAGTCCGGTACGCTTGCAGGGGAGGACGAAGGCCAGGTCGAGCCGGCCTCGCCGGGGCCGCTGGACTTTGTGGCAGACCTCTCCGCCGAGCTGTCGGCCGTACTGCCGACATCCTCTGCCGCTGCCATCGACAGCCGCCGGAGCATCAGCTTCCTGCCGGATCCGCCGGCGGTGCCTGCATCTCCATCCGCCCATGAGCCGCAGCCGCAAGGCTTTCCCCTCAGCCCCGGGTCGGACAGTGCCCCGGCTGATGCAGCCAGCCTAGCAAGCGGTGGTGTGCTCATCCGTGCTAGCCGCCTAGGCCGCAGCGCGCGCCTGGAGCCCCCGCAGCCTTCGGCCGACGCTGCACCGGGACTCGTCACCCCCCGCATCCGCAGCAGTCTGCTCTCGAGCAGAGCTGTCGCTGCCACCACCGGCACCGACGCAATACCCGGCGCCCAGCCTCCGCCATCCCCTGCCATTGCAACCCTCCGGAGGTCCTTTGCCGCAGCCGATGGCAACGACAGCGATAGCGACGTTGGCGTGAAGGGCAGGCAGTCGGACTCGAGGATCTCAGAGGACGGCGGGGCGGGCACGGCGCCAGGAGCGCCCGCAACGCAGCAAGGGAACGTGTCTCAGGACGGGACCGCCATCGGGCGAGCAGGGGCTGGGAGCGGCACACGGGGACATCGCCTGCTGTCTGACCTCGGCCACGGACCCGTGGGTCACACGGGAGAGCTGGACGAGCTGGAGGTCCGGGAGCTGATGGACCAGCTGACCCTGCAGTTCGGCAAGGTGAGCCATGCCGCCTGGGGCAACACGACGTATCATTGCATACGCTGCCGCACGGTATGCTGCTTTGGCCCTTGAAGTTGTTTTGGTGTATCACGCGACACCCGCCGCTGTGCGACCCCATGCAGGAGGACGGCCTGCTGGAGATGCACTCGGGCCACGCGGTGCAGCGGCCCACCACCAGCCACTTCGCCGCCGCACTGGCGCGCCTCCGCTTCGCCGCCGCCGCCCTGGTCCAGCAGCACGCACTGCCGCCGCACCCTGCGTACACGGGGACGGGCTCCGCGCCGGGCAGCGGCAGCGCGGGGGCTTCCCTTATGCCACAGGCGTCAGCCGTCAGCCTGCCCGGCCACCAAACAAGTGACAGTGCACAGCAGAGCGGACATGAAAGCAGCGGTGGCGGTTGCGGCGGTAAGGACGGGCGCAGTCACAGCGTCGGCGCGGTGGGGATGCACGGGGGCGTTGAGCAGGGGGGAGGGGGGAGGTGGCAGACGGGGTCTCCGGATGGCGGGAGAACGGCAGCAGGTGACCAGGGGCCGCACCTTGGGGGACGCGTTTCGGCTGTTGCGGCTGCGGCCGGTGGAAGGACCAGCAGCAGGCCCTGGGTCCCAGAGCGGCAGAGCGTTGGTGGGTCTCCGGGCCTGCAGGGCCCGGCGCAGCCTGCCAAGGAGCGCCCGAAGCAGCAGCAGGCGGGCAGCCAGCGCGCGTCCAGGCAGGTGGTGGCACCGGGTAAGTCCCTGGTGCTGGCTGGCATGCCTGTGCACCAGCAGCCCAGGCAGCCCAGCACGGAATACGTGCCGTACGACCACGTTGCCCTGGAGCAGGATGAGAACCTGCTGTCGTCGTACTCTTGGGGACCCGACGGCCTGATAGGTCCTTATGCCTACGAGCAACATGAGCAGGAGCACCACCAGCAGCAACAACCAGCCGGAACCCTGTTCCCCGACTACTACCCGCCGATGTCGCCGGACCCCACGCAGCCCCCGCCGCGGCCGCAGCAAGGCACCCTTTACCCTGCCGCAGCAGCTGCCGCAGCGGCCAGTGCCTCGCCGGCGCGGTCGCGCTCCCCACCCACCCGCATCCCTGACAGCGGCATCCTGGCCGCCGCCATCGCCACCTCCCGGGGCGCCTCAAGGTGCAGCAACCGCGGTACCAAGTCCCCCAGCCCCGATGTTCACAGCCCCAGCTCCCGCCCCGGCTCTCGAGCTGCGTCGCCCATGCCCTTTTCCACCGGGCTTGGGGCCGCCCCCGCCGCCCCGCCCGTGTCCCTGAGACCCTACCCCTGCCCGCCCGCGCTGCCCCTGGGGGCAGTAAACAGCAGTCCCGACGTCGGCGGCTATTCCGCCACCACCCGAAGTGGCGGCGGTGGGGCGACGGGTCGTAGTGGCGGCAGGGGCCAGCACCAGCACACCCGGCGCCAGATGCACAACCAGCCGCGTGCCAAGTCCGTGCTGGGAGGGGCAGCAGCAGCCGCCGTGGCGGCCGGCAGCGCGGGCCTGCCCCTGGGGCACGAGCACTGGGATGCAAGGGTCGCGTCTATCTTGCAGCGCCACACTGCGGCGGAGCTGGCGGCAGTACGGCGGCGGGCCGCCTCCCCGCCGCGTGCTTCTACCCCTGACGGGACAGCAGGCGCAACCGACAGGCGCGCTGCGGCAGAGACGCTGCCAGGCACCGAACCGGCAGGGCGGCGGCCTGGCTCGCCCCTGGACCTACAACACGGTTGCGAGGGTGGCGTGGCGGCGGGTGCTTGGAGCGCTGCGGACCTCCTGGCGTCGGGAGGAAGCCTGCCAGAGTTTATACCGCTTGCAGGGGCGATGCCTCGACTGCAGAGCAGGTATGCGCCAAAGCGGCCAGAGGCAGTGGCGGATGCGTCGGCTGCGTCCCCGCCGGTGCCGTCGAAGCAAGAGCAGGGATCAGAGCGGCGGCCGGGGCAGCTAGGCGCTGTCAATGCAGGCCTAGAAGCCCACGCCGTCGTGGATGGACAGGAACCTGGGGAGGGGGAGGAACAGCAGCAGGAAGAGGTGGTGCAGATGCGTGGAATGGGTCAGGAGACGCTTGCAGGAGGGCGCGGCGGCCCAGTGGAGGGTGAACCCGGGGCGGAGTGGGTGCCGGGCCAGGGGCCGGCGAGCCTGGCTTCGGAGGTGCACGAGGGGGAGGCGGCGATGGACGCGGGGCTGGAATTTGGGGGTCCTGGGCTCGCAGCGGGGGAGGGCACCGCAGAGGCAGAGGAGCGGGAAGAGGAGGACGGAGAGGAGGAGGAAGAAGAGGGAGAGCAGATTGTCCGCAGGGGCGCCTCGTTTGCTGCAAGCTGGCGTTCTGCGGACGGCTCCAGGTGGGTCAGGCAGAGCCCTCAGGCGCCATAGTTTCCTGCGAGCGCAAGCCACCCAAAGCGCATGGGTCAGGCCCGCGTGAATTGCAACTGCAGGCACACATCGTCACCATAGCCTTGTTGGAACCACTTGTGCTCCGTCCAGGCTGCTTACACTGTCAAGGCTTCTGTCGGTTCATGCACCTCCCATGTACTGTGTGCTTTCCTCCAGGCCACCGTCTGCCTATGTGTACGGCAAGCAGAAGGTGGTACGGCACCCGCTGCTGCCCGTACTGTCCGTGAAACACGTGGCGCAGGAGGTGACTGAGCAGCCCCAGGAGGGGACAGATGCGGGGCCAGACGAGGGGCAGCAGGAAGCGGCAATGGTGCTAGGGGAGCCACGGGCCGAGGGGCCGGCTGAGGAGGAGCCAGCAGCGGAGGACGCAGAGGCGGCTGCCGAGGATGAAGGCGAGGACGGCGATGCGGCAGCGTCAGACCGACCCGAAGATGGTCAGGAGTCCGTGGCGGTAGGGGACGAGCGGGAGTGGGGCGGAGGTGCAGCTGATGACGGGGCGGACCTGCGTGTCGGTGAAGGAGTTGCAGATCAGAGGCTGTGGGACGGGGAATTGGAGGAAGATGGCTTAGGGAATGGGGCCCTGGAGGGCTCGCAGGATGGAGAGGCAGGGGCCGCGGGTACCGGTGACGGGGAAGGAGATGGCGAAGAGGCGGTACCTGCGGTGGACGGCGAGGGCGAGAGCGCCGGAGCGGAAGGACAGGGCGGTCAACAAGAGCAGCCAGAGGCGGGTGAGGGAGCCGAGGAGGATGGGGAAGACCAAACAGCCAATGAGGCGGAGGAGCTACAGGCGGGCGGCGCCAGCGCAGAGGACGCGACTCAGACGCCGTTGGCAGCAGCTACGGCAGGCACTGGTCTCGCGCCTGACGGCCTGGAGTTGGATAAGCCCTCTACTCCCGCCCTGGCACGCATGGACCGCCTCATCAGAAGTGCGAGGCCAGCTCACCAGCCTCTGCCGCGGCAGCCCGCACCGGCCCGCCCTCCGCCGCCGGCAGCGTCGTTCCTGCACCATGCCGACGCCAGCGGCACCAAAGAGCCAGCAGCAGCTGCTGCTACTGTTGCTGCTCCTGCTGCGTCCTCGGCCGCCGCATCCCGGCGGGCAATGCTGCTTCGTGGAGAAGGTCCCTCCCAGCATCAGCAGGAGGGCTGTCCCCTCGACGCCCCTGCGGCCAGCGACACGGCGCATCCACAAGAACCGCCTCGGCGAGGGGACCGTGACGAAGGGTCGCCGCAGACTGCAGGGGACCAGCACGTGGCAGACCCAGCGCCACCACCACCCGAGCACAGCGCCCCATCCCAGCCTGCCGGGAGCTTCCTGCACAGCCCCTTCACAGGGGGCGCCATGCCGAGCGGCTTCAAGCTGCCGTTCCCCTCGCGTCTCAACCTGCAGGCCTTCACGCAGCAGCAGCAACAGCAGCAGCAGCAGCAGCAGTCGGCGCTGCCAGACCGCAGCCGGGCGCTGCACGGCCTTAGTGCCCACGCGCTGCAGCTGCTGCCCGTTGGCGCTGTCAGCGAGCCCTCAGTGCCATACCTGTTGGCAGAGATCTCCCTGTCCGCGCTCGCGTCTCAGTCAACGACGGCTAACGGTGGTCCGGCCATCACACGCCACCGCTCGCGGGCTACGCGCTCCCGCACCCTGCAGCCTCTCCGACCTTCCGCCGCCGCCGCTGCAGCAGCAGCACCCTTCCTCGCCCCATCAGGTGACTCTGCAGCCGACGCTGAGGCCCAGACCCCACGCGCCCTGCCTGCGCACCACCGAACCCCCGCGCTGTCCGCCGGACCGCACCGCAGCGACGCACAGCCCCGCCACGCGGCTCCGGGCGGCCCCAAGCCCGCCGCCCGACCCGCTTGGGGAGCCCCAGCCCCAGCAACCTCCACGGCCCCACACCTCTTCCCGCCACTGCACGTCAACTCAAACTCTCCAGGGCGCCTCCTGCGCCCAGCCTACGTAAGCAGCGAGGCTGCTGGACCCATGTCGCCCATTGACTACGCTGCCACCAACGGCCAGGCCTCCCCCGTCCCGCCCACCAGCCTCCCCAGCGTATCCTCCCCAAGGACCCGCAAGGCCGCTGCAGTGTCGCAGTCCCTCCCTGCCCTGCCAACGCGGTCGGGTGCGCTCTCCGGCAGCGTACCTGGGGGCAGCCCTTTGACGGGTGGGAGTCCATTGGGCAGCCCCGTCACGTTTGAGGCCGGGGGTGCAGCGGGCGGGAGTGGCGGCGGGGGCGCTTCCCGTCGGCTTGGGGCTGCGCTCGCCGCAATGCACCAGACGTCGGTGTACAGTCCTGCCAAGCGCGCGTGGGGTGAGGGGCAGAAGCAGCAGCAGCAGCAGACGTGGGGATCCGCCAGTGCACGCGGGGCCAGGACGGTGTCTGGGGCGGCCGGCGGAGGCTCTCCCCTCCCTGTGGAGCTGGCGCCGGCGCAACCGCCGGCGCCCCTGGTGTCTGCGCCGGTGTCCCTGGGGGAGCTCCCGGACATTGTGACGCTGCTGACGCGGGACCCGCAGCAGCAGCAACAGCAGCAGCAGGAGCAGGGCCCACGGCAGTCTGTGCGAGTGAGGCACATGGACTATTGAGAAGGCCTGGCTTTTTGTCCGGAGCGTGGTGTGACGCGGTGAATAGAGTCGGGCTGTCGCAGCATGCAGGACATGAATCGGTAGTGGCACTGCATGCGTAGGGGGGAGCCCCGAGCTGTGCGTTGAGCGAGTGAAGTAGTTTGCACGTTTGTCGGAGGAGTAGAAGTTCGCATGTACTGAACACAGATATGCGACAGGTTTTGCGCTGCCGGATAGCAGCAATTGAAAGCCCTGTGCAGGATGGTCATGAAGATGCCTTGGCGGTGCGACTAGGAGAGTTGCGAGCGTTTTCCTCCAAGAGACATGTGGTAAACACCTGGGACAACTGCTGCCACACTGCGAGCACGGGGGCTTCAGGTGCCCTCCATAGACGATGCACCATTTCATCAGGACGACTGATCCACCTGCAATGCCGACTGGGGCTCGTGCGGATGGATGGGTCTCGGTCGATGTGGCGTTGGTGTCAGTTGGCGAGACTTTCGGACACGTGCCGTTTTGGCCAGCCTCCATGCTCCATGAGCATACACGCTGTTGTCGAGCTGGACAGTGCCGGTGCCAACCTTGGGACAACGTGTCCTGTCGTATAGGTATAAGCCATGGCCTACCAGTTGCTTATGGTGCAGGCGCGCGCCTAGCAGGCTGTTGAAGGTCATGGTGCCTTGGCTCCCTTTCGCATGCAGCTGCGGTTGGTGGACCTGGTCCAACGCTTGGCGCAAAATTTCAGCTGTAAGCAGCACTGTCAACACTAAGTGTGCATCACCTCGTCAACCATGTGACCTGGTCCGTGCTGAGCCTGTGCACTGAACTACTGATGAGACACGTATGGTTGGGGTAGGGTGGGAGATGGAACCCAGTCGCCAAAAAGTATCACCTGTATGTGCTGCCACGCACATATCGGACTGCGGTTCTACGGTTGTAGCACGCACCTGCACGCACCAGCGGCGCCCGACGCGTCGCCGCCTTACCGTATCACAGGTGGGACTGTGGGTGACCAGGAGTGACCCGTTTACCATCGCAACAGACGCATGCTAATATTCCTACGCAACGAGGCGATCAAGATGGACGATGCTGCGTGGTCACATGCCAGCTGTACCAGAGAGTTCACAATCATTGACGGTGTCTGCCTCGCTTTGCATGCTATGTGCAGCACCGTGTGTATGTAGGGCTTGGAGCAGATGACGCACGGAGGCACAGGTTGGGGATTTCCCGCATATGTTCTGGGTTGTGCTCCGGTTTACTGCATCCCGCTGCATCACACGTTTACCCCTTGCTCCCGGACGTGTAAAAGGCACATGCCCTCGTGCACAAAGAGCACGTGTATAGTACGTGGGGCAAGCACAGGCACGCGTACTTCTTGGCTTGCCCTGCTCCACCTGGACGTTCCTACTTGGTGCCGTGTGCAGGGTTCAGTACGGATTGTGTCTTGGGGCCCCAAGTCCGGGGTACGCGGTAGAAACGCAGGGGAGCTCCCCTGTAAAAACCTGCTGTGTCCAGAACGGCCAAGCTCCAGATAGCCGCAAATGTACAAGTTAGAGATCGCGTACTCGAATATAATTGTCACCCGTCACATGTACCTGTCGATACCCTAGCTGGTCGGTCAGTTAAAACCTAACGTTGCAACCCAACGCCCCGTACTATGCGTCACAGCCTATGAAAAACTCGCAGCAGTTCATCCGAAATTCTGAAGGCACTGCTATTGACGCTAAGCATTTGTAAGGGTGATATTTCCTGTGCTGCACAAGGCGCAATGTACGCGAGCTGACACTGGCTTAGCGACGATCCTCTAGACAGGGCTGTGTTTGGAGCTAGTACAAGGTGCAAAATTGTCTTCCAATAGGCGTGCAGTGGCTAAGCTGTGACGTGTGCTACTGTACAGCGAACGTGCCAACCGAACAGCAGGAACTCAGACTCCACACCTATTACTGCGTGGCCGATCGGATCAATCTAAGCCCACAGCTTACAATAGAGGATATGCGATTCAGGACCGACTGGTGCTGCTCCCTCGGCCAAGGCCCAGAGACTAGCGATGGCAACTGCTCCACGCGCCGAGCACCAGCCTTGTCCAGCAGCCAGGAGTGATTACTTTGGACAAATTTCACTCTACGAACATGGTTAAATAGGGTGATAGAACGCCAGCCAGGACGCGAAGCGAAAAATGGAGGTGAGGGCCTGCCGAAGGTTCGCACCGCGTCGAAGCTGCATTCCTTTCCATTATGTATCGAGTGTTGTAACAAAATCAGTGTCCGATGTGCGTACCCGGCGGCTTACAGGCTTACGAGTTGGTACAAAGCATAGGCCAGGGAGCTTACGGAGCAGTCTACAAGTGCGTGTCGCGACAAAGTCAAGAATGCGTGGCAGTTAAGGCTTTCTTTGAAGCCCATGAACAGCCGGAGGTAAGAAGACCACACGCCACCTGGTATGCCTAGGGTCCCGGAGGGGGTTGAACGGTTCGTTGGAGGGCTCTCCTGTTCTCACAGGGACGACACCGCCGCAAGTTAGCCGCAATGGTAGGGTGTGTTTTCGAATAGGATTGACCAGCAATGCAGAAGGGGTGCGCTCCGAATAGGAGTGACAGGCAAGGCAACAGGGGTGTAATGGGGTGCTGTCACAGGTGCGCTCCGGAACCACGACCAATTTGGCATGTCCATGGCGGGGAACCAGTGTTCATGGCTCACTTCATTATGTCGGCCGGGTTCGCCTTCTTGTCGTACTTGCAGCGCAATGCTGACTCCCTCCGTCCAAGATCCCCCAGCGAGACCCCCAGTGCAGACAGACATGCGCGGGCAGCCCTCAAGATTTCGTTTTTTGTATGCCTCAGGGGCAGCTGAAGCAACACGCAGCCCCATCAACATTACTGCTGTGCCGCTTGCTTTTAGGTTAAGCGCCTCGCCATCAGAGAGCTGCACATGCTGCGCACGCTTCCTGCCCACGCCAACGTGGTCCGGCTACTGGACTATTTCAGAAGTCGCAGCAGTGGGAGGGTCTACCTGGTGTTTGACTACATGGAGCGGAACCTCCTCGAGGTAAGGGCCATGAGGCACCTGTACCTGTAGCACACCGCCCAAGCCGCTGTCACTGCAGCGCGGGGGTTGTACATGCAATGGCAACGGCACATGTAGAGGTCAGAACGTATGTCCGTACGCCAAACATGCTGATTACACAGGAGGCCCAGCGGCACGAGGCCGCACCCCTGCCTGGCCCGGCGCTGCGGCTGGTGGCGTGGCAGCTGCTGCTGGCGCTGGCGCACTGCCACGAGCACCAGGTGAGCAGCAGGGGGGCACACGGCCGCTTGCAGGTGACGGGGGCGCATGGCCCTGCGTGAACCGGGCCCATTACAAGCCACGGCTGCCGTGTACTTGAGGCCTGGGGGCTCCTGGCCGGGGTGGGGGGGGCTGTTCCTGAGATGTACTGTACGGCGGCAAGGATACGTACGGCAAGGGGTACGTATGTACCAGTCTAAGACCAAGGGGGTATGCACTTGCAACGGTGGTGTAGGAGAGCGGGAGCAGGGAGGGGTTTCTCGGCACGAGTGCTGCTCGCTGCAACACTCCGGACGTGGGTGGGGCTCACACCTGACGGCACTTAGTATGGGCGACACGGCCACGTGTCTGCACGGCACAGCTGGGTACAGCACAGCGATGCCCCTGTTGTGTGCTGTCACAGGCGCACGGCCGCAAAAGACACAACCTGTGGCTCTTGATGCGCAAGCCATGACTGATTATGCCGCACGTATCCCTGTGGCGAGGTCGCCCTCTCGCCCCCACTCGCTCTACTAAGGCCAGCGACTGGTCGATGCGAGAGCAAGCCCCATAGGGTCGCATCCGTGCATGCCCCCTTTTTCCGTGCTCCTGTAGGTTGCTTATGTGCGTGGCTCCCTCAACCTGCACCCTGCATCCTGATCCACCGTGGCCGTACACTCGATCCATGCCAGCACCTACCGCACCTGCGCCCATCCCCACTTCCCCTACCCAGGTGGTGCACCGCGACGTCAAGCCCGCCAACGTGCTGGTCAGCGGCAGCGGCACCGCACTCCACACCAAGCTGTGCGACTTCGGTTTTGCACGCAAATGCACCAGCCACAACGGCGTGCAGCAGCCGACCAGGCGGCGGGAGCACGCGCAGCAGGCGCACGGGCAGCTGCGGGGCGGGGCTGATGACCAGATGAGCAGCTACGTCGTCACTCGGTGGTACCGAGCGCCCGGTGCGTGTGTCTGCGTTTCTTGGCCTGCCATGTTGCCTCTCGCGCGGAATCTGCATCAACTGTTCACGCTCATCTCTCGTTGTGGGCTGCAGTACCGGCACCATGCTGCGCGCTGGCCCACGGATTGTTGATTTCCGTTCCTCCTTCCTGACCGGCATTCACTCAAGTCATCAATAATAATCATGATGTCTCACCTCCTTGCTCCCTTTGCATGGCGCGACGCACGATGGACTTGGCGGAACACTGCAGAGGTGAGGCACGTGATTGCTCGCATTACCACGCACCATGGGGCCAGAACCGTAAACCCATGCAGATCACCACCACCAGGCATGCATTTGCCGGAACCTGGCGCCGTATGGCTGTCAAGCTGTCGTGTTCTTCTTGTCTTGACTCCAAAGCCTGACAGCCTTGCAGGACAACGGCCCCGCAACCGCTCTTCCCTTCAACATTAACAAACGGCTCGCACAACCCTCCACCCCTGCATCCTACCGCTATCGTACAGATCCTGGTGGGCAAGCAGTACGGCACTGCTGTGGACGTTTGGTCGTACGGCTGCACGTTGGCCGAGCTGGTCCTGGGCCGGCCGCTGTTCCCCGGCACCTCCTCCCTGGACCAGCTGTGGCACCAAACGCGCTGCCTGGGGCCCCTGCCGGCCACCCTGGTGGCGGGGGCCCGCATGTCGGGCACCCTGCCCGTTGCACTACCGGGCCGGCACCGCACGCTGCGCCAGCGCTTGCCGGTGAGGCGCGCCGTGCGCATGGGTAACATCACGTGATTTGTAGCGTTTCGTCGCATGTCACTGTCCCTGCACAGTAACGCCGCTGACAACCCCCACAAGCTGGCATGTCACAAGGCAACGTGTGGCCGTGAGCCAGCTCGTGCCACCCTGTGGGTGCATGGTCCTGCACGAGCAGTTAAGTGCATCGTCACGCGGGAGGGAAGTTGACAATGCTGAGCTCGCAACAGCGTTTGATGCATGTCCGATCTGCACCCCACGTGCCGCAGCCCAACACTGACGCCCGGCTGCTGGAGCTGATCACGTCCTGCTTGGTGCTGGACCCCACGCGACGGCCAACCGCCAAGGAGCTGATGCAGCTGCCGTACTTTTGGGACGTTCCCCGCCTGCTGACATCAACCGGCCTCGATGTCACCCTCGCCAAAGCTGCCGCGAGTCCTGCTCTCCAGGTCCCAGCAACAGCGTCCAGCACGCCGACAGGCAGCGCTGCTGCGGTGGCTGCATCTGCCATGCAGCCGGCAGCCGTGGCAGCGGCGATGGCAGCCAGTACAGCAGCGCCCGTGGCGGCGCCTGCAGCGGTGCGGGCGGCGGTGGCAGCGGGGGCAGCAGCTGCAGCGGTAGCGGGGACAGGGGCAGGCGCTGCGAAACCGCAGGACGGGCCGGCTGCCGCTCGTGTCCATGCAGCAAGGAACGCCGTACCCGCAGCAGCGACAGCCGGTACGGCACCTACTACAACAACCGCTGCGGTGGTCGAGCTGGCGGGCGCGGCGTCCGCCATGCCTGCAGGGCTCCAGGCCGCCGTGCCCCCGCTAGGCGCCACCGCCGCCGCCGCTGCCGCCGCCATGCCGCCGACTCAAAGGCCAGTGGTGCCGTCCTACCTCGGGGAGGACAGCGGCGGCAACCAGTTGCACAGGCAACAGCCGTCCAAGCACATCAGGCAGGAAGCTGCTGCGCTTGCTGTTGGGGACGTGCCGAGGGGCGTGCACGGCAGCAGCACGAGCAGCAGCCGCAGCAGGGTTCCAGGGATGGCGACGGTGGCGGTGGCGGCGGCAACAGTGCGCCGGGGTCTTGGGCAGGATCCCGGCAGCGCGACGGACACGTGTGCGGCGGCGGGCAGCCAGCAGGGCATTGCCGTGTGCACACCCAGCCCCGAGACAGGCTGTGGCTCACGAGGCGCACCCCTCACCAGCACGGGCGTGGACCGCAAGTTCCAGCACTCCCTCAGCGAGCCAGGCGAGGCGGGTTTGGCACACGTGGCGACGGCCCCTGGGTTGGTGGAAGGGGCCGTGGCCACCGCCGCCGCGCTGTCTGGGCCGTACACATGGGACACGGGCCGCAACAGCGGCGACCTTGCAGGCTGTCCTTCATCCAAGATCCAGGGCCTGAACACCAGCCGCACCAGCATCTTCAGCCAATCGCTACAGTTTGCACTGCTGCAACAGCAACAGCAGGAAGCCTCCGCACGGGAAGTCCTCGGCAGGCGTGGCGCCCTGCCGCCGGACCCGATGGGGTACGGCGCGCTGCAGTACAGTGCGTCGGTGTACAGGCAGGACACTACAGAATGTACGACACCGCAGGATACGTACTCGCAGCTGCTGTCCACGGGCGACACGTCGCAGGTAAAGCCTGTGCGCGGTCCGCCAAAGCAGCCAGCGGCAATACATGCATACACGGAACTCAGGCGTTCAGATACTTTGCCGTACTTGTGCATGCAGGGCTTGGTCCACGTGTCCCGCCTGTCACGTTATGCCTGACGGTTTGCCATTGTCCTTGTGCGTCCGTGGAACGCGCCTGTCAAGTGCTACAACGTACAACCCCTGCTCTGCCCCGCCCCGCAGCTGGCGTCCCTGGCTGCATGCGGTGACACCGTGACCTCCACGCCCTACCAGGTGTCCCCGTACGGCGGCCCCAGCGGCATCAGCCGCATGGGCAACCCATTCCTGCCGCAGGGCCCTGCCACCGCCAGCGGCCCCATGCCACGTGTGCAGCTCCGCCGCCCGCCGCCGCGCGGCGGCTCCAGCGGTTACCTCGCCAACGAGCCACGGCATCCCCACGCCGCCGCCTTGCAGCTGCGGGCGCAACTCGTCGATATGCGCATGTCGGTTCCGGGATCACCGGCAGACGTGATCGAGCCGCGCAGCCACGGCCTCAGGTCCAACCAGCCGGACAACTTGGCTTCCAAAACCGCCTCTGCCGCCGCCGCCTTAGCCGCAATGCAGCTCAGGCTCCGGAGCCAACCGGAGGGCTTCGAGCCCATGCGGACCAGTACCGCAGGTGACCAGGTAGCCGGCGGCACGATACGCCACGTGTCGTCCGGGCCATTCAGTGACAACGCTACAGTGTCGGTCGGGACGCAGCTGTTGGGCGCGGTGGCGGGCGGGCACTCGGGCGGCATCAGCCTAGGGCCCAGCGCCAGCAGCGGCATCAGCAGCAGGTGCGCGCCAGTGCCCGGCGGTGCCTTGCGCGCGTCGCTTCTGTCTGGCGGCCCCTCCCGCCACCCCATGACCACGTACCGCCACACCGCGTACGCGCGCACGCAGTCGAGTGGCATGACCAGCCGGCTCAGCAGCAGCAGCAGCCTGGACACCTCACTGCCCAGCGCCGCGGGCCCTGGGCTGCTGTTTGGCCAAAAACAGGGAGCGCCGCAGCTGCAGCAGCCGCGTACTACAGGTACTGGTATGGCGGGCAGCGGGTTAGCCCATGGAGCGGATAGCGGCGCGGGCACAGGTGGTCCGAGCTTGATTGGCAGGGACATGCAGCACCAGCAGCCGCACACGCACCAGTTGTTAATGGACAATACATTGGAAGCGGCGGAAACGGCCGCAGCAGTGGCCGCGGCTATGGGCTCGGTTCAACAGGAACAGGCCAAGGGTGTGCCCGGCGGCGGGCATGTCCTCTCGCTGCCAACCCACGCGCACCTTGCGCAGGTGCTGGCGGCAGAGGGCGGGCGGAGGTGCAGCTGCCCTGGGGCGGCGGGGACCATCATGGAGGGGGACGAGTCTGACGCGCTGCGCATGCTGGCTGCTCCGGACTCCGCGCTTAACGCCCACACGCACATGGCGATGAGCCAGGTGTCGGGGGAGAGCGGCTCGGGCGGGCTGGCACGTGTCGACTCGTACGACGAGGACGAGGTGACCCACGGGTCGGCGCGGACCAGCGCCAGGGAGCTGGGGGACGTGCGGGGCAGCGGCAGAGGGAAAGGAGGGGGCGGCGGCGTGCTTGCGATTCGGGGTGTATCAGAAGATGGCGTTGGCGGATGCAGCACGGGCGCATTGGGAAGTAAGCTCTGCAAGGCGCTCAGGAAGGGCATGCAGAAGTGTAAGGGTGGGCTGGCTGCAATGCTGGGTAAGAAGGGCGCAAGTGGTAAGCGGTCAGGCAGTTTTGGCGGGCGTAGCCATGAGCGCACGGGGGAAAGCTGCAAGCTCGCAACGGACGGAGTTTGTGTGTAGTACACTTGGTGCTTATATTCGGGCCAGACTGGGTGATAGCATCTTCACTGAGGCTAAGCAGGGAGTGGCAAAGCAAGGGCATGGGCCATGGGGTGTGCATGGGAAGCCGGACCTGCGGACCACAACGTCAGCCACTGGCCGCTAAGCAGCCATTCGCTTTGATGGACGGCCGCAATACATAACGCATTGTGTAGCAGGGGAGCTCCCTTGTTGTGTAGTAGCAACGGCCGACGTTGCTTTTTGGCAGTCAATCCTGATCATGGTGTGTACTTCGTGATACATTTTTGCATGCACGATACTTGCTGCTGCATACTTACATTTTGGTCAGGTTGCATACTTACATGCTGTGTGCGCTCGCCGTGCCTATGGCGGCTTTATTGCTAGCACGCTCGCTACCCTATCGTAGGGTATAGCGTATAGGTGTCCTCAACTGACAGGGGGCCGTGCTGAACGGTCCCTCAGGGAGTCCCTGGGGACAACCCGCCGGCCGGCCCGGGGTTTGCTGTGGCAGGCTGCGGATGCTCTTCAGGCGTGGGGATATCGGAGGCACGTAGTCTTCTGGCAGTAGTTTACCTGGACGGGCTGCTGATGTGCGGCTGCCGTAGCTAACTCTGTCAGCGTCCACTTCTTCCGTAATTTTGGTGTCAATTCCTGCGCGGGGCGTAGTTGTCCTGGCACGTTGGCAGTTTTGGGAAGTTCCTTAGGCTTGTTGGAAAAGAAGGCTGACCTGGCATGACTGCATAGGGGGTCGGAAAGGCGACAGCGGGCTGAACCTTGGCTAATTCTTAGTGAGCTGTGCGCCTGTCCAGCCAGGTCCAGCGTACGGGTAGGGTAACCTAATCTGGGACACCCAGACGGTTTCTGATCAATAGTAAATCTTCTGCCAGCCAAATTAATGCAGGATAAATACCAACAGACAGGCCGCTAAGCATAGATGACACTGGGCAAGAGTTGGTGTATATCCTTTATGCCATGCAGAGTTATGCGCTTGCAAAGCAGACGGGGTCCAAACTACCCTAACCCGCGGTTGGCCCCTATTGTGAGACAGGCACACATTCGACATCTGCCAGCGTATCCGCGCGTGCCGTCTAGCACACAGTAAGCACATGGTATTAGGGGATGTGTCATGGGGCGGAAGGCAGCCAGGGCACCTCTTGGGGTCAGCTGGCGAGCGCTGACATGTTGGCATCCCGTCACACGGGCACTGGGTCAACCATACGCATACTGGGCATTGTAACCCTCCCCGGCCACCTAGCATATAGGTATGACCCTGAGAGTTGTATGCATGGGTTGCCCGGCGCTCGAACGGAACACCGCCCGTGTCCCCGAGCGTCAGGCCGGAGCTTGAGGATGCGGCAGGCGTGTGCGCAGGAAGCCACCCCAGAGGTACCAGACCCCAAACTGGATGGTTGATATGCGTCATTTGCCTTTACTGCTATCGTTCGCCGGGCTCCGGTGGGCAGGAAAGTGCCTAAAAGCCCGATGACCCGCGAAAAGCCCGGGGTCCATCCGCAGTATGCTCGTGTGCTTAGACGTCTTGCTGGTTCGCCCTGTGGCTAGGACTAACAATAACAAGTTTACGCCCGGCCGCTTACTGTCGCTTTGGCTCAATCCCAGGCCCCTACATGGTTCCGCGGTGCGTTGGCTTTTCAGAGCGATCAATAGTGAACGATACAGGCAAGCTTAGGGACCTGCGCCGGCTAAGACAGTTACTTTATCTTGATAGTAAGTTGCTCTTTGAGCGACGGCCAGTGCAACAGCGTGGTTTGCTTATTCTGGGCTCGCAAGCGCCCCGCTTCCGGGGCCGTCCATGATTGGGCAAGCCTGCAGTCACAATACTGAAGCCCCCCCGCACCGGCAGTACAGCTCCGAGACCGTTCACATGACATGTATACTAGACTGTGGAACACTGATTATTTACGCAAGCAAAGAATATAAGAAAGCCACTTGTCCCAGAATAGGGGGTGTCTCATAATGGGTTACCCTACCCGTACACTGGACTGGTCAGAAGGGGACTGGTAACCTGTGGCGTTACGTACGATGCAGCCCGTTTGGGTACGGTATTAGCAGCTTAATTCTGACCGTAAGTCGATCATTATCAGGGCAGACCCCTGACCAGTACAGCGTTTCAAGCTTTCAATTCGTACGACTCCGCCAGGCGCTGGCTGCTGCCTGACCTGGCGTGACGACACGACCTAAGCCATACGCCACTGCCTCTTCCATCCTTAAGCCATACGCCACTGCCTCTTCCATTACAATCACATTGAGTGTAGCACTTGTGAAACGCAATCCTTGCAGACCCCTTCAAAGCTTGGGAAGTTGGGAGACTTCACTGACATGCAACCTAGAACGCGATGCCAGCTGCCTGCGTCCGCGACTGGATAACGGCATGCAGCATACACTGTTCATCAGTCGGTATAGCTTGACTGTTCCTGTCTCAACTCCAAGAAGTGACGACCTGTACAGTATTGTACGGGCAGCGGATTTTGTCCCGATTTTGTTGCGACACAACCACGTCAACGCCACATGCGACACCTACTGACACCCTGACTCTACGTCATTATGATGTTTTCAGATAGCCTTGTAAGGTCCATGACGCAGGAAACCAAGTTCTTTCTGGACTTGTACCTACAGCCGCGCTCGCTGTGCTTGTCAGGCCGGCATATATTCAGCGTTGACACATGTAATTCTTAGATTCTGCGCGAGGGCTCCTCGCCCCGCGGCCAGGGCCCCAGGCGTGGGGTCTGCCTTGCCGTCCGTCTTTGCCGAGCGGCGCCAACTCCACCTGCGCCGTAATTCTAGGCACCGAGCGGGGCTCCGTTATAAGATGGAGGTACAGTGCTGAAGTGACCCTGTGCGTGCGGTGACGTTTGAAACTTGTCGGTTGAAAAAGTACTCACCCCACCCCCACATCGCCCTACAAACGCTGCGCAGAGATATACATATGTCGAGACTATTAGCAGTGGAAGCTACGGCATTGTTTACAAATGCGTCGACTCGGTTTCAGGGAACTACGTCGCGTGCAAGGGTATCACGCATGCGCACACAGATGCCGAGGCGAGTGCTCACATGCATGCTGCGACCACAATACCGTGATGCAGTGCCCAGTGTGTTTGACGGCCGGTTGCTCATCGTCATGTGGTCCAGGTCATGAAGCTGACGCTGCGAGAAGTCAAAATCCTAAAGACCGTGCAACATGCTAATATAGTGCGCCTACTCGAGGCATTCAGGAGCAAGAGTGGCAGGCAAGTGGCGACAGCCGAAAGGCGTCCACGGACACCACGGCTCGTCGACACGCGTGGTAGACAGTGTACTTCTCATCTTCAACCGAACGCTGATTATGCAAATATGTACTGCATGTGACTAGGAGCTCTCGAAGGCGCATTACGACGAATGGGTTGACTTACCAGTTGGGCCGTTGGTGCCTAGCCAACCTGCAGTAACTATCAAATAAATTACTGTTACCATAGGGTTTACCTCGTTTTCGAGTACGTGGAGCGGAGCTTGTACCAGGTAGGCCAGGCTGTCACTAGGCTACTGCCTGCGTTCTAGACCTGGTCGCGACATCACAACGCGACGACAGGTTAAAATTCTTAGTTTAGTATACATGGAAAAGACGTGCCCGACACACACTTGCGGTTATGCGGTTCGCAGGAGCTAGAACGGCACCCTACCGGCGCCCTCCCAGGCCCCATGGTCAAAAGCGTAGCATGGCAGCTACTACATGCGCTGGCTTACTGCCATGAAAGACAGGTACGTGTCTTCCTAGCGTCCTGGGGAGATACCTGCCCATGGCATCTGGATGCGTGTCCGCTCAGGATGTTGCCCTGGAGCGCCTTGGGTGATATGCCAGCTGCCAGCCAGCAGCGAACAGTGGACTGTAGGGTGCACGTTATGAAAGTCTATTATTGTAGCCGTATGCTGCCGGCCCGACGCCCGTCCAGATCGTGCACCGCGACCTCAAGCCCGCCAACGTGCTGCTCACCGGCTACACCCCTGGAGTCGGAACGGGCGGCGTTGCAAAGGTGAGGTATGAGCTCCACAGCACTAGCGGCACCTTTTACTACACAGCCAGTGGCATGGTGGCGTGTAGCAGACATGCTTCACTTGGAAGCGTACCTTGACATGCCCACCACACAGCCTGCGTGTGCTCGTGTGCGTCCAAGCAAAGGCCACACCGGCCTCACCGGCGTGCGGCGTCGCCTTAATAATGCAACGGCCCCTTTTGTTTCATTTTGCGACAGCTCTGCGACTTTGGCTTTGCGCGCTACGTCCCCCAAGCCAGCGGCGGCAAGGGTAGCGTCGGGAGGCTGCAGCAGCACGTAAGCGGCAGCGACCCGCCGACCGGCAGGGCCCACAGCAGCGGCGGCGGTGGGGGCGGGGCCGGCGGAGGCGCCCTTGAGACGCCACCCGACAAGGGCCGGCTGTCAAGTTATGGTGGGTGGGTTTAGCGGGCCCCCAGGCATGACACACGGTTGCACTGGCACCTATTCACGTGCTGGTGCAGCGCTGCAGTGCACTTGCGCAAGCAACGCACGCTAATTGGATTCTCTCAGTGTTCAGGCACAGGCCGTCTGCTCGCGAACAGCCTTACTGGTAATGGAGTATGGTGTAAGAATGTCCCTTGTCGTGCCCATCACCCGATCCTTTCCTGTTGCAGTCATGACGCGCTGGTACCGGCCCCCTGAGGTGAGATTTTCGCACAAGCAGTTTGCCTAAATGTTGCGCACACCTGGTGCTACAACTTGACCCTGTTGCGGCCGTGCTCTTGCGATTCCTACTGCTCCTACCGTGAGCGGAGGTGAACCTGGGCGATGAGGCCTTTTCCATAACATGCCATGCCGCACCGCTCCGCACCCTACCAAGCCATGCCATGCCTGGCCAACCAGGTCCTCGTGGGAGACGTGTACGGCACTGGCGTGGACGTGTGGTCGTACGGCTGTACACTGGCCGAGCTGGCGACCGGCCGGCCGCTGTTTCCCGGGGGTTCCACCGTTGACCAGCTATGGCGCATCGCGCGCTGCGTGGGCCCCCTCACCCCGGCCCAGATGGCACGTGTGGGAACAAACCCGCGGCTGGCAGGCCTGGCGGCGGCGCTGCAGGCGGGACAAGGCCGGTACCGGACACTCCGGCAGCGGCTACCGGTGCGTGGGCGAGGCCGTGGCGGCCGGGCCGATTGCAAAATTCATGCCGGTCCTGTACTGCTCTGAACCAACAAGCACGGCGTGCTTTGTCACGGGGTGTTTCTGCAGGTCGTGCCGACTCCGTTTGCAGGTTTATAGGCGGGAAGGCCAATTGTGCAACATTGCGAACCCAGTATTAAACCCCGTCCCTGCTTCCTGCAGGAGGTGAGCGGTAACCTGCTGGAGCTCATCTCGGCGTGTCTCTCGGTGGACCCACACCGCAGGCCCACCGTGCACCAGCTCCTGACCCTGCCGTACTTCTGGAGCATCCCACGCCTGCTGGCAGGCAGCGACCTCGTACGGCAGCTGCCATACGCGGCATTGTACGACACCGTGGGAGCGGCGGCCACGGCGGTTCCGTACCCCTGGCGTGCCGTACCGGCGTACGTTGCCGCCCACCATGACGGGGCCGGTTGGGGGATGTACGTCCGGGGCACAGCGACAGCCGGTCGGCAACAGGGCCAGCAGCAGCAACAGCAGCAGCAGCAGCAGCACATGGGAAACTGCTCCTGGCCAACTGAGGGCGCTGAGCCGTTCCTGGCGGCAGCGGCGCCAGGCCACCTGTGCACGGAGGCCCCGCGGGCACCTGCGCCCATGCTTTGCAGCGCCCTGGGAGGTCTGCAAGAGGGCCCGCCGGGCAACACTCAGGCGGCCGCGTCGGGCGCTGCTTCCGCAGCCCCGGGGCCGAACCTGAGAGACATGGTGATGGCTGACTGCGAGCCGGCGGCGACGGGAATGGGTGTGGAGCAGCAGCGGCCCGGTTTGTGTGGGATGGTGCTTGATGGTGCCTGCGCGCGTGATCCCAGGCCAGCTGCGGCCCCTGCCGGTGTCGTGGCTCCGCAGTGTCAGCACAGCGTGGGCACCGTTCTTGTCCACACGGCGGCACGACTGAGTAGGGGGACAGCACCAACGACGGCATACGTGCGGGACGGTGCATTGCCGATGGCGTATGTGGCAGGTGGCACAGCGGAGTTGCCCGATGGGCCGGTCACGCCAGACCCGCTGGGGCCGTGTGTCCCTGCCCCGATACGCACGCCCGCGCAAGCCAGCTCCGGGCAGGTCAGTCCTCTGGCGGCAATGACGGACCCAGAGTGCGCACAAATGGCGAAAGCAGGGTGGGTGGCGCCAGTTGCGAAGGCACTTACTTGCCCTGGCCTAACTGCGGGCGGTGGCGGAGGAGGCCTTCGCGGTAGCTCGGGTGGCGACCGGGCGGACCGAGCGCACGTGCTGATGCCCTCGGTTTGCATCGATGAGGAACAGCAGAAGCAGCGGGAGGAGCGGGGCACGCAGGTGCAGGGGCAGTCTGGCTCGTTGTGTGAGGCATGGCCGCGTGGCAACACCTGCCGCGCCGTTCCAGCCGACCAGCCTGGGACCGTCTACGCCGCCCCAGCGGCCGTTGCCACTGCAGCTGCGACGGCGGCCTGTGGCGCTGCAGCGGGTGGTGGTGCTGACGCCAATGCAGCAACATCGGCATCTGCTTATGCAAATGGGGCTCTTGGGGCCAGGGTTGAGACTGTCGCCGTTCACCGCACCGCCAGGCGTCCGGCCGTCCGTCGACCCACGTGCCCCGCGGAACTCATGGCCGAAGGCCCACAGCTGGGCGCCCTGCCGCCGCCCATCGCAGCCCGCCCCCTTCCTGCAGCCCCGTTCGTGGGAGCTAGAGGCTTACTCAGCTTCGCAACGCGACCGGAGGAGATGCTGCCGCTGCCGCCGGCGTACTCGCAGCTGGGCCTAACTGGTTCCCAGGTTGGCACGCACATGGACCGTGGCCAAGGCGGCCCAGCGCACACTGCTGCTGGGGCGCCACCAAACGCGTTCAAACGCGGCCTGACGGTTGGCGGGTCCTCACTGGGCTGCAGCTGCGGGTCAGAGCAGCCCACGGCCGGCTGCTGCAACGGCTACAGCAAAGCCTGCAGTAGCGTTACGTCCGCCTCCCAGACCCCTGGCTGGTCGGGGCCTGGGGCTTGGGCGGCCCTGGGCAGCGTGAACCACACGCGCCCGCCGTCCTCTTGCATCCAGTCGGGAGATCTGCCGTACATCCTGAGCCCGTCAGGTGCTCCAGCTGCGCCGCCAGGAGGGCACAGGCCGTCGTGCTGGGGCGGGAACGGCGGCGGGCGGTACCTGGGCAACCTGACCGCGGCAGCGGAGGGCGCGGTGGAGAGCCCGCAGCTGGTGGCGGTGGCGGCTTTCAGCACAGCTGGTTTGCCGTACGTGCAGCTACCTTACCAGGCAGCGGGCACACCGGGTAACGTCGAAGCATCAACCTTTGTGCTGACGCATCCGGCTGCTGCTTCGGTGCAAGGCGCGCTCGGCGTTGGCGACGCCCAGTCGGGCCCTGCGGCGCTGCGGGCGTATGCCAGGACCATGCGGTGGCTGACCGTGCAGCAGCGACAGCAGCAGCAGCAGCAGTACGGTGAGCCGACCCAAGGCAGGTTCCTACGTGCAGGGCCTGGCGGCATGCCGCTTGCCCCGGAGCTGCAATTGCACGGCCATTCGAGCAACCAGACTGCAATTTACAGGGGCCTTCACCACCACACGCACCACCACCCACACGCTGAGCCGCTGCTGCAGCCCGCCATGAGGCACGACAACAGCATGGACGCACAGCCCTTGGAATGCATGTACGGCAGCAGCGGCAGCAACCCGGCGCTGCAGGCCTACCGGCGGCACAACACCTTGGGGCCCCCAGGGGCGTCAGATGGGCCGCCATATGGCGCGTACGGAGCACCAGGTGCTGCCGCGTGCCCGCCCGGCGGGCTCATGCTTGGAGCAGGAGCAGCAGCGGTAGCAAGCCACACCGGCTCCTTCCGGCGGCCCCCAGGCCGCTCCCACACCTTCGCATCCCCTCGGGACGCCCTGGCGCCTGGCCCTAGGCGGCTGTCCATTGCTGCCTTTTCCACAGCAGCCTCACTGCCGGGCCCTGGTGCTCCGGGGCAAAGCTGCGGCGCTGGTGACGCGCTCCACGGCTGCACGCCCTCGCCGCCCGCGCTGCAGCTCCCCTACCAGGCCATGCGTGCAGGTGTGTCTCCCCAACCCCAGTCCACGACGCTTACGTCTCCCACATGCGATCTCCCAGAGCATTCCCTGAGCCTCAACACAAGCCACACCAGCTTCAGATCTCGGGTCGCTGGGTCTCTGGGCCGGAGCCGCCTGAGCTTTGTCAATCAGCCGGCGGCTTCAGTGGCAATCCCAGATGACAGCCTCCCGTTCGACCGAAGTGGCCTGACCTCACGCGCTGCTAGCACCGCCGGGAGCGTGACTGCCTTCTACACCGCCAGCGCCGGCCAAGGCACCTTTGCCGACATGGCGTCACCCACAGCCGACGCCCCAGGCGGCACCACCCAGCCCTGCTCAACGGCCCAGCCAGCGCAGCAGCAAGCACCGCCCGCGGTCACTCACGTGCCGCAAAATCAGCAGCAGCAGCTGCAACACCAGATGATGTCTGGGTCGGTGGTTGACAAGTACGTGGAACGTCACCGCGTGACGCCTAGCGGACCGTGGCAGCATGCCTTCGTAACGCACATGGCAGTGGCGTTGGCGGCAGGCGGGGTCGCGCCGCCTATTATGGAGCTTGATGAGTCTTCGGCCGTCAGCGGCCGCCACAGCGGAGGGCGGCACTCTTGCAGCGGATCGCGGGCAGCGTCAGCGAGCGCCTGTGCGGCTGAGACGGGGCCCTCCCCTGGTGCCTCCTCCGCGCAGCCCACATCAAACGATGAGGGGCCAGGCGGCGCGGCGTGCACTATGGCGGCGCAGCGGCGGCTGGCCATGCTGGGACAGGCGTACGTAGGAGGACATGGGGCGGCCGGAAGCGGCGCCGCAGGTGGAGGTGAAGGAGGGATGAAGGGTTGCATGAGCAGCGGGCCGCTTGGGGCAGGTGGTTATGCAGGGGGTGCGCGGTGCGGCTCCCGGCTGGGCGCGGCGGCGCGTGACGCAGCGGGCCCAGCGATCGCCGCCAGGCCTTGTTGTGGGGGCGGCGGACCGTCTGCCTCCGCGGGCGGTGGCGGTGAGGGCACGGGCCTGGCGCACAAGGTGAAGGGAGCGCTGAGCAAGCTAAAGCGCGGACTGGTCTGTTTGTTTGGGCCGGGCACTGAGCCGCGGAAAGATGTGTCCGGGCAAGGTGTGTCTGGGTGAGGTGTATCGGGGCTAGGTGCCTTGGCGAATTTGCGGATGGGTTGAGATCACGTGCTTTGTGGGCAGGGGTGGCGCTCGGACGATAACGGTGCAGTCAGGGTACTGATGGGGCTGGGAACGCTGAGTGAGATTACTATTGTTGGGACTTGTGCGGTGAGCAACACGGACCGTGACGAGTGAAGCCACGTGTGCCATCTGCGGGTGTGAACATGTGGGAGCGCAAAGGGGCCACCGTAGAAGATTAGAGGACGGGGTTGGCTGTGCTTTCCGGCAAGTAAAGCTTTGACGGCGAGCATGTAAGGGAATGGGGTGTGGTAGTATTGCCTTGCGTGGGAGAGGGGTGCGGGCCAACGTCCACGCAGTAGCGCTTTGCAAAGTATGTTCGTTGTGTTAGATAACCCAAGTACTGCGCCTGGCAAGGATGGAGGGTTTCTGTGCATTAGCGTAGTTTCGTCATGGTAATCAGGGACACCGTGCTGCCACGTGGCCGCGCCGCAGCAATGGGCATTGCCGTGGCTGCTGGTCGCTGCGATGCCTGTACCGTGAGCGGGCCTCCGTCGTGAGCGTTATCCACACATTGCGATGTATGCATTAGATGCCTCTTCCCTTAGCGTGAGCCATGCACTGGCACCACCGGCCAAGCTGACGTAACATCTGCAATCTACATCGCTGTTTGCAGATAGGGCTGTACCTGGTGGTGTTGGTTACGAAGTGTTCACGTTGCCCTGCTCTCCATAGCCGGTCTCCGACACAAGGTTGCTGCGGCCCTATCAGTAGTCGCCATTCTTCCCATTGGCTGTGGCACCTGTCGTTGCTGTGCTGCTCTCTTGCTGCCTACTAATAAAATGTTGTGGTTATGCATTGCGGAAGTTGCAAAGCAAGCATGGAGGATTCGGATGCATGCGTTTGGGAGCAGGATGATAACAATGCTAGCTGCATGAGCGGCACATGTGGGAAGTGGGGTGCCAAGGATGACCACGCAGCGAGGGCACAGCGTGTGGACGCGGCGTTCGGCGTATTGCCTGGAAGGTCAGCAGAAGCCACTTGCTCCCCCTACTGTCTCCCACCACGCATGCGCGATTGACCCACCCTTGAGGCCACGTGCACTGCCTCAGTGCGATATGCCTTGTGACGCACGGACTTGGGCACGGTGCCCAGCTGCGAATTTGTATTGGCGTTGGGACCTGGAAGTAAGATGCATGGGGGCCATCGTGGCATGGTACCCACGCTCGCGTCGGATATCGTGGGTCACAGGTGGCATGGAGGTTTTAGTCCAGAGCTATATTGGGCAGTGTGCCGTGTGAGCTCTGCTCCGACAGCCATGAAGAGGTAAGTAGTCCAACGAGGAGAGTTTCTGAGTTGTGCAGGTGTACGGCAACCAGTTGCTTGCTGAATGGCGGTAATTTTTGTTCGGGAGCATCACACTATTTTGGGAGCACCAGGACCAGCAAACACTGGTGACATGCCTGGCGTGGGTTGATATATGTACGAGTCTAAGACCAGAGCCGTGACGTTGTGGGTTAGTATGCACTTATTCTTCTAGTCACGTGGCCAAGATGTACAAAAGGACGTCGTCCTCACTCTGGGCGTTGCTTGGCGATGATTAACGTGTCACGTCATAGCTGGCAGTGGCTTTGCTGGTGTTGCGACCCCGCGCTTGCTACAGAGCTTGCAAGCAGCACGTGGTTGTACGGTACTAGGGACACGGGCCAGCCGTGCCTGGCCGTGCGATGCACTGTTATTCTTTGCTGCGGAGGCAAGACAGATGCCTTACCGGCGGTGTCTCGTTCCAGGAGTCGTCTTGGGAGATTGTTGTTGCGGAAAGGTTGTGTTTTGTTGGGTCAAGCCGGACCAGCCTGGCCACATGCGTGCGCAGGAAGAAGGGCTTTCGATGACTCAGGGTGGCTATAGACATGGGCCGAGGTCAGGTGCATGCATGTCAGGTGTGTTGTGACTGCACGAGACTGTCGAGCTGCCGATACCAGGGGCTCCCCCAGGCTCTAGCTGGTGTTGTAGCGGCACGTGTGCAAGTACGTACGGTACCCTTGACCGACACCGCGCCACAGTGCCCCTCGCCACCCTCACCTATCAGCGGAACTTTGGGAGATGCAAGGACACTGCAGGTTGTAGCTAGCAGCTGCGCAGCGCTGGGTTTAGCAGGAACCTGGTCCTGTGCGTCTGTGAGAGCCATCCTCCATGCGTTGACACTGGTCACCTGCTCACCTCCCATCGATGCATACTCCAGCGGTGCAAACCTTCTGTCCCGAACCATGTCCACATGGTAAGCATGCCGGTATGTTACCCACAAAGCAAGAACAGGCGTTCTGTGGCGCTCATTGGAATGGCACTGCAAGGCTGACATGTCGTGTGCCGAACCGAAGGCTGAACCAGGGGAGCTCTCTTGTGGGGCTCCCCTGGGCCGAGCATGGTGCATGCCCATCGCTCGACGGGCGTAGCCGACGTGGCAAAAGACGGACGCATTCGGTGAGGAACATATTACAAGCATGCCTGCGACTGTGCTTGTTTCTCTCCAAGTTTGATTGAGATTGGCAGCAGCGTCCTGCCCTAACCAGAGCGCATACCCTGATTATCAACAAGCTTGTATCCTAACTCTTGGCTGACGTAGCTGTAGCCTTTCCTACTGGCGGAAGCAGAGTGATATGCACTACCCGGCCCCGCCACGCTGTGTCGCGGGGCCCAAACTGCTCCGATTGCAACGTCCCAACTTACGACAATGCCCTTTTAGGTTATGTAGGCCAGCTAGATCTGCGGCGAGCAGCTTGCATGGCGAGACAACACCCGGCGCGGTGCAATTCCAGGGCGAGGAAGCTTCTGCTGCGCACCAGCCAGCCGCAGCTCCGCCAGATTCACATGTTGGACATACAGATGAGGTAGCATCAGCTGAATCGCGTGTGCAAGCGGTTGCATCCCAGCCCTCCGACTTGAGGAGCTCCGCCCAGCCCTCCGACAACACCCCGACAACCCCCAGCAGCACACCGCACAGCCAGCCCAACTACAACCAGCCCCCTTACGCAAGCGCCATGCACTTTCAGTACCGCTGGCCCCGCAGTCGGAACGCTCGCGACCGGCCGGCGTTCCTGAAGGCCTACCCTGTGCCCCAGGGGTGCCTCTACAACGTCAACTCCTTCCTGGGAAAGAAGGAGGTCCACGGGGGCAAGTACCTTGTGCCGCAACAGCTGTACGGCAGGTTCCTGCACCAGTACTTGGAGGCCCTGGAGGGCGGCTACTCCCTGTTCTGCACGGAGAACTACCAGCAGCAGGTGCAGGGGCTGGGGGCTGCTGGTGTGTAGACTTACTGCCCGCTGGCTGGTGGCGGCACCAGGCATTGCTAGCTGTTGCATTGCTGGAGATCTAGTGGCCGCTCAGGGATCATGGGATAACGGCTTGGCCTCCAATCAATTCACTGGGGGCCCGCTGACAAGAGCGGTGCACCTGGTCACGCCAGCGCGGCAGCACAGATCCGCTTGCCCCATCGCTTAATGCCCGGATGCCACTGCCTCATACCGCTCCCTACCGGTATGTGGCTCCCCCAGCACCTCCCGTTTTGATGTGCCTGCACTGCTGATTCTGCAACCTGTGTCATAACGCAGGTGTACCGCTACTTCGTGGAGCTGGACTGGGACTGGGACACTCCCCTGGACCTGGTCATGGAGGTCACGCCGCGGCTGCTGGACCTCATGCAGCGGGTGGCGTCGGAGTTCTACCAGGTGGGCAGCCGCACAGCGGCGAAGTAACGGAATTGGGGGTCAGTAGGCCTACTGAGAGCGAGGCTAGTGGTGGACGGTGGAACGGTGCGCACAATACATCGTACTAGGTGGGGGGCATCTCGTGGAGCAGGGAAAAAAGGGATGTCAGGGGTCTCGTGTGGGGCGACAGCGCATGGGTTAGCACGGACGCACCCTGACCTGCTGTTACGGGAATGTCAGCTATGGCTGTGGGCGTCAGGCGGTCAGCGGAACGAGAAGCCATACGCTTGGGCCGGGGGCCCAGCATTGCCGTGCAGTCTAGATCGTGTTGCTCAGAAGCCCATGGTCATGTGACGGCCGGGATGGCAACGAATTTGGAGCAGGGGGTGGGGGAAGGGGACTGGGGTCCGCCTGACGGGGCCGCTTGCTGCAGGCACTTGACTGCTGCTACTCTGCATGTGTAGCATCAACAGAGGCAAGCCAGTGCGGATCAGATGCTAGCGAGTATGGTGAGCACAAAGGGCGCAAGGGGCCATAATGCGGTGCAATGTGCAACAGAGATGTAACCTGTTGAGCGGCAAGCTCGTTGTGCATTACCTAGCACTGCTTAATTGCTTGCCTTTGTGTGTCTGCCCGCTCCTATTGCAGTTGCCCCATGCCAGGACTCCGGTCGTCTCCATACGCACGCCCTACAAGGTAGGATTATGAGGCTTCGGACAGCGCCTCCACTCCAGCAGCATGACTGCCATACTACTCGCTAGCCGCTACCATAGCTTGTGGCCAAGCGGGCGTTGGCCCTTTCCTCAACAGCTCATGATCACGAGTTGCTTGTGTTGAAGTATCTGTTTGCCAGCCACCTGCGAGCGAATGACCAAGCACCGGTGATGCTTCGTGTGTCGCTACATATCATGAGACCTGCACAGCAACTGCCCCCGATGCATCACTCCCACCGGCGATATAAGTCATACCTCGTGCGTGTGCCGTACGACGCCGTGCAGGTGCCCCTGCAGCGATGGCAGGCTTGCGTGCACTCGTTGCATCGCGTTAGGGCTGCCCTCCTTGATCCCTGCCTCCCGTGCAGGTGCACATCAACTTCCCCGACCTGCTGACCACAGAGCTGCTGGCCAACCTGTGCCGGGACAAGATCTTGGACGCATGCCGCGAGCAGATGCCCGAGTACTCGGGGCAGGTCGGTTTTGCGTGTGCGGCATCGGTTCTGCAGCGCCGGAAAAATGAGGAACGCATGTGCGACGTCGTGTTCTCTATGTCGCTGTTACTGCCCCGGGTCAGCGTCGGTGCTGCTTGCAACAAGTGGCCCGGTACAAGCCGATGTGCGAAACACTTGTATCTCGTTGGCTTGGGCCCATGGGTCACGACACTGTGACGTGTATGGACGCATGTGGCACGTGGCACCCGGCGCAGGTGGACTGGGAGCGCCTCATCGACTTCCCGCACGGCAGCCTGAGGCTCATGGGGTCCAGGTGCGCCCACAGCACGATTGCTATGTTGTGCTGTGGAGGGAGCAAGCCAGATGACTGCCATGGCATGTGGATTACAGCGCATGGCGGTGACGCAAAACAGCCACAGGCGCGTGCGGTGCCCGGCAATGCTCCGCGCAGGCAGGCAGGCCCGCTGGCACATGATACTGTTGTTAGTTTTCCTGCGCACGCAACTCATATGGGTTATTGCCACGTGTTTTACTAGTATGCGACTTTCCAGACGGCTGACGATGCAATCCCTCCCTTACGTACTGCTGTCCCAACTGTTCACTTCCCACCTTCCAGGAAATCACAGGTCATGGACTCCGACCCCGCCTGGGTGCGCGACAAGGCCTACCACCCAGCACGGCTGGTGGACGGCAGGTGCGTGGCCGGCCCTCCTGCTGACCTCTGCGCCTATGCTCAGGCTCAGGTTCACCGTAAGAACCGCGTCCTTACTCCACAGCTTTGCATGGAGTGGACGATTCACACGGGAAAGCACATGTGGCCTGTTACCAGACTTAGGGGCACACGCCCCTTCCCGAGCACACAGTGAGTGGTGGCTAGTGTGGAACGCCGGAGCTGCTGCCACGCCGTCAATGTCCAGCAGCCCCCAGCGGCGGGACATCGACGCCTGCACTGTCCGGCTGAGTGCTCCAGGTGTACGATACCACTTCTGCAAGGCCTTTACAATTGCAAACTGCGTCTTCCCACTGCTGTACCCCCTCTGCGGAACCTCCCCAGGTGGCGGCCCGGCCGCATCACCGCCACCGTGCTGCAGGCGGCGTCCATCTTCCCCACGCCCGACAGGGTGGCGGCCTTCGAGCGCTCGGCAGCTTACCTGGACATGATATACCAGGACCTGGCGTGAGTGCGGGTGGGCGGACGACCGGGCTCCGGGGTGCACCTATATCTGCATCTGTCTTCGCTCAGCGCTCCTCCCAGAACCGACTGGACGGCACGATGTCAGCGCGCAACAGCGCTTCACGCTTGCATGTCACTGTTGCACCCTTGCAACACTCCCATGCACACCTGGCTGCGTGGTAGTACTGTAACATTTTCCGACACTTGCTGCCCTTCACTGTCCCCGCTTCAGGGCCTACAAGCAGAAGCTGGCGGAGCGGCAGCAGCGGCGGTTGGAGCGGCTGGCGGCCGCCGGCCGGCCGCCGCCGGAGCCGTCCCTGCCTCCGGGTAGCAGCAAGCAGCCGCTGGTGGTGCGTCTGGAGGTGCAGCCGGACGACACCGTCAAGCTGCACGTGCGGGTCAAGTCCAAGTACAGGACCCGAGGGCAGCAGGAGTACAGGGGCAAGGGGAGGAGGGAACGGCGGGATGGGCCAGGGCCGGGCACGGAGCAGGCGGGCAGTCAGGTGGACGGGCAGGTGGAGGCACAGGCAAGGGAGCAGGCGGAGGGGCGCGCACGGGACTTGGAGGGGCGGGCAGGGGAGCAGGCGGAGGGGCAAGCACGGGAGGTGGAGGCGCGGGCACGGCAGCAGGCGGAGGGTCACGCACAAGAGGTGAAGGGGCAAGGTGTTGAGCACACGGTGGAGGGGGCACGGGAGACAGCGGGAGTTGCGGATGAGGCGCTTTCCGGAGCGGGTGGGTTAGAGGGGAAAGGAGGGGATGGGCGGTTGGCGGAGGCGGTGGTGGAGGGGTCAGGGAAGCGGGGATCAGAGGCGACAGCGTTGGGGAAGGAAGGCGGTGAGGGTCCGGGTGGGGTTGAGCCCACCATGAGCCCGGTGGGGCCGGTGCAGGCGACAGCGTAGGGTGTGTAACAAGAGGGCGCAACCGCACGTGCTGGCAGGCGGCAGGCGATCAGGGCGCACTATGTGACGGATCTCGGGTGCTCGCGGCCCAGTCTCTCTTATTGAGCGGTGACCAGGGATGACGACAGGACCAAAAGACACAAGAAATATACTGGCTACACGTGTGGCCGTTGAGAAAGAGTGAACTGGGCACCCATTGCATTACTCAGGAGGTTGTGGCTGGACTGAGGCGTTCCTTACCGAAATCGGTCATGTGCGCCAGTGCGTGCGCATGGACGGAGGGGAGCTTACGGCACCTCAAAGGTTACAAGGTGTCCAGGTGCTGGAACGCACCCGGAATAGTGTCACACGACTGTAACATCCGAAGTTCCGAACCGGCCCACATCTCAGAAAACCCAGGTAGCCTAAGGAAGGGCACAAGACTACAAGTCATCCCGCATGGGTACTGAATGGCCTTGGGGGCGAACGGCCTGCAGCCTGCCTACCCTCGCAGGACGATGGCCCTAACAATGCCTTTCGGTTCTTCAATAGGCGTCCATACCGCAGTGTACGCCAGCTTAGCTCAACACCCCAGCAAGCCAGCAGAATCACTTCTAGTCTGCTACCCAGAACAGCACCCGCGCGCACGTGCCGAGTACGAAATCAAAATGCAGGGAAGGGTACAGTACCTAGTTGATCACTATTGCGGCGTTGCCCATGTACAAGCGCTATTCCCAGCAACGATGCCACAGAAGGGGACACATGCACACACAGCAGGTTGACGGCGGAGTCCCAGCGCAGCGGCCTCCAACCTGGTGGTGACCCCAGTGCTTCCGCGACATGTGTGTGGTATGAGTGTATATGCCTGAGCATAACACATGAAAACGTTGTCCGTCAGCCGAGCCCGTTCCTGGGTAGTGATGTGCGTTACAGCCCCTTCAGCTCGGACTCGTCAAAGTTCAGGAAGCCACCCGACTCGCGATTGCGCTGGTAGCAAATGATGTCGCCCTCTTTGCAAAGCTCGCAGTCCTGCGTGGACAGCGGATACAACCAGGTGCGTTGAAGATATCGATTCTGCAGGAGCGTAGCGTAGCGTGCAGCGCAGCGCAGGGCTCAAGAGGGCTTCAGGGAGGTTCACACATGAATGCTGGCACCACCGCCACCAGGAATGGGGTGCCGGTCCTGCCGTACATAGCCACACCAGGGCCATGCACTTGTCTACCTTGCAGGCCAAGCGGCAGTTGCCCATGCCGCTGTTGCTGCCGATCATGTAGCCGGAGTTCTTCTCGCACTGTCACAGGGACCAAGGAGGCAGGGAGCCAGTTATGCTTCGCGAGTGCCAGCGCAAACGAATGGAGGAAGCTGAATAGGCTGAACAACCGCATCGTGCGCACAACGGTGTAGAGGCTGTTGCCGTCTTGCCGAAAGGTCCCTGGCGAGCAAGAACATCCAAAAATGGCACGCAGGCGAAGGTGCACGTATGCCATGAGGTGCTTACTTCGCCGGCGCTGGCCCACACGTCGCACTGGTCGTGGTAGTTGGCGCACACGCCCGGGTCCGGCAGTGGCACGTGCGCCTCCTTGAGCGACTTCTCGTACTCGTCCACTGCAGGGCACAAAGTAAGGGGGCCACAGCGTACTCAGGGGCAAGGTGCAGGGCCAGGAGGGTCAGAAGGGAGTTGGAGCCAGCGGCCTGTGATATGCTAATGCATTCCAAGACGGGTAATGTCATGCATGTGAGCCGCCTGGATATGAAAGGCAGGGCGTGTAGAGGCACCCGCAGCACAGGCAGGGTCGCGACGACCGTACAACAGGAAGGCGAGCCGCTAAGCTTCTGCAGTCTGGCCTAGCGCATTGCCAACCAGTACATAACGGGAACGATGCCCCTTGCCCAGCTGTTCGAGGCTTGCCCACGGACGCCTCCCTGGCCCCCAGCCACGACTTACGGCGGAAGGGCTTGCCGTGCAGCCACTTGACGGCGTTCCACTTGACGCCCTCGACCACGGGGCAGCCCGTGTGCATCGAGTGCTCGTCCGTGTCCTGTTGCAGCGTGGGAAGAGGACGTCGCATACCGTACCACAGCTTCCCACTGATAAGGTTGCAAAGATGAATTCCGCGCCAGCCGAGGCCAGGACCAGGTCGGCAGCCTAGGTGTAGCGTCAAAGCGGTAATTGTGCACGCCTCAGCGACACGCTATGTGAGGTTTTGACACCGTCAGAAGTGAGGCAACGACCAGGCCGAGTGCGGGTTAAGGGTACAGCTCCTAGAGGGCACCTGGTAGTTGGGCTTGGTGTCGAAGAACAGAAGGGCGTCCCCGCGCTTGGGTTTGTACGCCACGTGCCCCTTGGCGCAGTTGGAGAGATCGCCGGCCTGCTTGGCCAGCTCAAGATTGGACCACTCGCTGCGGGGAAAAGCAACAGGCAAGGACACGTACGATGGAACTTGTTGGCCACACAGTATTCGTTAGGTGCATAACGTGCTTCATCCGGCAGAAGGCCAGCTCGAGGAGACTGCGAACATCGGAAAAGGACAAGAACGGGCAAAGCAGAGTACTAAGCAGGACCGGATGCTGCTCGCACCTGTTCGTGAAGGCTGTTTCGCCTCCGGAATCGGGCTCTGCGTGCAGATGGCAAGGGGAACGGTCCCAGCGAATGAGACTTGAAAAGACAATTGCCACTGGCCCCATGCACGGATCACATGGGATTGTACAAAAACGTACTAGGCTACAAGCCCTAGCGCACAAGAAAGCGCTCCGTAGCAGCAGCACGACCAACCCCTTGCCAACTCACCAACGAGGTACATGAGCACCGTGGCCACACGCTCTAGGCCGTCGATGTGGGCGCCGTACTTGTTGGTGGGGCCGTAGCGTAGCACCTGCAGTTGACATACCGTAGCTCTTGTCACTGCCGTGTCAACCCTGCTGCTATGTAATGGATGCGCGCTACGCAGCTGGCGGCCTTTGGAGGATCGCAAGGGTGCGGTAACGGCCGGACAGCCACCGGGTACTGCGTAGCTAACGTACGGCTTGCCACGCTGCGGCTTGCCACGCTGCGGCCATAGTGCCAGGACGGGTGCTGCACCGTAGCGCACCAAACGAGAGCTTTGAACAAGCCACGCCAGCACACCTGCATGTCCTCCTGGTGGGATGCTGGCAGGTGTGACCACAAGGCCAAGCGCTCCTCAATGGCAGTGAGGACAGGGTCCTGGTTGCGCCTGGAAAAGCACAGGGCACAGGGGGTAGCAGGAGCTCAGGCACTGCGCGTCAACGCCAATGACCATGAATGTGGATTGCGGAGAGGCGTCAACCAACGCACGCTGTGTGCTACCTAGCAAGGCTATGTCCCTCTGGTACCGCTGGCGTGTTCTCACCTGAGGAAAGTGCCGTACGACGTGCGGATCTCGTCCACCACTCCCTGGTTCTTGTTGCCCACGACGGTAGAGCGCTTCATCTGCAGCACAGAGCATGTATCCGGAAGTGCCTGGTAAAGCAGTAGGCCATACTACAGAGGCACTTGCACTGTCCAGGTAAGGTAGGGTGACACTTGAGTTGCGGCATGTCAGGGTGCACCCCGTTCACCAAGAGGGTCAGAAATGCACAGAGCAAATGGTCGCCGGGTGCAGGCCGTCATGGCCCGCCACTGGCACGCCGGCAGTACCAGAACGCAGAAGGGGCCATGCCGCCTGATGCGGGCGTGTGCAGGCGGAGCGTAGGTGAGGCTCACTGTAGTCCTTACCTGTGCATGAGCCAAGTCAATGATGTGGCGGGCTTCCTGATCCGATAGGAAGTTATGGTACACAAAAGCACGAGGCTTCCAGCTTATGACTTGTATCCTGTGGGACAAGGCGCAGTTGGGGGCAGTCGTGCCAGTCGTCCAGGCAACACCCAGGTGCCTTCAGCTTAGTCAAGGTGGGTGCAACACAAACAATGTGCGATGCACGTGCATTGCCAATGTAGTTATGGATTTCCATGGTAGCGGTTTCGCTTCCGTAGGGATGAATGGCTGTTGGACTTAGGGACACGTGCCTGGAACGCGCCATGCAGAGGGCCTTTGCAGAGAAGTGCACAACTGAACCAGATGGCATATCGTGCCCACAAACGCGGCAGCACCACCTCCAAATATACGCACTCCACCACTTATCGCAAAGAACGATGACGCAGGAGGGACCCCCGTTCGCATGTGCTTTACACTTCCACCCAGGGGAAGGCAGCCTGGTGGACGCTACCTAGTGGACTGACCGGCCCAAGTGCTTTACCCACCAGCCTTTCCGGTAAGTCGTATTTGCCGAATATAAAGGTGTCCCGTGGATGCCACTGCCATCGTCTGGCAAGCTCTGATCAACGGGCCTATACGTCTCGCCTTGCCAACCAATTAGCTTCTCTTGGTCGTCAAACGACGACTGCCGACTCCGCGCTCCTGGAGAATGTGTTAAACATGTCTATCATCTGCTAGCTTGGGTGTGGGCTAATGAGTTGTAACCTTGCCAGTGAGGACACTTCGGTTTCGCGCGTGTTGGCAGTCTCGTCGGGCCAAAGCTAAATTGACACTGCTGCCTTGAAACAACGATATGCGACCCACCTTCTACAGCCAGAACACAGGCAATCAAGCCCAAACACGCTAACCCTCGTCGCATGGTTGCAATGCTGCCACTGTAGACGAAGTCTTCGTGCAGATTGCTCAAATTCTCTAATGTCTGTGTGTAGGCGTGACTTGCTGGACACTGCGGGCATGATGCGGTAGAGTTTAGGATGTTGCGCTCCGTGAATCGAGAAACAGCAACACTGACATTCAAGGCCGGTTACTGCATGTTGTCCGTATGCATACCAACGTAGCAGTGAATGGTACGTTGAGCGTCCGCAGTAACGGAACCAGACATGTCGAACGAACTCAACCCCAGCGTTGTAACAAGGGAGTCTGGCACCAGGGTTCCCCTGTCTGGCACGCTCTGCGCTCGCTGAGGTCTGGCCTCGAACACCCACAGTTGCCGACACGTTTGCAACCACTGCACGCCTCAATCAGCTTGCACCACAGCCAAGGTTTCATATCGCGACCACGTTGCGGCGGCCGCACCGAACCACGCGGCAACCTCCTCCGTGATACATAATGGCCCCGCCACCAGCATTCACAAAGCGATGCCCTCACACAGCTCAACTATACCTACCTAGGCATGTCTTGCCTATCGTGCTATCAAATCATGAACGGTAACCTTTTGCGCAACTCTGTGCACTGCAGCCCAAAGCGTTTCTGTACGGTGATCTATTGGTATGCTCCCAGACAATGTGGTCCACCGTTTCCATCCAACTACTCAAGTTAAGACACCACTCCGTCCACACTAAGTGAAAGTCATGTGTCTGCGTCAGTACAAAGCAGGGTCTACGTGTTGCCGACGAAGCGCCTTGAGGTGCATTCCCCCATGCCGCTCCGCGGTAACCCCCATGCCACTGCAAATAAGTCCAGCAAGTTGTGCACCCAACCACTGCGTAACAGGTAATCATGTCTTTGTCAACCACCGTGCACCCTGCCATACACACAGCACACCGAAAGCCAGATGCACACACCATTCATTGTGCAAATCCCCAGCAGATCTTGTGCAGGGTCATCTAGAAAGTGAGCAGCTACTGCCTTTCTGCAGCACCAGCGCTCTACCAGTACCCACCCGGACAAAGCACATGTGTCCCGTTGGTCTCCCCCAGGGCAGGGCATGTCAAACGTCCTTACGGCAGTCGAAGTACCGGCTGAGCTAAGCTTTGGGTCCCAGACGCCTCCAGCTGCACGTGGGCCGCCCGTGCGCCGCGCTTGGCGTAGTCCCTGGTGAAGAGCGCTTGCTGCGTGCGACACAGGCGAACAGTGACACGTGAGTGAAGTGTTCCTCCTGTGGTGCAGCGTGTAGTCCGTGCCACTATCGCACCAATGACCAGTCATGAGGAAACGAGTTATCAGGTAGTCTTGGACAAGGCCTTTCGGCCGCACAGCCGTGCAGGTCCAGTGGGGGCCGGCGTGCTTGAGTTGCTTTCTCCCTTTACCGCACCAGTGCCTAATGATTGGTCAAAGTCAAACAGGATCCGGTGCTTATGTAGCGTACCCAGACTCACCAGGGTCTTGCGCATGCTGCCTGCTGCGGCTCTCCCTGAGTGGGCGTGCATCAGGTCCTTATTCCGGTCCGCGTCCTCATCTCTGCGCAGACATGGAGAGTTTACGCATGAGTACGGTGGCATCCCTCCACGATTGCGCGTCGTTAATAAAATGAATGACACAGACGCACGCCCCGCCGTCGCGTTCGCGCCATTCATTTGGCACACAACGATCCCCCGGCGCAACGGCCCCAAACGCCCACCTCCGCTGCCGCGACCCCCCGGCCTCTCCCACGTCCACCGCTCCCGGCCGTGGTAGGCCGGCGTCGGGCACCGGCAACGGCCGCTCCACCGCCCCCGCCCCGTTGGCCGACCGCTGGTACTTCAGAATGGTCCAGTCGAACACGTAGTCCCATGTCCAGCCTGTGGCACGCGACAGTGTAGGGGCATCACCAGGGACTGTCGGCATCATGCCTCCCTCAAGTCCAGGCCTGACAAGAGCGCACGTACGACACAGGAGGTGGGAGTGCTATCAAGGGGTATGCGATGGGACGCAGCTCGATACGGCCTAATCACATCCGGGAGCCTTAATGCAGGCCCCCCAGGCCCGCGTCTTCGCCCTTGCCCCCCGGAAGTGTACAATATCATAGGCAAGCAATGGAGCATCTCACCTTCCTTGGCGAAGAGGTCCCGGAAGAGCCTCCGCAGGTATGCGTAGTCGGGCTTCTCCTCGAAGCGCTGCGCACGCACGTACTGGAAATACAGCACGAACTCCTGCGGGAACCCCTTGCACAGCACCTCGAAGGGCGTCTTCATCTTCTTCTCGCTAATCTTTTCGTACTTCTGCTTTTTGGTGGCGGCCTGGAGGCCCTGCCATGGGAGGCTCCCCCGCAGGAAGTACAGCATGACGTAGCCCAGCGACTCCAGGTCGTCCCGCCGGCTCTGCTCTATCCCCAGGTGCGTGTTCACGCTAGCGTAGCGTGCCGTGCCAGTGAGGTTCTTGTTCTCACAGTAGGGGATGTGCTGGTGGGTTTTGGGGTCCCGGTACTTCTTCGCTAGCCCGAAGTCAATGATGTTGACCTGGTTCGCCCGCTTGCCCAGGCCCATCAGGAAGTTATCGGGCTTGATGTCCCGGTGGATGAAGCTGCGGGCGTGGAGGTACTCCACGCGGGATATCTGCACACGGGAAGCAAGACAGCTGGGAGGTCATGTGCTGGATAGATCTATTCTCCCTTGATTTCCCCCCGCTGTCATACAAGTAGCTGACCGTGCTCCGTGGGAACCAGTGGCCCCTTGGGCGCCAACGTCCACGCAGGGACTCACCATCTGGTCTGCCAGCATGAGCACCGTCTTCACCGAAAACTTGCGCCCGCAGAAGTTGAACAGGTCTTCAAGGCTAGGTCCCAGCAGGTCGATCACCATGACGTTGTACTCCCCCTCGATGCCATACCAGCGCAGGTTGGGAATCCCCACTGCAACCACATGGCATGGCGTCGTTAGCAGCTATCTCCTTCTCCTGATCCACAGCTGTTGCCGAACACCTCATATGACCTACCCCCGCCCTGTAGGATCTTGTACAACTTGGACTCGTAAAGCAGTTGCGGGTGCCGAGCCTTCACCGGCTCCTGCATGGCAAACGGGAAGGCATAGCCCCTTGAGCCAGCTGGTGCAACAACACCATTGAGCAACGAATTGCTTGATACGCAAACTTACAAGCTTGACGCCGACCTCCTCCCCGGTTTGCAGGTTTGTGCCTGCAGTGAACAAAGGTGCCATCTTAACATACATGTACTGTATACATGACTCTCTCTAACAGTGTTTACGGGTGTCTGCCCTGCACGTCGATCACAGAGTGCTCAGCTGCGCCAAACAGCTCGCATCACCCACCCAAGAAAATCTCTCCGAAGGAGCCGCCTCCGAGCTTCCGTCCGAGCCGAAACTTCCCTCCTACGACTGTCTCCTGCATGGTCTACCAGGCGCTCCAGTAATGTATGGCCGAAGTACGCTGCTGCCTCCCAGGGAAAGGGCCCTCTCCAGGCCCAGGAAGGTTCAAACAAGCATCTTTTTGAACATGCTATGAGAACTACAGCTGCAAGTATGGCACAGCGGCGTCCAAGGCGGGTACACTCAGACAAAAACGACTTTTGCGGAACGCTGCTTCGACTGCTACTGGTTGTACTATATTGGGATGGACTTTGCTATGTAAGAAGTGTACATGTGTACCGTACGCACGTTAAGCCGTGTGCAAGGTTGCGGCTCATGCGTCCATCCCCCTCAACGCTCTAGTACGACGCCCAGGCACTGCAGCACCCTTGCGCGAACACCAGTCCTACCACCAGGCCTGGCACACGGCCCACACCGCATGAGATGAAGTACATCAGAGCTTGGCCCATAGACGCAGCCAAGGCACGCGCTGAAACACCCAAAACGTCCTTCGTTCCGGCGCATCGACTGCCACCCTGCCCGGACAGAAGATACGGCACGGCGGCACCTGGACGCCTTAGGTTGCGGGAAGCCGCAGCCCCGACCCGTACTTCTGCATGAACGCACGGTCGATGCTATCTTTCCATTGCCACAGCAGCGGGCCGGCGACGGCCGCCCCAGCACCCCCACAGCCGTTCAGCAGCCACCCGGCCCAAAGCTGCAGGGGAACGGGTTTGGCAGAGAACAAGCCTGCGGGCCGAATGCGCAGCGGTTTGGTATGCAGGGCCGAGGGCCCCACAGCGGGCCTGCTGCCGTCAGTGGCATGACTATCCACAGCATTGGACACAGCGGTGATGCCCTGCAGATCCCCTGAGCCGCCGGTGGTAGACGCTGTGGCCGCACGCGAAAGCCCTGGAAGCCACTTGCGGCCATGCTGGTCGATGGGCGTCCTCGTGCCAGTGATGCTCGCCACGGCATAGCGGTTACCTGTGGAGGTGCAGCGCCACTAGGGTCTCGGGGTTGCGCAGCGTGACCTAAACCAGTACCGTATCTGGGCCGAACCATTTTACACGTCCTGACCTAGTACACTTGAGTACCGTATTCCATGAAGGCCTAAGCAGCCGCGGGTGCCAGCTGATGTCCTCGCAGGTCGCACACACCGGCACACCGTTGGTCTCTCAACCAGCCCCTGGACCCACCTAGGGAGATGAGTGCTAGTGCCGTCTCCTGCGTTCGGTACACAAGGGCCCACATGCATCAATGCACGCACGACGCGGGCGTATGGACGGAAAGGGCGTAGAGCAACCGGCCATGCCGTCTTGGCTGGCTCTTTGCAAGCTGCACAGCTGGAGCATTCACCCGCAGCAACGCGTGCATGTCTGCAGACGTATCTAGGTGCTCCATATATATGCCCGCAGAACTGGCTCGCACCTGGGGTGCGAAGGGCTGCAGGGGCCGTCCCTCCAGAAATGCTTGCAGGTTGCCAGCCAGTGCAGGCCCCTGCAAACAACGAATGGCAAGCTTGGAAACGACACCCTACGTGTGATGGCTCTTGGTAGGCGTCCAGTAGTACTCTACGGCTTACAGCAATACTCCCATGCTAACCGGTATGAATTACTGCATGGTGGACTGCAGGAGCGGAGCTGGTGTGGTGCACGGGCAGGGTGGATAAAGTAACATGTGCTGACAGGTGCTGCGCGATCGCACGCCCTGGTCCCCCCCCCCACCTGACGAACGGCAAACACCCCAGCCTTAGGCCGTGGGTGCTTGGCGCAGGACGCCACGTCGCCCGCCGCAAAGACCTGCCATGGCACATGTTGATGTCTCACACTGCCACAGGAGCCTGGATGGGACTATCAGGCACAGGCAAAACCGAGCAGTGGTCCAGGATTGGAACGCAGGCGCGGACCCAAGCGACGCCATTGCACACATGGGCGTTACACGCATGCGATTGCGCTTCCTCTGCATCTGCGTGCAGCAACTCGCGTGTACTCACCTCAGAAGGGCCCCCGTCTGATTGCAGGAACTCGTTAATGGCCAGGAACCCCCTTTCATCTGCGCGGGGCGGAGGAGCCGCAACTGTTACCAACTGTCGGCTACACCGTGAGCCGCCGCGGATGCGCTAATACTGCCAGGAAGAAGCCCAATCTGCCAACCGCAGATCTCCAATTTGACATCGACAAGGGCCTGCCTGTTAGAGATCCTCGCGCTGCGCCACAGGGCACACTGGCGCGCGTGTCGCCCTCCACTGTTTTTCCTTGTGGGCCACCAAGCGTCCCGCTACCAGTCACAACCACAACTGCGTACGATCTACCAGCGACTGTCCAGCAGCACGTTTAGCGTGCGTCTGATCCCCATACCTGTGGGCAGCCCCGTGTCCTGCATCCAGCTTGCCGGCGCAGCTTCGGTGCACCACAGGCACTCGTCGAAGGCCACGCAGGCACCGCTTTCAAGCTCCAGAGCCCCTGCCGTCACCCTGGAAGGACAACGGGTTCCCAAAATGCCGTGGCGTTACTGGGAATATGGTGAAGCAGACAGAGGCATCAGTTAAGGCAAGGCAAGCACACGGGTGGCCCACTTGCGCTGCAAAGGGAAGGCCACATACAGGGCGTTTTGCTGCCGCAATACGCTATGCACGCAGAAGCTGTGCGCGCTTGTCATCACCACGGGCCAAGGGTTTGTCTGCAAGCTCGGAAAGCAGGCTCCACTCGTGCCGGCACTGCCCATGCGTGCGTCCATGCAAGCCTGCTGCTTCTCCGCACCTCGACACTGCGTCGTCGTGCCGCACATCCACGCCCCGCTGCTGCAGCAGGCGCGCCACCAGGCGCCGAACGTGAGGCGGGTGGCCGGGCAGCAGCCCGCCCCGGCACACCAGGCTGAAGGGCGTGCGAGGCAGAAGGCAGCGCTGTGTCGCATAAAAAGTACCAGCAGGGAGCTTTGCACGTGATGGGTGAATAGACCCTGCCAAGTCCGCAGCACCACAGGACATGCAGCAATGTCACACTCAAGGCGAACAGCTGGCGGTGATGCCCATGCTGTGCATGTAAGCAGACTATTCTTACCAGACGCTTGCACGGGCTTGAGCGGGCCAGCCGGCTTTGCGCCGTTCCTCCTGGATTAACAGCAAGAGATCACAGCGCAACAGGGGCAGGGCGACCAGCGCCGCACGACTGTGAGGATGCAACTTCGTCCAGCCTGCAGGAAAGCATGCGATGGGCATGCCACGTAGACTCAAGAGCTAGCACACGGCTGTACACCTTGCGATACGCACCTCGAGACGGTACTGTACTGCAGCTGCCAGCTCGACGCCCCCCGCTCCACCGCCGACGACGCACACCCGCAGGCCCCTGCCATCCTTGGACGCAGTCTCCCTGCAGCGTGAGGAGCGTGTTACGTGCAACTGCAGCTGGGTTGCCTCTCACCTGCACGTAGGTGGGCCAACCCTCGGTTTATACCGACTAGTAATTGCACTGTACTGGACATGACATACTAGCCCTACAAAGCCCAATTTGTGCTAGCTGCATAGCATGCATAAGGACCGTTGGCCCTCACATACAACCCGCGCAAGGTCACAAGGTGCAATCAGCCCGTAACCACCTGTGCCGCTCCAATAGGTTTTCGAGCCGCTGCACGAACCTGCAGCAGGGCCAGGTGGACAACCCCCTTTTTAGATGCTGCAGGTAGGCAAAAGTGCATAGTCCATCAATGAGAACTGCAAGCGGGCAAACGCTATGAGCTTGCGACCACGTCGTATGCTGTCCCTGTTTCGGTTTGCGCCAGCACAATGCGGCGGTGCCGCAGGCTCACCCGTCGATGGGTTTGACGGGCGTGGTGTGCTCTTCGGCCCCGGGCACGCCGCCCCGCCCGGGTGTGATACCGACGTCGATGGACAGGACGTCGTACGGGAGAGGCGGCCGGTCCGCAAACAGCACGTGCCGAGCCTGCACTCGCATGTACAAGGTGGGTAAACACCATCTAAGCAATACCGTGTCTACTGCGCCACGGTAGGGTGCCAAGGGTGCAACATATGCCTGCGCTTGTGCGGCGGCTGCCGGTGGGCAGTGTTTAAGTCTAATCACACGGCGAATGCCTTCTAGGTTAGCTTAGGCCAGCATGAACTAAAGCTTTCCTTGTCCTCAAGTCTGGAATGACATTTGAACACCGCCAGCAGGGGAAGTGTCAGGGCCGCTACCTGCAGGTCCAAGCCGCACGCCTCCGCCAGCACCACGCTGGCCCCGCACCTCCCCGCCAGGCGCGCCAGGTCGATGTGGCAGTCCTCGTACGTGTAGAACCCCGACACGTGTCCGGGCAGCATGCCGCTGTACGGCGTGTAACGCCCGCGGCTGACCAGGGTGACACGGTACGGCGGTTGCTCTCCCCGTCCATCCAATCCGGAGGTGCTGATGGGGCTCCCCTGCTTGGGTTGCTGGGGCTGTTGGGCTGTTTGGCGAACATTTGTGCGCTGGTTGTGTTGGTGGCGCAGGAGGCCGAATGATCGAACCACCTCCACATGCGCGTGCCCGCCGCCCAGGAGCACTAGCTCCTGCATGCAAGCCGTAGCAGGGGCGAGTTGGTCGTATAAGGGCATAGCGTTCTTGCTGTATGACGGCGCCTTTGTACAGCGCGCATTGTATGGCGACGGAGGTCCGTGCGACTGGGCATGGGGAGGAGATCCCCCTTGGCCACGTGCCACCGTTAGAGCAACCTGATTACCAAGGTTGCCACCAGTGCATGTCGCTACATGCTGTTATAAACGAATCCTCTTATACGCCGGAAAGCCTGCTGCGTCGTCCTTTATGATGTGCCGACAGATGCGGGGGTCGCTGTGTGGGGGCCAAGCGGGTCGGGCGCGGCAGGGTGAGTAGCGTGCGGGGATGTTGCCCAGGAGCATACCTTGGGTTGGCGTGGAGCTGCAGACATTTGTTACTTCGAAAGTGTACAATCATGCAGCCGCAACGGCCCGCCTTGACTACTTTACGGAGCGTGTCGTGTTGTCTCTTTTTGTGCCATAGGATACGTGCTGCCTCCAAGGGACATACGCGCAGAAATTGTCTTGTTCATGTTCAACTTGAACGATAACTACGGCGTTACAGCTTGACACAGTTTGTGGCAAGTCGGGAGGAGTTGCGTCTCAGTGACAAGAGAGGGACAGAATGAAAGGACGACTGGGGCAATCAACAATGAGTCACCAACGTCAGGATAAAAAGGCGATGCATCATGGACACAGACGCGGATGGCCAAAATGTTACGTCTGTTAACCTCCGCAAGGCGGGCCAAACACGTGGCATCCCGTCTGTCCTTCAACGCTTAGGGCAGCAACACCAAGGCGGACAATGACGCCCTGATCCGCATGCAAGTCTCCAGGACGCCTTCCCACGTAATTCGTATGCATGTATAGGGACTGCACTCAGTACGGGAGGGTAAGGGCATATGTTGGGGGCACGCAACGGAACGACCACTGCACTCGGTTGTATGTGAGGCTCAAAGATGAGTGCCACTGGCAAGGTGCGTGGTCGTGCTGCGTCCCTCTCCTCCCACCCTTGAGGCGGCATGCAGATCATCAGTACGCCTGTGGACCGTATGACGGGTCAATTAACGGGATCACCAAACCGTCCAACAGTTCGACCTGTGCTGCTCTCGGTGGCAGCAGCAAAGACACGAGTTCCCCTCTCTCCAAGGTCACCAAGGGGTGTTCAGGCAACCTTCCTGCATTGCTGGGAATAGCAAGAACTACACACACTGCCGCAAGGAGCATAGGAGGCTTGGAGATGTCGAATGGTGTCAGAAAGTTAATGGGCCCTGCTTGGGCCTTGGACGCTTCGGCTCCGTCGGACTCGTTGCCGTCGAGGCAAGAGCCACCAACGTTGTATGGAGAATGGATGCTGTCCCAGCCATGCAGAAATGCAGAAACCACATACACGAGTTCCTTACTTCTTGGCCGCGTGCCTCGTTTCCGTTGCCTCGTTCCCCTCCCTGTCGCTTCACCAGTTGGAACTGCCAACCGCTTGTTGGCCGATTGGGGCCCAAAGGGCCATACATATATTTCCAGTGCTGTCAGACGCACTGTTACGTGTTCTCTAGGAGACCGTCAGATCAGCCGGTACCACGGTGCTGTTCTTGGGGCGTGCCGTTGTAGCTTCCGCACCGTTTGATTGAGCGTGCGGGACGACCGGCTTGCAAGCGCCATGGCGTCCAAGCGTAGCTTGCTGATCATAATAGCGTGCTCTCTCGCCCTCCTCGGGTGGCTGATAGCTCTGGGAGGCGTCGGCAAGCAGAACGCCCTGTGCAATGACAGGACCCAAGGCAAGCAGAAGGAGGGCTGCGCGAGGGCCCTTCAGTACGACTGGTGAGCCATCATTTTGGGTATTATAGTGTTAGCATCGATCACTTTCAAACTGTGAAGCTTGGCAAGTGTGGTGCCGCAAGCTTGCGTGGCCGGGGCCGCTGCTGGTTGGCAACACGCTTCCACGCTTCCACCCTTCCACGCTCCACTCGCATGCTGATGGAAGACACATTATTTTGACTGCAGGTGGGCGGTCTGGTTTACTTTCTTCCTGGCGATCCCCACTCTGCTCCTGACTGCCTTCAACCGGGTGCGTGGGGCTAGCATGTGGGCACGTGCCTGTGCCTGCTTGCAAGTGGTGCTGGGTGTGGTCCCTGGTCCCTGCGCGCACTGCGAGGTTGCGCATGCCGAGGTACCTCGCAACGCCACTTGGGTCACTGAGATATGCGTGTTGTGCCAGGGTCTCCTCCGTGGACCCCTGCCTACAGCACCGACAGTTGGTGCTCTGCCCTGTGACTCCTACCCACAGGTTGAGGCATGGGCATCTGCCCTCCAGTCCTTCTGCGCTGCAGCACTCAGTGTTATTATGGTGACAATCAGGTAGGGCTGCGTAAGTCAGCGTTTTACGCCCTGCGTTCCGGCCTTACCATCCTCCTTGGCAGGTGTCTCGGTATGGAGTACCCACAACGTGACAAACCCATAGCGCGCCAGCAGGCATTGACAGTTGGCGTTTCCCTCGCCCCGCCGAAACAACAGGGAGGCAATCATCGCACGTGCCAGCTTCCAGACGACTAACGCCAACGGGTCTGGTTCAACCAACTATGATGGCGGTTATAGCTCGGGCGGTGATAACGAGGACAGCTGGAGCGGGGGCCGCCGCCGCCTCACGGCATCCAGTGAGCAGACCGGCGAGGCCGCCATCAACGCCGCTCTAGCTGGCTACCTTCTGGCCGCAATGGCATTCTTCCTGCTGATCATCTTCCTCAGCATCAAGGAGCGCAGCGACAGCGACAACGAGGAGGAGCGCGAGCGCGGCCAGCGGGCGCCCGCAGGCCCCGCAGGCGGCAAGGCGACCGTCGAGATCGTGCCCACCGCGTCGGCGGCCACGACCATGTCCTCCATGCCGTCCCAGCAGCTGCAGCAACAGTACATGCAGCAGCACCAGATGGCGGTCCAGATGTACCAGCAGCAGCAACTGCAGCAGCAGCACATGGTTCCACCGCAGGCACATGTGCAAACCGTTGACAGTTACGGCGGGTCGCCGCCGCCGCCGCCAACCTACCTTGCCCCTCTGCCTGAGAACCAGCTCCAGCCGCCGCCGGCAACTACTGCGTCGCCGCCCCATAAGTAACTGCAGTAGGTTTGTACGGTACCGCACGAGGGCGCTAGTAGTACAGCCTGCAATCCTTGGGTATTCTTTATGTTGTGTCTAATCTAGCAGTAGGGTTTAACGAGACGGAGCGTGGGAGCGGGCGTTGTGCTGCCCAGACCGGTTTCCTCTTTGTTTGCTGGCACGTGTTCTTTTGTCCCTTTTGACTGCCGTGTGCACCCCTCCTGGAGGCGCATTGCGTGGGCATGCTGTTGCTGTGATCAATCCTTGACAAGTAGTTTTGTCTTGGTCATCCTAAGCCGGTTTCTGGACTCGTTGACTTGTGTCGTAGCCGAGTACCTCGATCCCCTGTGGAACTCACAACAACTTAGCGCTCGGGCGGTATGGTCACGAAACCATCGGTACACGGTGAGCGCTCAATTCCCAAAGTGCACTGGAGGTTGCTTGTGGAGGGTTACGGGCCTCTGTTTGCTTCTGCGTGCAATGTGCAGCACGCCTGTGTGCATCTGTACATAACTACGTACATAACTACGTACGTATGCGTTTTGTGCTTCTTCAATTCCCGCCACCGAGTGTACATTTAGTTGCCAGTTTGTTGGCAGTGGGTGTTGTGCAAACGTGCGTGCCGCGCAGTTCGGCATTGTTGCTGTAGCTATGTGCGTATGGTACGTGGCCACGGCGCTTGGCTCGCTGTTGGTTGCAGTGCTTGTTTGCCGCTGGACACTATTGGCATGCCGCTGTTGAGAAATGCGAAGTACCGGTATGAGCACGCATGCTTGGCCTGGCGACCAGTAAATGTTAGAGGGCACCGTTGTGCATCGCCGCCGACTAGTGGAGGCACGGAAGCACGTGGCACCGCTGGCGTCCCTGTGCACATGGCTGCAATGTGTTCGGTCAGCAAGGGTGCTAGAGGCCAAACCCAAGCGCAAGCTGAGACGACGTGGAGCATACTACACCTTGGTGATTTTCTTGATCTGTTGGCTCCGGTATGTGGTGGGGTACTCCTGTATGTGCCTGTTGAGTCGCTGGAGACGTGCGCGTGTAACCACCAGCAGCAGGACCCGCCCACCAGCAGCTTACTCAGTCCTTTGGCACGCACGTTCCATTGGCAGGAACTTGAGGAAACTTTTCAGAGAGTGTTGCACTGCTGGCGTCCTGTACGGACCTGAACCAGAACCAAAAGCTCCGGCCGAGGGACATCTCTCGTACCATGGCGTATGCAGCAAAACTGGGAACAAGCCTGCGAGGGGCCCAAAGGGCCACGGATACACAGCTAGAGCTGTAACACGCATCGTTACGTATTTCCAGGAATCCGTCAGATTAGCTATGCCCAACTAACGGGGCCACACTTGGGCCTGCCGTTAGTTGTACGTGGGCTTGCCGTCCGCACATACACCGACTGCTACACCGACTGCACGACGGGCTTGCAAGCGCCATGGCGTCCAAGCGTAATTTGCTGCTCGCCCTCCTCGGATGGCTTGTAGCTCTGGGCGGGGTCGGCAAGGTGAACGCCCTGTGCAATGACAGGACCTAAGGCAAACAAAAGGACGGCTGCGCTAGGGCCCTTCGTTCAGTACGACTGGCGAGCCTCCATTTTTGGTACTACGGTAAAGCGTTAGCCCTGCTCATAATTTAATTATAAAGCGTGGCAAGTGTGGGTGCTGCAAGCTTGCTTGGAGCCACTGCTGGTCGGCAACACACATCGACGCTCCACTCGCATGCTGATGATGAACGGCACGCGCCTTATCTGCCTGCTGGTGGGCGGTCTGGTTTGCATTCTTTGGGCGGTCCCCACTCTGCCCCTCACTGTCTTCAACCGGGTGCGTGGGGCTAGCATGTGGGCACGTGTCTGTCTCTGCTTATGGGTGGTGGTAGGCACGTACGGTATCTACTCGCGGCGTCGCGGGGTATGCGCATGCCCACGAGCACTGCGATTTGGGTTGGATTGGAGATAGCCATACGATGTCAGGAGCCTCAAAATCGTTGCTGTTGTCACAGAATGCTCCACCTCAATGAAGGCTCTGGTGCGGCCGGTACATTAGTCACAAGGAAGCTACGCCGCGCGGACAGTTGGTACGGCATGGTCATACATGAAGGTCCTCGCACTGCATGAAAATGATAAGGTTGACTTTCCCTGTTGCTCTTTTAAGTTGTCCTACCATCCAGGCTGGCAACCTTGCAACCGGTATCGTTGCGTGGCTCGATAGAGCTTCCGAGCAGTTGCAGGACACCTCAGACATGTACACGAAACCGTCTGCTCACAGGGGATAAAGCCTGTACGCGTTCACGATTTCGCGCTTGCGGCCCGGCAACAGTGCAGCTGTGTTGTTTGCCACACAGGTGCGCGACAGCAAGGTACACGGATGCCAGCCTCGATCTGGTTGTAGATATGTCCCGTCTTTGAAATGCGAGGCTGACGCCTTTGATGCCCACGGATGCCCTGTCCTATCTCGGAACATGTTGCATCCCAGCGCTGTTCTGTCACCCCGTCTCAGCGCGACACGAGATGGCAGTCAAGGACAACCTGCGCAGTATTCTGGTGCTATACTTGTTGTGCAGGGTAACAGCATTTGCTGCAACGAGTGCGCCACACCGACAGCGTTCCGTGCTTGTGTCGTCGCGACAACATCTCACCGGAGTGCAACACACGTACAGCAGCATGGATTACCATGATATCGAGGCACTTGAGCGTTTCGCTCTGGCCTCGTCTGCCGGCCAGCGAGCGGAACTTTTGCAGGCTGTAGATACAGCGACCACCCCCGGCCAAGCCTTCCTTGCGGGTGAGCCGTAAGTAGTAGTTACTCACTACGACAGCAGTTTTGGGCTTGGTAGGGGGCTGGCGGGGAACAGAGTGGCCGGGGCGCGTCGGAGCACACGTGGACAACGAGGCACGGAAGGTCAGATGCCAATGCACTTCCCGTGCTTGTTCGTTGCAACACCAGTAGTCGCGCTAGGCGCCATCACACATCTGAACATGCAAGTCTCAAGTCCTGCAGCATCCGCAAGGACGCACGGCCGCTGCGATCTGGGAACACAATGGTCATGATGGCCAACCACCTGCCCGCCCACCACGTGCCCGCACGTTCAGGCCTGCATGCTTTGGAGCTGGGGGACCTGGCCGCGGCTGAGGGCCGCCTGCAGCGCCTCAAGGCCCTGGAGCCATGCAAGTGAGCTCCACCCGGGTCCACTCATGGCCCACTGTGTATCCGTGGTTGCCGGTACCGGTAGCTCCGATCCTGCCTGCTGGCGTCCGTCCTGGCATCCGCCCTCGGCAGCGCCCACGCCTCGCTTGCGCTGCGCTTGCATGTGTATGGCGACGGCGATCAAGGCCAGGAGCAACCCTAGTGCACTGTTGATTGTTGCTGCAGCACAATCTAAAAACAACAGCACGCTGACCTTGCGGTACCCGTGCCCTTTTGTCGACGTGCCGTGCGTGACCATGTGTGCCCGCCCTTCCGTATAAACTCGCTCTCCTGTGCCGAAATCGGCGCTGGCACCGCTACCGCCACCGTCGGCTGCCACGTGCCGTGTACGGCACGCAGCCCGCTTGCGTCGCGGCTGGAGGCGCTGTTGGCGCTGCGCAGGTGGCCCAGCGACCCGGCCGCCACCACCGCCTACCTGCAGGGCTCCCTGGGGCTGACCTTCGACCACCCAGCCCCGGTGGGTGCGTCCCGTGCCGTCAAGACAAACAGGGCAGCGTGACGTGTCGTTACTGCAACTTGAACAGAGGAGATGGGGTCAACGGAGGCTGGACGGGGCCTGTCTCAAACCACGTGTGCTCGATTGCAGGCCTTGGCGGCGGAGGAGGCCGCTGCAACCGATGCGGCGGCCGGGGAGCAGCTGGGCGCGGCCTCTCGGCGCAAGCTGTCGTCCGCCCTGGACCCCACCCTGTACTCTGACCGCGCGGTCCTGGAGCTGGTGGGTGGCACTAGGGAGGGTGGCCGGGGCAACAGGCTCCTTGCTACCTAGCTACCTGGTGCACGCTGGACGGCCATAAAAGCGAACTTGCTACGGCTTGTAGCCAAGCCCTGCCAGTTCCCTGAATTTCGCACTATGTGGACGCACAGCCCCTGCACGTACGTCCCTTGCCCCCGTACCGTACCTGCGCCCCCAGGCCGTGCGGCTGGCTCGCAGCGCCACCAAGGACTTCCCGCCAGACCGGCCCAAGCCGCAGCCCATGTACGCGCCGCAAGCGCCGCAGTTGGTGCCCATTGGCTTTGGCGGCGCCGCGGTCCCACCTCCGGGCGCACCGCCCGGGGGCGGCCCCCGGGAGGAGGATGGGACGGCCAGTGGCCAGCGGCTGGCCTCGCTGCTGTCGCCCGCTGGCGGCGTGGCGCTGCTGGCGAGGATGGATGAGCTGGGGCTGAGGACCGGGGAGACCATCCAGGTGGGCAGGAATGGGGGAAGGGGTGGTGTCCATGGACGGCTGGGAATGCACGGCGCCTGGTGCACCGCGGTGCACGCGGTGCAATGTCTTCGGAGCACAGAACTGCACAGCCCAACCCTCTGGCGCAGGGGTCCCAGTTTGCGTTCTTGTTTGCCCCCCTTCCTTTGTTGCACAAGGTCGTGCGCAACCTCAGCGCCAAGCCCCGCCCGGCGCTTGCCGGTCACCCCGCCCTGGAGCGCCTGGTGGGGGAGCTGCTGCGGACGGAGCAGGTGCGCCCCGACGCGCGGCAAGGGGGGGAAACAAAGTACTAGGAACATGTGCGGTGGCAAGCGGGGGAGGGGGGTGCCATCGGGGCGTGCAGGGCCGTATGGGATATTCCACTACGGGGCCCTGCGCGTGACAACCTTCATAGACACCTGTCGCGAGGAGGGAGGGTCTGGCACGCTGCCTGGACGGAGCGTTACAGATAGATCCCTAGTCCGACGCTAGCAGCGGTGGACACCTTCAAACCCGCGCCTTTGCTGACGTCAGCCCCGTTTCGTTCCCTGCACTGCAGCCCAATGCGCTACAGATGCTGCTGTCGCACATGTCCTCCGAGCAGCTGGAGGCGCTCATGCTCAGCGTCGCCGGAGGCCAGCAGCCTGGGCAGGGGCTGCTGGGACAGCGGCAGGGCGGGTCGCTGCCGCAGGCGGCCTCGCCCACCCTGGTGGCGGCGGCCGTGCGCAAGATGTACGGAGAGCCAGGTGGGTGCAACCACTTCAACTCTGTGTCACCTTCCATCAGCCCCCGTACTGTAGCACCATAACGACGTTGCGTGCCCTTCTGATACAACCGGCAGCAATACGTGTATCGACCACCACCAGTGCCATTGCGGTACATGATCCACTGACCATCCTGCCCGTAACCCCAGGCGTCATTGCCGGTGTGGCCGCAGCGGCCGACGCTGCCGAGCCTCAGGGCCACCCCGCCGCGCCGCACCCCACCCCGGTGCTGACCCCGGCGGAGGCCGACGCCCTCCGCCGCCGCGCCCTGGACCTGGCGGCGCGCCTCAAGGCTGCGGGGGTGCCGGGGGAGATGCTGGCGTGGCTGGAGGCCAGGGCGCTGCTGCCGCTGGCGTCGGCGGCGGTGTGGCGCGTGGCGGCCGCCAGTGCGCGCGCCGCACCTGGACGCACCGCGGTGGAGGGGCAGCAGGGTCAGGGTCAGGGTCAGGGTCAGGGGGAGCGTGAGGCGCTGACGCAGCAGGCGGCGGAGCTGTTGGGGCTGCTGGTCAAGGCACTGGCTGGGTGCGGGGTGGTGGGGCTTGAGGACAAGGTGGCTGCGGCGTCGTACGCCAGGTCGGCGCTGGCCGACGCTGTGCGCGGGTGGGTACCCAGCGGGGCCGGCTGACTGACGCGCGCCTGGGTGCGCGGATGTCGTTGTCCCTTCCACGCTGCTTTGCTAAACATGTCATGCATTTGGCATGCTACACCTCCAACCACTGCGGTAGAGACGGGCCCTTCATGTACGTGCGCTACCCGCATTGTATCGTGGCCCCTGCGTCATTACTTTTGCACTGACACCTGCCGGTACTTGTCGCGTGCAGCGACAACGCCGCCGCCGCCACCAGCGTTGGCCTGGGCCCGGCGCTGCCGCCGCTGCCCGACCCCTACACCTGCGCCTCCCACCTGACCGACCTGCTGGGCACGCTGCTCACGGCCGCGGAGGGAGGGCCCCAGAAGCTGCTGTCGCCAGGTTGGGCCTGATAGGCAAGCGCGACATTATATAACCCCCCTGGGAGCACACATACAGTCCAAGCAGCGTACTTTGTTCACTGCAAGTGCAAGTCATGCCTGCTGTAGCGAGTACCGGCACCCCTCCTTAGGCTAGTCTCCCTGCCATCTGACCCTCCTTTCGCTACGGCGACGGTACAGGCGGCCCGCTGGCTGGCCTGTTTGAGCAGCGCTACATCGCCCGGCTGCTGTCGGAGGCCATGCTCAAGAGGGGCGGCGGCGGCGGCGGCGGCTCGGACCCCGACTGGGCGGCGATGTACCGTGACGCCGGGGGCGACCTGGCGCAGCTCACGGCGGCGGTGGTGCTGGAGCTGGGGCGCGACAATGCGGCGGAGTGGGAAGGTGCGCGTGTGCATGGTGCCACTTGGGGCTGTGCATGTCTTCCAAGAAAAGGTTGTGCTGCGGCGGGGTACCGTCTGCAGGCTCTGGGTGGCGCCGGAAAGGGGCAGGATGGGGAAGGTCATGATGCACGCGGTTGCGTTGGTTGATCAGCGTGGTATTTTAGTTGGCGAGGGCTTCGGATGTCCACTAGGCGCGCGCCGTCTTGCTCAGTAGTCGACCCACGTGTTGCGCGTGCAGGCCCCGAGGACGACGTGTTCCTGGTGGTCACGCACAAGGCCGTGGAGCACCTGTCGGTGCTGGTGTACGACATTGCCACCGAGTCGTACTACCGGGAGCAGATGGAGGAGGTGCGTGCCTACGTGTGTCCCGCGCGTCCGAGGTTGTCTATGTCAGGCCAAAGCAACTGCAAGCCAAGCGACCATGGAACGGGGCGTTGCCCTGCGCCCTCAGCACCCAGCAGGTGTTCATTTCCGTCTTGGACTCCGTACTTCGCCAGTATTGGCATGGTTACTGAGTCGTGCGTGCTGTCCCTCGCTTTGCTCCCCGCTCCCCGCCTTACCCCAGGTGGGCATGGGCATCGACCTGGAGGGCCTGGGCCCCACCGCCCGCCTGGAGCTGCCGCTGGAGCCCGCACCCCCGCCCGTGCTGCAGGCCCGCACGCGCATCGACCTGCCGCAGCTCAAGGTAAAGAGGGGGGGCGGGAGAACAACGGGGAACGGTGGGCATTAGAGTTTTATAAGGGGTGGGAACAGCGGGGAACGACGGGCATAAGCAAAGCGGGATAACAGGATAGGGGACCAGGGGACCAGGAGTGAGCACGGTGCCATGGCCTGGAGTTTGATGATTCAAACAGCTGGGCAGGATGAGAAGATGGTAGATGGTGGTGCATGCGTGCGTGATGGAGGCTACGGGGCGACCAACATGTCACAGCTGCGTGCGGACTCAGCCAACGTTACGCTCACGACGGGGTTACAATTCTCACAAGATGAGGGTTTTTCTGCCGCAACGACTTCTGTTGTTGCTTTCCTGCCTGCAGGGCCGTCGCGGCGTGTGGGTAGTGGAGGTGCAGGGCGGCGGGCGGCAGTGCCGCGCGCTCGTGCGGCGGGGGGCGCTGAGCGCCGCCGTGCGGCCCACCGCCGCCGGCCTGGCGCTGAGGCTGTTCCGGGAGGACGGCTCGGCGGTGGAGCAGCCCAGGTGGGTACGCGTGGAGCAAAAAGCCCGAATGGGTGGGTGGGGCACGACAACAGGGGTATGAGGCACCCAGCATGGGGGTGGGGCACTGAGGCAAGTGTAGGCAAGGGTGGGCGAGGGAGAGAGTCCCTTTTCATAGCAGGCGGGTGAGGAGGTGAGGAGCGTAGGGGTTTACTTGTGCATGACATACTGAACCTGGAGGATGTGTTGCACCAACCCGCAGGGTGTGGCTGGATGGGCGGAGTTATGCGCCCAGCCCCAGCGCCGCTGCCGGCCGGGGCCAGGCCCCAGAGGTGCTGCTGCCGTACCGTGCGGGCGGGGCAGCCGCACTGCAGGTGCGGCCCGCGTGCCTACCACACCACTTGCACTGCTGCCGCTAGCGAGGTGCGTCCTTGTCCGACCTGGGCAAGGGGAGGTGAGGTGTCATTTTCTCTAATAATGTGAAGGCTGTTTATGCTGCAGGCTGTGCTGGTGGACAGCGACGCTGGCTTTGCCTCCCTGATGCACCTGGTACACCCAACAGAGGAGTACCAGCTGGAGTGTGGTGCGTTGGGAAGGGGAGGACCTGGGAAGGGGCTGCGATGGAAGGGGGAGGGGG
>VFQN01000810.1_pt1 | contig 56123 bp, 44 predicted proteins | sample 3512371 | NCBI WGS metagenome assembly VFQN01 (sample SAMN10412370, study PRJNA504923) | tailings metagenome | isolation source: Replicate 2 from Balatoc abandoned mine | place: Philippines: Itogon, Benguet | collected 2017-08-28
CCGAGGAGGCCCATCCCCACGAGCGCCAGGGAAGTCGGCTCGGGGATTGGATCGTTCGGATCGTTCGGATCGTTCGGGTCCTCATCGATCAGCTTGATGCTTCCACCGCAGTTCGGGTCGGTATCACCCTCTTCGCAATCCAGGCTAATGATGTGAGCCAATGCGAAAGTGAACAGCGATGAATCGAGCGCGAGGCTCTCGTAAACAGGATTCTGCTTGGTGCCGATGTTGCGCCGCGCACCTACTGTGAAGATCACCGACTCGCCCGGGTTGAACCGGTCCGCCTGCGGGTTTGGGAAACCAAAGTTCATGTTGTACTCGTATCCCGCGTCTGTCTTTGCTACGAACTCGAACTTTAACGTCAAGTCACTGCCGATCGAACCAGCCGGATCGGCGACGAACGACAGGAGTTCGAACTCAGTTTCCTCAGGTAGCGCGCCGGTGTAGAAGAACTTCAGGTAGTCCAGGTCACCATTAGTGCTGTTCTCGACATCCAACTCTAAGTCGTCGGCCGGCACATCGTTGATCAGCACGTTTACGACCGAACCACCGGAAAGCGCACTGCAATCCGCTCCGCTGATGCAGAAGTCGATCTCGAACAAGGTTGCCGCTTGCGCCTGAGGTGACGGTACACCTAGAAGCACCGTGAGCGAAGCTAACGCTAGGCCTACCAACTTCTTCATTCCACTCCTCCCGTCTTCACCCCCGGCCGTCGAGCCAAATCGCTCCGACGTCGGCCTCCCCCCGAGGCGCACGGACGTGATCTGCAACGCTCAGTGATAAGCACGTGGCATGCCAGGCGAGACGAGAATTGTAAGTCGCTGAAAACAAACACACGGCGACGGGTGGCGCAGAAGTACATGCGCCATGTAGTCGCAGAATGAGGCGACTTTAGTCGCTTGGTAGACGGGGTGGGCTTCGCCTGACGTGTTAGACTCCGCGCGTCCCCCGCAGGATCCCGACCCATGACGACGCGTCGCGATTTTCTTGCTCGCCTCGGATCCACCGGATCCGTCGTGGCCGCAGCCCTCACCAGCGACGGCCTCTTCCAGATGGCCCGCGCTGCCGACCAGGCTCGCGGACGGACACCGCTCGAACTCGCTGCCGATGAGGACTTCTGGCGCGAGGTGCAACTCGGGTTCACCCTCGATCGCACCGTCATCAACCTGAATAACGGAGGCGTCTGCCCCAGCCCTCGCGTCGTCCACGAGGCGTTCAAGCGGTACCTCGACCACGCCAACCAGGCGCCCGTGATCAACATGTGGCAGGAGCAGGAGCCCAACCTGGAGCGGGTGCGCGTGGGGCTGGCACAAGATGCCGGGTGCGACCCCGAGGAACTCGCCATCACGCGCAACGCGAGCGAGGCCCTCCAGATCGCCCAGCTCGGCATCGACCTGAAGCCGGGCGACGAGGTCGTCACCACCACCCAGGACTACGGTCGCATGCTCGACACCTGGGAACAGCGCGTGCGCCGCGACGGCATCGTCTTGACCAAGGTGACGTTCCCCGTGCCGCCGTCGTCCATGGACGACTTGCGTCAGCGCCTCGAGCGCGGCCTGTCGCCGAAGACCAAGGTATTGCACTTCTGCCACATCACGAACCTCACGGGACAAATCTTCCCCGTGGCAGACATCTGCAGAATGGCCCGGAATCGCGGCATCCAGACGATCGTCGACGGCGCGCACGCGTTCGGTCACTTCCCGTTTGCCATCCGTGACCTCGGCTGCGACTACTACGGTACGAGCCTGCACAAGTGGCTGCTCGCGCCCATCGGCACCGGGTTCCTGTACGTGCGCAAGGAACGCATCCCGGCGCTGTGGCCGCTCACGCCAGCCGCCGAGTCGAAAGCCAGCGACATCCGGAAGTTCGAGGAGGTCGGCACGCACCCGGCCGCCAACCACAACGCCATCGCCGAGGCCCGCGTCTACCACCACACGATTGGCAGCGACCGGAAGATCGCGCGACTCCAGTACCTGCGCAACCGCTGGATGCGCCGACTGGCCGATCACCCGAAGGCCCGCATCCACACCAGCTTCGACCCTGCGCAGGGCGGTGCCATCGGCAACCTCGGTACCCCCGGCCTCGATCCCGCCCGACTGGCCGCCCACCTCTACGCCCAGCACCGCATCATCGTCACCCCCATCAAGCACGCCGAGTTCGAGGGCATCCGCGTGACGCCCAACGTGTACACGACGCTCGAGGAGGTCGACACCTTCGCCAACGTCGTGGAGCGGATCCTGGAGAAGGGCCTGCCGGCGACGGCGTAGGCCAGTTCAAGATTCAACATTCAGGATGAAGCGTCAGCGGGGCTGGTAGGGACGGCTCGCCGAGCCGTCCGTCAGCGCATCACACGACACACAAGCGTGAGGGATGATGCTCCGGCTCAGGCGACGGACGGTTGGGCCAACCGTCCCTACCGGCCCCAGGGCACGGCTTGCGCTATCCTGTGGGCGCCCGACCCAGGAGGAGTGCGTCATGAAACAGCCACGTCTCGTGGCAGTGATGGCCTTGGTGTGCCTCGCGGCAGGCATGTCCACGGCTCAGGCCCAGAACCCCAGTCGTGTCACGGTCCGGGCCATGCTCGGCGGCGGCAACGAGGTGCCGGCGGTGAGTGCGGGCGCGCACGGCGAAGCCACGGTCACCGTCGATCGCAGCACCGGCACCGTCGACTACGAAGTCAACATCTACAACCTGCCGACCGGGATCGTCGCGGCGCACATCCATGCAGGGACGGCGGGCGTCAACGGGCCCGTCGTGATCAACTTCCCGGTCGCGGTCGTCGGCCAGTCAGGGGCGTTTCAGCTCAAGGGCAGCGCGCGAGCCAGCGAACTGGTGCAGCGGCCCGAGTCCGGCATCCGCGTCTTCGACGACGTGGCGTTTGCCATCGCGAGCGGGGCGTCGTACGTCAACGTGCACACGCAGGCCAATCCGGGGGGTGAGATTCGCGGTCAGTTGTGCCCCGAGAGCGCGCAGGCCAACACGTTCAACGGCGTCGCGCTCTGCACGTTGCCACGACGGTAGGGCCCGCTGTCCCAGCGGGCCTGGGTTGGTAGGGACGGCCGGCCCGGCCGTCCGTCACCCGCACCGTCTCACGATGCCGCGACATTGAGGCGTCGGACGGTTGGGCCAACCGTCCCTACCGGCCCCAGGTGTGCTTGCGTCACGCGTGATGCGCGAGGCGTCATGTGTCACCCGACGAAGCGATAGCCCAGCCCGTGCACCGTGAGCAGGAACTGCGGGTGGCGCGGGTTGGGCTCGATCTTCTGGCGGAGCCACGCCACGTGCACATCCACGGTGCGTGTGGACGGCATGGCGTTGTATCCCCACACCTCGTTGAGCAACTGGTCGCGCGAGATGATCTCGCCCCGGTGCTCGATGAGATACCGCAGCAGCTGATACTCGCGTGCCGAGAGTTCGACCGCTTCGCGCCCGCGAAAGACCTCGGCGCTGCGGTAGTCCACACGCACGTCGCCGAACTGATAGCCGTCTGAGCCGGCCGCGCCCGCCGCGGGCGTCGAACGGCGGCGCAGCCGCGCCTCGATGCGCGCGAGGAGCTCCATCATCTCGAACGGCTTGGCAAGGTAGTCGTCGGCGCCGAGCTTGAGCCCGACCACCGTGTCGACCACCTGGCCGCGGGCCGTGAGCATGATGACGGGCGTCTCGACGCTGCGCTGACGCAGGTCGCGCAGCACGTCGAAGCCGTTCTTGCGCGGCAGCATCACGTCGAGCAGCACGAGGTCGAACGTGCCCGACGCCGCCTTCTCGAGGCCCGTTTCTCCGTCGCCGGCCGTCTCCACCACGTAGCCTTCGCGGCGTAATCGATCCGACAGGGTGAGCTGCAGGCCGGGCTCGTCTTCGACGAGCAGGATGCGGGCGCCGTCGCTCACGACGCGTGGCCACCACGGCCGGCGCGTGTCTCGGCCGCGAACGACTCGCTGGCCAATGCGGGGGCGGCAGCCGTCGCCTCGGGTGCCGCCGGGATCAGCAGCGTGAACGTCGTGCCACGGGCGCCGCTCTGCACCTGCACCCGACCACCGTGCTGGCGCACGATGCGGTCCACGAGGCTGAGGCCGAGCCCGCTGCCGTGAACGCTGCCGTCGAGGGCGTGCTGCCCCCGGTAGAACGGCTCGAAGATGCGCGCGAGGTCCTGCTCGGCGATGCCGCGCCCGTGGTCAGTCACGGAAATGCCCACCATCCGGCCCTCGGCCGCCGCCACCCGCACGCCCACCCAGCGATCGGCGCCGCCGTACTTGACGGCGTTGGAGATCAGGTTCTGCACCGACCGGGCCAGGGCGGGGTGGTTCGCCTTGACGAGGAGCGGCGCATCGGGCGCCTCGACGTCCACGTGCGTCTCGGTCTCCGACAGCAGGGGACCCGATGCGTCGATGGCCGCCTGCACCACCTCGATGGCCGCCACGGGCCGCACGTCGAGTGTGCGGCCGGCGTCGAAACCCGCAAACTCCATCACCTGCTCGACCATCTCGGTCAGCCGGCGTCCCTCACCCGCAATCAGCTGCCCGTACCGTTGCACCTGCTCCCGGTCGCCCACCACGCCATCGGCGAGGTTCTCGGCGGCCGACCGGATGACGGCCAGCGGCGTTCGCAGCTCGTGCGACACGCCCGCGACGAACTCCATCTGCTGCGCCGCCAACTTCCGGGCCCGCGCGCTCGAGACGACCAGCATCCCGATGCTCGCGCCCAGCAGGAGCAGCACGCTCGAGCTCACGAACAGGTTCCGGCGCCTCGCAGACGCGACCACGCCCTCGAGCGACCCCGCCTGGTGCGCGAAGTCGGCGCGCCAGAGCGGCTGGCGTTCCGGCCGGCGCTGGTCGCCGTCGGCGCCACGCACCACGTTCACGGCCACTCGCGGTCCACGTGCCGCGTCGGTCGATGGCGCCTGGGCTTGGCCGGGTGTCGCGGCAGTTCCGTTGCCGCGCGACTGCTGCTGCCGACGGTCGTCGACCACGACGAAGCGGTTGAACTCGCGCATTCGGACCTCGAAGAAGTCCTCCGAGGCGTCAGGCGACCTGATGGCGCAGCGGGCCGTGTCGCGGTCGGAGCAGAACACGGGCGCGCCCGACTTCCTGTCGACGATCGACACGCGATAGGTCGCAGCCTCGCCGTCGCCGAAATGTCGCGCCAGCAGGTCCGGCAGGAACGTGTCCTTCACGTACGCGGCATCGAGCACCACGATGGTGAAGTCCCAGGGGCGGCGTTCCTGCGAGAACACGATCGTGCCGCCGGCGTCGACCACCGGCACCGGCGGGCGTGGAATGACGAGCGCCGGGCCTTCGGGGGTCACGGCCGGAGGGAAGCTCGCGCTGGTACGCTCGGTGCCCGGTTCGGGCAGCGCCCGGAGGCGGTCGAGGATTGACCCGATCTCGGCCGGAGGAATCGGCGTTGCGACGAGCGTCTCGCGCTGGCGGTCGTACGTCGACACGGAGAGCTGTCGCGTGCCGTTGGCTTCCTCCACCGAGACGACGTGGATGGCCGACACCAACTGCGGGTGGGGCGCCGTCGTGAACCACCGCTGGAAGTGCCCCACGGAATCGGCCGCGGCGATCGAGGGCGACGGGGACCGATCGGCCTGCAGCCAGAAGTAGGCACGCGTGAGCTCCCGGTCGAACTCCTGCGTGAACTGCGTCACCTGCGTGCGCAGGCTGCGCTGCATGCGGTCGCGCTCGTCGGCGCTGATCTGGCCGAGCCAGCGCCACTGCAGCGACGCGAGGACGAGCAGCAGGGCTGCGAGCACGCCGGCCAGGACCAGCGGCCCCGAGACACGGGCACCGACACGCATGAGGCCAATCTAGCACCGGAAACCCGCGGGAATTCGGCAGCAGCCGCAGATTTTACGTTGTTAACAGGAACGGGCCGGCCCCACCCCTGCAGGTGGAACCGGCCCGTCTTTCGAAGCAGCCCGAGGCCCGGCCCGGTCGCGCCACCCTGCGGAGACAGCACCAGGCCCCGGACGTTTCCGAACGTCAGTCGCTTACGACAGCATCCGGAGCACCACGCGGCGGTTCTCCGCGCGGCCTTCCTTGGTCTTGTTGTCCGACACCGGCTTCTCTTCGCCGTAGGAGATCACGTTGATCTTGTGCAGCGGCACCTGGTGGTTCTCGTAGAGGTACCGCTTCACGGCCTCGGCACGCTTGAGGCCGAGCTGCTCGTTGAACCGCGGGTTGCCGACGCTGTCGGTGTGACCCTCGATCTCGAAGTACACGGCCTTCGGATCGGCCTGCAGGTCGGCAATCACCTTGTCCACCGCCGCCTTCGCATCGTCTGGCAGGTCGGTCTTGCCGAACTTGAAGCCACCCTTGGCCTCGCTCAGCACCACCTCGTACACGAGGCGGCGACCCGCCTTGTCGAGGGCGTCGGCACGCGCGCCGGCCGCGTCGGCCGCCGAGCGGGCTCCCGCAGCGGCGTCACCTGCCGCTGCCGCGCGGGCATCGGCCGCACGAGCCGCCTCACCGGCTGCGCCGGCCTTGGCGTCCACCTCGCTGATCCGCTGCTGGCTCTTCTCGAGATCGCCCGAGAGGGTGGTGACCTTGCCATCCACCTCGCCGACGCGGTTGTTGACGTACTTCTTGGTGGCGCAGGCCGACGTGCCGGTCACGGCCAGCGCGCTCACGGTCAGGGCAATCAGGGCTCGATGCATGGCTCTCTCCTCGATATGGTCACAGTGGACTGTCAGTTGCCGTCGGAAGCCGGCTGGGCGAAATATCCCGAACGCGCGCGCACCTGCAGGGACTTGTTGCGGGTGCGCACGGCCACCTGGTGCCATCCGGCACGGGTGGACGATTCGAACGCCAGCAGGTACTGGTGGCGGAGCTCCACCACCAGCCGCCGCGCGACGAGGCTGGTCTCGGCTGGCGTGGACGCGATGAGCATGTCGCCGCCCGTCCAGGCCGCCAGGTTGGCCAGGCGCGTGGTCACGGCGCCGTCTTCGCCCTGCGGCGGCACGCCACCCCTCTCGGGGTGGTTGTACGGCGACATCACGACGACGACGTACACGGGCACGTCGATGGCACTGGCCAGACCCGACACGTCCTCGAGCGTCTTGCTGCTCGCCGTGTCGTAGCCATCGGTCACCACGACCACGGCCCGGCGCCGATTCGGCCGCTCCTCGAGACGCGCGGCGGTGCCGGCGATCGCGTCGTACAGGGCCGTCGTGCCATACGCGCTCAGCTTCGGAAGCGCATCGACCACATCGGTGGCCCGGGTGGTGAAGGGCTGCACCTCGGCGAGCGTCTGGTCGAAGGCAAACAGCGCGACTTCGTCCTTGCCCTCGTCGAACCAGGCCAGCAGGTGCCGGATGACCTCGCGGGCCTGATCGAGGTTGCGCGAGAGCTTCATGCTGCCGCTCTGGTCGATCAACACGCCGAACGACACCGGACCCTGGTCCGAGAAACCGAAGTCCACGATCGGGCGCGGATTGCCGTTCTCGAGGATCTGGAAGTCGTCGCGCGTCAGGTCGCGCACCGGACGACCGCGCTTGTCGCGCACGACGGCGTTGACCGACACGAGACTCACACCGGTCCGGAATGTCGGTGCGGCTTGAGCCTGCGCCGAATCGTCGGCCGGGACCGCGACATCCTGGGCCCGCAGCGGCGTCATCGTCGCCAACGCGACGAGCCCGCTCACGAATCCGACTCTCAGGACGTTCCGCATCACGCCCACTCTCCAAATCAAGATGTTTGCCAGCCCTGATGTCCGCGAAAACGCACGGAGACGGCCGCGAATCAGCCTATAGATGAGCGAAAGCGTGTAAGAACGACCGACCGGCGTGTAAGAAGTGCTCAATTTTGCGCTCTGCCGATACGGTGACGGCCGGCTGGGCCAGCCGGCCCTACCAGCCCCACGAGCCGGCCGTCATCCCGACGCAGGCTGAGGTCGATACGCGACGGTTCTGCCCCCGGGCATCTTGTCGTCGCGGCGTCGGGTGACCTGTAGGGCTACAATCCGGCCATGGCGCTCGACACCAACACGGCCCTGCCTGTCGCGGACCGGGTTTCCGGGTTCAGCTACGCGATCCGCAACATCGTCGTCGAGGCCCGGAAGGTCGAGGCTGCCGGAAGGAAGGTGCAGTACCTCAACATCGGGGATCCCATCCCGTTCGGCTTCGTCACCCCGCCGCACATGGTGGAGGCGGTGGCCAGGGCCATGCGGGATGGCGACAACGGCTACACGCCGTCGCCGGGCATCCTCGAGGCGCGGGTCGCCGTGGCCGACGACTTCACGGCGCGGGGATTGCCGACCGATCCCGAGCGCGTGCTGCTGACGTCGGGCACGTCGGAAGGGATCGAGCTCACGCTCACGGCGCTGCTCAACCCGGGCGACGAGGTGCTGGTCCCGACGCCCACGTACCCGCTCTACACGGCCGTCATCGCCAAGCTCGGGGCCGTGGAGTGCTACTACCGGACCGACCCCGATCGCGGCTGGCTGCCCGACCTCGATCACCTCGAGACGCTCGTCACGCCCCGCACCCGCGCGCTCGTCGTCATCGACCCGAACAACCCCACGGGCGCCGTGTATCCGCCCGACGTGAGGCGCGCGCTCGTCGAGTTCTCGGAGCGGCACGGGCTGCTGCTGGTGGCCGACGAGGTGTACGCCGACCTGGCCTACGAGGGACCCGTCGAGCCGTTGGGCCTCATCGACCCCGATGCGGCGGTGATTTCGTATTCGTCGCTGTCGAAGGCCTATCTGGCGCCCGGCTGGCGCGCCGGCTGGATGGTCGTCGGACGCACCCCGAGGCTCGATCCGCTGCTGGCAGGCCTGCGTAAGCTCGCCGACGGTCGCCTGTGCAGCCCCGGGCCGATGCAACACGGCATCACCGCGGCGCTGCGGGGCGACCGGTCACACCAGGTCACCTTCCGTGCGGAACTCCGCGAGCGGGCCGAGGTCACGACCACGCGGCTCAACGCGATACCCGGGATACGGTGCGTGCGGCCGCAGGGGGCGTTCTACGCGATGCCACAGGTGTCGCTCCCGCCGGGTCGCACCGATGCCGACTTCGTGCTCGGCTTGCTGCGCGCGACGGGCGTGCTCACGGTCTTCGGGTCGGGGTTCGGCACCGATCCGTCGATGGGGGCCTTCCGCGTGGTCTTCCTCGCGTCGCCCGACGCCCTGCACCGCATCTACGATCTCGTGGGCGACTACACCGCCGAGTTCCTCTCCGGCCGCACGGCGTGAGGCACGTGAGGGCGGATGGCTGAGGCCGGCGCCCCCGGTCGAGACACGGGTCGAGCCTCCGGTCGCTCCGGCGCCCTTTCGGGAGGTGTGGCGGTCGCGTTCTACACGCTGTTGACCGTGGCGTGGACGTGGCCGCTCGCGCGCGGGATCACACGCGACGTGCCGTGGGATCTCGGCGACTCGCTGCTCAATTGCTGGATCCTCGCGTGGCACTTCCACCAGGCAGGACGGCTGCTGCACGGCGACGTCGGTGCGCTGGCCGACTGGTGGCATCCCAACATCTTCCACCCCACGCAGTACGCCATCGGCCATTCGGAACTGCTGGTCGCACAGGCCGTCCAGGGCGCGCCGGTCTACGCACTCACCGGTAACCTGCTGCTCACCTACAACCTGCTGTTCCTCTCCTCGTTCGTGCTGGCGGCCCTCGGCGGTTTCCTGCTCGTGCGCAGCCTCACGCGCTCCCCCTGGGCCGGACTCGTCGCCGGTCTCCTGTACGGGTTTGCCCTGTATCGCGTGAACCAGGGCCCGCATCTCCAGGTGCTGTCGGCGCAGTGGTTCCCCTTCGTCTTGTGGGGCCTTCACGAGTGGTGGGAGCACGGCCGGTGGCGCCACGCGCTGCTGGCCGGCCTTGCGCTCGCGGCCCAGAACCTCTCCAACGGTTACTACCTGGTGTACGCCGCGCTGTGGCTGCCTCCGTACGTGATGGCCCAGGTGGCGCTGCGCGGCCGGCTGCGGGAGCAGCGTGCCTGGGCCGGCCCTCTCGTCGCTGCCCTGATCGCGGGGGTACTGACTGCGCCCTTCCTCTACCCCTATCTCGCGCTCCGCGCGCTGGGCCAGCCGCCCAGGCCTCTCGCGGCGGTGGTCCAGTACAGCGCCGATACGCAGGCCTGGCTCACCGCCAACGACCAGCTGCGCTTCTGGGGTTCCCGCCTCCAGACGCTCGTACGCCCGGAGGGGGATCTCTTCCCGGGCCTCGTTCCCCTGGTCCTGACCGTGCTTGCGCTGGTCCTGGCTGCCCGCCGACGTTGGCACCACCCCACGGGGCAAGCCAGCCGTCCGACGACCGCAGCCTCGCCCACCCGTCGCGTGCTCGTCGCCCTTGCCGCCACGATCACGGTGGGCCACGTGATCGCCATCCTTCTGGCCTTGTTCGGTGGCTACGCGCGGCTGCGCCTCGGCCCGCTGACCATCAGCATCACCGACGGTGCGCGCCTGCTCGCCGGTCTCGCGATCAGTCTCACCCTGTTGCTCGTCGCCTCCCCGAGAGCCCGCCGCATCCTGCGCGACGAGCCTCAGCAGCCGGTGGTGCTCTGGGTCGCCCTGGGCGCGCTCACCGTCTGGTCGTCGTTCGGTCCAGTCGTCCACGTCGCGGGCCGCGTGGCGCGCACGTGGCCCTCGCTCTACGCCGCCGCCTACACGTTCGTGCCGGGGGCCGACGCCCTGCGCGTGCCGCCGCGCATCGCGATGATCACGGCGCTGGCCTTCGCCGTGCTCGGTGGCCTGGCCGTGGCCGAACTCGGTCGCCGGCGAGGTGGGCGCGCCCTGAGCGCGGTGCTCGCGGCGGCGTTCGTCGTCGAGAGCTGGCCGGCGCCCGTGCCCATCAATCTGCGCATCGATCCTGCGCCGCTGGCGCCGCTCAGCGAGCCCGTGCCTCCGCGCCCTTCCGATCACCCGCTCGTGCGCGCCCTCGCCACGCTGCCTCCCGACGCCGTGCTGGCCGACCTGCCGTTCGGGTCGCTGCCGTACGAAGTGTGGTGGCAGTACCTCTCGGCCGGGCACTGGCGCGCCCGCATCAACGGGTACAGTGGCGACATGCCGCCGGGATTCCTCGCGCTCGACGAGATGCTGCGCCCGCTGCCGGCCAGACTTGCAGGCGGGCCCGAGGCCGGCGACCGCGCCGCGCTCGTCGAGGAGGCGTTCGCGGAGCTGCAGCGACGCGGCGTCACGCACGTCGTGCTGCACGCCTCGGCGTGGCCCTCCCGGGAACCCGCCGACGCGCTGCGGGCCATGCTCTCGACGCGTGGCGCGTCGCGTGTCTCGGTGGTCGGCGCCAGCGAGATCTGGCAGCTCCGGCCTTGAGCGGCGGTCGGCGCGCGTTTATGCTCGCGCCATGCCGCTACCCGCCGGGCGCTCGTCCTTCACGCCCGACGATGCGCACATCGCCGCGATCGTCGCGTCAGCGATGGACGCGATCATCTCCGTGGACGACCAGCAACGCGTCGTCCTGTTCAACCCCGCCGCCGAACGCATGTTCGGCGTGCCGCTGGCCGAGGCCCTCGGCGCACCTCTCGACAGGTTCCTGCCCGAGCGGTTCCGGCAGCGACACCAGCGCCACGTGGCCGCCTTCGCCGACACCAGTGCCACCACCCGTGCCATGGGTGCGTTGAGGCCGCTCATGGCGCTCCGCGCCGACGGCAGCGAGTTCCCGATCGAGGCGTCGATCTCCCGCGTGGAGGCCGACGGCCGACGAACGCTGACGGTCATCCTCCGAGACGTGTCGGAGCGGGTGCGCGCCGAGCGGCTGCTGTCGGAGTACACGCAGGAACTCGAGGCGTCGCGTGCGGCGCTGCGCGCGTTGTCGGCCAAGCTGCAGGAGACGCGCGAGGCCGAGCGTGCCCACATCGCACGCGAGGTCCACGACCGGCTCGGGCAATCGCTCACGGCCATCAGCCTCGGGATCGATCGCCTCCACCAGGAACTGGAACGCGCGTCGGGCCCCGCATCGGCCAGTGCCCGGCGAGACTGCCAGCACCTCGCCACCGTCGTCCAGGAGGCGATCAAGTCCACCCGGCGCCTGGCGTCGGAACTGCACCCCGCGGTGCTCGAGCACCTGGGCCTGGCCGCTGCCGTCGAGTGGCAGGTGCAGGACTTCGCGACACGGGCGGGGCTGGTGTGGCACGTGGACGTCGACGGGTCGCGCGCGGTGCCGCGGCCGATCGAGCTCCCGCTCTTCCGCGTGTTGCAGGAGGCGCTGACCAACGTGGTGCGCCACGCCGAAGCCCGGTCCGTCATCGTCTCCCTGACGGTCGACGACGAGGCGGTGACGCTGGTGGTGGACGACGATGGGCGGGGCGTGGTGGTGAAGGGCCGCGGGGCCGGTGGGCTCGGCCTGCTGGGCATGCGTGAGCGTCTGCTTCCCTTTGGCGGCGCGGTCACGCTCACCGACCGGCCCGCCGTGAACGGCGCCCGCCTGGTCGCGCGCGTGCCGATGCCGGCCGTGCCCGAGGAGGACCGGTGATTCGACTGCTGATTGCCGACGATCATCCGATCGTCAGGCACGGGCTGGTGCAGATCCTCTCGCGGGAGCCCGACATGCGGGTGGTCGTCGAGGCTGGCGACTCGGCCCACGCGCTCGAGGCCGGGCAGCGGCCCGACGTGGACGTGGCGGTGCTCGACCTCGCCATGCCGGGGCGGGGCGGACTCGACGTGCTGCGCGAGCTCAAGCGGATCCGGCCGGCGCTGCCGGTGCTGATCCTCAGCATGTACGGCGAGGACGTGTTCGCGATGCGCGCGCTGAAAGCCGGCGCGCACGGCTACCTCACGAAGGAGAGCGCGGCGGGCGAACTGGTGCAGGCCGTCCGCACCGCGTACGCGGGCCGCCGTTACGTCACCACCGCGCTGGCCGAGCGGCTCGCGGCCCTGGTCGGCGGCGCGATGACGGCCAATCCGCACGAGCAGCTGTCGGATCGCGAGATGGCCGTGTTCCGACTCCTGGCCACCGGCTACACCGTCACCCAGGCGGCCGACGAACTGGCGCTGAGCGTCAAGACGGTGAGCACCTACCGCGCCCGCCTGCTGCGCAAGCTGAACCTGCGCACTACCGCGGATCTCGTCCGCTACGCCGTCGACCACGGGTTGTAGCGCCTGGCGCGAAGGTGGCCGACCGCGCCGTGTAGGCGCCCTCCTACGTGAAGTTCCGGCGGCGGCCGACTCGGCACGCCGTGGCACGGGCCGATGTGTCCTGCAGTCCCTCGACGTGCGACTGCCATGGCCAACCGCCCCACTCCCACCAACTGCGAGCGTTTCTTCGGGCAGGACGAGGTCATCGTCTCGAAGACCGATCTCACCGGCAAGATCACCTACGCCAACGACGTGTTCCTGCGGATTGCCAGTTACGAGGAGCACGAGGTCCTGGGGCAGCCGCACAGCATGATCCGGCACCCCGACATGCCCCGGTCGGTGTTCAAGCTGATGTGGGACACGCTGATCGCCGAGCGCGAGATCTTCGCCTATGTGGTCAACATGGCGAAGAACGGCGACCACTACTGGGTGCTGGCCCACGTGACGCCCACCTTCGGACCGGATGGCCGACCCCTCGGCTATCACTCGAACCGTCGCGTGCCCGACCCTGCGCCCCTGGCGAAGGTGAAGCAGCTCTACGCCGCGCTCACGGCAGAGGAGCGCAGGCATGCCGACAAGCGTGTGGCGCTGGAGGCCGGTGTCGCCATGCTGCAGCGCACGCTGAGGGACGCGGGCCTCGAATACGACGCCTTCGTCTGGTCGCTCGCCGCCTAGACCCAGGAGACCCGCCGTGCTGATGCCCGCCTCCCCTCACCCGATCGCCGACACCCCAGACGACGACCTGCGGCACTGGATTGCACGCGCCGCGGACGTGTGCGAGGCAGCCGCGCGCGGCAACCTCGAGGAGCGGGTCCTGTCGTATCCGCGCGAAGGCGACCTCGGCCGGCTGATGGCCAGCCTGAACCACCTGCTCGACATGACGGACGCGTTCGTGCGCGAGGCCGGAGCCTCGCTCGACCACGCCGCGCACGGCAAGTTCTTCCGCCGCGTCATCGAGCGCGGCCTGCTCGGGTCCTTCCGCCACGGTGCGGGGCTGATCAACGCCGCTACCGAGCAGATGGCGGCCACGGCCCGGGCACTGCAGGAGGCCGAGCAGCACCGGCTGCGGCTCGCCGACGAGTTCGAGGCAGCCATCAACGGCGTCACCGCGTCGGTCGCCGCGTCGGCCACCGAGATGGAGGCGACGGCGCGGACGCTGGTCGGCACCGCGGCCGCCACCTCGAACGCCTCGGCCGTCGCTGCGGAGCAGTCGGCCCAGACGTCGGCCGGCGTCCAGACGGTGGCCTCGGCCACCGAGGAGCTGACCAGTTCAGCCGCGGAGATCGACAGGCGCGTCGGCGAGTCGGCCTCGTTCGCGCGCACGGCGGCGAGTCGCGCCGAGCAGACCCGTACCACCGTCTCCGAGCTCGAGCAGGCGTCGCGCCAGATTGGCGACGTCCTGAAGCTCATCACCCAGATCGCGCGCCAGACGAACCTGCTCGCCCTCAACGCCACCATCGAGGCCGCCCGCGCGGGAGAGGCCGGCAAGGGTTTCGCGGTCGTGGCGTCCGAGGTCAAGACGCTGGCCCGCCAGACGGGCGAGGCCACCGAGCAGATCGAGACGCAGGTGACGGCGATTCAGCACGCAGCCCGCGATTCGGCTGCTGCCATGGCGACAATCTCGGACAGCATCCGCGAGATCAACGAGCTCATCTCGGGCATCGCCCTGTCGGTGGACGAGCAGCGCGCCGCCACCCAGGAGATCAGCCACTCGGTCTCGGGCGCCGCGGTCGCCGCCCAGCGCGTCTCGGACGGGATGACCGACGTGAGCGAGGCCGCCCGCCAGACGACGGTGGCCGCGTCCGACATGCAGACGGCCGCCCTCGAGCTCTCGCAGCAGTCCGAGGCCCTGCGCACCGCCTCGTCGCGCTTCCTCACCGTCATCCGCCTGGGGTAGGGCGCGGCGGACGCGTATCGGCGGGGTGGGACACCCCGCCCTACCTGTGCGTCGAGGTCGCGCGCCGGACGCGTGACGGCGCGGTGAGGACCCCACGCCCTACCTGGCGCGCCTTTTCTGTGCGTTTCTGGCACACTGTGGGCACAGTGTGCGCGTGCGCTTCCGGCGCACGGTCGCGTGGTCGCGCGGCATCCGGCCTGATTCTCGCGATCGCCCATCCGGCACCGGACTTGAACCCCGCCATCGCGGGGCACCCCACGCGCCCCATGACTGCCCATGGCGACGCTGGTCCGCAAGTTCAAGCACCGGGATCTCTCGAGAGGCGAGATCGCGATTCTCGCGTTCTTCGTCGCGCAGGCCCTCGACGCGGCCTTCACCTACTGGGGAGTGGCCCTGCACGGTCGCGGCATCGAAGCCAACCCGCTCCTCGCCTCGCTGATGTGGTCGATCGGGGAAGGGCCCGCGCTGGCCTCGGCAAAGCTCACGGCGGCCGGCTGCGGGATGATCCTGCACCTCACCGAGGTACACCGGATCGTCGCCGCGCTCACCCTGTTCTACGTCTGCGCCGCGCTGCTGCCCTGGATGTACGTCTTCGCGCGCTTCTGACCCGCCACGGAACAGACGGCCGGTCGTGGACGACCGGCCCCACCTCAGGCTCACATCGCGGTCTCTGCGGCATTCAAAGGGTAGGGACCGCCGTCCCGGCGGTCCGTCATCGGTGCGCTTTGGCGGACGGCCGGGACGGCCGTCCCTACCGTGGTGATCCCGGCATTTCCCGTAGCCGTCCGGTACACTGAGCGGCGCCATGCGCACCGATCCCCTCGCGTACCTCGGCGACCAGCTCGAGGACCTCAAGACCCAGGGCCTGTACCGCAAGCTCCGGGTGCTCGACAGCCCCGCCGAGGCCACTTCGGTCTTCGACGGCGCGTCGGTCGTCAACCTCTCCTCGAACAACTACCTCGGCCTCACGACCCATCCAAGACTCAAGCAGAAGGCCATCGAGGCCATCGAGCAGTTCGGGGTCGGCTCCGGAGCCGTGCGCAGCATCTCGGGCACGATGGCGATGCACCTCGAGCTCGAGCGGCGCCTGGCCGAGTTCAAGCAGACCGAGGCCGTCGTCGTGTTCCAGAGCGGCTTCACGTCCAACGCCGGCACGGTGGCCTCGATCCTCACGCGCGAGGACGCGATCGTCTCCGATGAACTGAACCACGCGAGCATCATCGACGGCGCCCGCCTGAGTCGCGCGACCATCAAGGTGTACCCGCACGGCGACGCCGACGCCGCCCGCCGCATCCTGAGTGAGCTCCCGCCCACGCAGCGCAAGCTGCTCATCACCGACGGCGTCTTCAGCATGGACGGCGACCTCGGTCCGCTGCCGGCGCTGTGCGACGCCGCCGAGGCCTACGGCGCGATCATGATGGTCGACGACGCGCATGCGAGCGGGGTGTTCGGGCGCAACGGTCGTGGCACGGTCGACCACTTCGGCGTGCACGGCCGGGTGGACATCCAGGTCGGCACCCTGTCGAAGGCCGTCGGCGCGCTGGGCGGCTACGTGGCGGGCAACCGCAACCTGATCGAGTTCCTCTACCACCGCGCCCGGCCCTTCCTGTTCTCGACGTCGCACCCGCCCTCGGTCACCGCGAGCTGCCTGGCCGCCCTCGACCTGCTGCTCGAGGAGCCGCAGCTCATCGACCGGCTGTGGGAGAACACGCGCTTCTTCAAGGCGGGCCTGCAGGCGCACGGCTTCGACACCGGCATCAGCGAAAGCCCGATCACGCCGGTCATCGTGGGCGACGGCGCGAGGGCCATGCAGTTCTCGGATCGGCTCTTCGCCGAGGGCGTGTTCGCGCAGGGTATCGCCTTCCCCACCGTGGCGCGCGACAAGGCCCGCGTCCGGACCATCGTGTCTGCCGCCCACACGCGCGAGGAACTTCAGTTCGCCCTGGACGTATTCGGGAAGGTCGGCCGGGAGATGGGAATCGTCTAAGTTCAGAGTTCACCATTCAGAATGCAGGGTGTTCGGACAGGTCCGGTAAAGCGACGTGATGCTCGTCATTCTGAACGCTCAATGTTGAATCGCTCGTGGTTCGCTCCCCGTGGCTGGCAAGAAGTTCGGTGACCGTGCGCGCGCGTTCATCGACGACTACACGCGCGACCTGACCGCGCGCGACCTGCAGCGTGTCTTCACGCGCGAGACGCGCGACATGGTGTCCTTCTTCACGCAGGGCACCGAGCAGGAACGTGTGACGGGGCGCGATCTGCTGCGCCATCCCTTCCGCAACACCCGGCAGTTCTTCGTCGCCTTCTCGATGCGGCTCACCGCCGCCCGCCGCATCCTCTACGCGGGCGCGGTCCTGATGTTCGTCCTGGGCATGGTCGACGGGCTCACGCCAGACCCGGGCGAGCCCTTCTGGGACACGGGCACCTTCAAGCTGCTCGTCGCGTTCGGACTGCTCCACCTGATCCTGCTGCTCGAAGTGGCCGATCGGCTCACGCTCAAGCACGAACTCAACGTCGCGCGCGACATCCAGCGCGCGATGCTGCCCGCCGGCACGTTCGCCGTCGGCGACATCGAGGCGCACGGCGAGACGCAGCCAGCCAACACGGTCGGCGGTGATTTCTTCGACATCCTGCCGCGAGACGATGGGCAGGTCCTGCTGATCCTGGGAGACGTCGCCGGCAAGGGCACGCCGGCCGCGCTCCTGATGGCGCTGTTCCTCGCCATGACGCGCACGCTGCTCGACGAGTCGCTGCCGCCGGCCGTGCTCGCGCACAGGCTCAACGAGCAGTTGATGCGCCACGCGCCTCGATCCCGGTTCATCACCGCGTTCATCGCACTCTGGAATCCGCGTAGCGGCGAGGTGCGGTACGTCAACGCCGGCCAGAACCCGCCCATGGTCCGGCGTGCATCGGGGCGCCTCGACTGGCTTGCGCCCACGGGGATGGCCCTCGGCCTGTCGCGGCGCGCGACGTACGACGAGGCCTCGCTCACGCTCGCGCCAGGGGATCTCTTGCTGGCCTACAGCGACGGCATCACCGAAGCCGAGTCGCCGGCTGGCGTCGCGTTCGAGCAGGAAGGGCTTCGTGTGCTGGCCGACCGCATCGACGGGCTCCGCGCGGGCCTCGTGGCCCGCCGCGTGATCGACGAGGTGCGCGCACACACCGACGACTCGGTGCTGTTCGACGACCTCACCGTCCTCGTCTGCCGCCGCGTGCCGCCGGTCCAGCCCCCTCCGCCCCTGCCGGTGTGATTCGGTAGGGACGGCTCTCCGAGCCGTCCGCCGCACGCGGGGCCGATTACACACGGCGGACGGCCGGGACGGCCGTCCCTACCGTGGCATCGGTGGCATTGGCGGCATCGCGGCATTCGCAGACGGCCGGGACCCGCCTCCGCCAACGGGCTTCGGCGAGCCGGGCGGCCGTCCCTGCCGCGGAAGGCCCGGCATGGGAGCATTCCCGGAACTGCACGGTAGGGACGGCTCTCCGAGCCGTCCGCCGCACGCGGGGCCGATTACACACGGCGGACGGCCGGGACGGCCGTCCCTACCGTGGCATCGGTGGCATTGGCGGCATCGCGGCATTCGCAGACGGCCGGGACCCGCCTCCGCCAACGGGCTTCGGCGAGCCGGGCGGCCGTCCCTACCGTGGCAAGCGTATAGTGGGATCAGTCATTCCAGCCGGCTGCGGTGTCCGGCGGTGTCCCCCGTGCGAGCTGCCGCGTGGTGCTTCATCGTCGTGGCGTGGTGCTGCGTGTCGCCCGCCGCGGCACAGACCGCCGATCCCGTCGGCGCACTCCTCGTGCGGCTCGAGTCGGCCCTCGTGGCAGGCGACCCGACCGCCCTCGACGACCTCTTCGTGACCGGCGCCGAAGCCGGGCAGGTGGATGCCCTCGCGGCCGAGTCGGCCCGCGAACGAACGACGCGGGTCGTGGTGCGCGAGCGCGACCGTATCGACCTGCCCAACGGCGCCGGCACGCGGGTCATCGCCGACCTGCTCGTCGAGACGGCGGCGACGGCACGCGTCTCCACCTGGCGGTTCGACCTGGCTCCGGGTCCTGCCGTGCCCTCACCGCCGCCCTCCCCGGAGCCGTCGCCACGCATACGCGCCGCAGGCCGCCTCAGCGTGGTCGACGGCCTCGTCCGTCTCTCCCTGTCCAGCCGGCAGTATGCCGTCAAGGATCTCCGTATCGTCGGCCAGGACCTCACCATCACGATCCCGTCCGGCGTGGCGTTCACCGGCGAGGTCAACGGCAATTTCACCGCCCTCGTCGTCCTCGGCGATGGCGAGGTGGTGTTCTCGCCCGCGCCGGAATCCGAGCGCGGACAGCTCCGGCTGCTGACGGGCGACGATGTCCTTCGCACACGTGTGTCGCGCCTGTTCCTGCGCGTCAACCCGGCCGACGCCGCGCACCGCGTGACCCTGGACGCCCTGCAGCCCATGGACACCGACCGGGCGGCGTTCGAGCGTGCGCGCAAGCTGTTCACCGAGCAGGTCACGCAGTCCTACAGCCTCGATCTCAACGATCTGAGTCGCGACACCTGGAACCTCGTGCCGCCCATCGGCGATCTGCTGGTGGACATGGACCTGGCGCGATACGGCCTGCTGTCCTACGCGCGCAGCCGGGGTGATGCCGAGGACGTCTCGCTGTTCGATCGTCGTCGCCGCAAGAACGTCTCGGTCTACACCTCGCAGGACACGCTCGCGGTCCGGGGCACGCGCCGCTACAACGAGGAGCGGCAGATCGACTACCGCGTCGAGCACTACAACGTGGACGTCACCTTCGATCCCGCACGCCTGTGGATCGAGGGCCGCGCCGACCTCGACATCGTGGTCACGGGAATGGTGGCGCAGACGCTCACCCTGCGGCTCGCCGAGCCCCTCACGTTGCGGTCGGTCACGTCCGACGAGTTCGGACGGCTGCTGGCCCTTCGCGTGCGCGGCCAGAACAACATCGTCGTGAACCTGCCCGATTCGCTGAGGCAGGGACAGCGACTGCGGCTGCGCGTGGCGTACGGCGGCCGGCTGCTGCCCGTGACGCCCGACCGGGAGGCCATCACCGTCGGACAGCAGATCACCTCGGACTTCGTCCTCGAGCCGGAGCCGCGGTACGTCTACAGCAACCGGTCCTACTGGTATCCGCAGAGCACGGTCATGGCGTATGCCACGGCCCGCATCCGGGTCACGGTCCCGGGCGATTTCACCGTCATCGCCAGTGGCGTCCCCGACCCACCGGATACCATCGCGCCCGTCGGCGACGCCAAGGCGCGTCGCGTCTTCTCGTTCCGCGCACTCCAGCCCCTGCGATACCTCTCGTTCGTCGTGAGCCGATTCAACCAGATCGTCACCGGGGAGGTCGTGCGGAGGGCGTTCGATCCCCTCGAGATCAGCGACAGCTCGCGCCTGTCACGGCAGGGCGACGGGGTGTTCTACGACGCGGCCTCGGTCGAGGTCTGGAGCCAGCCCAGACAGGCCAGCCGCGCGCGCGAGCTGCTGCGCACGACGACCGACATGCTCCAGTTCTACTCCGATCTCGTCGACGACATCCCGTATCCGACGATGCGGCTGGCGCTGGTCGAGGACCTGCTGCCGGGCGGGCACAGCCCGGCGTACTTCGCCCTCGTGCACCAGCCCCTGCCAGGCACGCCGTTCTCGTGGGCGCGCGATCCGGTGGCCTTCGACGACTTCCCGCAGTTCTTCCTGGCGCACGAGATGGCGCACCAGTACTGGGGGCAGGCTGTTTCGGGCGAGAACTACCACGAGCAGTGGATCAGCGAGGGCTTCGCCCAATATTTTGCGCTGCTGTACGCGCAGAAGGTGAGGCCACCCGACGCGGTCGAAGGCATCCTCCGGCAGATGCACAAGTCGGCCGTGGACGCGAGTGACCAGGGGCCCATCTGGCTCGGCTACCGGCTCGGGCATCTGAAGAACGACAGCCGGGTCTTCCGGGCCGTCGTGTACAACAAGGGCGCCCTGGTGCTCCACATGCTGCGCCGGCTGGTCGGCGAGGCCACCTTCACGCGCGGGCTGCAGCGGTTCTACGGCCTCAGCCGGTTCCGCCGCGTCGGTACCGACGACCTGAGGGCGGCCTTCGAGCGCGAGGCCGGGCGGTCCCTCGAGCGGTTCTTCGATCGCTGGGTCTACAACGCCGACATTCCCACGATTCGCACGTCCTGGGACATCGTCGAGTCCACCACGGCCGGCGCCGACGGGCAGGCACCGGGGTTCGGCGCGCTGCGTCTCACCCTGGAGCAGGCCGGGGCGCCGCACGAGGTGCCGGTACAGGTCACGATCCAGTACCTCGACGGCCGCACCGACCGGGTGCTCGTGGTGGCGGCCGAGGCGCACTCCGAGGTCGTCGTTCCCGTATCGGGGCCGGTCCGCGAACTGCGGTTCAACGAGGACCACGGCGCCCTGGCACGATTCGAGCGTTCACGGCGGTAATCCGGCCGGAACGCCCCGCCCTGCTCTGCTATCATCGGCCGTTGGTGCCTCGCCGCAGCCCGCAGGGCGACGGTGGGGCCGATTACTGCGGACTCGTTGAACCTTATGGATACAGTCACCCTCACCATCGACGGCCGGCAGGTTACCGTCGCCAAGGGCACCTCGGTGCTGCAGGCCGCGATCGAGAGCGGGATCGACGTCCCGTACTACTGCTATCACCCGGGTCTCGGGGTCGACGGCAACTGCCGCGTGTGCCTCGTCAAGATCGAGAAGATGCCGAAGTTGCAGGTGTCGTGCTCGATCACCGCGGCCGACGGCATGGTCGTCCACACGCAGACCGAGGACGTCGTGAAGGCGCGCGCGGGTGTCTTCGAGTTCCTGCTGCTGAACCACCCGCTCGACTGCCCGGTGTGCGACAAGGGCGGCGAGTGTCCGTTGCAGGACTTTTCGTACAGCTTCGGGCCCGACGCCAGCCGCAACGAGTTCCCGCGCCGGGTGTTCGACGGCGAGGGGGTGAAGGCCGACGTGGACTTCGGCCCGACGCTCATGCTGAACCGCAACCGCTGCATCATGTGCACGCGCTGCATCCGGTTCATGCGCGAGATCGACGGCGACGCGCAGATTGGCGTGCTCACGCGCGGCAACAGCAGCGAGATCGCGACGTTCGAGGAGCAGGGCGTCCACTCGATCCTGTCGGGCAACCTGATGGACGTGTGCCCGGTCGGCGCCATCACGACGCGCGACTACCGGTTCAAGTCGCGCCCGTGGGACAACCCGAGTGCGGTGGACACCATCTGCACCCTTTGCGAGAAGGGGTGCAACACCACCGCGTGGCTGCGGGCCAAGCCCGAATGGGCCAAGGGCGCCACGCTGGTGCGCTTCACGCCGCGGCTCAACCCCGACGTCAACCAGTACTGGATGTGTGACATCGGTCGCTTCGACTACCACTGGATCGAGAGCGACCAGCGGCTCACCCGGCCCGTGCTGGGGTCGGCCGAGGGACAGCGCACGGCCACCTGGAACGAGGCCCTTGATCGACTGCGCGACGTGCTGACCGGCGCGGCCGGCCATGTGCGGTTCCTGCTGTCGGCGCACGCGAGCCACGAGGAACTCTTCGTGTTCGCACGGCTGGGCCAGGCCCTGCTGGGCGACGCCGCGCAGCACGCCTTCGACGTCTCCTGGACGGCCAGCGAGAAGCCGCAGCCGGCCAACACGAAGTTCGTGGTGCCGCCCGTAAACGCGCCCAACGTTTCTGGCGCGCGGATGCTGGGGTTGACCGGCGGCGCAGCAGGCGCGCCCGACCTGGCCTCCCTCCGGCAGGCCGTCGATGCCGGCTCGGTGAAGGTGCTCTACGTGTTCGACCCTGGCCCACAGGGTTCGATCGGCGACACGTCCTGGATTGTCGAGGCGAAGAAGTCCGGGCGTATCGGCACCCTGGTCGTGCAGGGGGTGCTCATGACCGACCTGGCCGCTGCTGCCGACATCGTCCTGCCAGGCGCGGCGTTCATCGAGAAGGACGCCTCGTACACGAACGCCCAGGGACGCCTGCAGCACACGTCGCGCGCCTTCCCCGCGCCGGGCGAGGCGCTCGAGGACACGCTGGTGGTGCTGAAGGTCGCGCGCGCGGCCGGGCACGACCTCGGCTTCGCGTCCGGCGCCGACGTGCGCGCGGCGATCGCCGCGGTGCTGCCCGACGAGCCCGGCCTGAAGGGCATCGCCGAGGCCACCTTCGGCGAGGCGCGTGCGGCGAAGCACTGGCTTCAGTCGAGCAATGCGTCCGAGCGGGTCAAGTGGGACACGTTGTTCCAGGATCTGCCGCCGGTGAAGTTCGCCGACATGCTCAAGCCCAAACCGGCGGGCGACGTGATTCCGCTGCGCAAGGTCGACTGACCCGGAGTCGGCCCGCAGTTTGCAGTCGCCTGCACGCATGAGGAGGGACTTCGCGTGAAGACGACGAGCCGATCGAGTTTCGTGGGGACGCTGCTGCTGGCGGCGGTGTGGATGACGCCGGGCCTGGCCGTGGCCCAGGGATCCGACGACATCACGGTGATGCTGCGGTCCGGGGAGCGCATCAGCGGACGACTGGAAGACCTCGCCAACGGCACGTTGTTCGTGCGCGTGAGCGCCGACGACCAGCGCAGGCTTCCGGTCGCCCAGGTCGCGCTCATCGATTACGTCGGCGGGGCGCGGGGACTGCCAGCCACCGAGACCGGCCCCGCGGGCGGCGACGATCACGTGCTGGTGCTGCGCAACAGCCAGCTCGTGTCAGGCCGGCTCGTGGACATCGAGGGCGGGGCAGGCTCCGACAAGCCCGACGACCGTCGGGTGTACGTATTCAGGACAACTGGCGGTGAAACCCGACGCGTCGCTGCCGAGGAAGTCGGGCGCGTGTATCTGGGGCGTTATCCGGGCGCGTCCGACTCCGGCACAGCCACGGGCGTGACGCCGGCCCTGCCGTCGGCGCCCGGTGTGCGCGTGCTGGCCAACCAGGGCTGGGTGCCCACGGGCATCCGCGTGGTCGACGGGCAGTTCGTAGGTTTCTCCGTGCAGGGCGAGGCCAGGCTGAGTGGAGACGACGACGACCGCGCGAGCGCGGCGGGGTCGCTCAAGGGACGGTACGCCGCAGGCGCGCCGCTCCCCGGCGTGCTCGCCGGTGCGCTCATCGGCCGTGTCGGCAATGGCGCGCCGTTCGGGATCGGCAACCAGGGCTCCATTCGCATGCCTGCGACCGGAGAGCTCTTCCTCGCCGTGAACGACGACAACCTCGGGGACAACGCCGGCGGCTTCGTCGTCGACGTCCGCGCGCAGGCCGCGCCACAACCGCGTCGTCGGTGACTCCCGGTACGGACGGCCGTCCCGGCCGTCCGTCCCGCGCGGGGCGGAGTAAAGCACACCGGTGACCCGGTAGGGACGGCCGTCCCGGCCGTCGGCTCGGCGCGGGGCTGAGCAAGGGCACACCGGCAACTCGGTAGGGACGGCCGTCCCGGCCGTCCCCTCGGCGCGGGCCGAGCAAGGGCACACCAGCAACTCGGTAGGGACGGCCGTCCCGGCCGTCCGCCATGTCCGAACTGGCGACAGCCGTCCCTACCCGGTCATGATCCGGACGGCACGCGGGCGGATGGTGAACAGGCGCGAGCACGCGGGCTCCACGACCTCACCGTCCACGTGGGCCGCCGTTGGCGTCGCCTGCGACACGGCCACACGTCTCGCGCGCCAGGTGAACACCCCCGGGACGCGCGAGATCGTCCCGTTGAACAGCCGCCAGGCGTGCCGGGCGATTCGACCCACGGTGATGCGCGGCACCGCCACCACGTCGAGCAACCCGTCGTCGAACGACGCAGCCGGCGCGATGCGGGCGCCGTGTCCGTACTGCTGGCCGTTGCACACGGCGACCAGGTGCGCCACCACCTCGACGGGCGCGCGATCGTCGAGGGCGATCTCGAATCGCCGTGTATCGAACGTACGCCACTCGCGGAAGATGCCACTGACGTATGGCCCGAGACCCCGGTGCAGGTTGCGTGTGTTCACGCGTGCCGCGACGGCCGCGTCGAAGCCGATGCCGGCCAGGTTGAGGAAGGGCCGTCCGTCCACGAGGCCCGCGTCGATGTCGCGCGGCGCGCCATCCAGGGCCACCTCCACGGCGGCCTCCACGTCGAGCGGGATGCCGAGCCCCCTGGCGAGCCCGTTGCCCGAGCCACCGGCGATCAGGCCCATGGGGATTCCCGTGCCCAGCAGGCTGGTCGCGACCTCGTTGACCGTGCCGTCGCCTCCCCACACCACCACGAGATCGGTGCCGGCATCGCGCGCGGCGGCGGCCAGGCGGGTCGCGTCGCCAGGCCCCGCGGTCTCGAATCCCCGCACCTCCACGCCGCGCGTCCGCAAGAGCCCGCTTACCAAGTGGAGCCGCTCCGCACGGGGCAGACGACGGGCGGGGCCGGAGGCGGGGTTCACGATGAGATCGACGGTCATGGCCGGGCGGCAGCGCCGCGTGCCGCTCCGGGGCCGCGGGGAATCCGGGTGCTATAGTACCGACCGCATGCATCCGAATGCGCGGCGCGTCGTGCTGGTCGAGGGAGCGACGCGGGCATGACTCGGCCCGCCGTCCGGATCACCCTCGTCCTGCTGCTCGTCGTCGGCGTCGGCGTGGCCGCGTGGCAACTGTACGTGCTCGAGAAGCGGCGCCTCGATGGGCAGCGCCGCGAGCAGTCGCTCGAGGCGCTGCGTGAACAGGTGCTGCGGGCGATCGACGAATCGCGCAGCGCGCAACAGGCCTACCTCGCACAAGGGCAGGGCCTCGATTTCTGGGAGGCGAGGTTTGCCGAGTCGCTCGCCGCTCTGACGCAGGGCCTGGCGGGCTACCGGAGCCAGGCCGAAGGACAGGCCGCCGCCACCGAGGCGCTCGACGCCGCCGAGCGTGCGCTCAAGGTGTACGAAGGCATCGACCGACGCATCAGGGGCTTCGTCGAGAACGGCACCGACCTGATGGCTGCCGATGCCGTGTACGAGGACGGCTTCAAGACGAGCGGCGTGATCCGCGCGAGCGTGGAACAGGCACACGTCGCGCTGGCGGTCCCGGCCCGCATCGGCTACGACGAACGGCGCCTGCAGTACATCGTCGGCGGAGCCGCGGCCGGTGCGGGGGTGCTGGTGTCGCTGTTGCTCCTGCCGACCGGCCGCCGCGAGCGAGACGAGCCCGAGGTCGAACTGCACGCACCCGAGAGCACGCTGCACCTCGCCGACCGATCGCCGAGGCCCGATGCGATCACCGCACCGGCCGTGGCCGACGCGAACCTCCGTGAGCCGGTCACTCCGGTCGTCGCCCCCGCCGCGCCTGCTCCACAGCCCCCACCGTCGGCCGCAGCCTCACCGGCTCCGCCCTCGCGTTCCGTCCCCGCTGCGGGAGCCGTGGACGAGAACGCCCTCGACGCCACGGCGAGAGTGTGCACGGATCTGGCTCGTGTGAAGGACGCCGCCGAGCTCCGCGATGCCCTTGGCCGCGCAGCACGCCTCATCGACGCCACCGGCGTGATCGTCTGGGTGACCGACGCGGCAGGCAGGTCGCTGAAGCCACTGCTGACCTACGGCTATCCGGAAGAAGCGCTGCGTCGCATCCCGACGCTGCCGCGCGAGGCCGAGAACGCCACGGCTGCGGCCTGGCGCGAGGCGGTCACCCAGTACGTGGATGCCACCGACAACGCACCGGGGGCGATTGCCGTGCCCCTGCTCGTGCCGCAGGGATGCGTGGGCGTGCTGGCCGCCGAGATCGGTCACGGTCGCGAGACGGAAGTTGCCACGCGCGCCCTCGCGCAGATCGTGGCGGCCCAACTCGCCGTGCTCATCCCAACCGAGACGCCGGGCCCTTCCTAGGGGCCGATCCCTCCACCTGCCGGCGCTCGGGTGTCGCCCGGGGCTCCTGGTCGCCAGCGCACCCGCGGGGCTGCTGCTTGATGATCAGTCGCATCTGCGTCACGTCGGGACGCGCGATGACGGGCGGAGGCGGGATGGGCAGGTCCAGTTCGGCAGCGACCTGCAGCCCCAGGTCGCCCAGGGGCAGGGCGAGGGGAGTGGCCGCGTGCAGAGCCGTCGTGGCGGACAGTGCGCACGCACCGACCGCGATCCGCAGGACGGGAAGCAACATGGCGGTTCCTCCGGGTGTTTCCTTGGCCTGACCGTCGACACCGACACTCCGTGCCATCCCTGGGCGAGAGAGACACGTCGGTGATGTCGGAAGTAGACGAGTGAACGGAGGCCGTGGTTCGGCCTCCGTGCCGACTATGCCGTGAAGCGCTGGCGCCGAGGGGCGGGGCGATCGCCCGACGTGTCCGATGGCGTCTCCAATGTGACGGAGACGGACTGCGCCTTCTTGTCGCGCACGAACTCGACGGTGACCGATTTGCCACCTTCGACGCCCGAAAGGCCGTCGACGATGTCGCCGGCGTCCTTCACGGGCCTGCTGTTGACGGTCGTGATCACGTCGCCGGCCTTGAGCCCGGCCTTCGCCGCCGCGGAGTTCTCGGTCACCTGCGTCACGAGGACGCCCGCCCTGGCGCCGAAGTACGTCGCCAGCTGGTCGGTCAAGGGCTGCACCGTCACGCCCAGGCGACCCCGGCCGGACCACACCCGCAGGCCGTCGGGCCCGCGGCGAAAGTAGAAGGCGTCGGGACCACCCGGGCCTCGGCGCGGGATGATCAGGTCGAAGGGCTCGTCCGGCCCTCCGGGTCCGGGCACGCGCCGCTCGAACCGACGCACGACAGGACCCTCGCGACGCATGGCGCCGGGCCCACCCTCCCACTGGAACGTCATCGGTCGCGACTCCGGGGTGACCGTCGCGGAGTGCTTCGTGGTGCCGCGCACGTAGCCGATCTGCAGGGCACGCCCCTCGGGCGTCTCGGTGATCACGCGAGCCAGGTGTCGCGCGCTCCGAATGGATTCGCCGTCCACCGTGACGATGATGTCGCCCGCCTGGAGCCCGGCCTTCCCGGCCGCCGAGTCGGCCGGCGCTTCGGCGACCCACGCGCCGCCGATGCCAGGCAGTCCGGCGGCCTTCGCCTCGTCGGCAGTGACGTCGCGCGTGCCGATGCCGATGCGCGGACGACCGCCGGCAAACGCCATCTCCGATGCCTGCTGCATGGCGTCGTCTACAAGCCGTTCCACGTCCATCGTCGCGGCCCGGTCACGCTGTGACTCATCGGTCGCCTTCGGCCCGGCCGGCTCGGCGGCCTGTCCGTGCAGCGCCGGGCTGGCCACGAACACCCCCGTGGCGGCCACGGCCGCCACGGTCATCCCGGCGAGCCAGTGTCTGGTCTGCATGTCGATTCCTCCTGGGAGGCAGGGGTGTCGTGTCGCCACCTGCGTTCCGGATAGGTGAGACGGAAGACTCCGGGCGAAGGTTGACCTTCCGCGGATTACACTTGTGACACGTATGGAGCGTTCGCTTTGAGCCAACAAGTGGATGGCGCCGCGACCGACGCGCGCAAGCGGGAGATCCTCGCCGACGCCGAAGCCGCGGGCGTGAAGTTCCTGCGGCTCCAGTTCACCGACATCCTCGGCGTCATCAAGAACGTGGAGGTGCCCGACCGGCAGTTCGCCGCCGCGCTCGACGGCAAGGTCATGTTCGACGGGTCCTCGATCGAGGGGTTCGTGCGGATCGAGGAATCCGACATGTACCTCACGCCCGACCTGTCCACGTTCCGCGTCTTCCCGTGGACCGACCCGTCGGGCGAGAAGGTCGCACGCCTCATCTGCGACATCACCAACCCCGACGGGACGCCGTTCCCGGGATGCCCGCGCCAGACGCTCAAGCGCGCCATCGATCAGGCCCGTCAGCGCGGCTTCACCATGAGCGCCGGGCCCGAGGCCGAGTTCTTCCTCTTCCAGACGAGAGACGACGAGCCGACCACCGAGACACACGACGCGGCGGGGTACTTCGATCTCACCCCGGTGGACCAGGGCGAGGACGTCCGTCGCCAGATCGTGCTGATGCTCGAGCAGATGGGCTTCGAGGTCGAGGCGTCCCACCACGAAGCCGCCTGGGGCCAGCACGAGATCGACTTCCGCCACGACGACGTGTTGATCGCCGCCGACAACGTGAGCACGTTCCGGTTCGTGGTCAAGAACGTCGCGCGCCGCAACGGCGTGCACGCGACCTTCATGCCCAAGCCCGTCTTCGGCGTGAACGGATCGGGCATGCACACGCACCAGTCGCTGCTGCGCGACGGCGTGAACGCCTTCTTCGACCCCGACGGGCCGTTCGAGCTGAGCCGCACGTGCATGAACTACATCGGCGGCCTGCTCCAGCACGCCGAGGCCTTCTGTGCCATCACCAACCCGCTCGTCAACTCGTACAAGCGGCTCGTCCCCGGCTACGAAGCGCCCACCCACATCGCGTGGTCCGAACGCAACCGGAGTCCGCTCATCCGCATTCCCGCGCCCCGTGGCAGCGCCACCCGCATCGAACTGCGCATGCCGGATCCGGCGTGCAACCCATACCTCGCGTTCGCGGCGATGCTGCGGGCCGGGCTCGACGGCATCGACAACGACCTCGACCCTGGCGCGCCCGTCAGCAAGAACATCTACAAGATGTCGCAGCGCGAGCGGCGGTCACTGCGCATCGACGAACTGCCGCACAACCTCGACGCCGCGCTCGATCAGCTCGAGCGCAGCGCCCTCATGCGCGACACGCTGGGCGACCACATCTTCGAGCACTTCATCGAGGCCAAGCGACGCGAGTGGTTCGAGTACCTGCAACAGGTCAGCGCCTGGGAAATCCAGCGATACTTGAAGGTCTACTGACGGGTACCGGGTACCGGGTACCGGGTGCCGGGTACCGGTAGCCGGGTAGGATCTGGCGCACTCGGTCCGCTCCGCTCCCCGCTCCCCGATTCCCGCTCCCCGCCTATGCGCATCCTGCTGGCAGACGACGACGAGTCAATCGCGATGGTGGCGCGTCTCGGCCTGCGACGGGCGGGGTTCGACGTCTCGATCGTGGGCGAGGGGCGGAAGGCGCTCGAGGCGGCGAGGACCAATGCCTTCGACGTGCTCCTGCTCGACTGGAACCTCCCCGACCTCGACGGCATCGACGTGTGCCGGCAACTGACGGCCGACCCCGACTGGCCGAAGGTGCCCATCGTGTTCCTGACCGGCGCCACGCACGAAGGCGCCGAGCAGGAAGCGATTGCGGCCGGCGCGCGGGGTGTGATCTTCAAGCCGTTCGACCCGATGACCGTCGGCGACGCGGTCAAGGCGTTGATCGGCGCCTGAGCCGACCCGAACGACCCCGGAGGCCTACGCGACGGCCGGCTCGAGCAACCGGATCGATCCGCGCGCGGCATCGACCTCGGCCTGCACCCCGAGTGGCACGATGAACTGGCGGGCGATGTGCCCGATCTGCGCGCCTTCCCACGCGGGCACCTCCAGCGGCTTCAGGTAGTCGTCGAGGATGTCGCTGATCGTCAGCGATCCGAAGCTGCCTTCGCCGGGGGAGCACTTCGTGCACCGTCCCCACACCACGGCCCGCACCTGGTCGAGGATGCCGGCCAGCTTCAGCTGCATGAACATGCGATCGATGCGGTAGGGCGCTTCCTGCACGTCCTCGATGAAGAGGATCGCGTCGGCGAAGTCGGGCAGCAGACCCGACCCGATGATGGTGGTGAGCACCGTCAGGTTGCCGCCGAGCAGGCGGCCCTGCGCGCGGCCCGGCGTGATCGTGCGGATGCGATCCTCCACGGGCGCCAGCAGGTCGCCCGTCGTTCGCGGGTTGGTCATCGTCACCGCCTCGCCCTGCATGAGCACGCGCCGGAACCAGTCCACGTTGAACCTGTTCCACTCGGAGGCCCCGTTCATGCCGTGGAACGTGACGAATCCGCCACGGGCCACCACGGGCAGCAGCAGCGCCGTGATGTCGCTGTAGCCGAGGAGGATCTTCGGGTTTCGCGCGATGGCGTCGAAGTCGAGGTGCGGCAACAGGCGGGCACAGCCCCAGCCGCCGCGCAGTGCGTGCACGGCATCCACGTCGGGGTCGGCGAACATCGCCATGACGTCGGCGGCCCGGTCCTCGTCCCGGCCGGCCAGATACCCTCGCCGGTCCATCAGGTGCGCACCGAGCTTCGCCTTCAGCCCCAGGGCCGCGAGCGACTCGACGACGACGTCCACGTCCATGGGATCCCAGGTGGCCGACGCCGGGTCCACCACGCCGACGATGCTGCCGGGCCGGAGCCGACGGGGCTTGCGCAGCGGCGTGGCGTCGGACCGGTTCGATGGTGCTTGCGCGGCCACACCCGCCGTGACCACCGGCGCGACGAGCGACTGCTGCAGGAACCTCCGACGCGTGGACGACATGCGCGAGATAGTACCCTGCTCTGGCGATGCCGTCGTCTGTCCGATCCGTCGTACCGGCCATCCGGGAGTGGTTCGTCGTCGGCCTGATCTTCGCGGCCCTGACGGCCGTGGTCACCTGGCCCCAGCCCGCGCACTTGCTGACGCACGCGCACGCCCATCACGACTCCCTCTTCAGCATGTGGCGCCTGTCGTGGATTGCCGATGCGCTCACCACACAGCCATCGCGGCTGTTCCATCCGCCGATCTTCCACCCCGAGCCGCGCACGCTGGCGTTCTCGGACGCGGTCCTGCTGCAGGGCCTGATCGGGACACCCTGGCTCGCCGTGGGTGTGCCGGTGCTGCCCGTCTACAACGTGCTCCTGCTGGCCGGCCCGTGGGCGTCGTGCCTGGGCATGTACCTGCTGCTGCGATCGCTGCTCCAGCGCATGGCGCAGACCGGTGAGCACGCGACTGGTGGATGGAGCCCGGCAGCGTCGGTTGCCGGAGCGGTGAGCTGGCCCGCCATCGTCGGCGGCACGATCTTCGGCCTGCTGCCGTACCGCATCGAGCACATGATGCATCTCGAACTGCAGTGGTCGCAGTGGATGCCCCTGGCGTGCTGGGCGCTGCACCGCACGGTGTGGCACGGTCGCGTGCGCGACGGGGTACTGACGGCCCTCTTCGTCCTCGCGCAGTTCCTCAGTTGCATCTACTACGGTGTCTTCCTCGTGATGGTCCTCGGCCTGGCGGCGCCGGTCCTGCTATTGACGCGCAGCCGCGCCAGCCTGGCTCGCGTGTGCCTGGCCCTGGTCGTCGGCGCGATCGTGACTGCCGGCCCACTGATCGCGTACGCCGCCCCTTACCGTGCCAGCCAGGCGCGACTCGGCGGTCGGACGGCTGCCGAGATCGCCACGTGGAGTGCGACGCCGGGCAGCTTCGTCTCGGCCCCGCAGGACAACCGTCTCTATGGGGCGACCGCGCGCTTCGGTGGCCCGGAAGGGCGCCTGATGCCCGGCATCACGGCGACCGTGCTGGCCGCGATTGGCATCTGGGTCACGTGGCGACAACGTGCAGGCCAGATGTATCTGATCGCGCTGCTGGCGTCTGCCGTGCTGGCCCTGGGCACGCACTCGCCTGCGTACCGGTTGGCGCTCGCGCTGCTGCCACCGCTGCAGGGCCTGCGCGCGCCCGGGCGCTTCGGCATGGTGGTGGCGCTGGCGCTGGCCGTGCTTGCCGGTGTCGGCGCCGCGCGCCTGCTGTCACGCCTTCCGCACGGCCGACGTCGGCACCTGGCCGGCGCGGCGGTCGTCGGGCTCCTGGCCCTCGAGTATGCGTCGTCTGTGGGACCGCTGCACGCCTGGCCCATGCGGGCTCCGCTCTACACGCTGTGGCTGCGCGGGCAACCGCCGGGCGTGGTCGCCGACCTGCCGATGCCTCGCGCCGACGCCGTTCCGCTCCACGAGGCCGAGTGGAGCTTCTACGCGCGATTCCATGGCCGACCGCTGGTCAACGGCTACAGCGGGTACTACCCGCCGAACTACATCTTCATGCTCGGCGTCATGCGTCGCTTTCCGGATGCCGACAGCCTGGAGGTGCTGCGCGCCCGCCAGGTGCGCTACCTCGTCGTCCACGAGGATCGCTACGAACCGGCCGACCTGCTGGCGCTCGACACGCGCCTGCGTGCCATGCCCGGCGTTCACCCCGCCGGTCGGATTCCGGACCCCGCGTTCCCCGTGCTGCTCTACACCCTCGACCCGCGCTGACGCAGACACGCCGCAGCGACCTGTGCCATGCTCGGCAATCGATGACCCGTCGTGACTGGCTTCGCCGCCTCGCGGCCGGAGGTGTGGCCGGCGCGGCGCCCTTCGGCGAGGGCGCCGTGCCGCTGTCGGGCGGCCTGCAGACCGAGTGGCTGCGTGCGGCGCTGCCGGTGCTGCCGACCGAGCCCCGCCGCCTGCAGGCGTACGACCTGCGCGTCAAGGCGGCCTTCGCCGCTGCGAGTGCCTCGAGTCCGCGCCGGGAAGGCAGCGCCGACGAACATCGCGTGCCGGCGTTCCTGGCCATGTTCAGCAAGGGACTCCCGCACGACCGGTTCGGCATCGTCGATCCAGCGGCCTACCGTGCGCTCGTGGCCGCGGCCGCGGCAGGTGAGGGGGCGCGCTTCGAGGACGTGCCGCTCGCGGGACCGCGGCGACTCGTCTCGCCGCAGGCGGCGTTTGCGTTCGCCCTCGACGGCCTCGACGCGGCGATGCTCGATGCGCCGGAGCCACCGGCGATCGGGTCGGCTGACCTGGCCCGCGAGGCGATCGAGACCTACTGGATGGCGTTGCTGCGCGACGTCCCATTCGGCGAGTACGAGGGGCATCCGCTCGTGGCGCGCGCCGCCGCGGACCTGACGCGGGCCGGGCAGCCCGCAACGCCGGCGACGATCTTCGCGCCTCCGACGGCTACCGGGCCCGGTGCGGGTCGGCTCCCGGGGCCGCGGGTCTCGCAGTTCCTGCTGCGGCCCGTGCCGATGGGCGCCCAGGTGCTGCCGGCGCAGGTGGTGGCCCAGGCGGCCGGCGAGGAGTTCCTCGTCACATGGGACGACTGGTTGTCATCGCAGAACGGGCAGGTGCCAGACAGGGACGTCACGTACACGGCACGCCGGTACGTCTGCTGCGGGCGCGATCTCGCGACCTGGACCCGCACCGACTATCCCGGACAGGCAGGCGTGCAGGCGGCACTCGTCCTCGAGGCCCTGCGGGCACCCGTGGGTGCCGATCACCCGTACGTGCGGTCGCGCAACCAGGCGGGATACGTCACCTTCGGATTGCCCTTCATCGTCGATCTCGCGTCGCGCGTGGCCATGCACGCCCTGCGCGCGGCGTGGTTCCAGAAATGGGTGCTGCACCGCCGGCTCCGCCCGGAGGAGTTCGGTGGACGGCTCGAGGCGGCCGCGTCTGGATCGCCTGTTGCGGTGTGGCCGGATGCACGGTTCCTGCACTCGGACGCCTGCACGGAGGTGCGGCGGCGGACCGGCACCTGCCTGCTGCCCGTGGCCTGGCCTGAAGGGGCCCCGCTGCTGCCGGCGTATCCGGCGGCCCACGCGGCCACGGCCGGCGCGATCGTCACGGTGTTGAAGGCGTACTACGCCGGGGCGTGGGTCCTGCCCGATCCGGTGGAGCCCACGCCCGACGGCACAGCGCTGAGGCCCATCCACACGGACCTGACGGTCGAAGGCGAGCTCGACAAGCTCGCGTGGAACATCGCCTGCGGACGGGCCTTCGCGGGCACCCAGTGGCGCAGCGACGCCGAAGCGGGTCTCAGGCTCGGGGAAGCGGTCGCGATTGCGTTGCTGCGCGAGCTTCGCGAGCTGCTCCCCGAGCGCGACGGCCGCTTCGCCCTGCGCCGCTTCGACGGCGACCGCATCGACATCTGAGAGACAGAGGTAGGGCCACGTGTCCCCCGCGGTCGGCCACCGTCGCGCTCGCCACAAAGGTAGGGACGGCTGTCCCAGCCGCCCGCCATCCCCACCGACGCCTCGCGCTCAATCGAAGAAGTAGTGCACCAGGCCCGACACCCGTGCGCCACCGAACTTCGGCGGGCGAGGGAAGTCGCGATCGTCGAAATCGGGTTCGCCCGCCAGGCTCAGCTCGGCGCTGACCTTGAGACGTGGCGCGCCCCGGAAGCCGAACTCGACGCCACCCACGGCCGCGGGCCTCACGTCGACGTCGCTGTCGCGGCCGATGTCGGTGCGCACGATGCGGAGACCGCCGCCCGCGTAGGGCCGCACGTTGACGGCGTCGTTGCCGAAGTCACCGATTGCCACGATGAACGTCGGCTCGAACCGGATGTACTCCACGTCGTCGAAGATCGGGTCGTTGTCGCCGGAGAAGCCGAGGTGTGCCTGCATGCCGAACCGGTCGGTGAACCAGTAGCGGAAGCTGGGGCCGATCTCGAACTCCGAGAGCCCGGCCACGCCGCCCAGGCCCACGGCGCCGATATTGGGCCCTGCCACCGGCGTGCGCCGCCGGGCCTGCACGCGCACGGCCGCCGGAGCGGCTTCACCGGTGTCGGGCACCCAGGCGCGCGACAGCGCCGACTGCACGAGGGGCGATCCCACCGGGACGGGTGAGTCGGCTCGCTCGAGTTCTCCGGCCAGCACCGGCGATGCCATCAAGGCCGTACCGACGACCGCGACCGCTGCAACACGAACACTACAGAGCATGTAAGAACCTCCCGGGCCAGGCCCGCATGGATGACCATGAACGTGGGCACTACGCGCCCACGCTGGAGGTGGCTGCAAGGTGCGGACCAGAAGGTCCGCTCAGCGGCGGGGTGGCGTCCGCTCCGCGTCGCGCAACTGGCCGAGCACGTCGCCGAGGCGGCGGATCTGCTCGCCGTACTGGGCCCAGTCCCCAGCCCGCTGCGCGTCCATCGCACGGCGGTAGTGGTCCTCGGCCTGCAGCACGAGTGCCCGCACCGACGCAGACGTGGCCGTGGCCGGTGGCGGCTCGGCGGGGGCGGGCGACGCCCCGGTCGGCGTTGCCGACGCGGCCCCGGCAGGCGACGTTCCCGGCGTTGCCTGCCCTGCGGCACCGCCGGCCGCCTGTTGCGCCGCGAGCAGCGCGCTGGCGAGTTCGGCCGACTGGTCACGCGTGGGCGGCGCCGACCCGTCGCCCGGGAACAGGCGGTCCAGGGCCGCCATGAGGGTCTCGGCCATCACGATGCGGTCCTGGTGCGCGACGATCACCCGGTTCAGTTCGGGGATCTGCCCGCCCGACGCGCGCAGGTAGAGCGGACGGATGTAGATCAGCGACTCCTCGATGGGAATCACGAGGAGGGTGCCCTGGATGACCTCGGAGCCCTGCTGGTTCCAGAGCGTGATCTGGGGTGCGATGACCTGGTCCTGGTTGATGCGCGCGACCACCTGGCGCGGACCGTAGACCACCTTCTGTTTCGGGAACTGGAAGACGGCGAGCTTGCCGTAGTGCTCGCCGTCGGAGCGGGCGATCATCCAGGCCGCGAGGTTGTCCTTCTGCCGGGGCGTGAAAGGCAGCATCTGGATGAACTCGGCGCCCTTCTCGCCGGGCAGCTTCATGATCGTGTAGTACGGCTCCATCCGCACGGGCTGGTCGCGGATGTCGATCGAAGGCACCTCCCACTGGTCTTCCTTGTTGTAGAAGACCGCCGGGTTCTGCATGTGGTACGTCGCAAACAGGCTGGCCTGCACGGCGAAGATGTCCTGCGGGTAGCGCAGGCGCTGCCGCAGCGACTGCGGCATCTCGCCGATCGGCCGGAGCAGCCCGGGGAAGATGCGGCCGTACGTCTGCGCGATGGGGTCGGCTGGGTCGACCAGGTAGAAGCGCGTGTGCCCGTGATAGGCATCGATCACGACCTTGATCGAGTTGCGGATGTAATTGATGCTGTTGCCCGTGATCGACGCGTTCGTGCCGCTGGCGATCGACGTCGCGTATGGATACCGGCTGCTCGTCGTGTAGGCATCCTGAATCCAGTACAGGCGGCCGTCGGCGATGGCCAGGTAGGGATCCTGGTCGTAGGTCAGGAACGGCGCGATCTTGCGCACGCGCTCGCTGATGCGGCGGTAGTAGAGCACGCGGCTGTCGGCGCGCAGGTCGTCGGACAGCAGCGCCTTGCCCGATCCGAACCGCACCGCGAACAGCAGCTTGCGCCAGAACGTGCCGATGGGCACGCCACCTTCACCGGCGTATTCCGAGAAGACGTTGTCCTCGCCCGAGGGATAGTGGAACTCGCGCGTGTTGGTGCGCACGAAGACGTGGTCGTTGGACAGCTCGCCGTAGTAGATCGACGGCTCGGTCACCTTCAGGTCCACGCTCGACTCGGGCGGCAGGTTCTTGATGAACAGGATGGGCAGGCCTTCGGGCGTCACCTCGTTGACCGGGCCCAGCGTCAGCCCGTAGCCGTGGGTGAACGTGAGCTGCTCGTTGATCCACGTGCGGTTGGGAAGGCTCTCCGAGTTGAGCTCACGTGCCGAGAGCATGATCTGGCGGTAGCGCCCGTCGATCGTGTACCGGTCGTTGTCCACCGAGATGAAGTCGTAGTAGGTGCGGATCTCCTGGATCTGCGAGAACGTGTCGAGCAGCGGCTGGTGGTCCCACAGCGGCACGTTGTCGATCGTGTCGGCGTTGGCGTCGAGGTCGGCCCGCGTGATGGTGGCGTCTCCCGACAGCGCACGCTCCTCGACGGCGTCGAGCCCGAATGCCGCCCGGGTCGCCGCGATGTTGTGCTGGATGAACGGCGTCTCCCGCACCTGTTCGTTCGGTGCGACGACGAATCGCTGAATGACGGCCGCGTAGGCCGTGCCGCCCAGCGAGATCAGCACGTAGCCACCGATCGCCAGGGCGATGGGCCACAGCCGCACGCTGAACGCCTGATAGACGGCCAGCAGCGCCCCGATCACGCCCACGGTCGCCAGCGTCCGCAGCGCGGGAATGCGCGCGTGCACGTCGGTGTACGACGGCCCCGTGATGATGCCCGACACACGGAACAGCTGCTCCGGGATGGCCAGCCAGTCGCCGAGCGCGAGCCCGAGCAGCAGCAGGCCGACCAGCAGCGACAGGTGGCGCCGCGTGCTCTCCGTGATGAACACCCCGCGGCCCATCCGGAGGCCGAGGTTGCCGGCCAGGGCGTAGGCCGCGGCCGTGGCGATCACCGTGAGCAGCGCCATCAGGAAAAGGAGCCGCTGCACCAGCGACAGGAACGGCCACTGGAACAGGTAGAACGACACGTCGCGCCCCAGCACCGGGTCGACCTGCCCGAAGGGCACCGCCTGCGTGTACGCGAGATAGCTGCTCCAGCCCGACGAGGCATAGCCGGCGAGCAGGAGCCCGACGAGACCCGAGACGAGCCAGACCACCGGGCGCAGGCGTCGTGGCTGCAGGGAAATGGTCCGCGGCCCCTCGGGCGTGACGACGACGATGTTGCGGAGGGGGACGGCGCTGAGCGCGACGAAGAGGTTGAAGGCGAGGAAGCCCCCGGCGACCAGGAACACGGTGCTGCCCATCGCCGATCGCGTCGTGAGCGACTTGAGGAACACGCCCCGGTAGCCCACCTCGCCGAACCAGAGCCAGTCCGTGTAGAACTCGGCAAACGACGGAATCGCCATCAGCAGGAACAGACCGAGGGCGATGATCGGCGCGCGGGGGACGTCTCGGATGGCCATGGGACCCCGCTATTGTAGGGTGAGTTCCCCGACGACCTCCCGGCGCCGATGCCAGATGTCGTGCACGAGTCCTGCGTGAAGGACCGCACCACCGGGCACCATGCCCAGCCGTCGGGCCACGCGGCGCGACGGGGCGTTCTCCGGCCGGATCAGGGCCTCGACCTCCTCGACCCCCGCGTGTGCGAGGGCCAGGTCCAGGCAGGCCCGAGCGGCCTCCGTCGCATAACCACGCCCCCAGGCGGCGCGGGTGAGGTGGTATCCGAGCTCGAGATGCGTCGTGCCTGCGAACGTCCGCACCTGCAGGCCGCAGTCGCCGATCCACTCCTGCCGTCCGCCTTTGTCGGTCAGCACGGCCCAGAGGCCCGTGCCGTGCAGGCGGTAGCGGTCGATCGTCCGGCGCAGCCACTGATCCGACTCGGGCAGCGTCATCGGACGCGGGAAGAACGCCATGACGACCGGGTCGGCGAGCATGGCGGCGAGATCGGGGAGGTGTGCGAGCTCGAGTGGCGCGAGCACCAGCCGCTCCGTGCGGAGCGGCAGATGCTCGTTCAACGCCAGGGGCAGCTGCATCCGGGGCTGGCTCTCGGCGCCAGCCTTACCTGCCTGGACCGGCCGCCAGCGACTTGAGGTACGCGAGGCCGGCGGGCACGTTCTTCTCGGGCTCGTGCGACTCCTCCTCGATGATGTGCCACTGGACGCTCGTGTTGCGCGCAGCCTCCACCACGCCCTTCACGTCCACTTCCCCGGTGCCCAGCGCCACGCTGGTGTCGTCGGGCGCATTCCCGGTGAAGTCCTTCTTCGTCCCCGGCTTCATGTCCTTCATGTGCGTCAGCACGAAGCGATCGGGATGGGCCTTCAGCAGGGCCACGGGATCGGCGCTGCCGTGATGCGCCCAGAAGATGTCCAGTTCGAACTTGACGGTCTTCGGGTCCGTCTGCGCCAGGATCATGTCGAACAGCGTCCGTGTCGCCGTTCCGGGCGTGAACTCGAAACCGTGCGGGTGGTAGAAGAACTGGAGCCCGGCCGCTGCGGCGTGCTTCCCGGCTGCATTGAACGCCGCGATGGCGGCCCTGGCGTCGGCCTCGTCGAAGGGGCGCTCGTGCGGGAACCAGGCGTTCCCGATGTACTGCACCCCGTAGAACTTCGCGTCGTCCAGCAGCTTCGCCGAGTCGGTGGCACTGGCGAGCAGCTTGATGTCGGTGTGCATCGACACGGCCGTCAGGCCGGCCTTCTGCAGTTCGGCCTTGAACTGCTCCCTGGTGAGCCCGTAGGTCCCGGCGAGTTCGACGTGCGAGAAGCCCATCGCCTTCACCTTGGCGAGCGTGGCCGGCACACCGTTGGACTTGAAGCTCTCGCGGAAACTGTAGAGCTGAAGCGCGATCGGGTTCTTGTACAGCGGGCTTTGCACGAGACGGGCACCGGCGGCGCCCTCGGCCGACAGGGACGAGTGCGGGGCCACGGTGCCGAGACCCACGAGCGCGGATGCGACGGCCGCGGCAAGCAGGGAGTGGGAAAGACGCATGGACGCTCCTTGGGGAAGAACAGCAGCAGTATATCGGTGACGGCCGCCCCCGGCGGTCCCCGCTCGGCGATCGCACACGTTGACGGCCGTGTCACCGTAGAGGTGTGGTGCGGCGACGTGCGAGGGAGTTGACAGCGCTGGTCCTGGTCTTGCTGGCCGCGGATCGCGTGGCGGCGCAGGTGACGTATGGCCCGAACGGCCTCAGCATGGCGACGCCCGAGGGCGGATTCACTGCCGCCGTGGGCCTCCGCAACCAGGTCCGCTTCACGACGCCGTTCACGGTCGTGCCCACCGAGCCGGGCGAGATCGGCCTGCGGACCGGCGACGACATCCGCCTCAACCGGTCCCGCCTGCGCGTGAACGGCCATGTCTTCTCTCCCTCGATTCGCTACCAGGCCCAGCTGGATTTCGTCGAGGAGCGCATTCGCGACATCAACGTCACGTGGGAGGTGCGACCGTGGCTGCGCCTCCGGGGCGGGCGCTGGAAAGCCGAGATGAACCGCGAGCGCGTCGAGTCCTCGAGCGCGCAGCAACTCGTCGACCGCTCGATCCTCGATCGCTGGTTCACCCTCGGGCGGCAGGAGGGCGTGGGGGTGTCCGGTCGCGTGGGCGGCTCGCGCCCCTGGAGCGGGACGTACTACGTCGGAGCGCTCCGTGGCGTGGACGCCAGGGGAGGCGCCGCCCTCCCCGTGTGGCTTGGCCGCTACGAATGGATCTGGGCCGGTCGCGAACTGCCCGTCTGGCAGGGCGACCCGGCCCGCTCACGCAACCTGCACCTCGCCGTCGGCGCGACCGTGGCGCGCACCGAGAGCGCGTATGCGTTCTATGGCGGCTCGGGCGTGGGCGTCACGCTGCCGATCCTGCCCACGATCCCGTCCGATCGCTTCCGCACGCGCCAGTATGCCGTCGACACGTCACTGAAGTGGCGCGGCGTGTCGCTGCAGGGCGAAGGGCACCGCAAGGAGCTGCACCGCACGACCACAGGCGACAGGCGCACGCTCGTCGGCGCCTATGTGCAGGGCGGCGTGCTGGCTTCGACGCTGTGGGCGCGCCTGCCTGCGCGTCTCGAGTTGGCCGCGCGCATCGCGGTGGTCGACCCCGACGTCGATGTCGCGAACGACCACCACGAAGAGCGCGTCGCAGGCATGAACTGGTACCTCTCGGGTCACCGCCACAAGGTCAGCGCCGACGTCTCGCGGCTGTACTTCACGACGCCGCAGGCCGTGCGGTCGACCGACGTGCGCACGCGCCTCCAGTGGGAGTTCACGTTCTGACACGGAGCGATCCGTACGTCAGTGCTGTCGCAATCGAAAAGTTGTCCTGTATGCTCGTGCGCAGATCCTGCAGATGTCCTGCCGCGGTACCGATAACCACGAGCAGGGAACGACAGCCCGCCAGTGCGGGCGCAGTGCATGGGAGGCACGATGACCGACGTGAACGAGACCACCGCCGCCGAGACCGCCGCACCCGAGGCCGCCGCATCCACACCCGAGGCCGCCCCGGCTGCCGCTCCGGCGGCGAAGCCGCGCCGCAAGGCCGCACCGAAGAAGGCTGCCAGGGCCGTGAAGAAGGCCGCGCCGAAGAAGGCCGCCAAGGCTGCGAAGAAGGCTGCACCGAAGAAGGCTGCCAAGGCCGCCAAGAAGGCCGCGCCGAAGAAGGCTGCCAAGGCCGCGAAGAAGGCTGCGCCGAAGAAGGCCGCCAGGGCTGCGAAGAAGGCTGCACCGAAGAAGGCTGCCAGGGCTGCGAAGAAGGCCGCGCCGAAGAAGGCCGCCAGGGCTGCGAGGAAGGCTGCACCGAAGAAGGCTGCCAAGGCCGCCAAGAAGGCCGCGCCGAAGAAGGCTGCGCGCAAGGGATCGAAGAAGAAGCGCTGAGCGCTTCGTGTCATAGCTGGCTGCATGACAGGCGTAGCCCTTGGCTGCGCCCGTCATGCGTGTCACGCTGCGCCTCGTACATCCGGAGTGGCGCGGAGACGCGCCCGGCAACCCCGGCCACACGCCAGGGTGCCCCGATGCTCGGGTTGGCAGAGCGCCCCTTACTGCGAGGGACGCCGCGCCGAGGCGTCCGAAGCCTCAGTGACCAACCGGCATCGATGTGGCGGCAGCAGGATCTGCCGCAAGCGCGTGTGTCATGCCCCGTCGGCATGGCTGCCCTCCGGACACGACATCCGTACGTACCGAGGAGCCGCCATGTGTCTTGATCCCCGCCCCGACCGCCCGTTCCGCGCTGCCCGTCCTGCTCGCTCCGCCTCGACCCTTCCGTCATTGCTGCGAAGCGCCCAGGCGCCGCGTCCGGTCGGACTCGTCGTGCGCGCGCCCGCGTTGCGCGCGCTCGAGCACCTCGCGGGCGACGACGACTTGATCGCTCGCGGGTGGGTGGTGCTCAGCCGCGAGGCCTAGAAGGGGGCACGCCAGGCTCCGTCGCACCCCTCGCCAGCGCCTCGAGCGCGCCGGCACCGAGCACGCCCCAGCACGCCGCGTACAGGTCTTCGGCCTGCTCCCGCTCGATGTGCGGCAGGCCTTCGAGGATCGTCGTCCGGTGCGGCGCCTCGCAGTCCGGCCCGCCGACGAGGACGACGCCGAACAGCGGGTCGGTGGACAACCCGTCGGCGCGCGCGCGATCACGCGCGAGCATGTGGAGCGCTTCGATGACGCGCGAAACCCGATGTCGCTTCGGGTCGGCGGCCGTGCCCGTGGCCAGCGGAGTCGTTCGCGCGTCCTCGAGCGCCAGCAGGAGCGTGTCGGTCTCGAGGAGGCAGGGCAGCGTCACCGGTCCGTCGACCAGCGGCACGTCACGAGGCCCTGGACCGGCAACCACGTGGCCGGGGTCCCGAAGGGCGCCCCAGTGCACGTCCTCGAGTTGCTCGAGCATCCGTCGCAGCCACGAACCGCCGGGGTCGCCGGCCATCATGCCCCGCACGATCTCGGTGAGCGTCGCCATCGCGCGCAGCCTGACAGGGCCACGGCGGCGCGTCAACATGCGCGCCAGCCCTGCTACGATCAGTAGGTGAAACCCCACGAATCGCAGGATCCGACGACCGGCTTCTCCGCGCTCGGCCTCTCAGGCCACCTCGTCGATGCCGTCACGGCCCTCGGCTACGAAGAGCCGACACCCATCCAGCGCGAGGCGATCCCGCTGCTGCTCGATGGCCAGGACGTGCTGGGCATGGCAGGCACGGGCACGGGCAAGACCGCGGCGTTCGCGCTGCCGATGATCGAGCTGCTGTCGCGGAAGGGGGCCAAGAGCCTCGGGGCGCGCGGGCTCGTGCTGGTGCCCACCCGCGAACTCGCGATGCAGGTGGCCGAGGCCCTCCACAAGTATGCGCGGGGGACGTCGCTCACCGTCGCGCCCCTCTACGGCGGCGCGCCCATGGACGTGCAGGTCCGCGCCCTCAGGCGCGGGGTGTCCCTGGTGGTGGCCACGCCAGGACGGGCGCTCGATCACCTGCGCCGCGGCACCCTCGACCTCTCCGCCCTCCGCATCGTGGTGCTCGACGAGGCCGACGAGATGATCGACATGGGGTTTGCCGACGACATCGAGGCGATCCTCGCGCACGCACCGGCGGAACGTCAGACCGCGCTGTTTGCGGCGACCCTCGCGCCGAGGCTCGAGGCGATCGCGGCCACCCACCTGCAGGATCCGGTGCGGGTCGCCATCGCACCCGAGAAGCGGGCGCCGGGCCGGTTGCCACGCATCCATCAGGTCGCGTACCTCGTTCCGCGCGCGCAGAAGACCGCGGCCCTCGGACGCGTGCTCGACGTCGAGACCCCCGCGTCGGCCATCGTGTTCTGCCGCACGCGGACCGAGGTGGACGAGCTCACCGATATCCTGGCGGCGCACGGCTACGGCGCCAAGGCCCTGCACGGCGGCATGGAGCAGAAGGCCCGCGACCGCGTGATGCAGCTGTTCCGCACCGGGCAGGCCGACGTGCTCGTGGCCACTGACGTCGCCGCGCGTGGCCTCGACATCGATCAGGTCTCGCACGTGGTCAACTACGACCTGCCGATGACGCCCGAGGTCTACGTCCATCGCATCGGTCGCACAGGCCGGGCGGGCCGGGAGGGCATGGCGATCTCCTTCGTGGACCCACGCCAGCACCGGGCCCTTCGGCAGATCGAGGGCGTGACGCGGTCGAAGATCGAGATTCGCCCCGTGCCGACGGAGGCCGACCTCCAGGCGCGCCGTCTCGACACGACGCTGGCCACCGTGCGCGCGCAGATTGCCGAGGGCGGGCTCGAACAGGCACGGGCCGTGGTCGACCGCCTCGCGCAGGACCACGACGTGCTCGACATCGCGGCCGCGGCAATCCGCCTGCTGCACGACGATCCCGTCGGCCGTGCTGGCGTCCCCGGCAAGCCGGAGGGCACGCGCACGCGTCGCTCGGCTGGATCGACGGGGACTGCAGCGGACACGTCGGCCAGGCGGGGTGAGAGCCTGGACGAGGCGCTCGCGGCCGATCGAGCCCGCCCGCCGCGTGTCCACGACGAGGGGCGGCCTCAGCGCAGGACGAGCGGCGATCGGCCCGCAGCGACCACCAGGGCGGGTGTGCGGGGACGTCGCGACGCCGCGGGCCCGCGTACCGTCCTGCACGTGAACATCGGCAAGTCTGCCGGTGTGCGGCCCGCCGATCTCGTCGGTGCCATCGCCGGCGAGGCCAACGTGGACAGCAGCGTGATTGGCGCCATCCGCATCGGCGACGACGCGTCGCTGGTGGACGTGCCCGCCGCACTCGCCACGCGCATCATGATCTCGCTGCGCAACGCCAAGGTCCGCGGCCGCCGCGTGATGGTGCGCAAGGACCGCGACGCCGGCTAGCCCCGGCCTCGAGCCCGTGGCCGGCGCCCGCCGGCCCGCCCGGCACTGTCACCCCTCGCCACCGGTTCGCATCCCTTCTGGCGAGGGGCCCTTCCCCCCCTCGGTTTCGCCCGGGCCCGGCGGTTCGGCAGTTCCGCCGCTGTCGGGTTCGGGCGGGGCCCCTCTGCCTGGAGCGGCCGATGTCGCGCATCGTCATCCTCGGCGCAGGTACCGCCGGCACCATCATCGCCAACCGCTTGCGCCGTCGCTTCGCCCGCGAGGTGTTCGACGGCGACGTCGCGATCACGATCGTCGACCAGGACGATGCGCACATCTACCAGCCGGGGTTGCTGTTCATGCCGTTCGGCATCTACGACGCCGAGGACGTGGTCAGGCCCCGCCGCCGTCAGGTGCACGACGCGGTGCGCTATCGGCAGTCGCCCATCGTGGCGATTCGGCCCGACGAGCACCAGGTGGAGATCGCGCACGGCGAGCTGCTTCCCTACGACGTCCTGATCGTCGCCACCGGCGCCCGCATCGCCCCCGAGGAGACGGAGGGCCTGACCGGCCCGGGCTGGCGTGAGCGCATGTTCGATTTCTACAGCGTGGAGGGGGCCAGCGCCCTGGCGCACAAACTCGCGACCTGGGAGGGCGGACGGCTCGTGATCAACGTCGTCGAGATGCCCATCAAGTGCCCGGTGGCGCCCCTCGAGTTCGCGTTCCTCGCCGACTGGTTCTTCACCACGAAGGGGATCCGCGAGCAGGTCTCCATCACCTACGCGACGCCGCTCGACGGCGCCTTCACCAAGCCGACGTCCGCGAAGGTGCTGAGCCACCTCCTCGCCGACAAGCACATCGCCCTCGAGACGGAGTTCAATGCCGGGCGGGTGGACGGCGAGGCCGGCATCCTCGCGAGCTGGGACGAGCGCGAGATCCCGTTCGACATCCTCGTCAGCATCCCGTTGCACCAGGGCGCGCAGTTCGTGAAGGCGACGCCGGGCCTCGGCGACGACTACGGCTTCGTGCGCACCGACCCGCGCACGCTCCAGAGCGAGCTGTCGCCCGACATATTCGCGATTGGCGATGCGGCCAACCTGCCGGCCTCCAAGGCGGGTTCGGTCGCACACTTCGAGGCCGAGGTCCTCGAGGACAACGTCGTCCGACACCTGAAGGGCGAGCCGGTGCGGCCCGATTTCGACGGCCACGCCAACTGCTTCATCGAGACGGGCCTCGAGAAGGCCCTGCTCATCGACTTCAACTACGACACCGAGCCGCTGCCCGGCACGTTCCCGCTGCCTGGCGTCGGCCCGATGCGACTGCTCGAGGAGTCGCGGCTCAACCACCTCGGGAAGATGGCCTTCAAGTGGGCGTACTGGAACGTCCTGCTGCCGGGCCACGACATCCCGCTCGTCGGCCCGCAGATGACCATGCGTGGCAAGAAGCCACTGGTCGGCGCCTGACGTCCGGGGCGAGCAACAGGGAAACGCGAGGGTCCTCATGAACACGGCAGTGACATCCGGCACGGAACTCGTGGTCGATGCCGAAGGCTTCCTCCAGCAGCCCGAGCAGTGGACCGAGGAGATCGGCCTCGAGATTGCGAAGGCTCACGGCATCACCATGACCGACCGCCACTGGCAGGTGGCGAGATTCATGCGGCAGCGATACCTGGACACCGGGACGGCGCCGACCATCCGCACGCTCGGCAAGGAGTCGGGCGTCGAGATCAAGGAGCTCTACCAGCTGTTCCCGAAGGGTCCGGCGAAGCTGGCCGCCAAGATCGGTGGCATCCCCAAGCCGAAGGGCTGTATCTGATCAACGTCGAACGCAGAAGGCAGAAGGCAGAACGGGGCAAGGACCAGGGAGCGGTCGTATGGCAGACGCGATTGAGAAGGTCTCCATCATCATCTCGAAGGGCTCGTTCGAGGGCGTGTACCCCGGCCTCATCCTGGCCAATGGCGCACGCATGGAAGGCATCGAGGCCAACGTCTTCTTCACCTTCTTCGGCATGGACGTGATCAACCCGAAGAAGAACGGCGACATCAAGGTCGCGACGGTGGGCAACCCGGGGCTGCACATCCCGACGATGGTCGGGGGGCTGCCGGGGATGTCGGCGCTGGTGACGCACCAGATGGAGAAGAAGATGGAGGCGCTGGACCTGCCGCCCATCCCGGAGTTCGTGCAACTGCTCGCCGATTCGGGCGCGAAGCTCTACGCGTGCAAGGCGTCGGTGGACATGTTCGACCTGAAGCGCGAGGACTTCGTCGCCGACCTGCAGGACATCATCACCGTCGGCGAGTTCTACGGCCTCGCCGCCGGGGGTCAGATCATCTTCACGTAGGCGTCCACACGGGAGCTCCTGCCCGACGAGCCGCGCGTCCGATCCTCAGGCCGTGGCCGTGACCGTGACCGACGCCCTGTCCAGCCCCGCATTGCCCTCGGCCAGGGGGGTGCCCGGACTGAAAGGCGCAGTCGCGAGGTACGTGGCGAGCGACGCGACGAGCGCAGTTGCGTAAGGAGCCGGCCACCCGAGCCACGCGCCGGTGCCCCACACGAGGAAGCCCGTGCACAGGCCGACGATGGCGCTCAGCGAGCCGCCGATGCCGGTGAACAGCCCGAAGCAGGCCACGACGAACACACCCGCGCTGCCGAAGGCCGACGCGAACTCCACGAGGTCCTTGATGCTCTCCGATCGCAGCGCCAGCACGTAGGAGAGCAGGCCCATGACGAGCACGCCCAGTCGCGAGATGCGCAGCTTCACCGGCTCGGAGAGGTCGGGCCAGATGCGCAGGACGATGTTGTGCGTGACGAGCGTGGACCCCGCGAGCAGGCAGGAATCGACCGTCGACAGGATGGCCGAGATGAGTGCGCCGGCGAATGGCACGTACAGCCAGACGCCGAGGTGTCGGCTCGCCAGTTCCGGGATGAGCTGCTCGGCGTCTTCGAGTCCTGGTACGAGGAATGGCCCGCACAGGCCCAGGACGGCGGGGACGAGGCCGACGGCGAGGTACAGCCCGCTCCCGAGCAGGCACGCGCGCTGCGCGACCTGCGCCGACCGGCACCCGAGGACGCGCGACAGCAGTTCCACGGCGAGCACGGAACCCACGATGGGCACCGTCCAGGCCTCGAGCAGCTCGTACCAGGGTGTGGTCCCGTCTCCGAGGAGCGCGAGCCGTTCGGCGGGTACCTGCGCCCACGCCGTCTGCAGGTCGCCGCTGGCCACGAGCATGCCCGCGAGCACCAGCAACCCCACGATGATGGCGACGCCCTGCACGAGATCGGTCCAGGCGTCGGCGAGCAGGCCCCCGACCGCGGTGTAGAACACGACGAACAGCGCCGCGGCCGTGATCGACCACTCGAGCGGCATCGCCGACGCGTGCGACACCACGTTGCCGAACGCCCGGACCTGCGCCGCACTCCAGATGAACGACGACGGCACGATGAGCAGGATGACGAGGCGCTCGACGGCGGGGGAGTAGCGCAGGCGGAAGAGGTCACCGAACGTCGTGAAGCCTCGACTCCACAGCGGTCGCGCGAAGACGAGGCCGACCAGCAGGATGCACGTGACGTAGCCGAACGGGTCGGCCGAACTGCCCGAGAGCCCGTCGGCGTAGATCGCGCCGGCGGAGCCCTGGATGGACTCCGCACCGAACCAGGTCGCGAAGATCGAGAACGACGCGAGTCCGAGCCCGAGGGAGCGACCCGCGAGGATGTAGTCGGTCTCGTCGTGCACGCGGCGCGACACGACCACGCCCACGGCGAGCTGGATCGCGAGGTAGGCGAGGATCCCGACGAGCAGCCAGTTCATGGCGCGCGATTGTACGTGAGACCGCGACGCTGACCGGACTTCAGGGCCCGACCGTCACTCGCAGGTCTCGCGTCGTCACGTTGCCGTGGAAGTCGTGCGCGAACACGCGCAGCACGTACCCGCCGGGAACCAGCGCCGACGTGTCCCAGGCACCCGGCGTCGCCACGCCATCGCGATACCTCGTCGTCACCACGTAGAGGAACTGCGTGCGGCGCGACCCGTACACCGGGATGCCGCTGCCGCCGGCATAGACCTGCCGCGGCGCGTCGCGATCCCGCGGCATCCGATCGAACAGCAGGGTCATGAGCGGTGCCTCGTACCCGGCGACGGGACGACCGCCCGTGTGGAGTACCTGGTAGCCGAGGGCATACAGGCCCAGGCGGCGCGACGGCGTGTTGCCCTCGGCCTGATCCCACGCGTCCACGACGATGCGCACGCGCCCCCGAATGGGGATCGGTTCAATCGGCGGCAGGCGACGAGGAGGGCGGGGACGGCCCCGCCGTGCCCCGGGCACGGGCACGAGGCGATCGGGATTCAGCGGCTGCCCGGCCTCGTCGAACAACCGCACGCCGGCTGGCGCAATCGTCGGTGCGATGGTGTCCTCGAATCGCACGAGACGGAAGCGCAGGGGGTTGATCTCCTCGCCCGACCAGCCGACGTTCAGGTGCACGTGGTTGAAGCGATTCACGCTGCCCACCACGTCACCAGCGGCAAAGGCGGCGCCTCGCATGGCGCGCATCCGGGTCATCACACCGGAGGCGTCCGACACGGGTGCGAATCGCTGCGGGTCGACGGGGCCGACGCCGCGCCCCACCCTGATGTGGATGTAGGCCAGGTCGCCGATGCGCACGCCCTCGTTCAGCGTGTCGAAACCGAAGGCCGAGATCGGGCTCGAGACGATGCCCTCGCGCACGGCGCGGACGGGCGTGCCGACGGGTTCCCGGATGTCGAGACCCGCGTGGACGCGCTCCATGCCCGCCTCGCCCCTCGCTTCGGCAAACGTGCCAGCCACTTCGTGCGGACCCTCGAGAGTGCCGATCGGCCACAGGAGCGGCGTGCGCGCGAATGCGTCTTCGTCGAACGCGGGCGTCCGCATGCGCGGCGCCGGCGCAGGCAGGTCGGGAGGCGTCCACGGCCAACGGCCACGCACGGTCGGCGTCGGGAGCACCTCGCAGCGTCCTCCGCTGCCGCAGCCCGGCGAGCCGGCGAGCGTCGGCGTCACCAGTCGGATCAGCGCGTTGCCTGCATCGGCCACGGCCAGCGACACCCGTGCGGTCGGGCCCGTCGCCAGCACCGCAAGCCCGGCTGGACGGCGGAACCGGGCGTCACGGCCCGCGCCGTCGGAGAAGCCCGGCGATTCGCCAGCGAGCAACCGCGCCTCCCCGGGCGCGGTGAGCAGGGACACGCGCCCGGCCTCGTCGCCGACGTAGAGGTCGCCTCGTGCGTCGAGCGCGAGGCCCATCGGTCTATCCAGCGCCACCGGTGGCATCGGGATGGACGCGACCGTGCCGTCGCGCGCGATCACCCTAATCACGCCGTTGCCGGTATCGGCCACCAGCACGCGTCCGTCCGGTGCCACCGCGACGGCGCACGGCGTGTCGAAACGTGCGTCCAGCGCCGAGCCATCCACGAGACCGGGTCTGTCGCCGCCCGCGAGAGTCCGCACCTGCCCCGCCGGATCGATCTCGCGGATCCGGTCGTTGTACGTGTCGGCGACGACGATGCGGCCGTCGCCGGCGACGGCCACGCCGACCGGGGCCCTGAAGCGCGCCCGTTCTGCGGCTCCGTCGACCAGGCCGGCCACGCCATCACCGGCGATCGTCGTGACGACGCCGTCGGGCGACACGCGACGGATCGCGTGATTGCCGGTGTCGGCAACCACCAGGCTGCCGTCCGGCGCGAGCGCGATGTGCGAGGGCGTGGCGAACCGCGCCTCGGCGCCGCGCCCATCGGCAAAGCCCCGCGTGCCGCCCGCAAGTGTCGACAGCGTGCCGTCGGCGGCGATGCGCCCGATGCGGTGGGAGCTCCCGGCGTCGCTCACGTAGAGGACACCGTCGGCGGTCGCCGCCAGCCCGAACGGCTCCGAAAGGCGCGCCTGGTGCGCCGGGCCGTCACGCCAGCCGCGGTTTCCGTCGCCAGTCAGCACGGACACGGCGCCCGCCCAGGGAGGTTCGGGCGGTTCCGGGCGCGTCAGCCACCAGGTGACCCCGCCGGTCAGCAGGAGCGTGAGTGCCAGCAGCCCCCACAGGGCACGAACGAGGCGCACAGGGGCGATCTTAGGGGAATGCCGGGAATGCCGGGAATGCCGGGAATGCCGGGTAAGCCGGGTAAGCTGTGGTCATGTTGCGCATCCGCCTCATGCAGACCGTCTTCGCGGCTTGGCTCGGGTCGATGATCCCGGCGGCGGCGCAGCCGCCCGGTGCGCCGTCGCTCGCCTCACCGCAGGTGGCCACCATGCTGCTCGACGAGAAGGGCATCGTGGTGCTGCACGTCGGCGACAAGGCCGAGTACGACAGGGAGCACCTGCCGAAGGCGCGGCACTTCGATCCCCGGACGATCTACCCGACGCCTGCGGCCGGTGAACTCACGCTGCAACTGCCGTCGGACGCCGACCTCGAGTCACGACTCGAGGCGCTCGGCATCGGCGACGACACACCGGTACTCGTCTACATGGGCAAGGACTGGGTGAGCCCGACCACGCGCCTGGTGTTCACGCTCGACTATGCGGGACTCGGCGGCCAGACGTTCGTGATGGACGGCGGGCTGCCCGCGTGGAAGGCCGCGGGACTGCCGGTGACCGCCGAGGTTCCACCGGCGCCGGCACCGGCGAGCCTCACGCTCAAGCCCCGGCCGTCGAGCGTCGCCGACCTTGCGATGGTCAGGTCGGTGGCCGGCACTCCTGGGCATGTGATCATCGATGCACGGGCAGCGGACTTCTACACGGGGCAGAACACGGGCAACGGCCGCATTGCGAGGCCGGGCCACGTGGCTGGCGCCGCGAGTGCGCCGTACACGTCGTTCGTGACCGAAGACGGGCGCTTCAAGAGCATGGGTGACGTGAAGGCGCTGCTCGAGTCGGTGGGTGCGACACCGGGCACGAAGATCATCACGTACTGTCACATCGGCCAGCAGGCGACCGTCCCCTGGTTCCTGGCGCGCATCCTCGGCTACGACGTGCGCCTCTTCGACGGGTCGTACGAGGAGTGGTCCCGTGACGCGAGCGCCCCGGTCAACACGGGAAGCAAGCCTTGAGCCTCGAGCCCTGAGCCTGATGACCCTGTGAGGATCCTGCACACGTCCGACTGGCACGCCGGCAAGGTGTGGAAGGGCCAGTCGCGCCTCGACGAACTCGCCGCGGTGCTCGACGACCTCGCGTCGGCGGTCGAGCGCGAGCGCATCGACCTCGTGCTCATGACCGGCGACGTGTTCGACACGCCGTCGCCGCCAGCCGAGGCCGAGCGTCTCGTGTTTGGCTTCTTCCGCCGGCTGGGGCGTCTGGCCGTGCCGTCGGTCGTCATCGCGGGCAATCACGACAGCCCTGCACGCGTCGAGGCGTGGGCCCAGCTCGCCGAGCTCGCGCACGTGCGCGCCTGCGGCCTGCCGAAGCCGCCTCACCAGGGCGGGTGTGTCGCGATATCGACGCGCTCGGGCGAGACGGCGCTGGTGGCGATGGTGCCGTTCGCGCCCGTCGCCCGCCTGCTCTCGGCGCAGCAGCTCGGTGAGGCTCCCGACCGCGCTGCGAGTACGTACGCTGCGGAGATGCAGCGACTCGTCGCGCACATGTGCCGTGACTTCGGCGCGTCCACCGTCAACCTGCTCATGGCCCACACGCACCTCGAGGGCGCGGTCCTCGGGGGCAGCGAGCGGCCCGTCCACGTGGGCGACGACTGGGCCGCGAGCCCGGGGATGTTGCCGGCGACCGCGCACTACGTCGCACTCGGGCACATCCACCGACACCAGCGGGTCGAGGGCGCCCCGGCACCGGCGTGGTACGCCGGGTCGCCGATGCAGCTCGACTTCGGCGAGGAAGGGCAGTCGAAGTCCTACAACGTCGTCGATGCGCGACCGTCGCAGGCCGCGCGTGTGGAGCCGCGCCCTTACGTCGGGGCCCGGCCCCTGCGCACGGCCGTTGTCACGCCCGCCCAGCTGCGGGTGGCATTGGCCGGCGGACCTTCCGGTGACGCCGCGGGCCAGGCCGTCGTGCCCGGCGTCGACGTGTCCGACACCCCGCACCTGCGCGTGATCGTCGACGCATCCTCCAGCGGTGTCGATGCCGACGTGAACCACCAGGTTCGTCGTCTGCTTCCCGGCGTCGTCAGCGTGGACGTGCGGCTGCCGGCCGCCGTGCCCGGCGCCGCCGCGGCGCCTCCCGCGGACGGGTCGCTCGCGCCGCGCGAGCTCTACACACGCTTCCGTGCGGCCCGCCGTGAGCGTCCGGCAAGTGCAGCGGTACTCGAAGCCTTCGACGATCTCTACGCCTCGGTCACGACCGACGAGGACGCGCCGTGAGGCCCATCGCCCTGCGGGTGGCCGGCTTCACGTGCTTCCGCGATCCGCAGCCGCCGCTCGACTTCACCGGCCTCGATCTCTTCGCCATCGCCGGGCCCACCGGTGCGGGCAAGAGCTCGGTGCTCGACGCCATGACCTACGCGCTCTACGGCAAGGTGCCACGCATGGGCGGGCAGGGCGTCAGGGAGCTCATCTCGCACGGACGCGATCGCATGACGGTCTCCCTCACCTTCGCGGTGGGCGGCCACCGGTATCTCGTCTGCCGCAGCACCCGGCGCGCGGGTGCCGCCCAGTGTCAGCTCGATCGCCTCGTCGGCGATCAGGCCGAGCCCGTCGCGTCGGGCGTGACGGCCGTCAACGAGGCCGTGCGCCGGCTCGTGGGCCTCGACTACGACGCCTTCACGCAAGCCGTGATGCTGCCGCAGGGCGAGTTCGCCCGCTTCCTCAAGGGCGCCGCGGCCGACCGGCGACGGATCCTGCAGGAGCTTCTGCGACTCACCGTCTACAACCGCATGCGCGAGCTGGCCGGGCAGCGCCTCGGCGCAGCCAGGACGCGCGTCGACCTGATCGGGCGCCAGATGCAGAGCTTCGTGCTGGTGACGCCCGAGGCCCTGGCGCATCTCGAAGCAGAGCGTGCCGCCCTCGACGTCGTCCTCGGTGACGTGCAACGCGCGTCGGAGGAGGCGCGGACGCAGCGCGATGCCCTGCAGGCTCGACTGCAGATCGCCCGGGAGCTCGCCGCGAGCAGCCGGGAGCTCGAGGCGTTGGTCGCCCTCGACGACCAGCAGCGACGCCGGATCGAACGGATCGAGCGGTCGCGCCGCGCCCTGCAGGTGGCGCCCTCGATTGATCAACTGGAGCGAGACGAGAGTACGCGTGCCGCGCGCGAGCGCGAGTTCCGGGACGCGCAAGCCCACCTCGCGGAGGTGACCAGCGCTCACGGACGGGCCGTACGCGCGCGCGACGAGGCGACCAAGGTGGGTGAGCAGTTGCCGGCGTTGCGCACGCGTGTCGAGGCACTGCGCGCGCTCGAGGGGCGCATCAGGCATCAAGACGCCTGTGCCGCCGAACGACGTCGCCTCGAGCGCGATTGGCAGGGCCTCCAGGCCGAGCTGGGCCGGCAGGAGGCTGCACTGCGCGACAGCCAGCACGCGCGAGACGATGCCCGCGCCGGCGTCGAGCGGGCCACTGCCGCACTGCGTCCACTGGCGTTCGACGCGGCCGAGCTGTCGGCCTGCGAACGAGGCCGGGATCAGGCGCTCGAGCTGCGGAGGGATCGCAGGGAGCTCCCCGTGCTGCACGCACGCACCCGAGAGGCGCGGGCCGCCCGCGACGAGGCCGACCGGGTTCAGGCAGCGGCCGTCGAGGAGGCCGAGCGAGCCGCCCAGGCGCTGGCGCGCGCAACCCTCACCCGCGACGAGACATGGCGACGCCAGCGTGCGACTGCCGATGCCCATCGCGCGATGGCCCTGCGGTCACATCTCGAGCCGGGCCACACATGCCCGGTCTGCGAGCAGGGGGTTGCCGTGGTTCCGCCGGTCCTGCGGGCGCCCGAACAGGCCGAGGCCGACGAAGCGGCAATTGTGGCGACCGAGACGGTTCGCCATGCCGAGCTGGTCGTGCAGCGCGCCCAGCAGGCGCTGGCTCGTGCCGCGGCTGCGGCCGACGGCGCCCGGTCGGACGTCGAGCGCGCTGATCGACAGGCAGGGGAGCTGCGCACGCGCGTGGCCGACGGCGAGCGGGCCCTCCGCGCCGTCCTGTCGCGATACCTGCCGCCGACGGCCGAAGGCCTGCCGGAGCACTGGCTGCTCGAACGCGTCGAGACACTGCGTGAGATGCGGGCCGCCCACGAGGCCGCCGAGCGCGCGCTCCAGGTGGCGCGCGAGACCCTGCTCGGCGCCGAGACGACGCTGGCGATCGCCATCGAACGGCGCGACGGACTGTCGCGTGAGAGTGGCATGGTGCGCCAGCAGCTCGACGCGAAGCAGCGAGAACTGGAAGAAGTCTCGGCGGAGATCCGCCAGGTGACCACGGCCGACGACCCAGCCGCCGAACTTGCCGAGCTGTCACGACGCGTGGAGGGCATCGCCCGCGACATCGCCGCAGCCGAGGCTGCGGTGGCCCGGGGAGACGTCGCACTGGCCACCGCGAAGGAACGGGCCGGCCAGGCCGAGCGTGTGTACGTCGATGCGGCCGATGCGCTGGCGCGTGTTTCGGACAGTGTGGCGCAGGCCCTGTCGGCCTTCGGCTTCGCGCGACCGGAAGAGGCACGTCTCGCCAGGCTCGAGCCCGCCGTCGAGTCGCAGCTGCAGCGCGAGTGCGACGAACACGCCCAGCGGCACGCCGTGCTCTCGGCACGGGTGTCGGAGCTCGCCGCCCGGGTGGGCCCTACGCCTCCCGGCGAGGCCGATCTCGCGGTGGCCGTTGCCGCTACTGCGCGCGCAGACGTTGCGCTCTCCGACGCGATGCGCCGACGCGGCGAACTCACCGCCCAGGTCTCGTCGATGGCGCAGCGACTGGAGGAGAGTGCGGCGATGCGCGCAGAGTTCGCGCACGCGGAGGCCGAGCAGGAGACGTACGCCGTGCTGTCTGCCGACCTGCAGGCCAACGCCTTCCAGGACTGGCTCCTCACCGAGGTCTTCGAACGCATCGTGCAGGGTGCGTCCACGCGGCTCATGGATCTCACGGGCCGCTACACGCTGGAGTGGGTCGGCAACGAGTTCTACGTCGTCGACCACGACAACGCGCGCGAGCGCCGCACGGCCGACACGCTCAGCGGCGGCGAGACGTTTCTCGCGTCGCTGGCACTGGCCCTCGAGCTGAGCGAGCAGGTGCAGCGCGCCGCTGGAGCCGTCCGCCTCGACAGCCTCTTCATCGACGAAGGGTTCGGCAGCCTCGACGCCAACGCGCAGGAGGTGGTGGCCAACGCCATCGAGTCGTTGCAGGTCACGGGCCGCATGGTCGGCATCATCACGCACATCCGCGAGCTGACCGATCGCATGCCCGCATGCATCGTCATCGACAAGCGCCCCGACGGCTCGCGCTGGTCCATCACCCAGAACCCGTAGGCGTCGACCGTCAGGTCGACGCACGCGCCCTCGCGGCGACGCGTCATTCGGGCGGCGGC
>VFQN01000811.1_pt1 | contig 56108 bp, 59 predicted proteins | sample 3512371 | NCBI WGS metagenome assembly VFQN01 (sample SAMN10412370, study PRJNA504923) | tailings metagenome | isolation source: Replicate 2 from Balatoc abandoned mine | place: Philippines: Itogon, Benguet | collected 2017-08-28
TCTCCCGAGTGGGACGGGGCTGGGCCCTGGAAGGGGACCAAAACTGTAAATCCATACATACATAGCCATGGAGCATGGGCGGCGGCATCTGCATGGGTTGGGCCAGGGTGGGCATCCTAGGCATACAAGGCGACCACAAACGCCAGAGTCCGGTACAACGGCCCTGTGCTTCTGCGGCATGTCTGGGCATGCTTAAACCTTGAACACATTCGTACGACCGCTGCAGTGGTGCTACTTACCAAATCCGCCCTGCGCACCTGCCGTGACCTGCTGTACTAACCGACTAAGCCGTATGCGTGGCAGAGCGGTGACGTCTTCTTTTGGCATGTTGTGTTACGGTATATTCAGTTCCAGGTGGTGTGGCCACACGATCCTCACTGCTCCCACAAAAGTAGTGTCATCCTGCGTTGCGCCGCTGCTGTGGGGGTGCCGGGGTGGCAAGTGGCAGCTGCTTCCCGGGCGGTGTACAGTGGCACAGGGCGGGCACAAGAAGGGCACGCCGAAGGGTCCACAGCTCCACACAGCTGCAAGGATAATTCAGTGATATTACCAAGCAAGCAGGCCTTGGCACTTCCACCGTGGAAAGGTACCCCTGCACAACTGCGCGTAACACGCCAACACGATATCTCTTGATGGTGCAAGCAGAGCCGAACGGTCCGCCGTCAGCAGCCTCATACGATGACCCGGCACGCGACCGAATGGTCGTTACACAGCCACGGTAATGTGCGTCACTCCTAAAGCAACCCTCGTCGACGCCGTGAGCTTCAAGATGACCTTCACTACCCCAAAAGAATCACTTCTCGTCATGACTGTACCGTACCGCTCTGATCAAGTTCAAGCATGGCCAACCTGACTGCGCACACTACTGCCGCACACTGTGGCCTGAACGGGAACGCCCCACGCGTTGGTGACTTGGTGGCGCAACCGGGCGAGCCTTCCACACACCAGCGTGCATTGGACGGCCATACCACACTCATCACGGACACCGAGCAACCGCTGCAAAAGCGTCACCGCCGAAGCGACGAATCAACACATGAAACAACAGTGCAAGCCATACAAGTGAAATGAATTCATGCCGAACTGTACTGCATCCTGGACGTGCGCCTACGGTAAACTGGATACCGGTACCGGCGCGCGTACTAGGATATGCCCATTACGCAAGCTAAAACCCAGCAACAGCGAGCAGCGCTGCTGTCTACCCCTGCAGCACTACACTACACTGCCGGATCTCCCCAGCTTGCGAACCCGACTCCCCCCCCAGCCCTGCCCGGACCCCACGCGCACACCCACACATCCGCCTTGCCTGCCACAACCGGCAAGCCGCCCACCTCAACACTGCGCCGCTTGCCCTCCTTCCTCACCGCCACGCTGCCCAGCTCCTCCTCCACGCCACCACCCTCCGTCCCAATCCACGTGGCGCTGGCCGCCGCTGCCGCTGCCGCCGCCGCCGCACGCACCTCAGCCTCGCCCGCACCCAGCTCCTCCGCGCCCTCACCCGCGCCCGTCCCTCCCCGGCCCGCTGCCCCCGCCGTCGCCCCGCGCTTACTGCTGCCACCGCCCGTCGGCAGTGGCATCAGGCGCAGCTGCCGTGCGGCGGCGTCCCCCGACACAGCCGCTCGGTGCACACGCTTTGCCACGTGCCCGCTGCACAGCACCTGGCCCATCAGGGCCTGCAGGCACAGCCGCTGCAGCCGCCCGTACGCCCTCCCGCCGTTGCACGTGCGGTACAGCCGGTCCGCCGATGGACTGCCGTCATGCCAGAAATTGCCCACCTCCACCGCCGCACGCACCCTCAGCCCACGCAACACCCGCTGCTGTACCATGACGTACGGCAGGGGCGCCGACGTGTCGTACGGCAGTCCCGCCAGGCTGCCGTACGGCAGCTGCGGCAGGGGCTGGCTGGCTCCGCGGCGCGTCAGGACCAGGGGCGCAATGTTGGGGCTGGGCACGTGGGAGGGCGGTAGGAACAGCACTGGCGTCGTGGCGCCGTTGGCAGCGGCATTCGCAGGACAGAGGGGAGCGGACACCGCATCGCTGGGCGTGTGAGCCCTGAGGCTGTCTCCAGGCGACGACAGCTGCAGCGTGGGAGGCCCGGGTGCAGGCGCGGGTGCAGGCGCTGGCGGCGGCAGCGCCCTGCACTGGGGGCTGCCCCTCCGTGCGGCAGCCCGTCGGTTAGCCGTGCCAGGCCCCAGCGGCGGCAACGGAGCCGATTCGGAGCAGCTGCTTTCCGCGGCGTCTGAGGGACCAGCACCAGGGGCCGCCTGGATCCCAGGTGCAGGCAAGGCCTCGCGGGCATCTGCAACCCCGCTGCCCTCGGCGCCGACCCTTCCAGGGCCGAGCCCCAGGCCCTGTCGCAACGCCCGGTGGGCCCGCTGCGCCAGCACCCCTGGCCGCCCGGTGCGGCCCCTCCCGCCGCGCCCACGCGGTGATGCCCCCACTGCTGGGAGCACCGCTTCGCTGTGTCGCTGCTGCCACTGCTCCTCAGTCGGCACGAGGCCGCTGCGCGGGCTCAGCCCTTTGCTGAGCCCAAGGGACGCCCGCTCCCTCCCGCCCTCCTCCACGGCTGCCTGCGGGCTGGCCCCCGCCCGACACGTCTCCGCTCCAGCATCGCTGCTCCCCCCCACCACCACCTCCTCCACCCTGATGAACAGCTCATTGCTGCTCACGCCCCTGCGCATCTGCAGGCTACCGTGCCCCTGCCCGGGGTCAAGCTGCCCGCCAGTTTCCGCTGCAGCTCCCGCCCCAGGCAGCTCCGCTGCGCTCGGCTGCAGTGGCGTGAGCTTGGGCAGCGGCTGTGTGCCGCCAAAGCCCAGCCGCCGGGAGGATTGCACCAGCCGCTGCAGCGGGGAGGGCTGCTGCTGTGCCCGCCGCGACGCGTGCGCCGGTTGCTGCTGCAGCTGTGGCGGCGGCAGCTGGCTGCGGAGATTGCAGCTTGCGGGCGGTGCGGTGTGTCGGCCGTCGCACATCTCCGTGCTGTCGCCCGAAGCCACCGGCAGCTCGCACGGGGGAGCATCCGCCCCGCCCATGGCGCGGACGAACCCACCGGACACACCCTCAATGCTGAGCGCGGCGCGCTGCTGCAGGGTAATGCCTCTGGGATGGCTGTTCTCACCGCCCGCGGTTGCCAGGCTCAGACCCACGCCAGGGGCAATCTCGTATGCTGCTGAGGCACGTGGGTCGGGGACGCCCGGTGGCCGCGCGAGGCCCCCTGAAAGCCGATCGGAGGTAGACCTGCCGGTGGGGAAGATGGCGGGTCAATTGCAACTTTGCAACGGACCGGTTTAGACGTGTGGGCTCACAGCCCTGCACAATCACGCATGGTGCCACAAGCGCGGCTTTGTCGGCGAGACAAAATTGCACCCTGCAGGACGGCGGCCTATGGAACGCGGCAAGACAAAAAGAAGGTTCAGACGCCCTGCATGGTAGGCGCATGGCGTACCTCCTGAACATGCGCCGCTGGCCCATGCGCGGCATGAACGACGTGCGCGTCCGGCCCAGCTGCCCCTGCCGCTTGCCCTGCTGCTGCTGCTCCTGCTGCTGCTGCTGTCCTGGCCCGCCACTGTGGAGCTCCGCCGGCCCCAGGCCGCTCTCCGACACCTTGCGAGACAGCCTCCCGCGCCGAGACGTCAACACGCCTGCCAGCCCTGCCGCCCACCCCTGCGTTTCCTCGGCTCTATCCGCACTCCCTGCCCTGTCTGCTCCTGCCACCCCCATCGTCCCTAGGCTGACATCCCCAAGGCTCGGACTCGCTAGCCAGCTCGCGGTCCCTCCGGCTGCGTCCCCAATGACCACGCCATTGCTGTGAAGGTGCAGCGGCACGCCGTGTGGGTTAGCGGGATGTGTGTGCACGGGCTGGGGCACGGACACCACCAGCTCGTCCCCCAGCTCGTGTCCCAGCAGCTCCTCGGGCCAGGCCACGTGGTCCCGGAGGTGCTCCTCCAGGGACAGCAGCCAGCACACGGCCGGGGCCTGCGGGGGACGAAGCGATGCTCCGGCGGCTCACTACCACGTATGCACATATGCTCAATCACGTTTGTGTGGTCAGAATATCTATGCCAAGACAGTGTGATGCAATTGCAAACCACGTGGGGACGACCCGGCATACGCACCACTGCGGGAAAGGCGGCCAGCAAGGTGCAAGGGCCAGACATTACACGGACAAGTCAGGAGGGTCTTGGACTGCGGCCCGGCCGCAGGGTTTCAGGTAACTCAGCGCAAGACAACCGCATACCCTTACGCACCACGGCTGGAAAGGCGGCCAGCAGGGTGCCCTCCTCGCAGGCCGCTGCATAGCCCCCGTGCGCCGCCAGCAGCTCCATCGCCGCCTCGTGCAGCAGCGCCAGCGAGCGGCCCGCCACGCTGGGGTTCCACTCGCGCAGCACCGGCAGGCCGACCACCTGGAGCCACAGGGGGGGGGGGGGCGAGACGCGGTAGGGCGTGCAAGCATTGTAGACAGATGGTCGGGACAAGCTGGCGGGTCGGCAGGAGTGCGCACCGTACGTTAGTCAACGGCTGCGCGCACTGCTGGCCGTGCGTGTGTTGCGTAAGGCAGGTGGTAAGGCAGGAGGTGCCGCACCTGCACCATGGCTAGCGCCACGGCTGGACCCACGGGCGCGGACAGCAGCCCCGGCAGCAGCTGCCGCCGCACGCCGCGCAGGGGCAGCTGCTCCAGCACCAGCTGGCGGGCGGCCAGGGGCCCGCTGATGACCTGCGAGGTGGGTCGTGTGCAGTCGTCAGTAAGGCGATAGTCAGGACGGCACGGGCTTGGGGCTGCTGATGACCTACGAGATGGGCCGCGTGAATGGCCGTTACTGGCACGGGTACTGGCTAGTCAACTGAGGATTAGGGTATGGTTGCAGTGAGTCCGGGTGACACGAACGAGTGTTGGAGGTAACTATGGTAGTCCATGGCGGGTCTTGGTGTGCATGAGCGTGCGACAGGGGTCTGCAAGGAAGCGCACCTGGTACAGGTCGATGACCTCCACCGCGCCGTCCTCCTCGCCCTTGTCCGCCAAGAGCTCGTAGCGGCCCTTGTGCCACAGCACGACCCCCTGCACGGCAGCCGCAAAGAAGAATCAGTATGTAAGCTACACAACCACACGCACGTGCATGTGACGTCTACCGGTGTGTAGCCATCCGTGTGTCTGCTGCCGTCGCCTATCGGTGTGCAGGCTGCACGCTTCGGCGGCAGGCGCCCTGCGCGGCACGGCCCCGTACCGGCAGGTCCTTGCGCGGCAGCGGCAGCAGGCGCTCCACGGTGGAGCCCGACAGCAGCACCATGCCGCCCACAGCGGCGTCGCTCACCAGCTTGGTCAGCTGGGAATGCGGGGCAGTGGCGCACAGTTGCGTATCAGTAGCTAGCAGGAGCTCGACACGTCTCAGGCGCAGAAATCGTCAGTCTGAGCGCGCGCATTCAGGTCCAAAGAGCAGGGTGGGGTCTTGGGCGGGACCCGCGCCGCGCGGCTGCATAGCAGCATGTTAGCCCCCTCGTGGTGTTAAGCAGCCCCGGCCGGAACGCAGGACATCACGGAAGCCCGGACTCACCCGCATGCACACGCCCGAGTAGGCCATCCTCCTGCTGCTGGTGGCCTTGCGGTGCACCAGGTCGCGGCCCTCCAGCAGCCCGCTGACCACGCCCACGCGCACGCGCATGCCGCTGTGGTTGGAGGAGTCAAACAGGAAGGGAGCACAGGACCCTCAGTGGAACGGCAGGAAGCGCGCAACGCAGCAGGAGATGGATTACGGGTGTGGGTGCAGGTGCAAGTGGGCAACTCCACTGCATTAAGCACGCAGGGGCAAGACAGCGCAGACGCGGGGTGCAACGTGCAAGTGGCATGGCCGTCCGCTGGCTTACCGGAAGCACAGGCTAGCTCGGCCCTGGGCGCCTGGCTCCGTAGCTGAGAAGCCGTCCGGCCATCCGCTACTGCTGGGCACCCCTACGCCCTGCACCGCGCCGCCTGACGCCAGGAAGGTGGCACTGGGCTGGTACCGCCCCTTGGGCGTGCTCAAGTGGGAGCCGTGCGGTCCCCCGTACAGCCGGCCCCCGATCGCGCCCGCCCGCGCGGTCCCTGACCCCGCGCGCACATTGCTGCTGTAGCTGCGGAGAGCGGACATCAGCGCCGCAAGGGAGGAGGGGTGCAGGCCAGGCATGGCGGTTAGGGAGCTCGCGCCGGCGGCAGCGGGCGGCGTCGAAATCGCACCGGGGCAGGTGGCAGCGCTGGCTGCGTGGTGGGAGCCGGAGGGCACCCCCAGGGCTGCTAGCATCCACTTGAGACCAGGCAGCCTGGAGAGCTGCGAGGCCGCGGACACAGCTAGCGGCTGTCCCTTGCCCCTGAGGGTGTGGCCGCCTGAGCAGGCTGTGAGGGCGCCGGGTGATGGCCGGGCCAGCGCGGGTGGCATCGACGAGATCCTGGCATCGTCGCCCCGGTCCACGCCGCTATCGATCAGCGTGTTTTCCGGAGCTAGGGCCGGTCCCGGCGAGCCAGCTGTGAGGAAGCTGGAGGCAGGCGATGTACCAGCGGCAACGATGGACATGCTCTGGGCCTTGTGCTGAAGCCAGTTGCCAGCCTTGGGGCCGCCTGCCGCTGACGGGGTCCTTGTGGCTGGGTCCAAGAACGATGCCCCAAGAGAGACCTTGAGAGGCACGGCCTGTGCACGGGGTGCCCGGCCCAGGAAGGAACCGCTTCGATGGGTCCCAGCGCGTTGGGGAGCAGTGGTGGTGGCGGCGGGGAAGGAGGTCGTCGGGCGGCCCAGGGGCGATAGAGAGAATGTGGGAGGGTGCGGCACACTTGTGTGCACGCTGTGGGGTGCACGGGGCGTGGAGGCGGCAGCTGCTGCCTTAGCTCGGCTGGTGACGGTGAGAGCGGAGGAGGACTGGTATGTTGCAAGGGAGTCGTAGATGTCAATGGATACGGACGCTGGGCCGTCCTGTGACGGCATCAGGGGCGGCAGCCCGTGCTGCAGCTGCGGCAGCTGCGGATGCTGGTGCGCCTGTAGCGGTGCCGTTGTTGACTCCGCGCCCTGACGTACGGGCTCGGCGTCTACCGCCGATATCTCACATGCACTTGTTGTGCCTCTTTGGAACTTGACCTGGCCAACTCCAGCCTCAGCTGGCGATGCTTCCGCCGCTGCAGCCAGCACATCGTCCAACCCCGTGCCGTCCCGCACAGGATACATGTCGAACGGCCGAAAAGAGCTTTCAACCTCACCGGTGTGCACATTTGCGCCGCACACGCCTCGCGTAAGCACACGAAGCTCTGCGGCGGCACCACCCGGCCCCTCTCCCCCGTCTTCCTCCAGCTCCTCCCGAGTCAGCCCGAACTGGAACCGCGCAGACGCAGCGCCTCCTGCCGACCCCCGCACCGAGGCACGTAACGTGTTGACGCTGCCACGTGCCCCACGGCCTCCCTGCCCAGTGCTGCCTGACAGCGACTCCGGACCGTCCTCCTCCTCAACAAGGACGTCAAAAGGCGACACGGCGGAGACAATCGGGTCGCTGCTGCCGTGGCGCGGCAGCCGCCCTGACAGTGGAGGCGGCAGCGGGCCGGACACCTCGCCACCACCGCCACTTGTCCGCCTGCCAGTCGCTACCTCCCCGCCAGCTGTAATCATGTAGGCATCCATGGACACGCGCAGGAAGCCGCTGGCGTGCAGTGTCGGCGGCTCCGTAAACTCCAAGCTGCTGGGCTGCTCCTCGGCCTCCGGCACGTTGGGGAGCAGGCCCTCGATGAGTTGCCTGTGCGCCCGGCTGGACCGGCCGCCAGACAGGGGCCCCGAGGTGCCCCGAAGCAGCGGCGGCTGCATCGCAGCGGCGCTAACTGCGATGCTCACAGCCCTGCCGTCGGCCGTGCTCAGCGGCTTGGACCCGGGCCCTGTGCCAAGCCCTCCCTCCAGCTGGCTCCACGAGCGTCGCGGCAGCTGCACCGCTTCCGGCGAGGTCTGCGGCGACGGCAGCGGCGATGGCCTGTGCGCCAGCGGCGTTGCGCCGCCCGCAGAAGGCGGCGGCACGGCTGCGTCCCCGGGAAGCACCTGCAGCGCTGGGACCACCAGGCTGCCGTGCGGCTTGTAAGCGTATGCATTGCCCCCGGACCCGCTGCCGTCGCTGCCGCCGCCACTGCCACGGACCGGGCTCTGTGCGTTGCCGCCGTCCGGGCCCTGAAAAGACCGTGCTCGGCCGGTAACCGCAGGGGAGTCCCGAAGGCCAATGGGCGGCTGAGCGACATGCTGGTTGTCAGCCACACGCGGCGGTCCGGAACCCAGGCTGGGCGTGCGGAACCGCTCCGGTGGCGACCTCCCTTCAACACCTGCCGCTCCACCCGGCCCTGCAAGTGTAGCCGCATGGGACGGAGGCAGCTGCATCCCTCCAGTGCTACGCATCATGCTCTTGGCTGTAGCGTTGCGCCGTAGGTCTCCCCCGCCCGCATAAGAGTGCCGCGGACGCCCGCCGATGCTCATGGCCGTACCGCTGTACGGCCCAAGATACGCCGTTGGCGCCGCTGCACCTTTTGCGCCGACGCGACCCATGGGGAGCGATGCGGAAGGAAGGCGGGGAGGCAGGCCGATGACGCTTGCAATGGGATTTGCGACGACGTTAGGCGGGCGCGGCGGCAGGCGCGGGCCAGCGGGGCGATACCGCTGGGGGTCGCTGTTGCGCGTGGGCTCGCCAACAGGCGGTTGAAGCACCTTTGGAAGCGGCTGGCTTCCGACCGGGCGCAAGCTAGGGGAACCAGCCTGGGAGAGCGAACCGTAGGTGACGGAGGGCTGCGGCGAAAGCGCCGGGGTGGAGGTCCCTTCCCTGCTTGCGGGCGAGCCAACGCACGGCGCGGGCCTGATGACCCCTCCACCGCCGCCTCCGCCGAACTCCTCCAGCCATGTCTGGGAGCTGTGGGAGAATGCGCCGTTGGTCTGGAGCTGCTGCTGCTGTTGCTGCCGGGTGATGCCGCGGCTCAGGTCGCGGTGTGAGCGCCACATGCTGTGGGTATGCCGCCCGCGGTGCTGCTGGGAAGCGCTGTTGCCCTGGCTGCGGCGCGGCGGCCGGGGGCTGTCCTCATAGTCGACGTCCAGGACAGTGCTGGTGGCGGCGTGCCGGCGGTAGCGGCCCGCGATGCTTTCTCGCAGCTCGGACAGCATCCGCGCAGCCCCGAAACCCAGGGAGGTGCGCTCGGAGGGCGTGCCGGGGCCGCTGGGCGTGCCGCCCTCCATGTCGCTGAGGTGGGCATTGGACTGGGAGCGGCGGTGCGTGGTGCGCCGCACCGGCAGCACGAACCCGTTGCCGCTCTGCCGCTTGCCCAGGGCCTGCAGGGCCTTCGCCTCCACCTCGCCAAAGCCGTTCTGCGAGCTGCTTGGCTGCGGGGAAGGCAGCCGCAGCGGGCGGGGCGGGGGCGGCAGGACAGCGCCCGAGGGCTGCAGCGGGCGGGGTAGCTGCTCGCTATGGTGCTGCCGCATGGGCATGGGTTGGGCCTCGCCGGTATTCGTGGCCAGCGCATCCCGCACCTGCACCGGGCCCTGCAGCGAGGTACGCATGGCGTGCTGCTGCCTCTGCTGCTGCTCCCGGGGGACGGGCATACCTGCTTCCACCAGCCCAGTGGCCGACAGCCGCAAGCCGCTCACGGTAGCCGTGGCATTGGTGCCGGTGGGAGGCGTGCTGTCCCCAGCAGCTTCAAGCCCCGGGGGCAGGTGTGTGAAGGGAGTAGGCAGGGCGTTCGCAGATACGCTGTTGAGCTCGCCACCTAACATGGTGTCGGCATTGGCGCCGTGCGCCGGCTGCCCGCCGGCGACGCCGCCCGTGCCCAGCCCAGCAGCCGCAGTGCTGCCCAAGCTCCCCCTTGCAGGCTGCTGGTGCTGGTTCTGGTGCTGCGAAGCGGGCGCTGACGGTCGGTCCCGTCCTGCGTGGCCGCTGACCGACAGGCGACTGCTCCTGGTGCCTCGCCGCAGCGCCTGCGCCGCAGTGCTGCGTATCATCTGCACCTCCGCGCCACCCACACCTCCCCCTGCGCTCAGCGCCAACGCCATCTCGCCCACCTGTGGGCCGCTGCCGCCGCCACTGACGGGCATCCGGGGCGAGTCCATGGACCCCATGCCCAGAGCATCGCCCCCTGCATACCCGCCCTCCGTTGCCGGGTGCATGGCCTCTGCCCAGCTGTCGGGCGCTCGGGAGGTGCCACTCGTAGTGAGGACGGCAGCAGCAGGAGGCGGCTCCTGCGGGTCTGGGTCTGGGCATTGGCCCAGAGTCCCGAGCGAGGCAGCGGACAGAGCGTGCGGATGGGTGCTGATCCCGCTGGGCCCGCCCTGTGTGCTGACGGACATGAGCCCTGTGAGTACGTCCGCTGCCGACTTGGAGGTGCCCGAGGGCAGGTGCGGGTCGCTGGGGCCGGAGTGAGGCTTGTCGCCCCGGTGCCACACCACCGAGCAGGAGTCCAGCTCCAGGAGCGCCTCGGGCCACGGCAGCTCCATAAGGACGGTCTGTGGGAAGTGACCAAGAGGGCCGGATCCGTAGCAGGTATACCAAATTAGTACTAGCACTGTGACGCGTCGCCAGGCTGCCGAAGCGGAATGGTGCACAAGGAGGGGCGTATGCCAGTCCGTCCTGCTTAGCGTGCGGTGAAGTGCAAGCGGAGAAGCGCTACGACATTAGGTTAGTCCCGCCGTAACGTGTGACGGTAGACTCCCGGGCCCATGTCCTACCTGGACCTCAAGCGCGAAAGCCACCGCACTGGCCGCTGTGGGGAAGGCGATAATGAAGGAGTCGCCCTCCTGTATCGGTACGGCGAGGAACATAGAAACGCAAGCTTTCGCGAGTTGTATACTGAAAGCCAAGTGCACCACATATCAACTGCGGGGTGCCTCACCGCAGGCCGCAGCACATTACGGGCAGCCCAAGAGCACACGTTTGCCAAGCCAAGGACACAGCTGCGACCGCAACAGCGCCCTGCGTTGCGCACCGTGTGGCACTCGTAGCCGCCGTGCCGCGGCAGCAGCCCCCGTATGGCGGCGTTGTGCATGCTGAGCGCCACGTCCATGACGCTCTCCTCCAGCAGCTCCCACAGCAGCGTCGAGTCCTGCACCGCAAAGTCAGTACTGCCATTACTCCGTTCAATACGACGGCGTGCTTCAGCAAACAACACAGCGCAGCGAAAAGCGATGCGCTCAGCCTAGTTCTGCACCATAGACAACCCCCGGCCCTAGGGTGAGGGAGCGGCCAGGGACAGCTGCGTCGGGCTTATTCCAAGGTCCGGAAGCTCACCTGCACGTCCGTGATGCACAGGCTGGTGTCAAGCGAGTAGCCCGGGGCCGCCACTGGCTGCCCCAAGCCCTGTCGCCGCCGCCTCTTCCCTGATCCCCACAAGAGCCACGCCACCAGGCCCACCAACGTGCCCAGACCAAGCCCCGCCGCCGCCACCGTAACGCCCACCACGCCGCCGCGGGACAGGCTCTCGTCACCAGCGCCGCCGCTGCTGCTCCCCAGCCCCCCGCCGCCTGAGTTTGGGCTGGGCTGGGGCGGCGGTCGGCTGGTGCGCATGTAGTTGATGTCACGCCAGTAGGCGCCTTGGAGGGTCGAGGCGTTTCCCCCGTAGTGCATGGCCAGCATTGCCTTGTTCGCATCGTCAAGTGCCTACGTCCGCAGTACCGTATTGCAGGTGGATGGCACTAGCTCAGCGGACTGCACTACAGACCACAAGCGCAAAGGCTTTACCAAGTGCCCCGCGTAACGCAATACTGCACTTGCAGCCCAAAAGAGGTTGTTGCAGTACGACAGGATGATGCGGTCTGGGCGCAAACCATTAGAACACCCCGACTAAGGCCTAGCGCACCAGTGGTGCAACCCACCTTGAGTAGCTGCTCTGGCGGCGTGCCAGCCACCACCGCCACCGCTGCGTCCGAGAAAGCCTGCGCCAGCTCCGTCGCGCCCCGCACGCGCAGCCCCATGGCTAAGCAGGGGTGCGCCAGGGATGCCTGTGAGGCGGGTGCGGAATCCGCTTCTAGCATTTTACTCACGCTGTGGACTACTGCACGAACGTGCAGGTATAGGAAACAGAAGAGAGAAGGGCTCAGGGGCAGGGGTGGACACCTGCACCGTAGCGCAGGAGAGCGACACCCTGACGTATCAGCGCACGGTGCGCGGCTGTTGTATACGGCCTAGACAAGAATGCATACTGCCACGCACCACAAAAACCACGCGAGAGCCGTATACGTTCGCACGCTCACAGCAGTTGTTCAATCCGCGGAGAACCCATCATCCCCTGCTACCCCTGCTTGCCTTTTTCTACTCTTTGGTACCGTGGTCATACGCCCGCGTCTTTGTGCCAGCCAAGGCTTCCGCCCCGCCCTGTTGCCCCCGCTCACCTGGATGCTGAGCAGGAAGGCCAGGGTGTCCTCCCGATCGTACCCCGCCGCAACCCACACGCCAATATTGTCGGGCGACAGGTGGGTGTTGCGCACGGGCGAGGTGCGTGTGGTGGGATCCAGGGCCAGAGGCCAGCCGTCCTGGTATGTCAGGGCGAAGGTGAAGGAGCGCAGGGCGGCCAGGGCGTGGTTGGGCGCCACTAGGCGGTTTGCGGCCAGAGTGAACGCCCCGCGGCCAAAGTATGGCACCCGGTTGATGAGCAGGGGTTGCGCAGCGGGGGTCGAAGATGAGGCCAGCCGCCTAGCGACGGGTGAGGCTGTGCCGGTGCTTGTGTAGGCAGGGGGGCTGGTGGTGGCGGTGCCAGTGCTTGTGTAGGCAGGCGGACTGATGGTGGTGGTACCGGTGCTTGTATAGGCAGGTGGGCTGATGGCATTGGCGTCAGGTGGGAGGCCCGTTGAGTACAGGAACGGCACTGGGGCGCTCGAGGGAAGCGAGGCTGACGAGTTTAGCTTCAGGGGGTCTGGGGCGGTGAGGTTTGGTGGGAGGCTGCCAAGGACGAGGTCGCCGGGGTATTCCAACGGGGCGCTAGGGCTTGGGAAGGGGCTGGGTGGAGGCGGTGTGGGCGGCGGCGGAGGGCGCGGCAGCTTGATGAGAAGCTGAAGGGGGTCGGACACAAGCGGGCTGACGTCTGCTGGCAGCGCGAAGGGGCACAGGTCCGGCGTGCAGGGCTGCAGTTCGCCTGCGATAGGTGTGGGGAACGGGGATCAGGAGGTCGGGAGGAAGGAGGCATGGAATCGGGGGTATGGCGAAGGAAGCCGTACCACTGCGTCGTTTCTCTGTTGAGTTTCCAACACGCACAACGCTAAAACCAGTAAGTGGAAGCAAGGAATGGCGATTCGCACCTGTTGCGCGGTTGAGCGCCACCGGCGAGCCCGGCAGCATGGTCGTGCCCAGCTTGCCCCGCAGCGCCCCGTCGAACAGGAAGCTGACCGTCTTGAACAGCGTGGTCAGCGAGAAGCCCATCGCGCACTGCAGTATTGGAAATCAGGCGAATGAGGCTCGCTGGAAAGAACTCGACCCAGATCGGAAAAGGGAGTGTAGCACATCCTAGCACATCCTAGCACATCCTAGTCGCGCCTAGACCCTATCCTGGACAGCTTGACAGTGACAATGACACTTAAGGACCCAATGCCTGATGTCACAAACTGAAATTACTCGCTGGACCTGCCTGCGTCAGATAGGTCTCCTGGTCCCATCGGGTACACGGATAAGCTGGGTCTGGGGGTGGCGGCGGAGGGCCCAGCTCCACCAATGTACGGTAGATGAGCAACGCCTCGGCCATGGCAGGTCCAGTGAACAGCGGCTGTGGCAGAGGGGAGGGCAAGGAGGCGCGCGGGGGCAGGGGCGCCGCGGGTGCATGTATCATACAGCAGTGGTTCATGCAAACACTGGGAGCGCTAGTGAACGATTTGGGTCAGGCGCAATGACAGACAAGCTGGGCCGCACAGGTCTTAAACAGTGATTTGGGTCAGGGCCAAGAGAGCTTAGCAGCTGACCCAGATCAAATAAGGCACGCCTCCTGCTTGCGAGTACCGTATAGGTTTAGCTGTGTTTGCGCACAGAGATGGTAAGCGACTCACATTGTCGCGGTGCACACAGCGGGGTGCAGTACTGATGTACTGTTGCCGTACCTGCATGGTGACGGGGTCGTAGTAGATGCCCATGCGGGTGCCCAGGGAGCCCACCAGCGAGGCCCATATGGCCGCCAGCGCCATGCCCTCGTAGTAGCAACCGTTGGGCAGGCCGAAGCAGAAGCCGTGCGCCACCAGGCGGCACTCCGAGGAGGCGTTGTGCGGGCAGGGGACCTGGACGAGCAGTGGAACGGCGTCAGCCGCAAACGAATTTACGGCGGTACCGAGAGGGGCTACGCGTAAAGAGCGAGGGGCTGCAGGGTAGAAGGCGAGGGCATGGTTACGTGTAACACAGGGGATCTGGCGAACACGACAAGCGGACAGCATCGAGAGCCGCAACAGCGCCTAGACAGGGCAGCAGCGGCTGTGGCAGCATAGCAAGGCCTTGCTTGGTGGCCTGGTACTGCCCGTGCAGGTAGGCCTCCGGTGCTACTGGCAATGCTTTGCAGCGCGCGGGGTTTCGACCCAAATCGGGTACGTGCTATCCAGCTTGGTAAGCGCCGACACGGAACACAGCACCGCTACGCACCTCCTGTCTGTGGAGCTGACGCGCGAGTGCGATGGTCTCCGTCCAGGTCGCAGGGGCCGTCAGGTTCAGCATGTCGAGTAAGTCCCTGCTCGATGCGGCGGGAGGGGGCCGGTGCGAGGGAAGACCAGTTTGCAACGCATGGCCCCAGCCAGGCCGGCGCGTGATTGTGACACCGCCCATACCCTGTTACAAGTAGCACGAGCACATGGCGTGTCGCGCCCCTGCCAACTTCCCCATTCCTGCGGTCGTTGCCGCGAAGCCACCATTGCCACCGCCCCCCGCAGCCCCACCGTCGGTAGAACAGCAGCGGCGCCTCCGTGCTGTACGGCACCCCGACCAGCCGCCCGTCGTACACCGCCGCCACGTCCCGGAAGATGCTGGGCACGTCCATGAGCAGCGTGTGCAGCGCGCTCACGCCGTTGCCCACCGCCCCCGTCTCCTGCTGCCCACCCAACTCTGGCACCGCGGATGCGCCTGCAACCGTCGGAGGCAGGCCCGTGCCCCCGGGTGCTGCGGCCTGTGGCGTCACTGCTGGCCTCCGTCTGGCGGTCACTGTGGCCGACGCCGTGTGGTTGGGGGAGGCGGCCGAAGCCGGAATGGATGTCCTGACCGCGAGCAGCTCGTCCAGCGGCTGTAGCAGCTGTCCGAGCTCCTCGTACAGCAGGCCGAGCATGGCGGGCGTCAGCGCCCAGCCTGTGGCAAGGCCGTGGGAGGAGTGCTGTCAGCAGAATGCACCGGTGTAAGCCCGCAGCGCACTCTGGAGCCGGCAGGAACGCAAACAGGTGGCAGGGCGCTCAAGAAGGCAATGCCTTGCAGTCACAGCCCGTGCGCTTGGCGCCTACGGTGACAAGTATGCGTCGCCATCCCGCAACCCACCTGCATACTCAGAAATGTTTCGGGGACGAAGGTTACCATTGCCTGCGGCAGGGCCGCTGCTTCCGCCCAGCGGGTCGCCAGTCGAGGCCCCATCCCCAACGCCATTGCTGCTGCTCTGCCCGGGCTCCTCAGTCGCACCCTCCCCTTCTGCTGCTGCCCCCACGCCTCCCCCTGCACCGCCACTGCCGTCCTGCCCTACGGAGCTGCTGCTGCTTCCGCTGCTGCTGCTGTCAGCACCGCTGCCCTGGCCGCTGGTAACCCATGCAGGGCCACCACCCGCCAGCTGCATGAAGCCGGCATCCCAGAAGTCGGGCTCCACGACCGTGAGGTCCAGGGGCACCTGTGGGCACCAAACCAGTAACACACATCCGACATGGTGCCCACGCCGTCAGCACGCCTGCCCTCAGTTGCATGCAGTACTGAGGCATGCAATTCTGAGGTATGAGCGCGTCCTTGACCGTGTTTTTGCCACGGGCAATGCGTGCAGTGAGTGTATTGTGGGCAATCGCCACGCCCGGTGCGTGCTGAGCACAGCTCAGCACAGCCGACGACGACATGTAAGTGACCTGCAACTGTAAGGTTCCGCACCTGGGCCACGGCAGCATACTCCTGAATCAGCTGGGAAGGCTGGTAGGCGCCTCCGAACATGTACACCGTGTGGTTGAGCAGGAGGATCGAGACATTCTGTGGAAGGTGCGACAGCTACCAGTAAGAGGAGAATCCAGTGACTACGCATAACAGGGCTGACACAGCGTTGCCAATGCACAATCCGAATGGGCAGCCATGTTGCAATGACATGCACAGCGGTAGACTAGGAAGCTGCAACATCTCTGGTGTGTGGCATGCTACTCCCAAAGTCCACGCCGTGCAGCCGGCAGCACAGCTGCTGTGCTGCTACAGCGTGAGGGTGTTGCACCGCGCACCTGCGTGCTCAGGCCACCTGCCGCCAAGCATGATGCCCAGAGCAAGGTACCGTCACTGGTGGGATTGAAGCCGGGTGGCATGTCCAGGGCGCAGCTCCTGCGGGCGCAAGGACGCCATCGCAAGGACACAGGCTGTCCTTGAGCATTTCGCAGACAGCATATACCGATTGCTCGACCCCAGATTAGGAGAATTGTGCATGTTGAGTTCATTGTTAAGGAACAGTCAGGCCCCACCTCGTCGTCGCAGCTGCAATTCGGGCAGCACAGTCGTCCACCCAGGACACCGCATCTCCATCGGCCTGCCTTGTCGACTCAATGCTATCGGCCCAACCGACATCAATTAGCATGAATATTGAAAGGAGTAAGGCAAGCCACATCGCGACCACGGTCAGCTGCGACCGTCATGCTTCAGCGTCGTCTGTATCATAAACACATGCCGGGGTGGGCCTCAAGTCTCTGCTCTTGTTCACAAAAGGCCTCGCCCCCGGACTGGACAACTGAACCATGACGGGTGACGGGTGACAGTTGGACCTAGCGCTTTGCTTGGTTCCGTAAATGCTATTTCGTTCATGGTAATGTCACTCGAAAAGGCAAGGTGAGAAGCCGCAGAAGCGGTGCAAGGCTCTTCGCTGTGAAGCTGTACGGGAATGTGGGCAAGGTTTCGTCCGATAGCCAGAGCGCAGAGGCCGCAACAGGGATCGCAGTGGCAAACCGCAGGTAGGGTGGTTTGCCTAGGTTCGCTGAAGCGAGGATGCATGGAGGCAGAAACGTGTACTTGTAAAACCACCCAGCGAGACGAAGGGTTCTGCCCGTTCTGCCCAATGCATGAAGCCTGAATGCAGGGCTTACAGGAGTAATCACGCGCTAGAATGCAGGGCTTGCTGGAGTATTCCCAATTATGTTCAGCCCTGCCTTGCATTGCCCCGAATGTTGAGGCGAAGTGAAGAACTGACGAGCTCGGGGAAGCTCGGGGTAGACTGGGGTAGAGGTGCGCAGAGGTACGGGCACACTCTCGCCCCTTTGCACTATCGTTTGCAGCTGGCGCTTTGAATTGCATCACACAGACATGAGCCATTCGTAGCCGTGACGCAGATGACTGTAGTAGCCAACGGTTTTGCATGCTCGAAGCGTACATGTACGACGCAGGCCAGGGCACACAAGACGACCGCTGGTCTCCAGGGCGTGCCCCCAATGCATGTTTGCGACAAGCGGCAGGTATTGTTGCATTATTGTAGGTGGCTTGCTGAGTGCAGAAGAGGTGATGGTTGCAGTTGATGCTCCGATATGGCATGCAAACCAAACGGTCTTGCCACCGCATCCCTGCCAGACCACGAATTTCAGCCGCAAAACGCTTCAACGTATGGCTTTGTGCAAGGTCCGCTCGAATTGCGATAGGAAGCTTGTCCATACGCTCTAAGCGACATCCAATCTGTTGGGCCGACACGGAACAGAACGACGCAGGTCAGTGTAAACGCTTGGCAGCAGTTCACTGGCCATCTGTCAAGTAAGGTCGTCTACATTCACAAACCTCTCCAGTCAACACTTCACGAACGGTCGGGTATTTCGATTATGTTGACACAAGACTCAAGAGTACCACATGTCGCTTCTTGGCTTTGCTTTGCGGAATTGTATGGGTATACTGTATACGGTATACTTTGCTTCAGTTTGCTTCGGTTGGGCTTGCGTTCGATATAGGGGATGATGGACCCCAGCTCCCTTCTTGCGTAGCTTGCAGTAAGACGCCAGTGCAATTCCGAAGTAGCCTGCGACACAGTGCGCCGATGACGCATTCACCGCCGCCCATACAACGCGAGAACCAAAATCCTCAGGACGCACGCTTGCAACTCAGCTCCACGACGTCTACCTCAATACAAGCCGTGGACAATGCTGGTACTCTAACGTTTAAACATACATACAGATGTACGCTTGTGTTATATAGATGAGGCCACTCGGCCGTACAGATCGTCCATGCGGCATCATACACATCTACACTAACAATATAACAATACATGCACTACTGTATGGAGACAGCTTGGATGCTGGCCGACCTCGTCCGCGCCTGCAGATATGCAGGGAGTCTCCACGTCGCATTGCTCCTGTTCGATCCACAGTTTGCAATTACAAATATAGCTTTCGTTCCTCTACACTTCAAACCTTTCGTCTCGGGCGCAAATGGCCTCTGTGAGATAATGCAAAAATTAGTGATAACCTGGACACTATAGGCGTGGCCACCCCCCCAGGGGGGGGGCACGCCAACCGACCGGAATTGATTACGTTCTCAGTATTGATTACGTCTCAGGGGAGGGACCGTGGACGGGACACGCCGTTGATGACAGCAGGTTCCGTTATTGACATCATTTGACAGGCAGCTTCGCGCATTGGGCAGCTTCCTCACGCACGTGGCTGTCTTGACACTTGGTTGTCTTCACAGCAGCACGTGTAAGCAGCATCAGCATGAACGAAGGCGCATGACTAGCAGGGCGCCCACAGGTCCCGATACCACAGCCTTCTTCCTTGCACACATAACGCCACCATGACGAAGCAAGAGCCACTGTTCCATCACCCCGCTTGGCAACAACTGGGCTTCTCGTCCCGTCCGGCCTGGAATCTCGCACTATCCTTGACACCGAGCAGTGACTTATGCCGTGCACGCCCCTCCTGTGCCCGCGAGGTGCGGCAGGTACCGCCTTGTCAATGCGCTGCCGTGGCCGCAGCTGCAGGGGGCTGTTGCGCCGGCCCGGTGCCCGCACCTGTCCCGCCTGCTCCCACAGCAGCCGGCGGTTGCTGCTGCTGTTCCTGCTGCTGCTGCTGCTGCGGGGGAGGGCCCACGGGTATCCCCTGCATCTGCGCGTGCAGCCGTTGGAGGTACTCTGGGGGCAGCGCGGTGTACTTCAATCTGCATGTGCATAGCGAGGGCGGGTGGGACGGTTAGTCCTGCGCTCAGTACTGTTAGAGAGTATGGTGGTAGCGTTGGGCAGTGTACTGGTGGTTAGGGGCTCAGGGTGGCTGCTTAAGGCACGTGTTGCATCAGTACTTGTGCCTGTCCCTGAGCTGGCAACGGCCCCGGCAACCTGGGGTCACCCTCATAGTCCACACTCCCTTGTTCCGCCCCATTTGTACGACAGACAGCTTAAGCAGCATGCGCAGGTATGTCTGCCCCTTCCTGCTCTGCGCACCAGTCCTGCGATGCTGGTACTGCACATCACCCTAACACGCCCCCGCAAGCAATCACGCCTCCTGGCAGCCTACTTGGGTACGGCACATGCCACAGTAGCACTCCTGCACGTTTCCTCCTTCCTGCACCCACCGCGGGCTCCGCACACACTACCCTCGAATCGGCCCCCACCACAACACCGCCCGATACTCGATGCGCAATGCCACTGACAGCATGCCGGTACGATGGCAACCCCTGCTGCCTCAGGTCCCTGCAACCCCCCCCCCCCCCCACACACACACACAAGGCACCACCCACCGCTGCAGCGACGCGAACTGGTGCGCCAGAATGCGGTCGAGCTTGTTCCACCGCTCCCTGTCCGCGTCCGTCAGGTGGCGGCGCACCATCACGCCGCCCGGCCCGCCGCCGCCGCTGACCCCCGTCGTCGCCGCCGCCGCCGCCATCACCTCCGGCAGCGGCGCCGCCAGCGGCGCACGCAGCGTCCCAAGCGACGGCGAGTTGACGTCAACGGTGATGTCGTACACCGCCTTGCGCGTCGCCACCGCCGCCGCCGCCGCGTCTGCTGCCGCTGATCCGGTCCCCGCTCCGTCTGCAACCGCCGCGCCGGCACCGGGCCCGGGGGCCTTCCCGTCCCCGTTTTCGAGCTTTACTCGCTGCCCGGCGCCCGGCCCTGCGTCCGCCTCCTGCCCCGCCTCCCGTTCACGCTTCTTCTGGCCCTGCTGCTGCTGTTGCTGCTGGCGCTGCTGCAGCAGCTTCTGGTGCCGGGTGAGCGGGTCCAGGTCTTGCTGCAGGCGGGCGAAGCCCTGCTGCAGCGCAAAGGTGCAGCGCTGCAGCCGCGCGTGCGTCACTTGGTGCGCGGAGGGGGCCTGCGCGCATTGTATGGAAAGCGGTACTTTCACAACGACACGCACGGATGAGGAACGGTACTATGGTGCAGCTGGTCGAAGTAGCTACAGTTCACAGGACAAGCACGCCGCTTGACCATATACCAGTAATACCGTTTCGACATAGTAACAGTCCGTCCGGCTGGCCGGAAGGAGCTTAGGGGAAACGTTGCACAACACGCACGCTGTCCGCCCTAAGCTGTTATGGGCCCCGTTTGTTGTGCATGGCAGCTACCTGCATTATCTTGTTGTTGGCAATGTAGTAGTAAGCTAGGACCACAGGCCGCTCCAGTGGGTTGGCGCTGGTGCGTATCTGATGGCAAGGGGTGTACGGGTGGTGAGGAGTAGGCTGTGAGGGGTGGGGTAGCAGGGTCAGGTGGGATGCTAGCGGCGGCAGGAAAAGTGGTATATAAGCATGCTGGGCTGGATTTTACCGGTGTGCCTGACGAGGTGCGGGTGCTCTCCATGTGTCACTAGTTGGGGGGCCGAGGGTGGTCGTGCAAGAAGCGGAGCAGGAGGACGAGGAGGAGGAGCAGGAGGAGTGGGGACAGAGTGCATACGCAACTTCATGGCCAAACCCCAGGTGCTCTTCAAGGCCGCACCTGCTTCCTAATGACGAAGGCGTGGGGCTCTTGCGATACCTCAAGGACAAACTCTGGCCTTCCGTGGGGCAGGCTCCTGAGGCCAGGGTCACAGGCAGACACCGATGGCCATAGCTGCCGATGATGATACAGATACAGTTGCCGCTGTGCTACTGCTTCAAACTTGGGCTAGGCCTCCAAAAAGAGCTCAACCGCGGTCACGGACTCCTTACTCGAGGACGCCGGGCACAGCCGGATCCAGCCCCGCAAGCCTTGCTTCGGTGTTGTTGATCGTGATAGGCTGTCCATTTGTATCTCGCGAGGATGCGGTGAAGAATGACGACTGCTCAAAGTATGCGAGGGCCTTAAATCGGTCGAGTGGGAACCAGTGCGCGCACGCAGGGATAAACTCCTGAAGACCAGTCTGGTCTAACTGGTCCATCAACAGGTAAGAGCTAAGGCTTTAGAGGCTGCCGACAAGTTGGTCTCCCACGGGCACGGGACAGCTCAATGGTGTTGGGCGTAAGCTAGTTTTCAACAGCTTCTACGGCACATGTAGTCCCTGCTATACGTAGGTCATATCACGTTCTGTGAGGTTGTGCGAATGTGGACGGCGAGGGGAGCAGCAGCATGGTAGCTCTTGCCCGGCTAACACTGCCGTACAACCATGGGCTGGCAGCTGTCACTGCGAGCAGCCCATACACTCCCGCCTACAATGGTACAGCCCGTTCATTGCTAGTACCACTTGGCAGTGAAGGATCCTGGTCTGACCCCACGGCACTGATATGCGCCTGCCCAAGCATACAAGAGTGGCTGGGGTTTGGGCAGACGGCACCCGCTTGATCGCTGGGGGCCGTTTCCCTTCCCCGAACCCAGCCCCGTCCCAGCCCAGACAGAGGGCTGGCTCCTGAGTAGGGACAGAAATGTGGACCAAGGGAATAGAAGTGAGGTGGGAGGGACAACGCCAGGCACAACGCAACGGCGGCCGTCGGAGCAGGGAACCGTCAGTAGGGTCACGTGAGGGTGTTTGCGGTGTCACCGTCCTGCGCCGTCCATGTCAGTGCTGGTTGTGCTGGTGCACTACACTGTGTTCACGTTGGCCTGCCCCTTGGTGTCCGCGCGTGCGTGCCCCTTGCTTTCAGCACTAGCTTCTCCCAGCTGTTTGCGAAAGCACATGTCAGACATCACACTGTAAAACGAGACGGTTGTACCGTAACTAATTGAAAGCATTGGGCACTTGCTGCCCTGCTCCCCTATGTGTTGCGGATGCGGTGCGGGAATGGGATACATAGATTCCCGCTCCCCTATGTCCAGTACAGCAAGCCTCAGTGTCCGATATGGCCCTCCGCCCTCCCGCAATACCACGTGCCCAGTCGTGCGCACGCTGCCAGCCTACTGCCTAGCATGCACCCGTAAACGTCCAATGCAAGCGTATCATGACCACCTGCAAGCCATCCATCCTGGTATTGCTCATGTAGCTCAACGGGACGAAACATCCAACCTCGGGCTAAGTGGCTATTTATGCATCCTTCCGCCTGCTAGCCTGGTCAACTGCGGCTGGGCGCACCACGACTGCGCCACTGCCAACGCACAGCACTAAAACTCTCTAGGCCTCGCTGGTGCTGCCGCCAGCGGGCCACCTTAACGCCACCACCGGTTTGCTACTGCACCAGTACTGATGCGCGGGATCCCGACCGGAAGGGGTCCCCGGTATACAACCAAACCATATTTTAGCGGCATCAATACAAGTTGGCTGTGCAACAACCGACCGTCACCCTCTCCACCGCCTCCCTGCTCCTCACCCTGCAATCCGGCCGTCTCAACGATGTTAGCCTACGTCAAGTCAATAACCGCATCACCTGCATCCGGCTCTGCGGGCCCCGCCAGTTCCAGCAGCCACATCGCGTCCACACGCGTCTGTGACCCAACCACCATCTCCATCGCCCCCCTGCTGCCCACCGGCGCCCCCTGACCCGCCAGCCACCGCACAGCCGGCATGCAGCACCCATAGTTCACAGCCCGCATGAGCAGGTCGGGATGATCCCACGGCACACCCAGCCGCCTCAGGGCCGCCAACGTGCCCCGGTCTCCGTGCTTGCCCGCCACAAGCCACGGAGAGGCCGCGCCCTGATACGAAAGGTCGCCACCGTTCTCCGCCAGCCACTCCAGCACCGCCTCGCAGCCCCCTTGTGTCGCGTGCAATATGGCCTCCCCGCCCTTCCATCGCCAGAACGCCTGTGCCTTCTTCTGCTGCCCCTGCTGCTGCGCCTGCTGCTGCCACGGCTGCTGCTCCTGCAGGTACTGCAGCAGGGTCAGGTCGCCCCGCGATGCAGCATACGACAGCAGGACTGCGGGGTCACTGCTGCGGCATCCGGCACCCACCAGCTGCCTCACTGCCTGTAGCAGGCAGCCGCTGTCACGGCGAGACCTGTTGGGCCAGGCCCTGACCACCTCCTGAAGGGTCCTCCCGCTTGGTTGCACCCCCGCCTCGGTAGATAGCCACCGGACCATGTCCACACTACCAGAATCGGCAGCACGTTGGTAGGCCCAGTACTCAAACACCACGCCCAGCTGCTGCAGCAGGGTCGCGGTGGCGATGCTCCCCGATCCTGCTGCCGCTTGCGCCAACCAGTGCCAACCTACCAGCAGCACCGCTTCCGGCCCCGAAACCAACAGCAGGTACCGCAGGACCTCCACCTGCCCTGCCTTTGTGGCGTCGAGCGCCACACCCTGCAGCAGCTGCATATCCGCGGCCAGCTGTGGCGCCCCCCGCTCCTGCAGCCACCGCAGCTTCGCCACCCCGTCCGGGCTCTTGCCTGCCGACTGCAACAGGAGCTTCCACTGCACCCAGGCAACAGTGCCGTGCCCGCCGGGCAGGCGGAACCCTGCTTCATCCACCAGCCACTGCACGGCGCCCAGGCTCCCCTGCTCCATGGCGCGACAAGGCACGACCGCTGCGCCTCCATGCTCATCTACCGGCGGCTCGTAGCCGTGCTCTAGCAGCCACCGAAGCCGAGCAGGGTCCCCCGAGAGAGCGGCGCTCACAGCGGTACTTCCCGTCGGGTGGCATGCCCCTTCACCCATGGTCAGTGCCCACTGCACCTTGGCCACAGCGTCAGGGCCCTTGGACCCCGCGGCAGCGTCAAGGAGGACCTGGTGCAAAGAACCGCTGTCACGGCAGCGGATTGGCGCTCCATCCAGGGCCTCCCAAGCTGCCTGCAGCCCCGCCAGGTCGCAGTGCTGGGCTGCGGCGCTAAGGATGCCGCCAGGGCGCAGCAGGGCAGGGCAGCGGCTCTGTAGCCAGCCCAGCAGCTGCGGACAGCCCGCCTTCACCGCTGCCACGCCGGGATCGCCAAGGGCCATTTGATCGGCCCAAAAAGCATCGCGTTCTTGGAGCTGCTCTGGAAAGACGCTTGGTTCCAGCACCGCCCAGGCCACCTCGAGGTTGACCTCGCTCCCGCTGGTTGCGGCGGTGCACAGCAGCTGGAACTTCTGCAGGAAGGGGAGCTGACGCACGTGCCGCTGTCCGGCATCTATGGCCCAGGGTGCGGCGTGGGGCGGCAGCGGCTGGGAGAGTGACGCGGTGCAGTGCTGGGGCTCGCTGAGGGCGTCGCATACCTCCTGGCACACGAAGCGGCTGCTGAGGGTGCCCTCGTTTGGGGGCAGCAGGGATAAGATGTGCAGCTGGAGCGCAGTGGGAAGCTGCCATGTCTGGGGTCGGCTGCTAGCGCTGGTGCCCGCCATAGTTACCACCGTGCTCACAGGGTCATGTTTGATGCAGGGCCACACGCAGGAAGCGGGCCTGCAGCGGGTGGGCGGGAGGGCGGGAACACAGAAACTGAGGAAGCGGCCAGCCGGCAACGGTTGAATGAATTGGCGACCCCGTGCTGAAAGATAAATAACTAGGCGTCTCAGATGTTACCCAGTCAAAAGGGTAAGGCCCTTGATAGGCAGGATACGAGAGCATGCTCGATGTAGAGTTGAATGAACTCACTCCGACTGTGCGACTGTGCGCATACAACGGCTGTATGGCTGTGTGATGCAAATCAGCGGGATGTGACGCACCGTCGCAAAGCGCGAACGCAAGCCTGGGTTCCGCGAACTTCGTTGCGCAGCGACAAGCAAGCGTGACGGGTTGTAGTAGGCGTCTTGCACAAAGGAAGTACTTGGACTGTCTGCTCGCTCCCTGTCCTGCCATGCGCACTGTGATATGTCGCCTGCCTGCATCGAATGGACGTAGTGACATGCTCATACCAGGAGAGACCTCCCCAGACTCATACCTTCCACTGTCACAACCCATTTGTTGCATCAAGCCGAAGCCATGGCTCTGCCGTAAGGCTCATAGGCCCACACGCAGGTAGAGGGCAGTAAGTTCCAAGCACTCAGCATAACAGACAGGGCTCAGCAGGCGTGGGCACATCTTGCACAGGGGAGGTGCGCTTCCCAGGCACGTGGCAAACACAGGGTTGAAACCGCATGCACGGGGGTTTTGGTTGGGGTTTTGAGGGAGGAGCAGGGGCAGAAGCAGGGACGGACGATGATACAGTAGATGAATGGCAGCAAGCAGGGACGGCGCTGGGCGCTTGAGGGGCGCACAACATGCATGGCCTGGGCCGTGACGTATGCCCTATGCTCATGCTTGTGGCGCCCCCATCGAACAGCAAGGTGTCCGCTCGGGGGGGTTGGGGGGAAGAAGAAAGCAGTAATGCGTATTTGTGGTAAGGCAGGGCAGGGCAGGGGCAGGGCAGACAGGAAAGGCAGGGCAGGCGCATGGCAGGACAGGGCGGAGCGGGGAGTCCAGCAGGGCGGTACGCTCCCAACGGTCGCAGTACGGTATCCCTACTTGCGCAGAACGTCTAGCACCTAACCTATAAGTACTGTCAGCTGTCACTCCTGCTTGATGCCATGCAGCAGTGAAAGGAACGTAAAAGGCTCGCGTTCGTGCTTTGCGACGGTGCGTTCCATCCTGTTAATCTGTATTATAACCACGACGACGGCATATTCGCACAGCCTTGGAGTGATCTCAGTAGAGCTAGCCCGTTTCACCTCGATCAATGCTCGCCTACTCTGCCTCTCAAACGGCCTTACCATGCCGCGTTACCGCGTATGTATTGACATCTGGCACTTGCTACATGATCGAAGTGCTGTTAGCCAACGCATTGTGCTGCTGCCCTTGCTGGCTTGCCACTGACGGTTCCCGCCCTCCCGCCCACCCACTGCAGGCATCCTTCCCGGGTGTGGCCCTGCGCAAACCTGAACCCCGTGAAGCACGGTGGTTATGATGCAGGACCCCCGCGCAAGCAGTCGACCCCGGACTCGGCAGCTGCCCACCGCGCTTCAGCTGCACGTCTTGTCACTGCTGCCCCCTAACGAACGCGCCCTCAGCGGCCGCTTCGTGTGCCGGGATGCAGCCGACGCCCTCAGCGAGCCCCAGCACTGCACCACCTCCCTGTCCCAGCCGCTGCCGCCCCACGCCGCACCCTGGGCCATAAGTGCCGGGCAGCAGCACGTGCGTCAGCTCCCCTTCCTGCACAAGTTCCAGCTGCTGTGCATCGCCGCACGCAGCGGGAGCGAGGTCAACCTGGAGGTGGCGTGGGCGTTGCTGGAACCAAGCGTCTTCCCGGAGCTGCTCCAAGAACGCGACATGTTTTGGGCCAGTCGAATGGCTATTGACGACCCTGGCGTGGCAGCGGTCGAAGCGGGTCGGCCGCAGGTCCTGGGCTGGCTCCAGAGCCGCTGCCCAGCTCTGCTGCGCCCCAGCAGTGTGTTAACAGCCGCAGCCCAGCACTGCGACCTCACGGGGCTGCAGGCAGCTTGGGAGGCCCTGGATGGAGCGCCAATCCGCTGCCGTGACAGCGGTTCTTTGCACCAGGTCCTCCTTGACGCTGCCGCGGGGTCCAAGGGCCCTGACGCTGTGGCCAAGGTGCAGTGGGCACTGACCATGGGTGAAGGGGCATGCCACCCGACGGGAAGTACCGCTGTGAGCGCCGCTCTCTCGGGGGACTCTGCTGGGCTTCGGTGGCTGCTAGAGCACGGCTACGAGCCGCCGGTAGATGAGCATGGGGGCGCAGTGATTGTGCCTCGTCGCGCCATGGAGCAGGGGAGCCTGGGCGCCGTGCAGCGGCTGGTGGACGAAGCAGGGTTCCGCCTGCCTGCGCCGGGCGCTGATGCCAAGGCGTGGGGACTCCTTCTACATGCGGCAGCCAGGAGCGCAGACGGGGTGGCTAAGCTGCAGTGGCTGCAGGAGCGGGGGGCACCGACGCTGGCTGCGGATGTGCAGCTGCTGCGTTCTGTGGCGCTGGACACCACGAAGGCAGGGCATGTGGATGTGCTGCGGTACCTGCTGTCGGTGTCTGGGCCGGCGGTGGTGCTGCAGGTTGGTTGGCGGTTGGGGAAAGCAGCAGCAGGCTCGGGGAGCATCGCTACCGTGGCATTGTTGCAGCAGGTGGGCTTGGTCTTTGACGCCCAGGCCTACCATGGTGCCGCCCGTGCGGGCTGCATGGAAATGCTCCGGTGGCTGGCGACCGAGGCGGGGGCGCCGACATCCTCGATGACCCTGGGCGACGTGATCTCGGCTTGGCCCCGCAAGACTCGCCGTGACAGTGGCTGCCTGCTTGAGGCAGCGAGGCAGCTGGTGGACTTGGGGTGCCGCAGCGACACCCCCTCAGTTCTGATGTCGTCTGCGGCGTCGCGGGGCCGGCTGGCCCTGGTGCAGTACCTGTACGAGCGGCAGCCGTGGCAGCAGCAGCCGCAGCAGGTGCAGGCGTTCGGGCGATGGAAGGACGAAGAGGCCATAGTTTTGGCGGCCAGTGGAGGCTGCGAGGCGCTGCTGGAGTGGCTGGCAGACAACTGTCGCTACCTGTCAGGGCGGGGCCAGGCTTCCCCCTGGATTGTGGCGGGCAAGCACGGAGACCGGGGCACGTTGGCGGCCCTGCGGCGGCTGGGTGTGCTGTGGGGCTCCCACGACGTGGTGGTGCAGGCGGTGCAGCATGGGTGCTGCATGCCAGTTGTTCGGTGGCTGGCGGGGCAGGGGGCGCCGGTGGGCAGCAGGTGGGCATTGGAGGTGGTGGTGGGGTGGCAGATGAGGAAGACGTGTGAGGATGCCGTGTGGCTGCTAGGACTGGCAGGGCCCGCAGAGCCAGAAGCAGGCGGTGCGGTCATTGATTTGACGTAGGCTGGTCATACTGGGACGGCCCTGGGGTGGTAGGACCAACGGGGAGCCATATGGTTGGTTGTGCGTTGGCGAAGTCGCAGCACGTGAGCTGAAATCGACCTGGCTAGCAGTTCGCATGGACGGAGAGCCAGAGGCTAGCTGGGGTCCCTTGTGCAAGAGCTAAGCTGAGCGTAGGCAGGGATGGCTAAGCAGGGGGATGGATGGATGGCCAGCAGGAGGTCATCTTACGCTTGCGATCGATGAGCGGCTGCGGTTGCAGTACCGGTAGGTAGGCAGTGCGTCGATGGTAGGCTGGCAGCGCTGGGCAGCGCGCATGCGACTGGGGCACTGGGCACGGGGTATTGCGTGTTGGAGGGCGGAGGGCCGCTTTGGACGTATCGAGGCTTGCTGTACTGGACGGACGCATCGGGAAGCATACATGTAGGAAGCACCTGCACTGCCAGCGCGTGCCCACTGCTGACCACTACCGTATCGTAAATTTTCGCGATTTAATATTCGCCAGGATGCGTCGAATTTAGATCGCGAAATAATTGTCTACCATTTTACAGCATGCAGGCGTCGAATATTTGTACAGCGAAACTTTGTATCAGGGGGTACGTGGAGGCTCGCACATACAGGTAACCAGACAGGAGAATGGTGCAGGAATCCCCTCAGTAGCATAGCCACAGTTGCAAGGTGCTCAACTGCGCCAACTACAGCATGCTGCAGCTCAGAGTTGACCTGTATTTTTAACGCTCAGCTGGGTTCTGACGGGAGGGGCCGTCAAGTGCGTCGAATATTAGTAGCAAAAGTGGCTGAACGGAGCGCCAGGGCGTCGAAGATTAGGAGCAGCGGAAAATTATCCAGCAGTCTGGGGTGTACCGGCGAACACCTAAATCACGAAAATTTAAGATCACTACGGTAGTCACGGTTCGAGCACTGTGGCATTGCTTTAGGAAAGGCTGAAAGGAGCTAGTGTCGCGTGTCTGAGGATGGTGGTTATTTGCTTGCATGCTGCGCGCACGACGCGTTTCTGGGGACTTGAAGCGCCTTTGCAACTGTGTGAGATTCCTCTGCATGTTCGACGTGGCGCGGAGGGAGCACAGGCTGCGTGCTCCGGGTACCTTCGTACCCGGGATACAGGAATCATGCATGGGGCACCTGCTTACTGGGGTGAAGCTTGGTGCTGCTGCTGTTACAACAGGATGGGAGCAATTCACAGGGGGCCAGCCAGTGACCTGGAGGAGACGTGTCAAACCCTACGCGCATTCAGGTATCAATCAGGTATAGAACGGCTTACTGTTGTAGGCGAGGAAAACCTCGTACCTACCTGCAGCATGCGTAGCACGTGCCATCTGGGTTCACACCAGTAACTACTCAACCGCAAGAGCATTGGGCCGAAACACGTGGGGCACCCTCCGCCCCCAATGCCGAAGACCTTAAGCAGCTCCCGACTACCGGCTAATACAGCTACAGACCTAGGAGGACAGCCATCTCATACGACACTAGTTGTAAGCTAGGAGAAGAGCTAGGCACGTCTACTAGTAAAATATCAGGACATCGTGTGTGCCATGGAGGCAGCAACCGTATCACATACGACACTAAGTTGGGCGTAGTCGCACGGGCTCTGTTTTGCACTGCCGCTGGAGCCGAAGACGGACATGTCAACCCCTCCTCCAAGACCAGGTTCCGTCCTACACCGTCACGGCTCAGGTCTTAGACTGGTACATACGACACTAGTGGAAAGCTGGAAGGAGAGCTATGCACGTCTGCTATCATGTCAGGACATCGTGCGTGTCTAGTCGGACAGCTATCACGTACGACACTAATTTCAAGCTAGGAGGAGAGCTACGCATACCATCTCGCATACAACGACAGCACGCGCGTCATGCCTGCGCAGTGCTATTCCACTACGCCAGCCGGCGATTAATATATCCTGCCTACGTTGCTTTATCCCACTATGCCAGCAGGCGATCACGTGCGTCACCTGCGCCCTCAAGCACACCCCATGCGAGTGCAGGCCTGTTCTGCACAGTGTGCTACCAGTTGCTTGAGACACAGTTGCTTAATTCCATCGGTTGTAGCAGGATAGCTGCTCTGAATGAAGGAATCGCGGTGCATGCAGTTACCCTTGACACCATTAGCCTGTGCCCAGCAACGCACAGGCGCATCGCATGCAACGCTGCCAGGGGAATTCTTCCAAGGTACAGCCTGTCTCCAGGCCAGCTCCGTCACTTGCAGCACTACTGCCTGTATGATGCACTAAGAATAAAGCCATTTGCACCACCAGGCAATCTACCCACAAACTATTCACGCCAAATAAACCCCAACAGCTCCCGTGTCTCAAGACCACTCCCTACCCATCCACCTCCCCCTCTCACGCGTCGCTGCCCCCTCCCCCGTCGCTCCCCAGCCTCAGCCGCCACGACTTGGTGGGCGCCGGCGCACGTGGGCCCCCCATCCCCGTCCCCTCAGCCCCCGGCGGTGACCCAAGCATCAGCCTCTCTGGCGGTGACCCCAGCCGGCCCCCGTTGCCGCCGCCTCCCACTGCCCCGAAGCCGCTGCTCTGCTGCCTGCCAAACGCCGGCCCCATACTGGTGGCGTACCGCAGCACCGGTCCAGGCGCAGGGAGGTCCGTAGCCGGGCCCGTCGGGGAGCCCAGGGCACCCCAGCTTCCGCCCAGAAGGCCGCTGCCGCTGCCTAGCAGCTTCATGGAGGTGGACCGCGTGGCGGCCCACGTGCTGCCCGCCAGGGCCTGCGGTGACGGCTGCTGCTGCGGCTGCTGTTGGGATGACCCGGGATCCGTGCTTGCACCCTGGGGGGTACTGTCCTGCAGCCGGGAGGGGAAGGGGGGCAGCTGTGTCTGGCCACCGCTGATGGTGGTGGCCAAGGGGGCTGCAGCTGCCTCCGGCTTCACCCAGCCGCTCGCTCCAAGGGAGGTGGTCCGGGACACGCCCCTCGCGCCCGCGCCCGTGGTGGTGAAAGGGGTCGCCGCCTCCGGCTTCATCCAGCCGCTGGCACCCAGGGAGGTGGTCCGGGACATGCCCCTCGCGCCCTCGCCCGGCTCCGGCAGCGGCGGCAGGGGTAGGTTGGCGCCCAGCTTGGGCAGGCTGATAAATCGCATGCCCATGCCGGGCTTCATGCCCATGACTAGGCTGCTGGTGCCACCAGCTCCAGCGAGCCCCGTAGAGCTGCCGGCGGGCGCCGAGGCACGGTCGTACTTGTCAGCGTGCGGGGGAACCCCCTCCGACGAGTCCTCCGGCTCCTCTAGCTCGTCCTCAATGCACACAACGCCAGGCAGGGCGCCGAGGTCCTCGCTGCCACGCGACCGCTGGCTGGTGGTGGCCCGCAACTGCTTCTTACTGCCGCCCGTACGGCTGCTTGCCCACATGAATCCGCCAGGGCTGTCGCCCTCCCTGATGTGGATGCGCGTCACCCGTGAGTCGTCCGGCTCGGGCGCCACCCGACTGCCGCTGCCGCCCGACCACGGCCGCGCCCGGGCCCCGGACCCAACCGGCTCCCCCCCGTCCTCCACAATCCCCTTCCTGCCCCCCACGACCTCCGCGTTAACCGGCACCACCTGCCCGCGGCTGCCCCCAGACCAGGGCCTGGACACAGCCCCCGAGCGCCCACTCCCACTCATGCGGCCACCTCCGCCGTGCTCCGCCGCGTCCTCCGGAACCACGCGGCTGCCGCTGCCGCCCGACCACGGCCTGCGACGCCCGCCTGAGGACTCAGCTGTTCCCCGGCCCCCAGAGCCCGAGTCTGTCCTGTTGGACGGCGCTGGCGAGGCGGCGCCGCCAGGGGATGTCCTGCCTCCACCGCCGCCCCGGCTCTGCAGGGACGCGTTGGCGCTGCTCCCCTCCCCTCCACGTGGCGATGACACGTTGTCATCATCCAGCGCCTTGCGGCCCTTGTGCCGCGAGCTCCTTGACGCCCCGCTGCTTCTCTCGCCGTCCCTGCCCCCGCTGCCGTACCCTCCCTCCTGCCCATCATCCTCACCATCCTCGCCACCGCCTGATTCGCTTCCGTCCGCCGCGTGCACCTTGCCGCTCATGCTCCTGCTGCTCTTCCACCCCCACCGCTTGCTCGCGCTCCAGGCGTCCTGCTGCTGCTCCCCACCGGCCCCCTTGCCCTTGCTCTTAGACAGCGGCGCAAAGCCCACAGCCACGCCCGCGCCCGCCTCCTGCGCCCCCAGCGGCAGCGGCTCCGGAGCCACCTGCCGTACGACAAAGGACGGTTTCTTGGACCCGTTGGCCCGGCCGTCCTTGAGCGCCCCCGCGGGCGCAACCTGCACCGTGGGGGCCTGCTCTCCCTCGGCCGCTGCCTCCTGCTGGTCTGCGTCCGTGGGGCCAGCGGCCTGCGCCCGCCGTGCTGCAGGCGGGGACGCCAGGCGCGGTGGCACCGGCCCCTGCACGTCGACCTCCTGCGACTCGGGGATGGGGTCCAGCTCGGGGGGCACGTCCAGGGCCCGGAAGCTGCTGGTCGCCCGGCGGCCGCTGAACCGCCGCTCGGGGGTAGCGGCTCCGGAGGTGGCCTCCGAGCCGGAGCCACCAGGGGACCGAGGGCTTGCTGCCGCGGCTGCTGCTGGCACTGTTACTGCATCAGCAGCACCAGCAGCAGCGGGGCCCTCTGTGATGGAAGCGGTAGGGGATACCAGCGCGGGCGGCTCCGGAGCCACTGCGTTGCTCTTCCCGGACAGCGTGCGCAGCAGCCGGGAGGCGGGCGAGCGCCGCGGGTCCCTGGGCTGCGTGCCCGACTGCGAGGAGCGCGCCACAGTAGACGCGTCGGAGCGCTGGATCGAACTGTGGGAGTGCGTCCGGGTGTGCGGCTCGCCGCACAACTCGGACGACCCTTCCTCGTCCTCTACTCCCTTTTCCTCCTCCCCCTCCTTCTTCTCCTCACCGGAGGCCACCTCCTCGCCCGCCTCCTTGCTGTCCTCCGACTCCTCCTCCTCTTCCTCCTGCTGCCGCCGCCGCCGCTTGAGCATGACGTATAGCACGGCCAGGAAGCCCAGGGCGACCACAGCCCCCAGCACCACGGCCAGGATCACCACCAGCTGGGAGGAGCCCTTGGCGCTGCCCCCTGCAGCTGCTGCCACACCCCGTGGGTTACCCGGCGCAGGCGGGCTATCTGGCGGCGCCCAAGGAGCCCACGGGGTGGTGCCATTGGTTACACCTGAGCTTGATGGTACAGTAGGGGCCGGTGGGGTGGTGATGGAGCTTGGGGCCTGCTGCCCGGGGGCGGCGGGTGGGGGTGTAGGCGGCGACGGGGGCTGGTCGGGGGGTGGCGGCGGCGAGGGCAGGCCTGCGATGGCCTCTGCGAGGACGGCGCCGATGGCGGTCTGAATGGCGTCGTTGGGCAGGACGTTGTCACCGTTGTAGTCGTACGCCGCGAGCAGCCTAGGCATGGCCAGGGAGGGGGCGCCCAGCGCGTCGGTGGTGTTGGGGGCGGCGGCGATGCGGAACACGCGTACTAGCTCCTGCAGCAGGAAGTCTGGAAAGCCCGTTGGCTGCGCGTCGGGCGGGGTGCTGGGAGGTGCGGCGGGTGGCGGTGGGTTGCGCGGCACGGCGCCGAGGACGGAGGGGTCCAGGCCGGCAGCGGTGCGGGCGGCCGCCTGGGCGGAAGCGAGGCGCTGCAGCTGGCCTGCGGCGGATAGGCTGGCGGTGGCGGAGCGGAGCTGGGCCTGCGGGCAGCAAGGAGGAGCACCACCGTGTCAGTGTGCAGCCGTATGGGGCAGTGTGTACCGGTACGCTGTGCAGCAGAAGCTGGGTGTGCGGCAAAGCTGGGACGGGGATGACCTCACGTGGCTTAGCCAAGGCACAGAGGCACTTTTAAGGTGCAGAAAGTTGCTCGTACCTGCGTCGCTGCGTCCAGCGTGTCCCCAGGCCCCGCCGGCCGCAGCCAGTGCGCGGGCCCCCCGCCTGTGGCCAGCAGCGGGTCGGGGCTGAGCAGCACGTCCAGCAGCACGCTTCCCGCCACGGCCCGCGCCGCGTGCAGCTGCACAGGCAGCAGCGCCGCAGCCGCAGCCAGGCCCGACAGCGCCTGCTGCTGCGCACTCGCGTTCCAGTCACCCATGGGCACCGCGAGGCTCAGGCCGACCTGGCAGACGCACACAAACAAGCGGGGAAGTGAATGGGCGTGTAGTGGAAGAAGCAATGTGAAATGGCGGGGAACTGGAGATACATGCGAAAGGTGCACACCGCTAGAAACAAGCCATGGAAGCGCTGGTCCGACATGCAAGCAGCCACGCATGTCAGCCGCTGCACGCCCACGCACCATGGCTGTGGGAGTGGTATAAGGCGTGTGGTAGACCGGCACTAAGGACAAGGGGCAAAAGATGTTGTGCCAGGGGCAAGACATGGCAGCCTGCGGCACCCACTCACCATGGCTGTAGGCTCCGTCCGTATCTCAACCGTAACGCCCGGCAGGTCGTCGTTGGGTGCGCCGCCGCGCAACTTGACGTACAGTACGGCAGCCATGGGGTCCCAGTAGTACGCCCCATGCAGGGAGCCGTCCCCAATGGCGGGCGGCGCCGGCTCGGGGTCGGGCCGGAAGCCCTGGCCCGGCAGCCACGTGTGGCGCAGGGCTGCGCTGCCAGGTGGGTAGTGTATGAGGAGCAGCAGCTCCTGGGAGGTGTCTGTGAGGGAGGGCATCCACAGCTGGAGGCTGGGGGGCGCCTTGCCTGCGGGTATGGACATGGGTGGAGCGGCAGTTAGAGTCACTGAGGCCCGAAAGGGAGTACCGAGGACCCATCGTGCCTTGGCAAGAGGCACCATTGCAGTCGTATCAGCGCGGGTACGCGATGCGCGTCGGTGGCTAAAAGGGTAACAGTCCCTGCCGCCGATGTCTAGCCACAGAAGGACAGCGCTCGCACCTGCTACCCAAGAGATGTTGACCACCCTGCCGGCGGGCAGGTGCGTCCAGTAAGCTGCCAGCCTCCGGGAGCAGGAGCTGTTGTCTGCTGCTGCAGGCGCGTCGAAGCACCAGCTCTGCACGGGACGAGCATGAGAAGTTGGTAGATGCAGCAGCTGAGATGTTGCTGTGCATGTAGAGCATGTGGGACCGAGGTTTGACAGGTAGTGGCCGACGCCCCAGTGTTACAACGCAGCGCCTGCAACAATGTTGCAATGGCACCCCACACGCAGCATGCATTACAGATGAAGGCATCACCTCGGGCTCACCTGGTCCATGGTTGGCATGATTATGTCTGTCACGTTGCCCAACGTAACCGCCACTGTGTCGGAGGTGCGGACCTGCATCCAACCAGCCAGTTATCAAAAACTGTCACTTCCGTAACGACTAACCAACAAAGCGTCCTTGCTGGTAAGGCACTGCGGCGCCTCCTATCACCGTAATCCCAATAACGATCCACCTACCTCATTGTCTGCGTCCCTTGCCGCCATGACGAATGGCTGCAGATCCACAGGCAGCCCCGCAGGGAACGCCGTGACCAACGATCCACCAAAGCCCCCTCCTCCTCCTCCTCCTGCCCCCGCACCTCCACCCTCAGACACAGGGCTGTTACTCACACCAGCACTCGTAACCAAGGTGTCTAAGGCGCACACGTAGGCCCTGAGCTGAGGGGCGAAGACGCAAGCAGTGTCATTGGGCAGGGGAGGCCCCTGTGCCGCAACTCGAGAGGGTGGGGTGTCGGTGAAGGCACCCACTACCACTGCGGGTGCGCCGTTGGTCTGCTGCTGCTGCTGCTGCCATGCTCCATTGCCGGCGCTGCTGCTGCTGTTAGGTGGCAAGAGCGTGAGCGAGCCGTCAAGGTCGATGAAGAGGGAACGAGCGGGACCGGCGCAGTTCAGGGGCAGGGCGGCGGCCGTGCCAGACTGGGGGCGGTACACAGCTGTGCCGCAGTCCGTGGGGTTGCGCCAGGAGGGGTCAGGGGCGCTGAGCCAGAAGAGGCCCTGCCGGGAGCTGCAAGGAGGTGGACAGGGAATGATGGACAAGGGCCACATGTCAGTCAGCAGGTGGGCGCCAACAACGCACGTGTAAAGGTGTCAAAGTGGGTCCAGGACTACCAGACACGCTAGAGCTCCGAGGAGAGCTAAAAAGCCCGAAGGGCATATATTGGCTGCCCCCCTTTGTTGGTGCATCAATATATACCCTCCGTGCCTTCGCTGTTCTAAATTATAATTTTGAGGAGCAAAATTTGCTAATAATCTAAATGGACTCAACCTCACGCGTGCGATGGGCTTGGCTGGGCCATGCGGCCGTACCGAAATCCAGTAAGGTTACCCACCCGAACAGCTGCACGTTGCTGGTTGACATCTTTGCAAAGGCATGCGGGTGCGCCGCGTCAGGCGCGCGCGGGTTGTTGGCAAAGGCGTAGGCCCCCGGCGCGCCCACATGCGAGCACGCGTCCGGCCCGGCGAAGTCCGCCACCGTAACGCCCGCCACCTGCATGCTGCCGTACACCAGCGGGTAGCCGCGCACGCCGTCCCATGGGTCGGTCTCCGGCCCGAGCGTGAAGCCCAGCGCAAAGGTGGCCGCCACCAGGCCCAGCCGCGGGCCGGACGGACCCGTGGGACCGTTGTACGAGCCGGCGGCGAGGCGCTGGGGGCAGCCGGGGTCGGCGAGCGTGTTAACACACATGCCGCACACGTCGGGGCTGGTGCGCCCCGCCAGCAGCCCGCCGCGCCACAGCACGCTGGCCGGCTCCGTGAAGGCCGCCCCTAGCCGCATCACGTGCGCCCCCGCGTGCCGGTTGTCCAGCAGCCGTACGTCGTACAGCCGTACATCGGTGTCGATGCCGCGTGCGGTGACGAGGCCGTAGTCCCAGTTGGTGTGCGCGGTGAAGGCGGCCAGCTGCGTGCAGCCCACGGAGCGGGAGGCGGCGCTGGAGCGGAGCCACAGGCCCGCCAGGCAGCCGTGCGCAGTGTTGGCCTCGAACGAGCCATGCGGCCACGAGTAGGGCTCTTCAAGATAGTCTGCACCGTGTGAAGGTGGTAGACCGGGCGGCAGAGGCGCCGTGGGAGGGCTCGCGGGGTGTAGCGGAGGCGGGTAGGCCGGGGGCGGAGATGAGGACGGTGGCGGAGCGGACGCGCCGGGTGGTAGGAACGGAGAGGGAGGGGGCATGGGGGTGTTCGGGACGGAGGGGAAGCCTGGGGCGGGGTACTGCTGCTTCGGGTAGGTGCTGCGGGTGGGACTGCGGCAGGGCATGCCGTGGAGCAGGAAGCCGTACCGGTCACTGCCGGCAGCCACGTTGGCGTCCACCCAGTTGTCGGGCGTTATAATGTGGAAGTTCGCGGCAACTGGCGCTGGTAGGTCTGCTGTCGTAGTGCTCATTGACGCGGTCCCGTTAACATTTATATCCGCAGCTTCAGCGGCTGGGACCGACGCGTTGCTAGAGTAGTTCGCCGCAGAGGTGCCTGGGATGGGCATCACAGCGCCCAGGGCAAGGTTCTGCCGTACCGTGTTGCCGTACGTGGCCACCAGCACGTTTGCCGCGCCGTACGCTCCGTACAGGACGTTGCTGTTGAGCTCCACGCCGTTGCCCGTGGCAGCGCCCATGACGTCGACACTGCTGCCCGCGCTGTACAAGACCGCACTGAAGCGTAGGTAGGATGGATTCGGTGCAACATCGGAGCTGCCCGGCACTTGAACGCCCCGAATGCTGTCGTACCGAATGCAGGGCACGCTGGGGCTAGCTTCTGCACCTGCCTGGCCGCAGTACTCCACGGCCACGTTGGACAGCCTTGCCGTACTCGGCCCCGAGACCAGCACCCGGGCGCCGTATAGCCTGTCCCACGGCTCAGCCTTAGCGCTGCTGTTGCCGCCGCTGCTGCTTGCAGTCCCGTTAGCTAGGCGTCCGAGGCTGGCCCAGTAGTCAGGGCTACCGTACGGCGTGTCGTACCACGCCACGTCAATGTCAGAGCTACTCTCCGTACCACTGTCGTACGCCTCTGCCGCCGCCACCACCACGTTGGACGAGGCCAGCGCCACCTCCGCCGCCAGCTGCACCACGTGGCCCCCCGGGTAGCTCACCGTACTGGCACCGTGCGGGTGCTGCAGTGGCTCGTCCAGGACGAGCGCCGTACCGCCGTCCTCGCCGGGCAGTACGGCCACCACGTACCGCACCTCGGCCTGGTACTGGTTGTACGACGTGGCGCTGACCAGCACGCGGCTGCCGGGCGCCCAGCCGGGGAGGGCCTCCGGCGCCTCAGCCAGCCGCAGGGCCGTGTCCCCAGGGGAGGCGGCGGCAGACAGACGCGTCCAGCGCCGAGGGCCAGCCCCTGTCGCCTGCTGCCCCGGCAGGCCATGCAGGTCCAGGGTGCCGCCCTTCAGCACCGCAAGCAGCTGGGGGGAAGAGATGGGTGGAAGGATAGGGTGTTACCTTGGGTAACCTGATGCATACTAGCAGACAGCACTGTTCACACATGCATGCTCACAGACGTAGATGGAAAACCAGTTGGTGCATCTGGCCAGGCGTACCTTGCCTCCCAGGCCCTCTGCAGCCGCAGCCGCTGGCGGCGTGCTGCTCCGGCTGCCCGTGAGCAGGAGGCGCGCCAGGGTGGGGTGCGGGGAGGAGGCCGAGCCGGCGGACAGGGAGCCCTGGAGGGGAGTTGGCGTAGGGGCAATCGTGTCACAAGGCAGGCGCTTTAGGGTTGCGACTCGGCAAAGGGAGCAGGCTGAAGGTCCAGGAGTGCACCCTTGGCGCTCATATCAGCTCAAGGCGGTTTACTACGTTGGCCCTATTTTCACCTCCACGCTACTGTACTGTCACACCGTCACCTCCTGTGCATCCAGGCCGCCTCACCCTGTTCGTCACCAGCACCGCGCCCGCCGTGAGCGTTACGTCCCGCGAGGGGTCGAACGTCAGGCCGCCCGCCACCACCAGCGAGCCCAGCGGCGGCGGGCTCTCGTCCAGCAGCAGCCGCCAGCCGTACGGCACGCTTACGTCATCGCCCGCCACGGGCTTGCCGCCGGGACGCTGGGCCCACGTGGCAGGGGAGGACCAGCGAAGGAAAGGCTCGCGTGTGGAAGAGGATTGGGCGTACCAGGCATCAGTGCACAGCGGGTTCGAGGTCGAAGGCGTGCAAGCCGTTGTGTGGACATCAAACCCGGCCGGGCTGTTGCCAGGGATGGTGACCTTGAGAGCAGAGTCACTGTACGACAGGACGGACGACGGGAGCGGCTGTACGGCGCTGGCGTTGGAGTACGAGCGCCACCGCCAGCCTCCGTCGGGAATCATGGTGTCGTCGTACACGGCGGTTGCAATGGCGGGCGGGACCGGTTGGCCGTTGGTGGTCGTTAGGCTGACGGTGTCGCGGGTGATGGCGTAGCGGGTGGTCAGGCTGACACTTGCTGCTGCGTCAATGGGCTCCGCGTACTGGATCCTGTTAGATGGGACAGGACCCGATAGCGAGCTCATGATGTTGGACGGGGAACGTGTCAGGAACACACAAGGGGTGTGACAGCTTCAATAGTACCAGCTTCTTGGCCAGCACGTGTCAATTGTTTCGCTCTCCACTGGTACCTGCTTGACAGTATGCTATTATGTCCCACAACTGCATCGCCACGCACTTACGTGAAGGACTCGGGGTCGGTCCTCGCGCCCCCCGCCGCCGTCCAGTGCACCCAGTACTCCCTCCGCTGCGCCCCCGCGCCCGCCGGCAGCGCTGCAACGAAGCTGCCGTACGATGCCGTGCCCGCCGGCGGCGCTCGCACCCTCGACGAGCTGTTGGCGGTTACCTCCACCAGCCACATGTCGTACGATGCCAGGTCTGGCGGGGCGGTGGGTGCGAGTGCGATGCGCCGGAAGGGCCCCGCGGACGGTGCGCACAGCAGCCCGTTGTTGGTCACCGGCAGACCCATGGGTCCCTCCAGCCGGACACACGTGGCACTATCCCACGCGTCGTTCTCCACGCCGCTGAGCCAAAAGGCACCCGGCACCCCGCCACCGGCCGACACGTTGGTGCCAGCAGTTACGGTGGGCAGGGGCAGGCCGGGCGGCAGGGGCGGCAGGAAGGGCGGCAGGTTGGCAGGGGACAGCAGGGAGCCGTCCATGTCCTCGTACACGCCCTGTGGGGTGAAGGATGTGCAAGATCACGGACAGGCCCAGTCAGATGCACTATATGCTGTTTCAGGTTTGCGCTCTCACCGCTGTGCTCAACGGGAGCCAGCGAATCAGACACAAGGTAGTGCCTGGATGCCGCCAAACTACAGGCACAAGAGTTCCGCGGATGGCCGGCAACTCATTAGCAACCCACGCAATGAGCTACCGTTCAGTAGCTGATCTGCTGATGCCCCAGTACTGCTACTACTAGCAACCAACTAGACCTAACCCACCTGGTGCGCCCAGCTCCAGAACGTCAGCGCAGGGCGTGGAGTGCCCCCACCACCGACCGCAGGTGAGCCGCCTTGTCCGGCCTCAGAGTCGGCACCCGCCTCTGTCCCTGTTGGCCCCGGGTCCAGGAAGCGCAGCCCCCTGGTGACGGCCGTCGCGCCCCCCTGGCCGGGCACGCAGCGGGCGCACGTCTCCAGCACGTAGTGCTGCTGCCACGTGCCGTTGTGCGGGTTGACCGCCGCGCGGCCGGTGTAGTTGACAAAGACCAGGTCCACCAGGGACAGCGGCGCGGTGGGGAAGGCGGGCAGGTGCGGCGGAGCGCTGTGCGTGGCCACGCCCGCCACTCGGCGCCGGGTGGCGGGCCAGCGGCCTGCCGTACCAATGGCGCCCTGGGCGGTCCTGCCGTACAGCGTGCACGACTGCAGGCCCGCCATGTCGGCCAGGGGGAGGTCCAGCCTGCGGGGATGAAGAAGCCAAGATGTACAAGACACGGCGCTTGATTGCTACGGAACTAGCCAGCCGTAACAGTCTTAGCCACGGGAATGCAGTTCCCTGGCTAGGCGGCAGGGTCACAGCAACAGCAACTACGATGTAACGACATTCAGGCATCACTCCGTGCCATCCCCCACCTGCTCCTGTCGTCCACGGTCCACACCACCTCCGCCTGCGCCCCGACCTCCTCCGACAAGGTGGCCAGCAGGGGCCGCCCGCCGTCCTGCTCCTCCCCCTCATCGGCCAGCCCCCCGTTGTCGCCAAGCACACAGCCGCGGAAGCGGACAAGGCCAACCTGGAGGCAAAGAGAAGGAGGCGATAGTGTTCGGGCGGCGTGGAGTTCAACTTCAGGGCTGAGGCTCCTCGGTAACGGTACGGTACTCCCACGACAAATCGGCATTGGCTAGATCGTTTCCGGAATGCCCACAGCTGCCGGCAGCCTGCCCCAGGTTGCAGCGACATACAGGCAGCAGCAGATACCCGCCCCTGTACCCGGCTTAGATCCTGCCCCATGCCTTACCTGCGTGGCCGTCAGGCCCTTGAGTCCGTTCTTGGCGGCCACCAGTCCCTCGAAGGCTGCCGCAGCATGCGCCAGGGGAGACTTCAGGGACACCGTGCCTCCCGACCCCACGGCGGGGCAGGCGGGGCCCGCCAGCGGCACGTACTCTGGGTGCAGCCGCATGCCGTACAAGCGGGCGCCGTACACCGCATTGGACGAGAAGGCGCCGGCGGGCAGGGGGGAGTACTTGGGGCACAGGGAGGCAGAGGGCGGCAGGGGCGAGGAGGGCGAGGGCACGAGGGAGTAGGGCGCGGAGGGGGCGTCGCCGAGGCGGTACCAAATGCCGCTGTGGTCGGAGCCCGCTACAACGTTCGACCTGCAAGACGATGGGGCAGAGGAGGGAGCAGAACAGTAAGAGGATGACAAGGGCTCAACGTAGCAGACGAGAGCTAGTGCAATACCAAAACACGGTTTCCCGCCTGGATACGTAACGCTTACGTGATCGTGTTGTTGGGGTGGGTGACCAGGAACGCTGCGGGCGCCGCGTCGCCCCTCGCCAGGGCCGGTGACGCCAGGGTGAGCACCGCCGCGTTGCTGTCCCACACGTGGCCCGTCTCGCCGCCCGTCTCCAGCGCGAACGCGTGCCCGTACACCGCGTACGACACCGTTCGTCGCACGCGAACGCCGTACGATGCCAGCATGGTGACCGCGCGCGCGTGGCTGTGGTGTACGGCACAGCCCTCCAGCCACGAAGCGCGCGCGGTGTCGGACACTTCCCTGTGCTGCACCCACGTGATGCCGTACCCTGGCGGCCCAGCGCCGTCGCGGTGCCGTACCGGCTGCCCCATACGGCGCAGCTCCACGTGCGACAGCTGCAGGGAGGCGGCGCCGGGCACGGCTCCCGCCGGTGGCTGCACGTGCACCCGCGCGCCGTGCAGCGCCTCGTCCGACCCCGGGCCGCCCTGCACCACCACGCTGCGGTTCAGCACAGCCACCACCGCACGCAGGTCTAGCGCCGCAGCGGCAGCACCACCAGCACTGCCACCTGGCGGCTGCACGGTCTCTCCCAGGTGCGTGTATAACAGCGGGCGGTCCAGCTCGATCCGAACGACCCGTGGGTCGGCCTGCAGCGGGGCGATGGAGGCAATGGCCGCCTCGTCCACCTCGTCCGCCCACAGCGAGCTGCTGCTCACCACCACCACGTCCCCCACCGCCCAACCCGACAGCGGCCCCGAAACCAGCAGCACGCGATCGCCAGGGCCGGCAGTTGCAGCCAGCCGTGCGTGCGGCGGGTCCTTAGGCGCGCCGTACAGGCGTACCGCGCCGTCGCGCACGGCCAGCACCTTGCTGCCGTACAATGGCAGGTCATCCGGGTCGTCCGGATCGCCGTTAAGGGTAATGGTCGCACGGGCTGGGTACGGCGCGCCCTGCTGCCCAGCCTGCACCACACCGCCTCCGTCCACCAGCACAGCCCGCGCCCGCAGCTCCACGGAGGGCCTGGCGTAGTCCCACAGCAGCAGCCCCGAAACCGTCACAACGCCAAGGGGTGGCGGGCTGACGTCCAGCAACACGGCGGCGCCCGCCCGTACGACAACGTCCTCGCCCTCGGCGGGCGGCCGACCCATGGGCCACGTGCCCGGCCTCGACCAGCGCCGGGCGTACGTAAACGTCACAGTGCTCGAGGTGTGGGTTACGCCCCGACTGGGGATAACAACGGTTACTGGCAGAGGGGTTCCAGTTGCATCGCCGTCTTCAGCGGATGGTTCTGCTGCTGTTAGGCACCTTAGGATGGTGTTTGACACCAGGTTGACTGCGGCGCATGGCTGGGAGCCAATCCGTACAGTGACCCCAGGCGCCAAGAAGCCGTTGCCCCGGATGGTCAGCATAGTACCGCCGTCAGCGGGTCCGTACGTGGGTACGACAATGTCGATCCGAACGTCCAGGCTAGGGTCGAAGTTGAGGGCTACCGACGAGAAGGTGGTTTCGGAGGCGCCGGGTACGGGCGTGAGGGCCAGGGGGCATCGGGTCATCCCGAAAGCACTGGTGGTGCTTGTAGTGTTGGCAGGAAGCGGCTGAGTTATGCACGTGAACCCAAACTCGTCTGCGGATGTCACATCGCAACGGTGCTCGCAGAAGCGCGCTGTGATGTGGGACGGCTCGAGGCTGTGTCCGCTGCTGACAACACGAATCGGCACGCCCCCGGACGTTGGGATGATGGTTGGCGTCCCCAAGCCGAAGCCGGTAACGGCCAACGGCCCAACGGTAAAGTTGTCGTAGTAGCCGCAGCCAATGGGCTCGCGGCACACCCACATGGTGTACGTGGCTGCTGGCAGGTACGGCGGCAGCGTGCAGGCGAGGTACTCGCCGTACTGCGGCGCGTTGAAGCTGCTGTACGCGACGGTGGGGGAGGAGCAGGTCGCGGTGTAGCCCCCTCCGGCGGTCTCTAGCTCGACGGTTGCGGTGCTGGGCCCGTTGGTGCGGGTGGTGTTGATGAGCTCCCCGCCGTTCCCGGCTTGGGTCAGCAGCCAGGCCACATTGAGGCGTTGGGAGTTGGTTTTCGGGGCCACGTAGTTGGGTTGGGGAGTCGCTGCAGGACAGGAGCGTGGGCAGGCATCAAGAGACTGAGCAGGGAACTGATGAACGTTTCCTTGCGATCTGTCTGTTGGAAGCGAAAGCACAGAGTGGAAACATTGACCCATGAAGATGCTCCATTGTGGTGGTATGTGGCCGTGGCAGGAACAAACACGATGCAGCCGGCAGGCCAGCCGGATAGCGGTACGGTACTTACAGTCGAGCAAGGGTGTCCGGCCGACACAAAAGGCCACCGATCCTGTCGCCTCCTCCTCCACCTCAGCGACGCCACCCACAGCTGCTGCGCCGCTGCTGCTGCTGGCGCTGCCGTCGGTGGTGCTGCTGCTCCCGCTGGTGACCCTCAGCCGCCACCTGAGCACAGTCCTCAACCCAGACGTGCCCAGGTATGTGGACTGCGCCGCCGGCGACGCAGAGCCCGCGCCTGGGTACTGTGCCGAGAACGCACTGAAGTTTGACCGAATCAGATCACCAAGGGTGTAGCGCCCGACCGAGTAGGTCGCGTGCGTTTCGTTACTAGACATCAAACGGAGAGGCATGTGGACACCCGGCTCGCTGCCGCCGGCGCGAAGGTTTATGGCGGCCAGGGGAGGTGAGGGGGCGCCGAAAACGACACAGAGAGTTGAAGGGCCGCTGGAGCATTGGACGTTGGCTGGTGCCTCCCATGCAATGCTCATGGTGCGGTTGAGGTCGGGCCGCGCCAGGCCGTCCACAAAGCCGGAGCCGGACACCGTGATGGTGCCGCCACCAAACAGGGAGACCTGTGGGATAGATGGTAGGTGGCAGACACTCGTCATGGGCTTGAGCTCTGCCTTGTATCACGCTTGCTTCTCGCTGGTTCACCGTGACGTAGTGTTGGCAAAGGCCATAGGTTCAGTGAAACCTTGAAAGGGTTGGACAGTCAAGGTTGGACAATTATACCCAACACGAGCGTGCAGTATCAGGCCCACCTGGCAGTCTGCTCCCCTGGACGTAGCGGACGGCGGCCACACCGCTGGGTTAAGCACAGCCAAGGAGTACGGCACCGCTGGCGCCTCGTACGACACGGTGGGCGGCAGCCTGGCGTTGCCGTACCCCGCAACAGCCACCTCCACAGGCCAACTGCCCGCCGGAAGGGGCGGCACGGCGCAGAGCAACCGCCCGTAGTGCGCGCCGTTGCCGGGGTCATCACGCCCGCCGTTTGGAACCCCGGCCGCGGCCTGGTACTGCTGTACGACACACGGCTGGCCGCCAACTGTCACGCGTACGTCGGTCGTGGGGCGCTGCGTCAGGAAGCTGCCGTACAGGGTCATGGTCCAGGCCTCCGGGTTTGTTGCCAGGGGTGCGCTGAAGGTTGGGGGCACGACACCGGCAGGGGCGCCGTCCGCCCCATGCACCAGCGTAGGCGTCTGGTAGCTACTGTACACCACAGAGCATGCGCCTGCCCCGGGTGCAAGCATAACCACTTCAGGCTCCGTCCCAATCAACGTCTGCCCTGGCGCCGTCAGCAGCTGTACCGTGGCCCCCGCACAAGATGCCTCGGCGCGGGCACCGTTGACGGTTAGCTGTACGGGAAGCACCGATCCGGGGCGTACGGGCATGGCTTTGGCCCAGGGGTAGCCGCCCAAGGAGTTGCCAGGGGGCAGCCTTAGACCAGAGCCCTGGAAGAAGGTTCTGCAAAGGGGAAGTGCAGAGTTGGAAGGTGTAAGTAGTCGCAACAGCTGTCAGTCGACAGGTAAGGGCGCACAAGGCCACATCGTCTTGCAGCAGCGAACAGTGCGCTCGATGAGGCATTGCAGCGCGAGTTACTGCATCGTGTTTGGTCCAGCAATCACGGCCTCCTGGGATAGGACTTGTTGCAAAGACTTACAGCACGAACTTGTGGATGCCAGCAGGTAGAGCGAGCGTGACATTGCTGGCACCGCTGCTGGCGCCACTGCCGCTGGGGCCGAGGCTGACCGCTACCCCATTGAGCCACAGGCGCAGTAAGGCGCTGCTGCCGGCGGGAACGCTCATGACGGTCTGCCCAGCGGAGGCGACCTGGAAGGATTCACGCAAGTGTGGTCAGCAACGCGCTGCAAGTTAACCGCTTCATTAGGGCTAGCGCCAAGGGGCAACCTCCTCTAACGGATGGGCAGACTGAGAATGACAACGGCTGTGAGGTTCCCTGGCATCCAGCCGCATCCATGGTCCCTACCTGCAGGTACCAGGTCAGCCTGCCGCCCCACACCATGCTGTGGCTTGAGGCTGGCAGCAGGTCCAGGGTGTCGGGTAGGCTGAGGGAGGTGGTCTGCAGGAGCGCCGTGGCGTCTGAGGGGTAACAGGACATGGCAGGCACACACTGGGTTACGGGAGGTGCAGGAATCCGCATGAAAGCTTGTGGAGGTCCGCGTTTCGGACGGCATGTTGCGGTAGCAAATAGCAAGGCGCCCAAGTAGCAAAGCCCCACGCTGCGCCTCGACACCCGGGAACCGCGGTGGCCTGCGATCTGCCCTGCTCGTAGTGATATCTTTGATCCCTCTTACAACTTACGCGGCGGCGAGGCGAAGTTTTCAATAGCTGGCAGCGCGGTGGTGGTTGGCGCCAGGCTCCACAGCTCCGCCACCGCCCAGCCGGTGAGGGGCGGCGAGGTGCAGGTGAGCTGGTTGGAGCTGGGCACGGAGGCCACGGGGCAGAGCAGCGACAGGGAGGGCCAGCCGGGCAGCTGCAGAGAGACGGAGACTCGTTCGGGGGAGAAGGCGGAGGTGTCGAACTCGTCACCGGTCGTGGTGAGGCGGATCGTTGAGCCGCCGGCTAGGGAGGAGCGCGGCGGCGAGACGGCTGCCAGCATGAGCTGGACGGCAAAGAAGGCGGCCTGCACATGGAGCATACACAAGAATGGCACAATTGTTGAGTTGTTATGGCAGGGGCAGGCAAGAGGACAGGTGTCTTTCAGCACCAGTGTGTACAGCACGGCGGCGAGACGACTGCCAGCATGAGCTGGACGGCAAAGAAGGCCGCCCGTGGCACATGGCAGGAGGAGTGGTTCTTGTTCAGCAGGGGGCCAGCAACGTTCCAACCGTACTGGTAATGCGCAAGGCGGTCATTCTGCGCCAGGTCGCTTCCCGCTAACGGATGCTCGGTCTTGGCGGTCCACGGCTTCCTCGACGCACCATGTAGGGGTCAATTGACTCGTCGCCCCCCGGCTTAATGAGCGTGACGGTGTAGTTGCCCGCCGGCAGCTCGTCAGGCACGTTGCATGCGAGGGCGGTCAGCCCCGGGGCAGGGGCGGGCGCGGGATCGGGGCTACAGTAGCTGGGCTCTGACCCTGGAGGAGCACCAGCGATGTCGAAGCGGGCCAGGACAGTGCCCGCCAGGTTGCGGCCCACGATGGTGATGGGGGTGCCAGGGGAGCCCGCGGAGGGCGTCACGTAGCCGACCACGGGCGTGGCGTCGACGGAGTAGCTGGGGAAGGGCGGTAGCGAGGAGGGAAGGGTTGGGAAAGGCGACTGTCAGTAAAGGAAGTCGGGGCGATGGGATGGCCATGCTCAAGCTGAGGCAGCACAGGGCTAATGGAGAGTTGGTAGGACTGTCCAAAGGCCAAGCCGCCCGAAGAGTGTACTGCCGGCCTACCTGAACGTGCATGCGCCGCGGCACCTGGCGATCAGCAAGGATGGGTCAGCTAGGCACTCCTCCTGCGGGTAGGCAAGGCAAGGCACAATGCAACACAGCGCGTGGTCAGGCCGCCAGCACGCGCCCAGGTAGCCCCAAGGTGCATATGGCTGTCAGGATGCAACGGGCAGGGCTCCCTTCAAAACCTTCCATGCCCTAGCGTGCACCTGTGCTATGCAGGCGTCATGGGTCCCAGCAGGGTGTTGGCACATGACTTACCACCACAGCCGTCGCCGCCCCGTTGTCCGCCCCCGGGCACACCGCCAGCACCACCTCCAGCGGCGGCGTGGCAGCGGGCGTCGGGGGCCGCTCCGCCCCGGGGTCTTCCAGCGTCCTGTTCACCGCCACGTACGGCGGCACGACACACGTGACCTCCCCGTCTGACACCGTGGTCTGCGTGCACGGCACGCGGCCGGTGGGGTACGTGGCTGAGCGGGGCACGGACAGGAACACCACCAGGTCCTCCGTGGTACTGGGGAAGCCGCCGCCGGAGATGAACAGCGTGGCGCCGCCGCCAGCGCTGCCTACGGCCGGTTCCACACCGCTAAGCCACATGTCCAGCTGCAGGGTGCGAAGGGAGGCCAGCAGCTGCCCGCTGGACAGCAGCACGCCGACCGAGTAGTTGCCCACGGGAGAGGGAGGGAGGGTGCAGGGCACCTGCAGCTGGCCGTCAGAGGTCGTACTTATCAAGCCAGGGTCAACCGAGCAGGGGAACCTCCTTGCAAGGGACTCCGCCGGTGAGAGGGCGGTGGAGGCAGTGCTGGGGCCAGAGGCTGATGCGGTGATGGCCTCGGGGAGGGAGGGGATCAGGAAGACGCTGGAGATGGCGGCGGACGGGGGCCCGGAGGCGGGTACGGCAGCGGGGGAGAGCAGCACTGAGATGGTGGTGCCGCCGGTAGGGGGTAGGAAGCCCGGGGCGGCCACGGAGACGACGGACGGGACCGAATCGGTGATGGAGAACGCGGCGGACACGCGGTGCGTGAGTAGAGAGGATCCGTCGGTGTCCAGGACCTGAGGGGAGACACGGGAGTGGGTTTGGACGCGGGTAAATGTGGGCCATGGAGATACCGGTAGTGTATGGGACCACAGCAGATAAGAGCTAATACAGCCTGTTTTGCGGGGATGCCAGCAACCGTGGAGCAGCAGATGGCAAAGATGGTTAAGCAGTGTACCACCAACACGCACCTCCACGATGATGCCGGGGCTGCTTGATGCCGAGCCTCCCTGGAACAGCAGCGTCAGGTTGGTTGCACTGCAGCTTACAACCGCACACGGTCGCCCCGCAATCGTCACCCGCAACCGCTGGGCGCAGTCCTGAGCTGCCGCTGCTGCCGTTGACGAACCCTGCTGCATCGCGGTCGCTGTTGACACACCAGCTGCTGCTGCCACCTCCTCAGCTCCTGCAAAGCCGCTCCCGCTGAGCGTCACCAACGTGAACCCACGCGTGCCTACCGCCGCCGGCTGGACACGTGTCACGCCAAGGGAGTCCACCAGCAGCCGGGGAGCCCCCGCCGCATCGCCACGGCCCGCCACCCGCACCGTCAACTGGTGGCGCCCCGCCGGCAGCCCAGGGCCCAGGCTGCAGCGGACGTACCCCGCGTCAGCCTGCAGCACGCGGCACGTCACGCCCCCCAGCATAACGGCCACGCCAGTGCTGCTGCCGCCCTCTGCTGTCGCTGGGGCGAATCCGCTACCCCATACCTCCAGCGCCGGGGCTGCCGCACCGGCAGCGAACGACAGGGTGGTGGGCCGCACCTCGGTCACGCTGGGTGTCAGCGAATCGTCGTACGCAAAGGCGCAGCTTCCGGCACCTTCCGGGCTGCTGCACACGGCGTTGACTCCGTTGACCGACAGCCGGATGGAGCCGCGCGTGGGCACGGGCAGATGCAGCATGTTGGCGGGGATGGGCGCGAACAGCATGTCGGTCATGCCCCTGCGTTCGAGCGCAAGCTGAAGTACTGTCGTGGCTTCGCTGCCTGAGGTGCGGATGCCACGCGTGTCCACGATCTTGAGCGGGGGAGTGTCCCCTGGGTCTGCCAGGCCGTCCCGCTGGATGAGAAGGTAGGCGGAGGTCACCTTGTCTGGCGCAGCACGTGTGATGAGGACCGGGGGCGCGACGCCTGGAAGTGAGGCCAGCTTGGCGCGAATGATGTCGATTGAGTCGTTTACTGTAAGGTGAAAGCGTGGATGAGCACAACGCACGGGTAATTAGGCAGAAAGGACAAGCAGCGTTGGTTTAGGTGTGCGGGTGGGAGCGGTGCAGTGTGGAAACGGAATGTGGAGTACAAGGTGGCCAGCAAGCAAGGCGCCCGCATCTGTGTGGCTTCCAAACCCAGGATTGTAACTCGCGTCCCTTGCTGCGATCCCGTTGCAGCTGCCGTGGACCACCACATCATTGAACTATGCTGCTGTGATACCTGAAGCATGCGCGGTCTTTGCCCGAAACGACCCCAGTTGCAAGTATGACCGCGCCGCCTCTCAGTACGACATGCTGCCTGCCTGTCCCTCCATTCCCCGTTCCCCAAGCGCTGGTACTCACATGGGTCGAACTCAACGTAATCGCAGTAGGTGCCAAGCGACACGCGGATCTTGCCGTACATCCAAGACGCGCCAGGGTTAGGCTCCGCAGCCAGGAGAACGTCGGCCGGCAGGCCGGGGCCAGCAGTCATGACCAGGGGAGCCTCGTAGTTGTAGACCCCGTCAAACGTCACCTTCCACACCCGGGCTCTGTAAGCCCCCTCCCGCATGTCGTCGTTGACTGTGACCTCACTGGGCTGTAGCCCAGTCAACGCGCTGACCGCCTGCCCGACCCGCTCGGCTGTAGCATCGTACGGCAGCTGCAGGACGCCCGTACCGTTGGACAGGCTCAGCGCCCACGTCCCTGCCAGAGCCGCTACCTCCCGTGGCGCTGGTGCAGCTGCTACGTCTGCAACTTGGATATTTCCCGTCTGGATGAGGGCGGCGAGATCGGTCAACGGTCCGGGAAAGTCGACATCGGGGTCGCTGGGTCGAAGGAAGGCCTCCATCGCCGCTGAGCCGGCGACGGGGGCCGCCAAGGGATTGGCGAACCTGCATGACGACGTGTTTGTGAGCGCCGCTATGTTGGGGCCGGGAAGCTGCACCAGCCTCACATTGGCAATGTTGAGCGAGGAGACGCCGGACGTGACGCTTCCCGAGGTGTCTGCCCCAATCTCAACCAAAAGGACGCTGCCGCCGCCTGCACCGCCCGTACCGCCGCTCTCCAGCATTCGCCGTACACCCAGGTACTGCTGCACGTTGGCGTTACCCTTCCAGCCGCCCCCCAGCGCGTTCGCGATTGTGTCCTTCATCTCCTCCGCCGTGGACGCCAGGGCCAACGCTGTCTGCGTACCGTTGACTGTCAGCGTGAGCCCAAGCCGCGGGTTGGCGAAGGCCGCGGCCCCGATGGCGGACCGGATCCTGATCTGTACGGCTATGACGCGATTTACGCTGCGGCCGTACAGCAGCTTGAGCGACACGGACGCGGGCTTGGTGTCGAGGGTGCCAACACGGACGCTGAGGCGCTGAAGTTGCCCTAGGGAGTTGGCAGCGGGCGTGGCGCTGCTCATGCGAACACCGACCTGCAGGAGCGTGGCGAGGCACAGTTTTGGCAGGAGCAGGGTAGCTTGAAACAGGTGAGACCAAGAGGTGCCCGCAGGCAACCTTGCACGTGGTGTCGGTGCAGTCGCACAAGCCGGTGCAGCAGAGTGCCATGACCCAGTGCCACAAATGCCGTGGACCGCCATTGACCGTGTCAAGACGTTGCTGCGGCTTGCCATGACCCACTCGCGACAACTAAGCCTGGCGCGTCATCGAGCAAACGTAAGGCCGTATATGCATCGTGCTCACCTGGAGCGTCCCCAGCTGTGGGCCGCTGCACGGACGCCGTGCATTCCTCACGCTCACCTGGAGTGTGCCCGGCTGTGGGCCGCTGCACCTGTTGGCCTCCAGCAGGATGGCCTGCCCCTCCACCAGCTGCACGGCGCTGGACGCCGTCAGGCGGTTGCTGGCGCCCTCGTGCGTGCTCTGCTCCCACCTGAACAATAACGGCAACGCTTAAACTCATGTTATGCACTTGTCAACACATGGAAGCTTCGCACATGTCCAGGAACGGCCATGGACGACGTGGCCAGGGAGTATGGTATGAAGCACCTGAGAATGCCTGGGTGGCAGGTGCTCCGCGCATGACTACCGTGGGCCTTGGAAAGACGTTAAAAGGGCTGGGCTTCTGTACATGAGAATACAGTAGCTAGGCCTGGCGAGCGCAATGATGGAACGCACCAGTCGAGTGTGTAGTGGGGTGAGGTGCAGGGATGCATAAAGCAAGAAACAAGGCAAAGTTGACGAGGGAGTGAGAGCAAGGGCGGTTGCACGTACCAGTCGAGGGTCCGTCCGCTGCTGGACACCAGCATCCGAGCCACGTTTGCACCCGTGCGGCTCTGCCAATGGAGGCAACGGTTGCGACATGGTTAGGGCAAGCCGCCTACTGGCACAAGTCTCACATGGCTGGCGGCGCAGCGCAACACTGCAGGAGCGATGAATTGGTGATCAGCGAGGTGACAGAACCTAGGAAACGCAAGGCTTAGACAAACAACACTTCTCCTAGTGCAGAGAGTCTGCTGTACGTGGTCATGTATGTCCCCGCAACTCACATCGACCCAGGAGCCGTACAGACTGCCGTACTCGCCTACAAAGCGTGGAAAGCGTGCTGGTGTTATCGGCAAAAGGGTTGAAACGCAAGTGCGCGTCAACTGGAGCATTGCCAGGCATACACCACCACAGCAGAAAGGAGTGCCGCGACATCAGTAAAAGGTGCCGCTGAAGCTCACAGTAGTACGGTACACAGAGAGTTGTGAAGCTGCTGACATCCCCGTACGTAGCACGCACGTAAGCCCTCCACGACCCGTGTCCACCTCTCCAACCCGCAATGCTGTGCGGGCTGCGTTGCTCGTGACATGCAAGCCACCCACGTCAACTTGGCTTACCCGCAATCATGTAAAACCAGTAGTCGGCAGTCCGGGGCGCAACGAAGAAAGTTGTCATCTTGGAGCACGAAAACTGCAGCTGCTTGTCGGACTCGGGGCCCTCCGCCTGGTCGTACAGCACAGTACTGTAGCTGCCCCGAAACCGCTCCACCGTGACGCCATTGGGATCCGCCGTGCGGTTCAGCCGCCAGAGGCCTGGCGTATCGCTCTTCGCCTTGTTGTACACGTCGTACCAGGCACCTCGCATACCGGGGTATACGGGCGTACGGATGCTGTCCGACGACTGGAAGATCCCCGTGTCCGTCGGCAAGGCGCTGTCTGACGGCTTTGGGTCCGTCAGACACGTGATCGTGTCGTACGTGCTGCTGACCACGGAACAGGTGCTGCCGCCAGGTAATGTAACCGCCACCGTGTCGTTGGGGCTGCGGGACAGGTCGGGGAAGGCCCGGCCCCGGATGGTGAGCAGCGTGCCGCCTGCCACCGAGCCAGCGGGTGGGTCGACGGAGTACACGACGGGGTAGATCTCATACATGTACGGCTGTCCGTCCGGAGTGTAGCGCCAGATGCGGCGCTGCGGCACGGCCGGCACGCCAGCCGACGAGCCCTCGAAGCCGAGCGAGACATTGAAGAAACCGGCCGTGCCTAGTCTGTTAACCAACGGTATCTGCGAGCGGATGGGAATGCGCGTGAAACGCGAGAGCCGTGTTCGGCGTGAGCGGATGGGGAGCTCTAACTGAGTGTTGCTGGAGGTACAGCTGCAACCGGCACAGCAAGCACCCCGAAATCCCGCCTACACAACGTGCTCCCACCCAAACACTGCGTGAAATGCACCAGCCCTCCTCCCTCGTACCGGCCCCGCCTGGTTATCTCATGCCGCCGGCATAAAACCCAACCAGCCGCCTCCACCACACCAGATAACCCCTCCCTCAGCATTACGGCGCCCACCTGTGGGTTGTTCCGGACCGGGTCAACCGTGGAACAGTTGACCGCAAAGACGTCCCCGCCAGTTGGCCCGCTCCATCGGGGGGACGGCCCCAGCCCCACCGCTTCCGTCGTGTCCCCCTCTGGCGGCACGCACAGCCAGGGGCCCACCCGGACGTCCCCAAGGCAGCCCTCCACGCCGCCCCACGGCTGGGGCTGGCAGTCCGCCTGGATGGCGGGTGTGGGCGTCCCCACAAGCCGCAGCTGCGAGCCGGGCGGCCCGGCACTGGGCACCACAGCTTGAAGCACTGCGAAGATAAGGGAGTCGGGGACGTGGCGGCGTGGCACTACTTTATGTAATGGGGCTTGGCCTGGGGGCCTGCTATGCATGTGGGTGCAAGGGGAAGGGGTCCGCCAATGGAAAGGGGCCTGGCGTACGAGTCTGCGTGAGCAGTTTGGCTGCGATGCCAGGAAGCCACCTGCCGTGTGGCTGTGCCCCAAAACGCCCAGCATCCGGTAGCACTTCATGAGTAAAGCCAGGCCAGCTTCTCTTCTTTAGAACATCACCACACCGGCACGCTTGGCAACATGAATGCAAACGCCTGGGTCCCAAGGCATTTATGTGCCCTCGCCGCCATGGCGCCTGCCGCTACCAGGGCTGTGGCCCGACGCGCGCATTAGGATGGCTGCCGCGTACATACCCGGCACGGTAAGCTGCTAATCAGCATCTCACATCAGCAGCTTACCGAAACCAGCGGCACTCACTTGGGGTGGCATCACTGCGGTACTCGAAGCCCCAAACCCTTGTGCTGCCCCCAGCTGCACCCGCCGCTGCGCCGTCTCCCGCCCCTGCTCCTGCGCCGGTCCTGGGCACCACCGTGACGTTCACCGGGTACGTGCCAGGCAGCCCCGGACTCGTCAGGCAAGTGATCTGCATGACAACGCATCGTTGTATAGATCAAACTGGTTGAATTCGATTCTGTGACGGACAGTGTCGACATGCCTATTTAACAGCTTTCCTGCACACACGTAGCAATTCGTTATCGTAGTAGTTCCTTCAAAAACATTTTGCGTTGCGCTATTGGGCATCTTCGGCACTGCAGTTGCGTGTTGCAGTGCGTCCCCAGGTCATTCCCATGCCGCTCCGGCAGGTGGGGAGGTGCTGAGGTGACAGGTTCCCCGCATGCCATGTATGTGCTGCATGTGTGTGCTCACGATTGCGGATACAGCATCTCAGTTCTAGAAGTACCTCAATTTTTCCCAGCTCTACCCACCAAGACAGCGGTTGAGAGGTGCGGTACCACGGTGCATGGGTAGGGCCCCACGTGCACCACCTCCGCGGCCAAGTAATGGTCACCGCTGAACCCTGAGCCATGTACGGAGAGCCTGCAATTGCGAGAAGTGGGCAGCCAATCGGTCCCATAAGTATGCTCGTCCGCTTTGGGCGGACGCAGGAGCTTCGCTTTCAGCATGACGCGCGTGAGCATCAGCGCAGCTGTTTGAAAATGGCGACTGCGCCAACCCCACCTTGTCCCTCCGCCGGTGCTGCCTGACGTCGGAGAGACTTCGCTTACAATTGGAGAAGCAGATACTGCCGCTGCGCCGATCGCAAGAGCAAACGCCCAGAACGACGCGACGCACGCCACGCGAGGTGCTGCCCGTCGCATGCTCGTGCGTGCCGCTTCCGCCCGGGCTCTCGTGCGCCCTGTCAGCTGTTTGCCATACACGGCTAATTTTAGTCCTGCTTGGACGTCTGCTCCCTTCATCAGTACCGCCCATCGTTCTTAACAACGACAGTGCGTCGCAACCTTCCCAATTTAAGCGGCCGAAGTCCTGGCATGGCCTTTCCAGCAATCCTTGCTTTTCGCCTTTTGCTGTTGCAATGAAGACAGTACACCGATTATACGCAGTGGTGCTTCAAGTCTGCGCTTACTCAACGCAGTTGCATGCGCCAACGGCAATCCGAGGCCAGCACGCAGCAGTGTTCCACCGTAATGTGAATATAAGTTCAGCGGGCAAAGGCCGTGGTGCCTGTTGTCGTGGCAAACAAAGGCTGCTTGCGACAAGTGGTGCCACAGCCGGTGGGCGAATACATGCAATACTACAAGAAGTTACAAGCTCTAATATAGCTGTACCACATGTATGTAACTCGTAACTCATGGCGCTGTTTGGCCCCGATTTGACGCTTTGACCCGCACTCGCTACTGGCCCGCTGACCGAGCGAGCAGGGGAGTCCCCTGCCCCTGGTTGTGACCTTCCCTCCCCCACGGCCTTGACCAGTAACCACTTTAGAGGCAGTAACCTCCGCGGTAATACAATCCCTGCCCTTTGTGTACCGGTACAGCATTTCGAAGGGTACCTTGGGCTGCACTTCATCTGCAACGTGCAAGGACGTGCAAGGACGGTGCTCCCAGCTGCACCCAGGCAAGCGGGTACCACTTGGCCCAGGCACTGAGTACACCGCAAGGGGTACCTGCCAAATGCAATAAACCCCCCCAAATACCAAAAAACAAGGACACCAC
>VFQN01000812.1_pt1 | contig 56032 bp, 79 predicted proteins | sample 3512371 | NCBI WGS metagenome assembly VFQN01 (sample SAMN10412370, study PRJNA504923) | tailings metagenome | isolation source: Replicate 2 from Balatoc abandoned mine | place: Philippines: Itogon, Benguet | collected 2017-08-28
TTCCGCTCAGACCGGAACATGTTGGGAACCACGTACGTGGTCGGCTCGCTTACTGTACCATCCGGTTCTACGGATGGAACCTCATAGGTCATGTCGCATAATGCTGCGACAACGGGCTGTACACAAGACTACGGACCTAAGTCAGAACTCTCGCGCTGTCCTTATTTGCTGGTATTTCAGAGAGATTGTGAAGCGTGATGGCATTATCGCACAACAGTTCAGGTGTGTAAGCCACCGCCCGAGTGCCGAGACCGCCCGACGACGCCCGTATACAGCAAAGGTCACATGTGCCACCGAGGCGCTATATGAGTATATTATACGCATGATAAGTGCTGAATTGCTTGTGGCAGTCGGTATGGACACTCCTGTACAAACCGTCGCCTAACACCGGCAATAACCGTGCATGTGGGTGCTGTGGGGTGCGGAATCTTCTGGCCTGGGTATCCCAAGGAGCAGAGTACCTGTCCGTAGGTAGGACTGACATGTTCGCTACGCCCGCGTTACTGCGACAAGGGCCACACAACGTTTAGTCAGGACGCTCGAAGCCCGCTGAGGCACACTGCACATCCCGCAACGCCTCTGTTCGCGATACTGCGACGATTAACACCGATTCACACTAATCTATCACACACTGCGACTCAGACTTGGTTAGGGACATGTACTCCTGTCGTCTGGGGGTAGACGGCCTCCCGCACATTCACGGCCCCGAGACATTCGTTCTGCGTATCTAAGCAGCGCGGGCTACACACAGCCCCTTGTTCTAGTTCTTTACTGTTATTATTCACCATGGGCGACAGGGCTTCCGTGCGCGCACCTATGGCAATACTGCCGACGCTAGTCCTGTTCACTCTCCTTGTCATGGCGCCGGCCCCGACCAGCGGTCAGACGGGCACCTTGTTGGTGAGCCAGTCCCACAGCTCCACCTACCCTTGCATCTCAAGTGCACACATGGCAGGTCCAGCAATAGCTTGCACACATCTTGAAGTGCTCGACGTCAGCCCTGCCAGTTGTGCCGTGTCTCACTAACACAGCCCGCACGACCCCTCCGGTCTGTTCCTCGCGTGAGCAGGTTGGCGTGGCTGCTAGCCTCACGGGCGAGTTCAGCGAATGGTCCGAGGCCGTCAATGGTGGGCATTGATCCGTTGCTTTAACCGCGCCCGCACCGCTACTGGCGCCAGAAGGCTGCCCTACATCACAAATGAACAGGGGCCCCTGACAAAGCCTCCATGTGCACCGTAGCCCGATTGCCAGCATGCGCTCTGCCCCGCCTATGCTGTCACGCCGACGTACCCTGCAGGGTACCGGCTGTGGGCATCCATGGTCAATGCGGCGGGCGGTCTGGCCGTGTCGGACAACAGCACCACGTGGCGGCTGGCAGTTAATGTGACTGTACGGGATGATGGCAGTACGGCACAGGGACACGCGGCGGCAGTGGACGCGGTACGGTGGTCGAGGCGAGGGATTATGCAGGGCAAACTGGGAGTGCATAGGGTGGAAGGAGGGTGAACGGCAGCAGGGGGCCAAGCATGCGGATGCAGGGCAGGTGCCTGAATCGCTCGGACGCTCGCTCAGTGGCTCGTGTACTTGGGGCACCTGCAAGTACCGGAGGACCTAAGGGGTGGCTGGCAGGGTACGTGTGTGGTGGAAAAGGGCTGTGGTTGTAAGTATGCGTGCTGTCAGGTGCAGTTTGTACCGTAAGCGGGGGGGGGGGGGGTCCTGCGCCGCGGCGGGTGGCGCCCCCTACCCAACTCCAACTTTTCCTCACCCTCAACATCCCTCTAGCGCACTTTGCTCGTGCTTCAATCGCAAACATACCCCGCATCTGCTACCGCAGGATGCACCTGGCACTGTGTTACTGTATGTCATGCGATGCCCTGGAAGAACACGCGCTCCACCCTGTTGTGCTGCACTAAACGAGGAAAGCTGCTCCACGCTCCACGCTCCACGCTCCACGGCCATGTACCCGCGCTGCTGGTCACCCGCCTCCCATCCAGCCCCTGACCTCCCGCGCGTGCCCCACCCCACAACCGTTAACCCACAGCTGCTGCAGCAGGACGGCGTGCACGTGGTGCTGGGGGCCTCCCCTGTCTTCGCGGGGCCCGAGTCGGTGGCGGTGCAGCGCGCGGGGCGGCTCAACCTGCACTGCTGCACCGCCGCCGCGGAGCTCTTCTCACGTGACCAGTCCAACGTGTTCGGGGTGGCCGTGGACAACGCGGTGTACACGCAGGAGCTGTACTCACAGGTGTGTGACGACGCAGTTGCGCGGACAAGATAGCACACTGCCAAGCAGGTTGTGTGTGTGTGTGTGTGCGCGCGCATAAGTCTGGTAATGTTCGAGCTCGTTCCCTGAGTCAGGTCTCAGGTGGTGCCTGGCTGTGAATGCACGAGAGCAACCAGGTGCCACGTGCCCACTGCGGCTGCACGTGGGGCCACGTGTGGTGCCACAGCACACGTGTGCAACGCGCAGGCGCTGGGGCTGGAGTGCGGCACATGGGGGGCAAGCTGTCAGCCCACTGCTGCATGCCATGCCATGCAAGCCGCGTCCGTGCACTAATAAGGCCACAGACCCGGGGACCCGGGAAGGGGTCACTGCCACGCCGAACGAAGGGTGCACACTGCCATTGCCCACCCCCACCCGCGCGCATGCAGCCCACGACCACAACACTGGCACACCGGACATCGCGCCAGCAGCTCGCTGGTCCCCACCAACCTGCCGCCGTGGTATAACCTGCCGCCGTACCCACATCGCACACTGCCGTACCGTTGCCGTGCCCCGCAGTTCCGCTCCGCCAACATCTTCCGCGTGGCGGTGGCGTACCGCTCGGACGTCCAGGAGCTGCGCACGCAGTGCAGCGGCGCCATTGCGCAGGCGCGCACGCAGCTGCTCACGCTGTCCCTCGACCTGCCGTACCTACCCGCCAACGGTAGCGCAACCGCCCCGATCGCCAACAGTAACACAACCGACCCGTTGGAGGCCATCGTGCAGAAGCTAATGGACTCGGACGCAGAGGCGCTGATCTTTTGCGGCACGGGCAACGAGAGCGGGGCGATGGCTGCGTTGATTGACCGTTACCGGCGGCCGCTCAAGGCCATCGTGTTCACCAACGGAGCCTTCACCAGGTGCGTGGGGGTGGGAATGTCACCTGACTGTACGTAGTGTTGCACGCTGATATCTTGCTTGAGTCCTGCGCCGCGGCCCCTGGAGCTCCTGGAGCTACAGCACAAGCGTGCTGCAGAGGCAACCTTAAGCGAGCCAAACACAGCAAGGGCTACGTGGTCCGCATCCTGCCCTTAGTGTGGGCCACGCGCCAGCGCGCCGCGAGCACGTAGACCCCGTTGCGTTGCCGTGCAGCTCTGGAGTCCAGTGGTAGTTGCTCGTTGGCTCGTCAGCTGAAGCCGTGTCCGGTTGCGGTTGCCATGCAGGGAGTGGAATCAGGCTGTGGGCCCGCTGGCGGAGGCGGTGGTGACGGTGGCGCAGTGGGCGCCTGACCTGACGGCGCGCAAGGACGCCTTCTGGGGTGACTCATCGGCATACACGCGGCTGTACCTCAGCACGTACGGCAGGGAGCCGGCGTACAACGCAGCAGGTAACTTCCTGCACGCCATCGCGCGCACAGCCACCCTGACACCTACGCCACTGATCTGCACACACCGAGCCGCAGCGTGCATACCGTGTACTAGGAAGCACCCGATTGCTGCATGCAGCAGCGCAGGTGCACTGCTGCCAGCAGCAGCTACCCCTGGCATGTGCATCGAGCTTCACGCAAGCACAACACGCACTACACTGGCGTGTGTCATGGCCGGGGCAGCCCACTCGCAAGCACCCCCTGCCTGATGCTCAACGCTCAACAACCGCCTTCCGTTCGTTGCGGCCCCTGCTGCGCTGAGCCGGTGTCCCCATCCTGTCCCTCTCCCTCTTCCATCTCCGCCGCATATGCGTCATGTCTGCAGCCGCCTCTGCCAGCGGCCTGGTGCTGTCCACGGCGCTGTCGTCCGCCTTCGCTCGGTGCGATGTGTCCACCGCCGCCCGTGCCAACACCACCGCGCTGCTGTTTGGGGAGGGCGCAATCGTGTGCTCCGACAACAACAACAAGGGGCACTTGCGCCTGGTGGCAAACATGGAACTGGTGGGTGCAAGGTGTGGGGCACTGGGTACCGTGAGGCTGGGGGTTAGCAGGCTGCGCCTTTTGCGGCCGTCACAGTTGGAACGGTGGAAGCTGGCGAATACCTGGGACCACCAGGCGGGGGATGAAGGGTTACGACGCGTATGCGAGCAATTGTGGTAAGGACCCTGTGATGCATGGGGCCTTTAGCTTGGTTGTAGCTGCAGGGCGATCCCAGGCGGGGTTACTTTGGGCGGCTGTACTTCTGACAGGTGCGTGTACGGTGTGCTACCTGGGGAGCTGCAAGCGGCCGATGCTCTGCAGGGTCAAGGGACTAGCTCTGGGATGGTGCTTGCCTATCACCAGTAGATCGTGACCAAAAGGGCATAACGTCGGACGTAGATGCACTTGGCCTCAGTCAGAAGCAGGCCCGGCTAGCGCGCCATCCACCAACAAACGAACGACCACCAACAACCGCCAACTGCCAACCGCCCTCTCCGCCCCATGCAGGTCAACATGGAGACGTTCTTTGGCCCCGTGGCGTTCAACCGCTTCGGCCAGAACCAGGCGTCCAGTCCCGTCGTACTGCAGACGTACGAAGTCACGGAAGACCTCAAGACCGCCTTCAAGCCCACACTTGTGCTGCCGCTGGCAGCAGCCAAGCGGCCGCTGCTGCTGCCGCAGCAGAACCGCTACGCGGAGACCTGCCAGCCCGGCACCTACCAGGGCCCCGACCAGTTCGTGGACTGCATCCCCTGCGACAAGGGTGGGCAAGCGTGCATGCCGTTGTGTAGTTAAATGTGTTTAATGGTGTGGTGTGGCTAAGTTGGCGTGTGGGAATGGTGTGAACGTGTGGGAAGACGTGACTGCGCTGTGTGGCGTGTGGTGATTGGAGGGCCCCTGACACTGAGCTGTTCGCGTCAATGTACAGCCCTTGCCAGTGGCTGCTGCTGCCGCTCTGCTGCTACCGAATCTCCGATCGCTTTCAGCAGCGTGTCGTGTGTTTGTACGCAGGCTGGTTCCAAGAGTTTGCGGGTCGGACCAACTGCGAGGTGCGCCAGCAGTCGCACGCGTGCCACGTGTCGTAAATGGCGCCTGCATTGGATAACACTGGAGCACAGACGTGTGCAGCACAACTTGGGACGAGTGCTTGTTCTGGCTGCAGACCCACGCTCGTTCTCGTTTCCAAGGCCTGGTCTTCACCTCTCCTAGCCTGAGTAGCCTCCAACCCCGCGCGACGACCAGCTGCTCCACATTGCTACATCCAATCCCCGCCCGTATTCGCCTTCAACGGCCGCCAACGACGTTTGCCCTGCCTGCTAACACCACCCACGCACCACTGCGCCACCTCTGACCACAGATGTGCGCCAAGGACGCGTACGCCAACGCCACGGGCATGCCCACCTGCCTGGACTGCCCCGCCAACACCGACACCGTGGGGCGCGGCAGCACCAACGTGTCCGAATGCAGCTGCAAGGTACGTGCGATGCGCTTCGATATTCAGGGTTCAGTTACCGGTCCATAACGCACATGTTAGGCGTACACCACTGTGTGTTGATACTCACGGCGGATGGAGGGCGCACACGTGCACGGTGTCCTGCTACACACTTGCGTTCACCCAGCCATCCATGCCAACCCAGTGTGCTGGGTTATTGCCTCCTGGCCACGCAAGGCGCATCAGCACAGTAAGCACACCGGCGTCGTGTGCGCTGCCATTGCAAGCGGTGACCACCAAACGCAGACACGCCCCAACGCGGCGCGTGTGTGCACACGCACGGTGCACGGGCAACCTCGCTGACACGTTGCTGCTCCTGCTCCTGCTCCTGCTCCTGCTGCCTCCTTCCCCTGCACCCCACAGCCTGGGTACTACCAACACCAGGGCCTCCCTGGACTGCCGTGTGAGCCCTGCCCACCCAACGCCCTATGCCTGGGCGGCAGTGAGCTGCCCGCCCCCGTCAAGGGCTTCTACGCCGAAAGGGAAGCGCCGTTCCAGATGTACCCATGCAACCCCTCCAGCGTGTGCATGGGTAAGACACGTGATGCACAACGAAGAGGCATTAACACACACGGGGATGCAGCTCCCAAGCAAGCCACCGCCTGGGACATCTGCTAAACAATGAGCCCGCGTGTGCGTGGGTAAGACACACTACCGGTAGTGTTGTGATGTTCCGTTTGGCCTTCACACACCGGCGTGTGCGAGGCAGGGGAGGAAGCAGTAGTTGCAGGAGGGCCAGGGTGTAGGCATGCAAAGTCCATGTACACCCAAGACCTTAAGGGCAGAACATGCCCTTCCATTGGCCAGGGGCCGCACATGATGGAACGACACTCCAAAGGGGAGGGGAGGGCAGGGGAGGCGGTTCGAGGCCCCCGTGAGCCAACAACATGCATGTTGCACGAGGCACAACGAAGAGGCACTGAATTGCTACGCAGGGCTGTAGGCAGGTCCCTTGCCCTGGATATCTGCTGTTCAGTAATAAGCGGTACCTGGTTCGATCGAGGAGTACCATGGAGCGCAGCCGGCCCACTTACCTCCACCTGCACCTGCCCCACCCCCTGCCCCTACCCCTGCTCCAGGCAACTTCACTTGCACACCCGGCTACCGCGGCCGCATGTGCTACTACTGCGAGCATGGGTAGGTGCGCCCCATATATGCGTGTGGAATGTCTGTTGGAGCACACTTGTGTGCACTGTCCTGCGTGCCAGAAGCCGGACATGTCAACAATCCCTCCAAGACCGAGTTCCGCTCTACAACTTCACGGCTTTGTGTTTAGCCGGGTTAAACTGTCCTGCGCGGCTGCCGCCGGGCCCCGGGTTGCCGCCTTCCTCACTCCCCCACATCCCATCAGCAGGCCCCACTTCTGCTTCGTGCTGGGCAAAACGGCCCAAATCTGGCACTCCCACACTCCAAGCACGTGGTCACAGCGGCCTCCTGTACCTCACCCACCACTTCCCTACACCCACGTGTGCAGGTACTTCCGATTCCTGGGCAATTGCGTGCCCTGCCCCGCGCAACACGGCACCGTGATTGGTTACCTGGTGGTGGTGGCCCTGCTGTGGGTTCTCATCAACGTGGCATTCGCACGCTCCGTGGAGACGCTCGTCATCGTCATCAACTTCTGCCAGTTCATATCCATCGTGGTTTCCTTCTCGCTCCAGTGGCCCGCAACGGTAGGTGGTTGGGGGCAGGTGACCGGAGCGCACGGTGCACAACTGACTGTTTTGAGTCTTTCTTACTGGATATGCAGCAGGGCCTGGATGTGGGCTGCCTGCTGCAAGGACCGACCCGCCGCCTGCCCGCCCGTGTGCCCACCGCTGCTTCCTGCCGCACCCTTGTCGAGCTGTGCTGCAGCGCGCTGCACCATGACGGCTGTCAGCGTCAACGGCCCGCACAGCCACACGTCCTTATACACCTGCTCAACCCTGACGTGCCGTACCGCTGCCGTACTGTACCGCAGCTGTACCGCATTATGAGCATCTGCAGCATCCTGTCCTTCGAAATGGACTCCCTGGAGCCCACATGCCTGGTTCCGTCATGGTGCGTATGTGCGTGGTGGGAACCAGTGGCTCGATTGGTGGTTGGGTAGTTGATCCTACGGACCGGTGGTCAACCCTGTGAGGTGTGCCGCCCCCGACTGGCGCTTCCATCCTTGCCACAGCGCTGTTACCGCCTTGCCGAAGCCGCGGTCGCCCTGCTTATGGTAGCGTTACTTGCCTGGTTGGCCCATGAGAGCGGTTTGCACTTGTCTTCACACCGGAGTTGACCCACACCCAAGTTAACCCACACCCTCGTCAACCCACACCTGCCTCAGGGGCTTCACGCACAACCTGGCAGTGCAGCTGCTGCTACCCGTCATCATGGCCACCCTGGTGGCGCTGTGGTGCGGCATTACGTACGTCGTGTTCAAGCTGAAACAGGTGCGCGTTGCCACATGTCTACGCTCTGTGTGCATGCCTGTGCCGTGTGCGTGACGGGCCTGTGGCGGATGAAAAGTACAGCATGTGCAGTGGTTCCGTGCTTTAGGCATGGCTGGGGCGATGCACCCTGCCAGCTTAGCTCCGCCCAGCTCCGCCCCTGCAAGTACCTTTCAACCAAGCCCACTTGCGGCTGTTTACCGTGCTCACTTCTTACTACTTATGCTGCTGCCGCTGTTGCTGCCACATGCAGAGGCGAGTGACGCGCTCCACTCGCGCGGCCAACAGCATCAAGCTGGCGAGCCAGTCCCCGTGGCGCCAAGTGCTGATCGGGCTGCTGGAGGGGCCCGCAGGTGGGCATGGCACGCCGGCAGTGGGGGTCATGCATGGCGTCACGGCAGCCTGCCCCGCAAGCATTGGTGCAAACGAAGCAGATCCCAGCACGCCAATTCCCCACATCCTTAGCGACCCCGTCAAGTGCCCTCCGCCCATGCGCCCGCCGCCGTTCCCTCCACCTTAGATGCCCGAGAGCTTCGCGATGTGCTGCTGGAGCGCGCCGGCATCCCGCTCAACTTCCTGTCCATTGGCTTCCTGGTGCTGCTCAAGTACAACCTGTCCGTGTTCGCTTGTGTCAACATCAACGGTGTGTCCTACCTTGCGTCGGCGCCGAACGAGTTGTGCTACACGCCACAGGTCCGGGGGCTGGGGACGGGCGGGGCGGGGCGGGGCGGAGAGGGGACCGGGACTGTACGGCAGGTTAAGGCACAGCCCGGTCGGGGGGGCGGGACGAGAGGCTGCGACTAGCAGCAAGGTTGGGGTTTGGGGTTCCAGGGACCGTTGTGATGTTGGCTACGGCGACGAAGCAGGAGCAGCACAGATGAAGGGGGCAGGAAAGTCTGTATATGGGGCTGGTCCCTCCACCCTACCCAGCATGCGTGGTCTGCACCTAGCCATCAACCTGATCGGTCGTGGCCCCCGACGCAGTGTACCCGTGCCAGCATATGTCGAGCGCATAATAATTTGGGGCTTGAAACCTGAACCCTACCGGGCCCTGGCTCATCGCGCGCTTGAACCTTTCCCTGGTGACCCAAGCTGATCATCTGCTCCAAATGCAACTGCTTTTCGCGCTCCCTGCTCCCTGCAGCACTGGAAACTGATGATGCTGGGAACTTCCGGACTCATCGCCTACAACATTGGCTATGTCATCTTGTACGTAAACGTTGTACGGCAGCTGCTGAAACACCGCGCGCTGGGCGACAAGCGCCCGCTACTGCTGTACGGCTGGATCTACGAAAAGTACGAAGCGCAGTACTGCTGGTACGAGGCCGTCGTACTGATGCAGAGGTACGTACGGTCGTTTGCACCTACCCAGGGCCACGTGCCTGACGCGAAACAAACCGTTCGCTCATGCCCCGTGTTCACCCTACATCCCGAGCCTACCCACCAACGTGAAAATGCAACATCCAGGACCCCGCCGCGGCGACCGGAGCTGCGCATACCCCTCCTCCCCGCTGTGCCTCACTCGTCGGCCACCCTGGTACGAGTCCCCGGCCCTCCTGCTCCTGCCTCCCCCACCCTCCACGCCCCCGTCTCCGTTCCCGCCCCCGTCGCCGCCCCCCCGCAGGATCTGCCTGGTGCTCGTGCTGCTGTTCATCCTCGACCCGTCGCTCCAGGCGCTGCTGGGCATCCTGGTCAACGTCATCGTGCTGCTGTTCGGCATCCGGACACGTGCCTACGTGGACAAGCAGATCAACGGCCTGCAGACGTGCGTGGACGCCGTGCTGGGGGCGCTGCTCATTGCGGGTAAGTTCCACTCTGCCACATGTACCTTGTGGGGTGTATTAGGGTAAAAAGGCTTTTGGGGACCTGCTGTGCCTTCACGTGCGTGGACGCCGTGCTGGGGCCGCTGCACATTGCAGGTAAGGTGGTGGGCGGGGCGGGGGAGCCATTGGTGCGCTGCAGTGCATTGAGCGAGACAGCAAGACAATTTGCACGTGATTGCACGCATAGGACAATGGTGAGTGTTCACTGACCCGACACCCTGCATGGCGCCTCCCCGCCGCATGCCTGGCCCACCTCCCTGCAGGCCTGCTCTTTTACAACCCGCTGACGGGCGCTGGGGTGGCTCGCTTCATGGAGGTACGTGCGGTGGGGAGGAGCTCAGGGATGGAAGCGGTGTTGCGGCAGCATGGAGCCAGGTGCTGTGCTAGTCGCGATAAATGCATGCTGCCCCCGACGTCCAGCACCTTTCCCAGGCCCCAACCGACTGCACCGGCGCACGTCCTGGCCCACGCCTTACCCCACAAGGCAGCCGTTTCCCGTACGGTACGTCGCATTTTGAACTGCCCTTCCCCCGCCCTCGCTCTCCCTGCCCTTCCCCGCAGGTCGCGCTGATGGTGGTGCTGCTGGCCGTGCTTGGCATCGCAGTGGTGTCCGTGGTGCTGAGCGTGGTGGAGGCGGTTATGCTCATGTGGCTCATGAGCAAGCACAGGTGGGCACGCAGACGGACACCGCGCAGGGTACTGCGCACTCAAGCACGCGCGCGCGGTGTTTTACCGGATTCTGCTATAATTGTGGGCTCAGCGATGGTGAACACTATAAGACACTAACCCACGTAGAAATTCCCATGCATGTTGCTGCATGCCTTGCAAGCTCCCATGCTCCTTCCCTGTGGCCCCCGCTTGCTACACCAGGCCCGTGGCGCACAACATGGGCCAGCGCGTTCGTGGCTACCGACACGTGTACCACGTGTTCGGTCCCATCTTCCTGTTCAAGTGGGTTCTGGAAGAGGGCAAGCAGGGCTCTGTGCACGAAACTGTGGTGGTGGCGAGCTGAGGACTCCTTGCCACCAAGTGTTGTACCGTATGTAGGCACCTGCCGCTCCAATCATGCCCCCTGTCCTCTGCTTCCTGTTTCCTCGCCCTGCCGTGCCTCCTGACCCCCTCCTCCTCCTCGGCCCCCATGCAGCTGGCTGCGGCGGTGCAGCAAGGAGGAGTGGGAGGACTTCCACCATCTGTGCATGGTGCTCATCGACTATGTGGGTTAGCAGGACCACCTGTGCATGGTGCTCATCGACTATGTGGGTTAGCAGGACGGACGTGCATGGAACAGATAGCACCGCAACCAGCGTCTCCCAGCTCCAGCCTGATGAAATCCCAGCAGCTCCAACCGCCATTCCAGCTTGCTTAGGCTGCATAACACAACACCCTGTGGCTTACCCGCGCAGGCCGTGCCGTTGCTACGTCTTACCTCAGTGCCCTCCGCCTGCCCCCCTGCAGGTGCACCCCACCTCCGAGGTGAGCTACCTGTCTCTCAAGAAGGTGGGACGCTTCTGGCGCTACCTGCTGCAGAACTTCCCAGAGACCATCGACTTCCTGGCCTCCGTGGAGCAGCAGCAGCGCGACCACTTCAACGGCTTTGTGGAGTCGCTGTACGAGTCCTTCTTCGACAGCGGTGACGAGTTCCGGGTGCAGCTGTTTGGCGTCATCAAGGTGCGTGTGCCCCCTAGCCTGCTCCTCTGTGATCGTGCACTGCTGGCAACGCCGCCGTAGCCTTGAGCGTGCAGAATGTACGGAATTGGTGCGGGACGTGCGTTAGGTGATGTGCCTTGGCGCACCGCCGGCCGATGCCCATGTGTGCGGGTGCGTGCTTGGCCCAGAGCGAGCATGCCCTGCCACCGCGCATGCTGCCCTTCTAACCGCGTGTACCGGTACTTCCCCCTCACGCTGGCTGCAATGCGTATGACTGTTACGGTTATGCAGGACAAGTTCAAGGCGCCCGTTGCCCAGTGGCTCAGCAGCTGCGAGGACGAAGACAGGGAGTTCCTCCAGGTGGGTGACAGCCGCAGGCGTGCTTCGTGCATGCATCCTGCATGCTACTACGGTTGTCCTAGTACCGGCATGTACTGGCAAACGTCTATGCACAGCGTGCTACACCCCCGCCCCAAAGGGTGGCCGCTGTGACACACCACGCACCTCGCTCCCAGCAATTGGCACCGCCAGATTACGTACCGCCCCTAAAGCCAGACCGCTCCCGACCCTGCCGCCACTTACCCATGCCACGTGCACCCGGCACCTGCCTATCACCGCGTGTCGCCACCTGCTACGTGCCGCCTGACACGTGTCGTCACACCCTGCCACGTGCCCCACAGCGCGTCGTGCGCACCGCCTTCACCAAGGCCAAGGGCGCGCAGGCCGGGCAGGACATCGTGGCCGCCATGAGCCGCAGCAACACCATGGGCTCCACCATGACCGTGCTGGCCGCCGTGCACAAGTTCAAGCAGCAGCAGCAGGACCAGTCCCTCAGCCGCGCCACCTCCACGGCGGGCGGCGACAACCAGTTGCAGGACAGCAACGGCGCCGACAGCCTCCTCCAGTCCAGCAACAGCAAGCTCAGCCACATTGCCGCGTGGGCCCGGCGCTCCGCGCCTGAGGGCAACCCCAACGGCGACATGTCCCCCATCGACTACCGGCAGTCCAACAGGACCACGAGCGGCCAATTGATGTCCAAGCTGGGCTCGGGGTACGTGTCCGTGTCGGGCGTGAAGCCGGTGGTGGGCGCTGGCAACGGCAGCCTCAAGGGGACATCCTCCGGGGAGCTGCCGGCCGGCGGCAGCAGCAGCGGCGGCAGCAACGGCATGGCGGCCGCGGCAAACGCTGCGTCGACCAGTCTGTCCAAGGGCCTGTCGAGCGCCTTCATGCGGACTAGCATCCTGGAGGGGGATGAGGGGGCGGAGGAGGGGGCGGTGGAGGGAGGCAGTGGCGGCGGCAGCAGCCCCACGGGGGGCTGGGGCACACCGAGGACTGCGCTGGGGGCGGCGGGGGACTCCCCTGTCACGCTGCTGTCGCCGCGGGCGCCAAAGGTGGCGGGGCCCAGGAGGGGTTCGACGGTGCGGTGGGATGACGCCGAGGGTACGGGCGAGGGCGAGGGGGCAGGTGCTAGGGACGGGGATGGGGAGGAGCTGCTGCCAGTGGTGGGCGGCGACGGGGGGCGCGTGGGCGGGGGCAGCCCGGCAGCGGGTGAGGGTGAGGGTAAGGGAGAGATGGGGGCTGGCGTGATGCCTGGCGCGCCGGGAGAGGTGGAGATGGGGCTGGTGGTGGGGCCGGCGGCGGGCCGAAGCATGCGGCCGTTGGAGCTGCAGCTGAAGCAGCAGCTGCAGCCGGAGGGCGGTGTGCACAGCCGCAAGGGCGGCATGACGTGGGAGCCGCTGCAGGTGGCGAGCCCCGAGGCTGGGGCGGCTGCGGCTGCGGGAGAGGTGCTGCGCCTCGGGGGGGCTGCCACTGCCGCCACCGCCGGCACGGGGACGGGCCCTGACGCTTCTGATGGATTCGAGGCACTCGCGCCCCCAGCTGCGGCTCAGGACCAGCAGCAGCAGCAGCAGCAGTCGCCGCGGGCCAAGGCTGAGATGCAAACGGATACGTCTGGCGAGGCACAAGGCGCTGAGAAACAAAAGCAGCCGTCGCATTGGGATGCAGATATGGATGACCTGGTATCTGCAGCAGGGGCGGTGGAGCCTGACACTAACGTTGCCCCCGTCAGCAGCACCCCGGCGCCGCCCCAGGCAGCCCGCACCCCGGCCCTGGGTCAGGCCTCAGGACCGCCCACGGTGTCCTCATTCGCGCGGCGCAGCGCGCCACCGCTGCCGCAGTCGCCCCCGCCGCGAACGCCAACCTTGCAGCAACGCCCCTCACTGCAGATCAGAACCGCCGCCGCCGGTGAGCACCTGGGAGACAGCAATGCCGTCACGCCCATTGCCACGTGGCGTGGTGACGGTGCGCTGTCGCCCGTCAGCGGCGCAGCCTCCCCCCGCCTCGCCGCACCGCCCATGGTGGGCCCTGGTGGCGGCAGCGCCGTCAGCCCCTTGATCCTGCAGCTACAAAGGCAGACCAGCACAGGACGCGTCGGCACGCCGACACGTGCCGGCAGTGGCGGCGCGGGCGGTGCCGCTCCTGTGGACCCGCGCGTAGCGGTGTTGCGTGCGCACACGCCGCTGCGGGCGCACTCGCCGTCGGGTACCAGGACGGCGTCGTTCGTGTCTGGGTCGATGGTGCGAGGTGCTCCGGCGCTGGAGCGTGGGGCTGCGGGCGGGGCGGGCGGGGCGCAGGCGGGGGGTGTGCAGCAGGGAGGCGGAGGGGCGGGGGCCGGGCGGCAGGGTGATGCAGTGACGGAGCAGGAGCTTGGAGAGCTGGAGGTGCTGGAGTAGGTTGGTGCGTGTGTGCTAGTGTATTGGTGCAGTGGGACTGTGTGCGGTTGAAAAAGTGGGACGGACAAGGGTGTGTCGCGCAGCGATGTGCGGGAGTGTCCCCGGTATGGGTCGAATGTGGGAGGGTTGGGGTGGTGGGACATGTGGGCCGGGTAGGTCCGCCTTCCGCGGGAGTGGGGAACAGGCTTGCAGGAAAATGGAGGGTGCGGCTTAGTGTTTGACTCTTCGTGCACAGCGAACAGGTGTTTGACTCTTCGTGCACGGCGAACAGGACCATTGGGCACCCGGGGGCTGGCACACACCACCGTGCATGCGGAGCGGTTTGTCAGGGGTTTGGCGGCTGCGTAATCAGCATGACCTAAGCTGTACCAATAACGGGAAACCCCAGGGGAGCCCTTTGCCCCATTAACTCCTTGCATCTCCTGGGCTGCTGATGAGGCTCTTCGTAAGGTTTTCAGCTTCGGAGGAGCGGGTGGCTTTGGTGGTCTTCACTCTTTCCGGTTGTCTGCTGTCGCGCTGTCGTTCCCTTTGCTTCTCTGTCATTACCGCCGTGTACTCTGTGCACTGCACTCTGCGAGCGTCCTAGGTTTTACAATATCAGTAGACACGCGTCACTTTTGCGTCAGCACCGCCTACTTTTGCGCCAACACGCCCTGCAACATGTGGGTGAGACAGCGACCGGCCATCCAGGCTACGGCGCACAGGGAGCTAACACACGAGCCCCTCGGCACGTCCGTGCCTAGGCCCTTGGGCCAGCGTAACGAGTCAACTATCGCTTGTTATTGAGGATTGCCGTTAATGAGCGTCGATCAATTTGCTTAATCTCCGTTGAAACTTGAGAGCACGTGTTGCGGGCCGAGTTGGGTGCGTGGTGCCTGCCAGTAATGGCAGGCGCCCGATGGCTACATGTGCGTGTGTTGCTGTTGCTCGCAATTTAAGAAAAACCTGCTCGCACACGGCGTGTGCTTCGCGTGCACCAGGTGTGCACCGCGTTGTGGCAGGGTAGAAAGTGGAGCCACCAGCTCGTGTACGATGCTGTGATGTTGGCCTGGCGCCGGAATGCGCCGCCCGCCGTGGCTACCAAGGGTGGCTACCTTGCCATCCTCTGTGTGTCAGCTGCTTGGTTACCCATATGCCCTTCAGTGAGGCTGGGTTCGGTGTTCCAGTATTGTTGGCAGGGGTGACCTCCCTTGATCGGTGGTACCTTGATCGTGCTCGTATCTATCGCTTATCGCAACCGTGTGCAGGCGCCATTGTAGTACGTACGGTAATGATTGTCTGGGAGCCCAGTAGGCTCGGTGTGGCTTAGTGTGTAGCGTGGGGCGGCACGAGGTTAGCTGTGTGCTGCCACAGCACCAGCTGGAGTGCTGGCGTGTGTTTGGTTACGCAATGATGCAATACGACAGTTGCACCTTCTTCAGTCTAGCGGTGTAGCGCTGCGCAGTGCTACTGTCACTCCTGTAGGCCTGTAACATGGCACACGTCCTTGCCAAGCTTACATGGCCGTGCCAATAACCCATGCTGCAGCTGCATGACCGCTGCGACAGCTTCCACCGAGGTCACAGTCATGGACCTCAGCGCGTCAGCACTGCGCCATCGCGCTGCCTGTTTCCCACCCAACAATCGAAGCCACAGAACATATACAATTACGAGTCCATCACCGTCCGGCAAAACATGCGGCTCTGTATGCACATAAAGAGTCTCACCACCCATCTCAACCACTGGGGCCAGTTCGCATGTACTGCATTGCGACTCCCAACACGACTTCTAAAGCCAAGCAGCGCAAGGCGCCTGTGCCAAGTCCATCTTGCTCTGTACTTCTAGACAAGCGCCTGCTCGTCCACATACCATTACAACCACCACAACCGTTATGACACTATGCCCCGTGCCCACATCCAACCGTGCCCACATCCAAGGGCCTCACACAGAAAATCTTCCCGATCCCGGTCCGATCCTGACGCCGCCCCCAGCACCTCACACTAGCGGATGTCCGCCCACTCCCACACCCGCACCCGCACCCCGCTCCGCTCCCCCCGGTCCATGGCCGACAAGAAATCCCTTATCAGGGGCCCCCGTTCGACAAAGTACCCAACCTAAGTAGCATCCCTTATCCCGGCTTGATCTCGCACCCAAACCCCGACCCTGCCCCCCGCCTCAGTCCATGACCGATATGAGGTCCCTGAACGCGTCCTTGGGCAGCTGCAGGTCCACCACCGCCCCGCCGTCGTCCCGCGCCTGCACGCGCTGCAGCAGGGCCTTCCAGTCGTCGCCGGCGAACAGCGAGCCGACCACGTAGTCGTCCGTCAGGTCAATCTGCAGCACACACACCACATGGGCAGCACGTCACGTACCCATCATATACCGGTACTCGTATTACTTCAACCAGGTAAATCATGTATGGCAGGTTACAAGTAGTGAAGGCGGTGAGCAGGGAAAAGCCTGTCGTGTGTGTCCTACCCCTCTTCCGCCGCTGCTGTCTCCTGCCTGCATCTTGTGTCACACTCGCTGTGCGATAAGATACCCGCTGCTGCTGCCCTTGCGGACAGACGGCACGAGCAGCCAGCAGTGCAGCCGCCTCCGCCCCGCCTACAACTGCCCAACGGGCCGCCAGCCCCATCATCCCGCGCCCAGCGCCCCTGCGCCCATGGCACACCCCGCACCGACCCCCTTTCCCCTCCTTGCCCTCTTTGCGCTCAGCGGCGTTCTCCGCAAGGCCCCCGCGCCCCTGTTGCGCTACTTCGCGGGTGTTGGGTGTCCCCGTACTCCCACTGCCAGCATTGTTGTGGCACATTTGTTTCCTGAGCCCACCTGCTGCACACTGTATGTATGCAATACTGCGGCACTCTCGTTTGACCCCCACCTGATGCACATGGTGTGCAACACTGCGGCACTCTCGTTCCCCGCCCCACCTGCTGCACGTTATTGTAGGTGATGAAGTAGACGTAGTCGCCGCTGTCGCGCAGCAGCATGGTGCCGGGCAGCTTGGCGTCCAGCCGCACCTCCCACCACTGCCCCGCCGCGTCCCGCACGAACACGTGCCCGTCGTAGTCGCGACGGAAGTGCAGCTCGCGCCGGAGCTCGTCTGAAGGGCGGGCGGACGGGCGTCCCAGGTGTCATGACGCGCGCGCGGGTGTTACTGACCAACCGTGCGTTCAGTAGTGAGTTGTGATCGTGTTTTGCTCCCCTGGTGTGAGTGGCAGGCGACAGCAGAGAGAGCAGGGTGTACCACGCGGGCTGTGCGGTGGAGAGGGCGTGTTGTGCCTTACGTCGCCTGGCGTCAGCTTCCCAGATGTATCGCCACTGCGCCCGTAGGGCCTCGGGATCTACTATCAAGCTTGTGTAAAGGTTAACATCCTCGCCAGGCGGCCGCAACGAAGGGATTGTGCCGTGCTCAACGAAGAGTGGAGTGCTGAGTTGTTAGGAGGTTTGCCTTCCGCTGGGCTGCAGCTGGCTGCTCTGTGTCCAACATGCCATACATGTATGAACGCAGCATCCAGGCGTCAGTCTCCCTGTTATCGCCACCGCACCCGTGGGTGTCTCGGGATCTACTATCAAGCTTCATGGATGTCATTCGTCATCGCCTGCCGTACGTGCCGTGGTGCAAACGACGTACCAGCGGGGACTTAGCGGGGTCTGCATGCCCCATCCCCCATCCCGTACCCTATACCCACACCCCATGTCGCCTGGCGCCTCGCAAGGTTGCGTTGCGTTTTACGCGTACCCACACCCCATGTCCAATGCTCCACACCCCTCACCCCACACCCAGTGCAGCCCCCTTGGCGACCACAGAATGCAGCATTGTGCAGCCCCATCGTGCTGCACCCACCAACTTCCGCCCGCTCCGCCGCCGACAGCTGCCCGTCGTTGCTGCCCCCGCTCCGCTGGCCCAGAAGGAAGCCCACCACACCGCCCACCGCCGCCGACGCCCCTAGGCCGCCGAACCGCTGTAGCACCCCCCGCCGCGACGTGGTCTGGGGGTCCAACCAGTGCAACCCGTCAGCACACGGAAAGGCACAGTGCAGCATAAGGTTGCTGGTTGTGTTGTGGGCGTTACGGGAAACTGTGGGCCAGGTGTGTGCACCAGGACTGCCCCGTAAATGGGTGGGGAACGGAGGTAGACGCCAGCTGGCCCACCGCACCTGCCCTGGCGGTGGGGGAGGCGGAGGCGGTGGCGGAGGAACTCCAGCTTCCGTTTGAAAAGCTGGAGCGGCAACGAGTCGTCGTCTGCACTCCGTTGGCCGCGACGGAGCAGCTAACAGGCATGCCGGACGCGCGGCGGCTCGGACCGACACGACCCTGTCGACAGCAAACTGCATTTCTTTACTGAAGACAGATGGCGATTATGGAAATCACTGTTTGATTTGGGTTCACGTTGTTAAGCTCTACAGAGTACAGGAAAGGCCCTGGAAGTGTCGCGCTGTCGACCCTGCGATTGGAGTTTATCAGTGCAAGTTATGTGAGGGGCCTATGTTTTGGCCTCTGACGTGACCGACAAAGTCAGAGCAAGGGGAGAGTAGACAGGCGAGAGACAAGTGCGGTTCCGGAGCGGCCCCAATAGCAAACCATGTCAAAGCGAGCCCTTGCTGCTCCTTATATACGGTGCTTGCGTAACTATTTGGTGTAATAAACGGTGTCGCATACAGTCACAATTTTGCACCAACTGCAGAGACCACTGCCGATACAGACACGTCCCGCATGTTCACAGACGACCGCTGTGCTATGTCATACAGCACTATAGAAGCATAGGGCACAGCGGCCAACATCCAAATGGAGGTCCAGCACCGACACGGCGGCGCCCTGCCTTCTCTCAGGGCTCAGAGGAGCACCCTGCACAGCCCATGGCTTCCGGTGCTGCACCGACCATGCAGCGGCTTTGCACCACTTGGTCAGGATAAAGCGTCATGGGTTCTGTGCCCTCGACGCCATGCACCTACACAGCCGGCCAGCGACACAGCACCTGCCGCCCCGTCGTGCGCAGCGGTGCTAAGGGCGAGTTCCCACGGCCCCCTCCGCCAGTGCTCTGCAGCAAGCACGCACATCGCACGCACGGCTGCGTACAGCAATGCAGCATGCCCACGGCTGAATCTTTGGCCGTCCTTGCCCTCTTGTAGCCCGCCTGACAGGTGGGGGCTGCTGTGCGGCCATGGCCGCGGCCGTGGCCACCGGTCGCTGCAGCTGCTGCACGCCACGGACGGCAGCGGCAGCGGCAACGGCAACGGCTCCAGCAGCAGCAGCCCATCAGCACCACCCAACCAGCCCTCATCCGCAGCACCAGCAGGTCAGCAGCCGGTCGTGCAGGGCGAAGGTCCAGGGCAGGGGCAGGGCCAGGGGCAGCGATATCCTGGTGAGCCACGTCCATCCTCTGGGCCCGGAACAGGGCCAGGGGCAGCAGTTCGAGGGGGACCTGGCTCAGGGTCAGGGCCAGGCGCACGACGGGGCCGGCTGACGCTGCTGGACATGCAGGATGAGGCCCGGGCGAAGCTGGCTGAAGCTGCGCGGCTGCAGCTGCTGCAGGAGCAGGAGCAGCGGGCTCGGGAGCAGCAGGAGGAGCGGCGGAGGGAGCGGCAGGAGGCGGCGGCTGCACAGCAGGCTGGGGTTGACGGGGCTGTTAGTGCAGGAGCGTCAGGGGCTGCTGCCGCAGTTGCGGCTGCAGCTGCTGCAGCTGCCGCGCCTGCTGGGGCTGGGGCTGGGGCTGGGGCTGGGGCTGGGGTAGCAGGGGAGAGCCGTACGGCAACGGCGGTCGGTGCGGACCGGGACGTCGACGGGGAGGATGCAGGAACGGACCGCAGCGGGGACCCAGGAGGCGTGTGGGAGTCAATGAAAGCAGAGTGGGCGGATGACTGGAAAGCGATCCAGGAGCGGTGGCGGCAGTTCATGGAGGAGCCGCTCCGGCCCCCGCCGTCGAGATCGCCGGCGGGGGCTGTGGGCAAGGCCCAACCGGGCGGGAGGGCCGGGGATGGCCTGGAGCTAGTCACGCCGACCGTCGTCGAGCCCGCTGGGGGCAGACCTAGCGCAGCAGCGGAGGGCCAGGGGGAGGCCTCTGGGACAGATACGGATGGGGCGGAGGGCGAGGATGCGAAGGAGGTGGAGCCGGAGGCGGTCCGGCGCACGGGCACCACGCGCGTGCTGCAGCTGGCGCTCGTGGGCGTGTTTGTGGCCCAGTGGGCCCCCGTGCTGCAGGGGGTGGCCCATGGGTCGGTTGCGGTACCGGGGCGGGAGCTGGCGCTGGCCCTGGCGCTGGCGTGCCCCCCGACGGAGATCACCATGACGTGGCAAGCGGTGAGCACGTGGGGGATGGATATAGAGGATCAGGGTAGTAACTCGGTACCGGTATGTGACGTACCTTTGGGATGGGGGTATGAGACAAGGGTGACCGCGGGCCAGGGGCTTGGTGCAGAGGACAAGCTATGTGGTGCTTGGCACGGCTGTGTGCGACTTGCTCTTTGCTACCGTGCAGGTGAACAGCACATGGCTGCTCTCCGCTGACCCGATCCTTTCTCTCGTGCGTGTGTTATCAGCTGTTATCTGATTTCCTGCCTGTCATCGCCGTTGGCGCAGGACGCAGTGACGCTGGTGGCCGGCCAGCTGGGCTGCCTGTTAAGCAGCACCATGCTGCACAGCGGGTTGCTGTCCCTGGGGGTAAGACACAACGTGTAAAGGCACAGCGTCACTTGTCGTCGCGACGAGTGCACTTGTAGTCTCCCCTTCCTAGGCGCTCACACGCAACTACCGGTAGTCAACCCACGGCGGGCGACACAGGACAGCGGCAGGAAGCTGTTTCCCCTATAAGCAATCCCGCTGTCGCAATTCCTTCCTCCCCTGGGACCGTCCAGAGGAACGTTGCGCTACTGCATTGTACCCGCAGCGGGGTTGCTGCAAGCACAGTCCTGTCGTCGTCTCCTACCGCCTGTTCTGATGCACAGCACGTCCCCTTACCGGCGTCCTGTCTGCCCGTCTGCCCTCCTTTCCTTGCAGGCCTCCCTGGCGTCCCTGGAGGAGACAGCCCCGTGGATGGACACCCTGCACGGCCCTCTCATCCTGGCTATCACGTACCTGATGGCGGGCGCGGGGGCGGTGCTGGCCCCAATGCTGGCTGCCAGCGCAGCCACCAGCATCGGCGGCATCGGTGGGTCTGGGCGGCACGGGGTGATGGCGCGGTACCCCGCCTTGGGCGCTTCCCGTTCACTGTTGAGGCGAGAGCTCGTTGGGTAGTTGTCGGTTGCACGAGGAGGACAACCGTCTTACTGGTTGGAACGGCGGGGCCGCTGTGGGGTCCATGGCCGGACCGGGACACATGGGCGGCATCCGGTGACGCGTTCAAGGCACGTGCCGGCAGAGGCTAGAAGCATGGGCCCAAACATGAAGGCGTACCCGAGGTTCCCCATCCGGTTACCCAGACACCAGGGCACCAAAAAATCCGGTACATCCAGACTGCCCGCAATGACTATGTACGCGGGGTTATGCCGTCAACCCACGCCCCCCCGTTGCCTGACGGCCGTGCTGCCATGGCGATGCACCTGTGCTCCCCGCAGGTGCTGCGTTGGGCATGGAGGCGGCTGTGGCGGTGCGCTGCTGGCGGGCCACGCGGGAGCTGATGCCGCCCACGGCCGCCTGCCTGGCGTGCTGCGCAGCTGCCGCGGTGTCGGCCGTGTACCAACCGCTGGTGGGCCCATGGTGAGGCGGGCAAGGGCAGTTGGGCAGCTGGGCTGACGGCCTGCTGCTGGGCTGTCTTGCATGCGGACACGGTGTCATGAAGGACAAGTATGTGACCAGGAGCGTCGGGATATAGTGGCTGCCTGGACGTGTAGGTTTGGTGTCCGGCGCTGTGTTGACTGCACGTTCCCATGTCACAGGTGCTGCCACGTGCCGTCCCGCTGTGTTCCGCAGGGGCGTGATCGGCGGGCTCCTAGGCGGCGCGCTGTCCGGCATCCTGGCGTACGACGTGCTGTACCTAATGCGCGTTATCCTAGCCATCACCATCCTGTCGGGCCTGCTGGTGTGGAACGTGTTCACCTGGCTGCCCAAGATCGTGTACCGAGTGCTGCTGTTTGCTGGCATGTTTATGTGGGCCACAATCAAAGGGTTTGTGTTGGCGCTTCGGGGTGTGTGACCTTTTTTGCATGGCCTGAGAACCATTGCATGTTTGCGCTGCTTTGCTGTGTCCTGGGTGCTGCGAAAGACTGAAATGATGGTGTTGCGCATGGTTGGCAGGGGAGTCCTCCTTGGTGGCCTGGGCGATGCGACTTGCCTGTACTTTGCTGGCTCTTAGCTCCTTCGCAGGATACGGCCGACCCGCTGTGCTTCTCTATCCGCACCTGAGATGTTGCATGGCAAGGTGCCAGTTTGCGGTTGACGTGCTAGGACCGGTGTGCATGCTGACAGTCTGCGGCATTAACAAAGGGGTATTTGCTCTAGTACCAGTGTTGCGACAGCTTACGGTCTTGGACGAATTGATATTACGAAGTCCCATCCACCCCAGTGCGATCAATATCAAGGCTCCGCCCCTGCTAAGCGTTAACGGTGTAAACATTTATGCACATGCGTTCGTAGCAATATCCGGCTGAGACAATAGTAGAAGTGCGGTTACCGGGCCAGGTGATGTCGACGTGACAGGAACAGGGTCGGGACCCCAGCCGCGTAAACTGTGCGACGACGATGGCCCAGGATACCCCACCGTTACCGACTCGGTCATCCGTTGCAAGCTCGCTGCCGGGAACGCAGGACCCTGTCGCCATCCCCCTTCCGCCGTTGTCTCAAGCAGCAGCGGACGGCAAGTTGGTCGTTGAACAAGCAAAGCAGCAAATCAGCACAGCATCAACCGCAGCGTATGAGGCTGTGCATCGCGTCGCCGGGTCCGCAGCCAGTTCAGTCGCGGGCGGTGCTGAGGGGGTATCAAATGGAATCAGCGCTGTGAAGAACACGATATCGCCTGTAAAGGGTGAGGGCGGGCAAGCGGTTGCCTCGCCAGCGGCAACTGAACAGGGTGCCGGCACCGAAATACTCCCGGTAACGCCCAAGCAGCAGGGACCGGCGCAAGCGGCTGTCGCTGCCATCGCGTCTGCGGCAGCAGCTGTGGCACCATCAGCTGGCACATCGCCAAAGACGGCTTCGCTGTCGCATGCGCCCGCCCCGTCGACTCCAGCGCCCGCTAAGCCCTCAAGCTCGCCTATTCCAGGCAGCGCGGGGAAGTCGGCCACCACGGGTGCGCCTTCCGCCCTCTTCACAACCGGGGAAATCTCGGAGGTGGCGGCCCAGCCCGGCCAGGCTAAAGCAGACGTTGGAGCCGGCAATGGCGCTGCAGGGCCCAAGGTGGTGCCCCCCAAGCCCGCAAAGGCGAGCTTCAGGATGCCCGTGGACACCAAGGACCTTGCGGACGCGGTGAAGGAGGCGAGCAAAAGCTACACAGACGCGGGCAGGGAGGCAAACGACACCGTGCGCAAGCTGGTCAAGGCGCTGTCCAAGGGCGGGGACACGCTGACCCTGACGCTGGACCAGCTGGCCACGGTGCTGTTCTTCGCCATCCTGGCGCTGCAGCTGCTGTTCCTGCCCATCTTCCTGCCCACGCTGTTCCGGCTGTCGTACAGCCTGCTGTTCGGGCTGGTGCTGGGGCTGGGCCTGAGCTTCATGTTCTACCACAACAAGAAGAAGAAGGCCGAGGTCAACGAGCTGGTGCGTGCTGGGCTCGCCCTGAACCCTTGGCCCAGCAGCTCTGGAGGCGCATGCATGTGTGCAGTTGGTTCCCTTTGCATGTATACTGTATTGACCGATGAGAACCGACAGGGTTCCCGGGCATGTACGGCTGACCCAGATGGGGTTACGTGTACCAGACACAGCCACACGAATGGTGGCAATTCAGGGGGCATCCGGGCATGTGCCTTTCCACCCATCTGGTAATTTGCGACGCAGAGCAACTTACTGATCTATTGGTACACTTTGGCTCTACCCCCCGCAGCTGGGCCTGGTGGTGGGGCTCAAGGGCGTGCAGCGCGTGGTGGGCGGCCTGCCGTCCTGGTTCAGCATCTCGGAGAAGGAGAAGATGGAGGTGGGACCGCCGGGGGCCCGTGTGGGGCATCGCATGGACAGAATGGGCCGGTATGAAGAGGTCACAGGCAGTGCGGCAGGCTGGTGTGATGCCGGGAGACGAAGTGCGGATCTGCGGGATGTACGTCAAGTGTGAACGGCAGAGACAAGTCGCGTGTGGCTAGGCGTGTTGCGGGGGTGGTCGATGGCTACTGGGAGGGTGAGCGACTGGGGTGGCCAGGCATGCAGCTCTAAGCGCAGACCTCGAACGCAGGGGAGGGCGGGGGCAGGGACCATACCTCGCTGCAGTGCGTTGCGTTGGGAGCACAGCAGAGGGACTATTGGGGTGCTTGGCACAGCAGGGACGGAGGAAGCCTAAGGGTATCGTATAACCCGCGCACCAAGGTGGTAATCTCCAGGCACTGAGCCGTTTACTCGTGAGCACGAAGGGAGGCTCTCCGGGCATGTGCTGGCATTGGCGTACATCCAAAGGTACAGCGCGGACAGGGAAGGCGTGTGGCGGACCACAGGGTTGCGTCACTACCGCGCGGCAGCAAGGATCGCGACATGCTGACCGGTATCGGAATGTGCTTCCCGCTTGCCAAGTGACCGCATGCCCAGTAGCTCAAGGGCAATGTTCCCCGGGCGCTTGCTAACCCCCGCAGTGGATGAACGAACTGATCATGGAGGTGTGGCCGTTCGTGGACAAGGGCGTGTGCAACATGATCAAGGTGCGTGGGCGGGAGGGTTCGGTTGGCGGTGCCGGTCTGGGCCAGCCCCACGTGGGCCACAGTTGGCACGTGTCGGTGTCCCAGCCGGTAATTATGCCACTGAGTCAAGCGACAGCTTAAATTCAAACCACACGCGAATTGTCAACCAACCAGCGCACTCTCCTCGCCCGAACCCCCCGGGCCCAAACCTCAATCACACGTCTCCGGCTCGCCCGCCCCGCACGCCCGTGCACCCCCCTACAGGACATCACGGCCCAGGTGATGCCCGGCGTGCTCAAGACGCTGCCCGGCGGCCTCAGCAAGGCGGTCAAGTCCATCGGCTTCAAGCACCTCACCTTCGGCAGCGCGCCCTTCCGCGTGGAGAGTGAGTAGCGATGCAGTTGCGGGATAGTATTAGCATGTCGCAAACAGGTTCCAGGACGCAGCGTGGAGAGTGAGTGCACGTCGCTGAGCTGGGCGCTGGGGGTTTGCCGGGTTGCAGTGTTTGCATGGCTTGGGCCTGCTGATGTTAAGTACTGCGTCGCCGTTCGTGTTGAAGCAGGGGCGTCAGGCGGAACGGGCCACCGTTGACAGCTGACCCAGTTGGCGATGCCTGCAAGCACGTGTTGATGTGTGCACACCGTCCGGGGCGACGGCGCGTCACTCTGTCGTCACAGTGCCTGGCCCCATCCCCATCACTCCTCTCCCGGTGCCCTGCCCTGCCTGTGACACCACATTACACTTACTCTGTTTCCCCGCCATCAGGCCTGTGGGTGGACCCCACCGAGAAGCAGAGCCTGGTGATGGAGGTGGCGGTCAAGTGGTGCGGCGACCCCAATATCACGCTGGCCATCGAGGCGGCCACAGGGTGAGGCCACAGCCTGGGGCCGCGCAGGGGGCTGTGCAGGCGCGGGTATCGTTGCGAGAGGCGGAGGCAGCGGGGTCGGCGGCGTTTGGGCGGGCGGGAGGGAGCGCGCGCTGTGTGACGGCCGAGCTGGGGGTATGTAGAGAAAAAAAGGGCGGGGGTATTGTGGATGGGGCGGAAGGCGGAAGCCGCGAGCAAGGGGGCGGGGGGGGGGCCGGCAGCTGACTCGAGGCGGTAGAGGAAGCAGGTGTTGACAAAGGCGCCTGGGAGAAAGTATCAGCTGCCACAAAGGATCACAGCACCGCGGAAAGCGCAGATGGTCAGCAGAGCTGGGTCATGAAGAGGTGTGGGACCTGAAAGAGACTCCGGAGTATACGGCTCGATGCGGGGCGGGAGCCTTGCGGCGAAAGGCAGCATGCCTTCCTGGTCGTGTGCGGCCGGTAACCCGGCCTGCCTGGTGCAGCACTGTTGCTGAAGCTCGTGCGGTCTGTGTTCTTTGTTTCACCGCGCTCACTTCCCCAGCGGCAAGATGTGCCCCCGCGTGATGGACATAACCTTCATCGCCACCATCCGCCTCAAGCTCAGCCCCATGGTGGACCGCATACCCGGCTTCGGTGAGCGAGGGTGGGGGAGGGAGTGGCGTTACGCGTGGAACGTGGGGCAACCATGCAAGGCGTCAGAGAGTCATGGAAGCGCTGGTGCCGGCGGCGGGTGGGCAGGCGGGCGGGACCAGGGTATCGGGGCTTGGCAATGCGGTGCGGCTTTTGAATGGCGGTGGAGTTGGAGACGTGGACAACTGGCGGTAGCGTGACCTAAACCGCACAAGCGTGACTCTCACGGTGGGAGGACAACACGGGAACAACACAAAACGTGGGCGGCCGCTTGGCTAGGAGCATACCCCGCACCCCCTCGCGCACCCCGCAGTTGCCGCCATGGCCACGGTGCCCAAGCCGCCCATGATCAAGTACCGGCTGGACTTCGGCAAGGCGCTGGGCGGCTCGCTGGCGCCCGCCGCCGTGACGCCCGTGGTCAACTACTTCATGAAGGAGATCATCAACAAGATGCTCGTGTGGCCGCAGCGCATCGTGGTGCCCATCCTATACGTGGGTGCTACCGGCCTTACTCCTCGCCATGTCCCGCGCTTGTGCCTTGCAGTTTACACCAGACGAAAAAACACCTTGCAGTGTGCCGGCATGCCGTCAGCCCTCGCGGCACACCGTGGCCTTGTTACGGGGTGCAACACCTGAAACACCTGCCCACAGGGCGCTGTAGGCAGCCTTACCCACGTTCCGCGCCTTGGCCTAACATTGTGCCCGCACTGGCCGTGCGCAGCAAACCGAGGACGACAAGATCGAGTTCCAGCGGCTCATGCGGCGACACCGGGGCGTGCTGCGCGTGTGCATCATGAACGTCAAGGGGCTCAGGGCGGCGGACATGGTGGGCACCAACGACGTGCAGATTGAGGTCACCACCGACTCGGAGCACTTCGAGGTGGGCAGGGGAGTAGAAAGACGAAGCAGCAGGTCGCATCAGCCGGGGGGAGAGGGAGTGGCGGGGTCACTTTTGGGCGGGGGGCGAAGGCAACAAGAGCCGGGGTGACGGAGCACGGTGACGAAGGGAGGGAGGACAAGCAGGACAGGAAAGACGGGGGTGGGGGAGGCTATGCCGGCAATCGGACGGCTGGTGGGTTGAAGGTGTTTTAAACAGAATGCCTCGGCGCTTTCGCGGCGCACGCGAACGGGACGGCGGCTCAGCCTCCTTGTGCATCTGGCTGCTGCGCTGCCCCGCCTTACGCCTCTGCACCCGCCGCCCCTGCCCTGCCCGCCCTCCTGCACCCCAGGCCACCAAGGTGGTGCGCGCCAGGCTGCTGAGCGTGCAGAACAAGGCGGTCAAGGCGGACCGCAACGAGCAGCGCGCCACCTTCAACGAGTACAAGTACGTGCTCATCCAGGTGGGTCGTGGGGACGCGGTGCTGGGGTGCACACCGTGTGTGCATGTGCGTGTTTGTGGCACGGGGTTGTTTTAGACGGGTTAAGATGTGTGTTTGGGGATGGCCGCCAGGTGGACCTCCTCGTCCCGGGCGGGCATCCGCGTCGCCTTCGTAAACACGTCGGGTTGGGGAGTCGCTGCAGCCGCGTGCGGCGAGCACACACGCTGCATGACCCCCCGTGCCATATTCTGTCTTTCCGCGACCAGGCCTGCAACACAATGCATGGAGCCCTGAACCTAGCTCGGTGCCCCCTTGCTCACAAGGAAGCGTACGAGGGACCGCTTTTCCAACGCACACCGCCGTTGCGCCCCCTTCCCCTTGCAGGAGCCCAAGGACCAGTGGCTGCGCATGGAGGTGTTCGACATCGACATGCTGCGCCCCCACAAGCTGCTCACCGGCGCAGTGAACTCCGTCGTCAACGGCCGCGAGTTCCTGGGCCGCGCCGCGTACCGCCTGGACGAGGTGTGCCGCAACCCCGGCCAGAACTTCACCAAGTACCACGAGCTGGGCAAGGAGGACTGGGGCACGCCGGGAGGCCCGGTGCGTGGGCGTGCGGGTGCTGGGGCACGCGTGAAACGCGAGATGATTCCCTGGACCGTGTTAGGTGTCAGGGAACCACGGGAACGCTGGTACCTGCACGCGAACAAGGGGTGAGTTGACAAGCAGAATCAGAAACGGCGGATACGGGTGTTGGGGGAACGGCAAGAGGTAGGGAGGCAGGTAGGTAGGGGGAAGCGAGTGGCAGCACCTGGGGCGACTTCGGGCGGCCCGGTGAGTGGGGTGCATGCGTCCGCACGCGTTGCGCTGTGCTGTTGTTCGTTGCGGGCGGGACCAGCGGGAACGGGGACGCTGACCCCTTGCTGGTGTTTGTGTGTGTTACCCCACAGGGCAAGGGCCAGGGCAAGCTGCGGCTCAAGCTCATGTACAGCCCCTTCGAGGCGCTCACGCAGCAGGACGTCATGACCACGCGCATGGTACGGCGGTACGGCAGCACACGTGTACGGCAGGAGGCATGGGTAGCAGGGGGACCTTGTGCTGCGTGGCAATGAGTGCGCCCACAGCAGCAGCAGCAGTCAATGCATGGCGTGTGGTGCGCGCCGTAGCATCCAGGTCCGCTGCAGTGAAGGCACGCCCTACCTCCCCCGGGCCAAGGCGCAGAACAGAACATGCCATACTCTGCGTACCTACCTAACGGTTATCACTGCGCATATAATTGAGTATTTGGCAACTGGAGTGTAACTTCGCGCACCTGGAGGGGGTATTGTCCTGGAAGCTTTTGGGTACCATAAGGACAGGCCGCAATTGTCGCGCCGTATACCGTACCCAACAGCAGACGATAGGCACCCGGCGGCACGCGCACCACCTCTAGGCACGACGGCTTTCCCTGCCGACGGTCTGCCAGGATGCGCCCAACCTCTTGCCTTGCCTTACTGCGCTATGCCGTGCGCTGTGGCCGTTGCAGGGCATCGTGACGGTGCGCCTGATTCGCGTGTGGGACATGTCCCGCGTGGGCGACAACCTGACCGCCTTCGTGCGCATCAAGTGCGCCAACCAGGTGTGGGAGAGCAGCAGGCGCACCTACTACAAGCGCTACAAGGTGGGCGGGGGTGCAGGGCATGGGGGACACGGTGCAGCCAACATGCACGCCGCTAGCCTGTAATGCGGTGGAGCAGGCATGGGACGTGGGGGGCGGGGTGGGCGCGAGAGGGGGCCGGCCGCTGGTCGACAGGCAATTTCTGCAGCACGCTGTGTTTGCACCGAGGGCGATGCTGCATGCTCATTCCTTGCGCTGCAATGTCGTGCATGATATCCGTGCCTGCCGCAAACGGCTGCCGTGCTGGACCCCGAGTGCATTTGCCGATCTTTCCGATGTCATCTCCAGAGGCCACGGTGTGCTAACATGCTTGCGGCCTGTATTGGCTTGCTTTTTTGCTCGGCAGATCACCCAGATGAACGCCGAGATCAAGCGCATGGAGGCGGCCATCATCAAGGACGAGCGCGAGGGCAAGCTGGAGGACGCGGCGCTCAAGCGCAAGCAGATCGAGTACATCAACGACCGCATCAAGCGCGACCTGCTCATCACGGAGCTGGACTGGACGGTAGGCTCGTGCGCGGGGCCAGGGGCCGGGGCCGTGGAGAGGGGAGGGGAGGGTCGCGGAAGCACTAGGCGTTTGGGGCCTAAGGGGGTTACTAGATTAGACTATGCGGAGCGGTCGTAGCACCGTGCGAGGGTAACTGGCTCACGAACACATCGGTGCGTGCCTCCCACGGCATGCTTTCAGGTGTGCTTTCTCTCCTCCACGGTGCCGTGGCCCGGTCCCGTGCCCGCAAGCTCTGTTCCCATGGTATGACCCAGCACACCCCTAGCCCTGGTCCTCCACGTTCCTTTCTCCCTGCATTGTTTTTTTGGCCGCAGGCGGACACCAACGCCATGGCGGCCTTCTACAACGTGCCCATCAGCAGCGTGGTCAAGATCAAGGTGATCGAGCCCTCACTCACGCTCACGGCGGACGAGCTGGCGCTCAAGGAGATCCCCGTGTCCGCCATCATCGAGAGCCAGGACGTCAACCCCTTCACCAGTGAGTGGAGTGCAATGGAAGGTCCCTGCACCGGCCCACCGCGCGCGGGGGACAGCACCGAACCGTGCCTGCATCCGCGCACAGGAGGATTACGCACCGAACCAATGTTTATCTTTCTGGAAGTCTTGCAGCTGAAGCTGTGCGCTTGACGTGCCGCACAGCAGGACGTGTCATGAGAAGCACAACCACGACCTATGCCGTTGCTGCAGCTGAAGCTCTGCTTGCGACAATTGTTCGGTGCCTGTAACGCGCTGGGTCCGCCTGTCCTGCTGCTGCTGTGCAGAGCGCGTGGAGTACGGGCTGTGGCGCAAGGACGTAGAGATGGGCAAGGAGCACCTGCTGAGCGACGAGCAGCTCAAGCAGATCGAGATGGACGAGGGCGTCAACGAGAAGAAGGGCACCAAGATCAAGATCGCCATCGAGCTGCGCTGGGTGCCCTGCCTCGACGTGAGTGCGCAGGGGCTGGACATACTGAGGCAGCCGCCTCGCTGTCACCGTGGCCGCACTTAACCTGCTGCCAAAGCAACGCTAATACACACTGGTGCTGCTGGGCCTCTTTTGCGTTGCCAGGCCGGAACCCGGACGCTCCAGTCCCCCAACACCGACGGCCTGACAGACACCCGCTTTCCCCCCACCACCGCTGTTGTCATTCGGTTGCACAAGGCAGCCGTACAGTGCCGTTTCCCTTGACCCCTGTCCTTACTCTTCGCCCCTGCCGTGTGGGGCCCCGGTGCGCAGGACCCCGAGGAGCTGGTGGAGGAGGACGAGGTGGAGGAGCTGGTCAAGGAGCGGGTGCACGAGGCGGTGCAGGACGTCAAGACCACCGTGGAGAAGGTGGCCGGCACCCTCTCGCCTAAGCACGCCGCGAGCCCGCGCGCGTGAGGGGCGGGGTCCAGAGGATTTGGGGCGTTCAGGAGGAGGAGGAGGAGGAGGAGGAGGAGGAGGCGAATCTTCGTGGTGGTAGAGCTCGACTCGGTGGTGAGAGGGGCAGCAGGGATTAGAGGGGCCTGGTAGAGGTGGCAGGGGGGCTTGCACTGTTCGGGTTGGGGAGGGTGGGGGGAAGGATGCTTGTGGGTGCAAGGGAGAGTACGGGTGGGCGTGAGCTGCGGTGGTTCTGGGGGTCAGACGCGACGACATAGAGGTGTGGCGGGTACAGTAGAAGGCAGAAAGCTTTGGTGCTTTGCTGGTCGTGCATTTGCTGCGTAGGGGCCTACTGTGTAGCGATGCGGTGGGGGCCGCGGTGGGGGCTTACTGTGTGTGGACAAGCAGGTGGGCCCGAGGGATTCGTGGCTCCTTGCCTCGGCGGGTGCTAGTTCGGGAGCACGCCGCCTTACACTATCTTGGTTTCTACTTTTGCGGCCTGTCGTGTGTTGCGTGGTGGGGTTTCGTGGATCGCGCCTTGTCCTAGGTGGCATGTCCTCTCCTAGGCATGGGTTGTGGGTATTCGTTGGGCTGTTTGCTCGTCTCCTGTGCGTCCAGCTTGATTTATCTGTCATGTCAATTGGCGTTACTGCAGGAGGTTCCCGCAGCTGTTTCTCATTTGCACTACACGACCCGCGTGGGCGCGGGGTCTGAGGACTACTTCGTACCCATTCAGCGCGTCTTCTTCTAATGTTGTGATGCCGGCGCGTGACTTGTGCATATGACGCTGTCTCGAACGTTTATCCTGGTTGAGGGCGCTCATGCCGTACCAGGGTCTCAATCGCTTACGTGCCCTGTGTGCTGGGTCCCATTTCGGAATAATCGGTGTGCTGCCTTCGCTGTTCACCCTTGCACGTCTCCTGCTGTGCAGTGAGTTCTCTGCACCTGCACACGGTAGCAAAAAGGGTACATCAAGGGGGTCGTCGGGCTAGACCTTGTAACTGGACGTTCGTTCCTGTCCTCAGTTCCCGGCAGTGTCGAGGCGTTTTGGTTCTCTTTGGTGCTGCAAGGTGTAAGCTGTGTAAATGAAGGTACGCGCAACTGTGCTATGCAACTGCCTGTACTGTATCCTTCATGCGATCACGGCGCTCGCACAGCGTTGCCATCAGCTCACATGTGTCAGCCAAATTAAACAATCAGACGTGGCCAGCTGTGTTGCCTACGGCGATATCGGTTGCATCAGTCAGCATCAGTCAGCTCATCTGTCCAACCACAGCACCATCCATGTTACAGAAGCCTGCTTCCGTGCTCAAGCCGCGCACCAACCGGCACCAACACACCTTCGTCCCAATACAACTACCGGTATCACGTTACATGCACGCAAGGGCCGCAACCAAAGCCCACGTAGGAGCACTGCCAAAAGAGCACCACAACGACCAGAAGCAACCGTGCTATGCCAGGCCACTGACTTCCAGGACGCGGCCGCTGCCTTCCAATTGCTGGCCCTTGGCTCCAATCAACGGCTCCAATCCGACGTTCTACGCATGCTTCAGTGGGGACAGGATCTCCTCTCTCCCATCACGCCCCACCCGCCCGCGCACCAAGTGCAGCGGCTCTTAACAGCAACTCTAATGTACTCGTCTCGTTGTAAGACTGGCCCAACCGACGCGGACCGCTACCGCACACACCTATTCCAGCGGTGTATTCTCCTTCAACTTATTCTCCTGCAAGTCATTCTGCTGCACCTTACTCCTGCGGCGAGAGCACTGGTGCAGCTCATGTCCTGCGACCACCCAGCCCTTGGGCCATGAAGCTAGCCCAACCACCCCACGCCCCAAGCAGCCAGAGGGGCCGGGGGCAGCGTGAATTCGCAATGCAAGGGACCTGCGCTGTAAAAGGCCACGAGCCCCTCTACGCAAGCCGCATCCTGCGACACTCAAGTCCATCACAAATATGGCGGCGGCGGCGGCGGCGCTCCACCACGCGCGGCCTAGTAAGGCTCTGCAGTGCAGCCGCTAACTTTACGTTTCAGCACATCCCCTGCTTGGCACTGCATCCAGCAGCCATTTGGCGACCCGCTGTGCAGCGCCCCTCACACAGGGTACAGCCCCCGCTTCCTGAGGCACTCCCGCACGGCTTGCTCGTACGTGTTGCAGTGCCCGACGCCCTTGTAGGTCCCGACCTTGTACCTGCGCGCATGGTAGGAGGGCAAGGACGGCCAGGAGGACGGAGTCAACTTTCAGCAAGGCTGGGTATTAGTGGCAGCAGGGGCCCACACATGGATGCGTTTGCACGCGTTCGGGTGCCTGGATAACCTCGAGGTACTTTTTACGGTTAGGAGATGACTTTCCCAGCCCCCACAGTCGTTGCCCCTTCGGGGCAAAAGCAATTATTTGGCGGTACAAAGCAATGCGCCGTACGCACGACACACCCTGTCCATGCATTATGCATAATGCAAAGGAGATGCAGGGGGTGCACGCCACCGGGGCATGCCAATGACCAGCGGCACCCTCTACTTACAAGGAGGTGTAGCATCTACGGTGCTCGTCCACTTGCTGTTTACATTGCTGCTCCGCCTGGACGAGGCCCTCCGCAAGACTGTCACAAGGGCCGGGAGTGCGCGTGTCAAAGGGTGACGGTTTGTGGGAGCCAGGGGCTGCAGGGGGCAGGCAGGCTGGCAGGGTGCGTGAGCCAGACGCGGAACGCAGGCCACGCGTCCTCACCATAGCACCAGGTTAGACTCGAGGTTTTTGCACGCCACCGCTGCCTCTGATCCCGGATTCGCTTTTCTGCAGCCTGCGAGCGCCGACCTAGCGTATTTGCATTTGCGCTCGATCTGCGCTGGAACTGCGGGCGTGCTTTCCTTTCCAAAGGGCCAAAACCACGCCATATCAGCTGCAACTGACAGTCGCACAGCCAATTAATATAGTAGATACCGTCCGTCTGTGTCGTGTTAGATTGGACGCAAAGTATCGGTAGCGTGGGCGGGGAGGGTATGCACGTATGCTTGAGGCACGGCTTAATTGAGTTACTGTCGAAGACGTTAGTGCCGATGCCATAACAGCATGTGTGTCACTACCTGCAATAATGAGTCACTGGACACCGACCCCCGGGCCGTCGAGGGCCATGCCGAGCCGTGCCATGCTCCGCACCCAAGCCGACCTGCGTACGAGCCGCTGCTTGCATGTGACCTATTTATCAACATAAACAAACGCATGTCATCTACAGCTTCTGCAAACGGTGTCACTTGCCCTGCCAAGGTGCCGGGGAGGTATTTCATGTTGGTGCGCAGCAGGGGTGGTGCGCCCTGGTGCACCGGCGCTTGCTGTACAACAGACTTTACGGGTGCAGCCTGATATAAACGGCAACGCCCATGAGGATATGTGCCAGCGGGTAACAGGAAGCAATCACTAGACAAAGCCCATGTGGTAGGCGCCTCCTCTTTTAGTTTATGTCAGCATGCACTCCACCGTGTCCGTCCACTGCACGTCGTTGGGGCAGGCACGCCCTGCCAGAACGGCGGTCCGCAGCTCCCCAAACTTCTGTCTCCTGCTAACTTGCTGCGTATAAGCTCCTATACTGCTGGCGTACGCGTGATGCAATGGGGCAACAGCCCGGAAACCTGCACACGTCCAGGTTGTACCCCTACATGCCAACCAGCTCCCGAGCTGCGCCCAAGGCATACCGACTTGCATGCGTGCTGAATCATAGTATGCAGCAACCATTTTGATGGTGTCGAGCCTGGAGAGCGCTGGACAGCGCCGCCCAACGCCTTGGGAAAAGAAGAGGCGCGGGGCCTGGGTGCGGGGCCTGGCAGGGCCAGAAACGACACGTGCAACCGCAGGCGTAGGGCAAAATTCGGAAAAGGCTTTGCACTTGACATGGTCCGGGCGCAAGGCTGAGGTAACGGCGGCCTTTTGGCTTCTACCTGCAGCGCAGTAGTAGTGTACAGTGCCATCTGCTGCGTAGGTGGTTTCGCCCCAGGCTAACATTAGTCAGCCTTATGCGCCAGAGAGACGGAGGTTTCTTTGTTGGCTACCCATAGAAGCCTTTTATCATTATGAGTCTGCTACACTGAACTACAGTATACATAGTTACGGCCGCGCACTCTTGCAGCTGATTTCCGACACAGGAAAAGCTGCAGTGTTTCATGCCCAGCAGCTACCAATGCTGGCCTCCATGAGAGCACTCTGCGCTTGCCTACTGCCAGCGGCTGACGCGCCTTGTGCGAAGTCAAAAGACAAGACAGGACAGTCTGAGTCAACCTGCTGCGGTTCGCCGGCAGCAGGGCCTGAGAGCGCGCATATATCTCAACGGCGTTGCCACGAGGATATCTGCGAGAGTCATGGCGCTCGGTTGGAGGTTGCTGCGTCTGCGAACAGAACACAATCGAAGGACGACGTTTACTCTGCAAGCCCCTTCTACTCCGCGCGCGTTCCTGACACTCTCGACGCTCATAAACTTATTCTGTCAGCTTGCAACACAGTCACCGAGGAGGTGCGCGTAATTCGGTGCTGGGGTGGTGCCGAGGACTGACATGGCGTTGCAGGGCGGGTCATTATGCCTTGCGGTGGGGCAAGTCGTTGCTTCAGTCGGGAGGCTGTGCTGCTCAAAGGCGACCTAGTAGCTCTTGACTGACTCCTGCTACCCCCCTTACCACCCATGTGGTGCAGGTGTCGGGGCAGCAGTACCGCACGATGCGCTCTCCTGGCACCGAGCTTGCCTCCACAGCCACGACACCGCTAGCCAACTGCAACCGATGGGCAAACGAGTGAGTGCTTGAGAGGCGCTCAGTGCACTACACCGGCAATGTCAGCACACGCCGCACGAGGCGGTGTACGGGGCACATGTACGGGGCACCCTTCAATGCATGTCAGGGCTGACGCTGAACTTTCCCCTCATGCCTGCAGCTACCACGAGGGCCACCTCCTTCCGGCACAGCTCAACGTCGACACCTCGTCTCTACAGCACCTCCTTGAAACGGGCACACTGCAAGGCTTGCACCGGCGCTCCTGCTCCACCACCTCAATGCACCCGCACTCCGCCGAGCACGCCAAGTTTCCCGCACACCGCGCACAAGGCACTCCAACAAAGAGCCACGCCGCCAGCTCCCCCCTACTGGCCGACCCCTGCACACGGCCCCTTGCCAGCGCCGCCGCCGCCGCAGGCCAGCCCGACCCAGATCACGGCAACCTGTACGCACACCAGCTCACACACAACCACCACCTGTCAGACTGCGACAGCTGCCACAGCACCGGCATCACTTCCGGTACGGGAAACTGCAGCGGGCATGGCCCAGACTCGGGCGGTATTCTGCGTGAGCAGCTGGTGCGCCTGTGCGCGCCCGGCGAGCTGATTGGCGACCTCAGCGACCTCACGCCCGCTGCGCTGGGCACGCGGAGCGCCGTCTTCAGCGGTAAGCGACTCAGGCTGACAGGGGCGCGAGACGTGCATGCTTTGGTGCGTCGGTTGCAGTGCCGCGTGCTCTAGGTACAACCGTGCACGGGACATATGCTGCCAAGGAGCTGTGACGCATTAGCAGGTCGTTATATGGATACGGACGGTTAATGATTATGAGACGGCGTAAACTTGTTCTTTGGATGGTGTCTCGCCCGTCACACAGCCCTCTGGCGCGGCGCCCGGGTGGCGGTCAAGTTCACCACCTGCACGTCTCTGGACCCTGAGAGCTCCGCCATCCGACAAGCGCTGCTCAGCAAGGCGCTGTCCCACCCCAACGTGCTGCAGCACTACAGCGTGCGGTGCTGCCACCTCGCACCGGCGGATTCGCCAGACACGCCGCCGCCGTTACCACAGCCGCGGCAGCAACTGCAGCAACAGCACCCTGACGAAGCCAGCGAAGCGGCGACACGTGCGCCGCTGCCACGGCAGGAGCATTCCTGTCAGCTGGCTGCCAGCCTGGGATGCGGGGGCGATGGGGCGGCACTGCAACCGGAGGTCGACGGTCCGCCGCTGGGAGACATTCACAGGTTGCCGGACGGCCTCGTCCAGGCGGCCGGAGCTGCTAAAGCAGACACAGATGAGGGGGCAGCGTTGTCGGAGCTGCAGATCGAGGTCTCCCTGAGCATGCCAGCCCAGCACACAGTGCACCCGTTACAGGGCTGTGCATCGACGCAGCAACCAGGGCCAGCACGCAGCCCGCAAGAGGCAACGTGTGCACCTCTGGCCCCAGAGTCCAGCATCACCCTCGCTCCCAGAGCCCAAGCACCCGTGGACACAGCTGCAGCCGGCGGCGTCACCCTGGCAGCCTGCTCGGTGGTAACTGCGGGAGCGCCTGCGCCACAGACGCGGACCGAAAGCACCGTGTCAACCGCATCCGGCTGGGTTGTACACTGCACAGCTTCTGCTACACCTACTTGCCAACACGCCAGGCACAAACCGCCCGCGTCCTTCGAGCAAGGCCCCTCCGGGGAGCTGCAGCTGCAACCCACCCTTGTGCCCGTCTTCCACGTGGTCCGTGACCGCTGCAGCAACGCCACGGCCACCAGCGCTGCGGACGCGACCCCCGGGACGATCTCGCCGCTGGGTACCCTGCAGGACACGGACACCGCCATGACCAGCCATGAGCTGGGTGTCGCCAAGGGCTGGGAGCTGGCCCTATCGGCCACAGCCGAAAGCACGAGCGCGTGCTTGACAGGGGAGGCCATGGCGCAGCTGCCCATCGCGGCGGTGAGCAGCACGTACCACCTGGTGGACGTGCAGGACGTCAAGGGGCTGCAGGCGTGCGGGAGGCGGCAGGGGCAGGGCCAAGGGCACGATCAGGTGGCGTCCCACCCTAGCGGCGCGATTTCGGAGATGGATACCGGCTGCTTCACCTTGGTCGCCAATGCGGTGGCTGTGGGGACGGAAGAGGATGGGGAGCAGGGCGGGGGTGCTCTTGTGGGGGACCTGGTCATGGTGCGGTGTGCGAGCACTGCAAGCGGGGCATCGCCGCTGGAGGTGGCCGCGGTGGCAGCTCGGAACGGACGTGTGCCGCAGCCGCATCTTCAGCACCTCCTCGCATCGGCGGCTCCGTCGAGGATGGTTCGGCAAGGCCAGCTGACGGGAAACGAGCAGGGTAACGCAAGGCCTATGTCGGGTGCCAGGGACCCGGCCGCGTGCGCGAGCGCCGTTCCTTCCGTAGCTTCCGCCTTCACCACCGCCGCCGACACGTGTCCCACAGCCAAGGCCGCTGCCGACGCGTCGCCGCCCGCTGCCGGCGCCGCCAGCCCGCCAGCCGTCTCGTTCAACTCGTTCGAGGGCTTCGGTAACCCGTACGGCACCAGCACCATGCGGCACACCCTGGACCACGTGGCGGTGGTGGTTGCGGCACGTGAGGACGACTTCATGACCGCCATGTGAGTCCACGTGACATCAGGCCGGTGTCTATGGTACACCGCAAGGTACCGGCAACGCGTGTCGGCATGCTGCTTCTTGCCTGCTCAGGAGGCTCTCCGTTTGGGTGTGCCGAGCACAAGCCTGTGATGTCCTCGCATCCTTCTGGCGGCGTCCACCAATGGTCTTACCATACCGTAACCTTTCTTGCCTGGATCGTTCTCGTCCCGCCAGCATTATGGAGCACGCGGACAAGGGCACACTGGGCGCCGTGGTGGGCAAGGGCCTGTTCCGCGGCAACCGCGTGTTGAGCCCGCGGGTGGCGCTGCGCGCGCTTCTGCGCACGGCGCTGGAGATCGGCTGCGGGCTGAATCACCTGCACGGCCGCTCCATCGTGCACGGCGCGCTGCGGCCCGCCAACGTGCTGCTCAAGAGCGCCAACCTGGACAGGAGGGGCTTCACCGCCAAGGTGACAGGGACACCGTGTGGTTTGCACGGGAGAAAGGGGTGCTAGAAGGCACACTCATGGACAATCGCATTGCCTGATTTGGGCTTGGCTTGTGCTGGTCTGGTCTGGGCGGCAGCGACTTGCATATGCACCTGCCAACAGGGCCTACCTTTGCGAGCATTGCGCGGTGCATAGACGCGCTGTGCCGTACACGGATGATGCACTGACGTCATGCTTGCCGCTGCCTGCTGCGTGCCTCATTCTGGCAGGTTGCGAACTTCAGCCTGGCCCGCGTGTGCGGCGGCACGTCTTGCTGCGAGGCGGTGGGCGACCTGCAGGGCCTGGAGGGCCTGGAGGAGGGGCCCGGCGGCGGCGGCGGCGGCAGCTCCCTGCCGCCTGGCGAGGTGGCGCTGGCGCTGCCGTACTGGTCCCCGGAGCAGCTGGACGGCCACGTGGGCAAGCCGAGCGACGGTGAGAGGTGCAGTGCGCCAGAGGACTAAATAGCGTGCTGGCGTGGTGTAACGAACGTAAGGAGCGTACGTTTCCAGTTAAGCAAAGCCGCGCTTGCGCTGTTGGGTGAGGGTGATAGGCTGACTTGAGCCTGGCCCTGATCCTGATTTTCCCCTGCCCTTTCCCTGCGCGTGTGCAGTGTACGCGTTCGGCGTGACGCTGTACGTCATGGCTACGGGTTTGCTGCCATACAGCGGCCTTGCGCCTGCCACCATCGTCAGCGGCGTGCGCGAGGGCAGCTTGCGGCCGCAGTGGCCACCCGGCCCCGCCTCCGAGACCACGCATCCCGCTGTACGGGAGCTGTGCGGCGCGTGCTGGGCGCACGACCCCCGCGCCCGGCCCACCTTCACCCAGGTGTGCCAGCAGCTGCAGGGCATTGAGCACGCGGTGCGGCAGCTGCTGCGGCCCCCGCCGCAGGCAGTGCATGGCGGCCCGTCGGCAGGGGCCAGCAACCTCAGCAGATGCTCGTGGGCGACGCAGGACGGCGTCCCCGGAGGGCCTGGGCCTCATGCGGTAGCGCAGGACGCTGGCGGAGCGGGAGTGGTGGCGAAGGACACACGGGGTTAAGAACGGTTATGAGCAGCGCAGTTTGCGTTATGTACGGTATGTACGGTTATGCATGGCTTTCGTTTAGACTGGCCGGTATGTCGTTGGGGCGTCGCACGAGCAATTGCACGTGAAATGTTTGCCGGCTTCACTTCTTGATAAGGGTACTGAGATGAATGTCAGGTTTGATCTAGTTCTTTATTGGACCCGGCCTAACGGGAGTTCCTATCGTTTGCGTTTGGGGGCCCAGATCCGTGGGAGCGCCCGTGTGAGTAGGATTTGCTCGTTGCGATGCTCGTATGGACTCAATAAAATACCAAGCGCGGCTCGATGAGATGGCAGGGCCTCGTACTGTGGTGGCTGGCGTGCTGTCGCCTGAAAGAGCCCAGCTGGGCCCACACACGGGCATTGACGCAATAAGCCATCCTGCGCAGGAGTATGGACCTGGTATTCGTATTTGGTATTAAGTCGCACCGGTACGCCTTCGAGGACGTTTCCAACCAGACGGAAGCACAGCAAGGAAGGCGCCAGCCTGAAGTGTACGTCGTTTGTGTACGACTTGTGGAAGGTTTGAGTAAGTTGGTGCCCGCTGCGTGTAATGCAAGCTCGGCGCACCACTACGCCTTGTCGTCCTTGACCTGAGTGCGTTGGGTGGAAGGCGGCACGTCCCCTCGTGGACAAGGCCGGTCACTGTCGCACTTCAAGCTCCTCACTGTATTAGCCTTTGCTTACTTCTTGGCTTGTGGTGTGGTAGCCCTTGACGCTTGGTCCCTACGGTTCGCGTTACACCTGCCGAGTTCGGACTCACATCATACCAAGGGTGGAACTGGATGGTATTCGCGCCAGCCTGTCCATGGTTGTGAGCTGTGTGTGGTGCACTACGGTATACCTGACTTGCTGTGGTGGTACCGTCTAGCATTGTGCCCACAACAGTGAAGCAGACTCCTGGCGGTCGGTACGGTAGCTTGAGGAGCTTGAAGTGCTTTACACTAGGTACTTGCGTGCGCAATGTTTGCTAAGCTATGTACCGTATCGCCGTACAGTCAGCAAGGCCAGCTGTTTCAGGCATGGTGTGGGCTGGGGCTGGGCGCTGGGGCCTGCTTCAGGAAGCGCTGCTTGGGGATGGCCTGGTGTGAGCGCGATGCCAAAGCGCACAATTCAGTCAGTTAAAAGGTCAGTTGTACCAGGTTGTACTCGTTCTCACTCTACGTTGGCCTCTGTTAGTGCAGTGTAACATTACAGGTGGGGGGTTTGGGATAGGGGGCTCCCCTGGTTCGATGTGTAAGCGTGACGCAATGGTCACAGCCTTGAGCCTTGCTTCGTTCCATTGACAGGAGATGCCTCATTTTTTGTCGGAGGAGTAATAAGGAACCAAGTGTACCCATAGGCGTACCAGCATCGACGAAACAACCACAGGACAGGGCGTCAACCCCATCGCCACCAGGTCCAAGATCCAAACATGTACAAGGATTCGCATGTACTTGGGCCAAGCTACACGAGCAGCCCGTATATACGGTGTATGCAGGCGTGTGCTTGTGCAGAGCGCCAGGGTAGCCGTGGTTAGTCCTCGTGGGGCACCTATTGCGTCACGACGCGTTCCCTGTCCCCCAAACGGTGATCCGTAGCCGTACATCTCTGCTACAGAAGCAACACGGGCTATTCATGCCCCCATCCTGCGCCCCCAACGCTCCGCAACTCCACGGTCTGGCTCACGGGTGGTCCGCCTCGTACTGCAGGGTGTCGCTGAGCACCGCCATGCGGGTGAACTCCTCCCGCTGCTTGTTCTTGACCTGCGGCAGGAGGAGAGTGTTCAAACGTGGGGTTGTAGCAGTACCGTAGCGCCGCTAATGCGGCGCAACACCTGTCCTGCTAGTCCAGCAGTGCTGCTTCCACGCTCCCTCAATGCGGAGAGCTCTCACACTCCCCCGCCCCGCTGCCTACCTCGTCCATCGCCTTGACTGCAAAGACGGTAGCAAGGAGGGAGAGCGCGAAGCAGAAGAAGACCAGGGTCGCGGACGCTCGCTCGAATGCCGACAGCTTGGGTGGCTCGCCGGCGTACTTGATCCCCACGTCTGTGGTGGGCAGTGGAGCCCACAGCCAGGATGTGCACGATGAGTACGGCGCTTTCAGACAAGACGCTCACAGGCGGCATCCGGTGTGAGGGGTAAGCATTCCGCTGACAAGTAGGTCGGCGCCTCAACCTCAGATTGGCTGGGTCGTATACCCGGGATGCCTACGGCAGAGGCCGCTGACGAGCGTCTAGCTCCGCGCCAGCCTCGCCCTTGCCCGCCCAGCCCCTTCCCACCCGTACACCCCAGCACCTGTGCACAGGTCCACGAAGGTGTGGAAGCTGATCACCATCTGCGCAGCGTTGTACGAGAAGAAGGCTATGATGAGCTCCCGCTGCGCGTTGATGACACCAGCAAGCCCGAAGATAGCGAACCTGCACAGGGGTTTGAGGCACAGCATGTGCATGCAGCGTGGGAGGTATTGGAGGGCGGGCAACGGGTGCTACGCACCTCTCTTAGGTGGCCTCCATTGTGGGTGTGCATGTGCCTTGTACCAGTAACTCACTGCCGAGAGCAGCGATTCAGCGTCCCCTGCGTGCGTGTACGCCCCCAGCGCCACGTGCGTAATCCCAAACCTTGACCTCCACCGCAACTGACACCCCGCACGTTACCTCTGGCAATGCTGCGTGCCCCTACGCCACAACACGGCGCCGTGTTGTGCCACTAACGCTGTATGACTTGCGCCGCTCGAGCTCAACACTTACATGTTGTTGAAGATGGATAGGTAAAAGATGAAGCCCATGGGAGACCGGAAGTCCAACGGGGACTCGAAAGGTGCTACCCGTGTGGCCACGCCCGGCTTGTCAGTGCGCTCATCCTCAACCTCCATGAACTTGTCATAGTAGTACGCCTGCGGGCGCATGTGGTGTAGAGAGGCTTAGGAGATCTGCGGGATACTTAGTATGGGGACAGGTGCTCTGACACGTAACGTCTGGGTTGCTGCAACACACCCTTGGGCAGGTGCCACTTTGCAGGGCTTGACCATGGCCGTGTATTCCGTGCACAAACCAGTAACTCGCGGACGCTAGATAACCCCAAATGTAGTTGTAGCATCCTTGGTGCTTTGCTTCGGACGATCGCGCGCGCAAGACGTACCTTGTATCCCTCGTAGACTTGAGACGCAGGCGTGATAGGTGTTGAAAAAGCAGAACGTCAGGTCAGTTACGTTGCTGGACCAGCGTTCCTCAGGGCCTAGGAGACAAGGGCGACATTCAGTATGCTCATACGGAGAACCCCTTGCTCACCGCCTAAGAGAGTCAGGCCAATTATAAGCTGGCATGTGGAAATGCATAGAACACCGCTCCCGCTTCGCATGGTTTGTGACAGTGTTCCCGAAGTCCTTCTCCAAGCTGTTGCTTGTATGCTATACTAGCAGCAGTCTTGACTTGCCCGTAGGACCGAGAATGGAAGGCATAGCGGGCATGTCGGTCAATTGAGCGCTGTGTTCTAGGGGCAAACCGCACCAACTGCCGTGCCTGCTACTGCGCGTCTACGGAGGCAGGTGTCAGGACGCTGTTGGCCTCCACAGACCTGTCCAGTAAGCCTGTTCTAAGAATGTGCAGGCATTGGTGCAAGCGCACATTCCACAATGCCATTGCAACGTTTTGCCCTGCAGACAGGTACCGCCGGGGGACCGCAGTGGGGTGACGGTGTGGGGTGACAGCTAAGGGCCTGGAACCCCTCCTTCGTCCTTTGCATCTGCGGCCTGCCCTCGTGCCCTGCCCTGGATCTGTCTGTCAAAAGGAGGAGCATCCTGTCGCGTGTCCCTTGAGTCGTTCCACTGTCACTCGCGAACGGCTGGGGTTCGCTTAACCAACCAACGCTGGGGCAGTACGGGGTGTAGCATTTTGGTACTCCCAATCGTCCAGTGACCAATACCGGTACGTCATGCACAATAGGCGGCTGTCGCGCTGGCTGCCTCGCCTCGCCTTGCTCATGCACATGGGAGGAGCAGCATTTATGATTGGGGGCAGGGGCAAGCAGTAAGCGGCATGGGCAGACACGTACGCTCACGTGTGCTTGGCTAGGCACGTTTACACATGGCACGGCATCGTATTGTCCAGTTTACAGCGCACCTCCGGGTCCGCAATGCGCAACGAGCTGCCTGTGTACCACGTGACATGCGAGGGCAACAGGGGGTATCTGGCAGCTGTCCGGGTCAGTAGCGTCAGCCTGGCGCATCAGCTGCGCCTGGCTGTGCGTGAAGGTGTATCAGTGGCGTCTGCGACGCTCTAAGCCGCTTCGAGAGGTCCTGAACGCTAGTCCTGCAGGACTTGGTGCAAATTGCTGAGTCGTTCTGTGCTCTGAGGCCCTAAAGTTCGCACTACAAAACTGTTCGCACCAGGACGAACTCTTACCTCCCCAACGACCTGATGCACCAACCTGCGAGCACAGCTACCATGGCGCCTGGCCGTAATGCCGACGTGGCATGATTATTTGTGAGAGTATATCGCGCCCGCCCATGGCAGCTACCCTCGGTACAAAGCAAAAGCTGCAGAGACACGAGCAACAGCGTGGCGCAAAGCTAGGTTAGGTTCGTCAATGCGGGCTATCCGATGTTCCCATGAGTTATGAATAAATGCCACGTTAGCCTTTCAGAAGCCGGCGCGCGTGTCCGTGCGCATAAGGGAGAATGGATGCGGACATGGACAGTGGGGAGCAGACTGGCAATCCCCTGCTCATGCCGGAGCTGGATTTCAACAACCTAAGCAGTGCGAGGATTGCCAGCGGGGCGCGCCTTTCCTCGAACCAGTTGGCCCCTTCTCCAGCCCCTGCAAAGCCGAAGAAGCTCCGCATCGCTCGATTGGCGCGTCTGGATAATGACACAAAGGTGATAACCATGCATCATGTGGGAAGGGCGGGAGTCCGCTGTGAGCGCTGACTGTGCGTACACAGCTAGGATGCTGGGCGATGTTGGTTGGGCGATAGGCACAGCTCCTGCCATCCACTTTAAGCCACAGACGGCATTTATGGGCAGCGCCACCTGGCAAGATAGTACGCGCTACGCGGAATTAATGTCCCGCGCCACCTGTGCACGCTATCCCCCACCCCACCCCAGCCCCGCACCCCACCCCCTCTGTCCCCGCGCTGCTCCGCGAACAGCTCAGGCGCACTCACAATTCCGTAACCGTGCTGGTGACCTTGCCAGACGCTCTGACGCGCACAACACTCGCATGAAACTTTCGGACTGCTGTCCCTCTCGCTGCTCCTGAAATTACACGCGATGCTTGGCGTCCCGCGCCACCCCGCGGCGCGTCTCACCCGATCCGCCCCCAGGCCAAGGTGTCCCGCTCCGTGCTCACCTCGCACGTCAAGTCGTGGCTTCACCACCACGGCTACGTGGTGAAAGCGGACAAGCTGCATCCAGCTGTCATGCGCGTCATCGCGGAGTGGTTTGACCTTGTGGACGAGGACGGCAGCAGGACGCTGGAGCACCACGAGCTGCTGGCAGCCCTCAAGGTGGGCAGCCGCGTGGACGCACATGGGCACAGCGGAGCCTTCCAGCGTATCAATTGAAAGGGACTGGGTCAAGGGCCAGTGGGGGAAACGCTGTGTGCAATGTAAGATGCAGCTAAGCTGTCACCTGATTTGGGTACGACTTGCATAATCTGGGTCAGGGTGGTTAGGGGCGGCGGTCCCTGCGGATGTTGCTCTTGCCGCGCATGCTGCGCAATGCGCATGACAATGACAGGTTTGGTGTGTCAGCCGTGGCGAGGGCCAATGTTTAAAAGCGCTTTGGTGGGTATCACCAGCAGTTGCAGTGCCGTGCAACAGCAACGCCTCCTTCCCCCCTGTGCAGGCGGCCAGGATCCCCTGCGACGACAACACCATCCAGGAGATGATCAACATGATGGACATGAACCGCGACGGCGTGATCGGCTGGGACGAGTTCGAGGTGTTTATGACGGAGGAGTTTGCGGCGGGCAAGCAGCTGCTGTCGGGGGAGTACCTGCTGCCCTCGGGCCTGGCAATCAACTTCGGGGTCATGATCGGCAAGCTAAAGCGCGACAAGCTCATGGGCGACGTGCAGGTGGGCGGCGGGAGAGGTGGGGTGGTTGGGGCAGATCGGGCACGCGCGCGGGGTGATGGTGTTGTGGGCTGGGTTCAATTTGCTGGGTGGGGTAGGTTGGAGGGGGCTGAAGGGTGACGCGACCAAGGCGTGCGTTGTAGTCCAAGGGCAACGTTACGAACACGGTTTCCTTGGCAGCCCGCGTCGTCGCGCCACTGTGGAGGTGTAATGAGCTGTGGACCTACTTCGCTGCCTGGATTTGCCGCGTCGGTTCGACTTCTTCGCAGTTCAGAGCAAGGTACCAAGCGACCCGCGCGTTAGCAGATTATTCCCCATTTTGGCACATTTTAGGTTGGCGGCAATCGCCGTTTGGATTTTAATGTGGCATGTCATAGCACCCATCAGTCCGTTGGGGTCAGGGCGGAAAGGCAAGCTGGCCTTGACTACCGCACCCCACATGCGGTGACCTGATGATTGCAGCCCAGAACCATGAGATAAAGTACTTGAGTGTAAACGGAGGGAGTGGCGACAGGGGTGCGACCTTCCCATGCCACATGAGGCAGCTCCGCGCCAACGGCGCACCTGGCCTCGCCCTGGCCTCCGTGACCCAAACCTCGGACTCGGGAGGTTCATCCTGACCATCATAACCGAGGTAGTACCACAATCATTTCCCAAACCCAGATCCCATTCTCCCTCGCTCGCCTACTAACCCCTACCCCAAATCCCCATTTCCGTTCCTTAACCCACAAGCCTACCCTCCTTATCCCGATGCCCCCACCCCTGCCCCTCTGACCCCAGGATACATCCCGCCGCAGCAAGTGGGCCGACATTGCGTCCGACCCTGAGCTACTGGGCCGCGAGCTGGCCGTGATGCAGGAGGCGGCGGAGGCCACTAGCCTCACCCTGGAGCACCTCAAGCGCCAGGGGGACACCGGGGAGGAGGCCATGGCCACGCCGCGCACCGTGCTCACCAACGCGCTGCTCAAAGAGATGGACAGCACGGGGCAGAAGGAGCGGGAGTGGGAGCGGGAGCGCAGCGGCGGCAGCGGCGCGCAGGAGCTACGTCCCACGCGGACGGGACTGGGGCAGGGGAGCGGGCAGGGCAAGGCAGGGCATGGGGTATCGCCCTCCCGCGGGGCGTCCCCCGCGCCCGGCGGCCACGCCCACGTGCACGGGCGGCGCGGCCGGGCTACCCCTGACCCCGCAGTGCAGCACCCACACGAGCGGCGCAGCGCCACACCCATGGGGCAGCGACACCAGCAGTCCCGGGCCAGTAGCCCGGGCCCAGCGTCCGGGGGAGGCTTTGGCTGGTCCATCACCTCGCCCGCTGGGCTCTTCGGCCGGGAGTTTACCCGCGCCGCCAGCCCAGCACCCTCCTGCCACAGCCCCGTGCCACATGGAGCCAACGGCAGCTACCCCATGATTCCCCTGATGCGTGGTGACGGCCTCAGCATGCCGCCCCCGGCAGGCCTGGCGGCCCGTGCCAGCAGCCGCAACCACATGCATCACGCGGCCGTTGGGTCGTCGGGCAATCCTGCTGGTGAGGCCGGGTTCGGGTTTCGGAGCACTGCAGTGGGGAGCGCCCAGGCACAGAGTGCAGCCGGCTGTGCTGGGGCGCAGACCACGGTCAGCGTTCCATGTCCTACATGGGACGGAGGCGCGCCCTACGGCTCGCCTGGGGAGCAGGGCGGCGCGTGGTGCGAGGGGGCACCCTCTGACCAGAGCCAGACCTCACCGCCTGGTGCGCTCACTTCTGGGCCTCACGCTCCCAGCGGGCCTTCGCACAGCTGGAGCGGGCCCCATCCTTTCGCTCAGGCGCCTTCGCCCGCGCTGTACCACAGCCCGCAGCAGCACCAGCGCAACCAGCAGCACCATCAGCTGCGCAGCAGCCACAGGGTGTCCTCCGGGGTTCCCTCCTGCGCCTCCGTCCCTACCGCCAGCTTCCTGCAGCACCGGCGGTCCGCCACCCGGACCATGACCCAAGTGGGCGCGATGGCCGAGAGCCTCACACGCTCATGCCTCTACCCTACCCCACACCAGTTCCTGCTGGAGCAGGAGCAGCTGCTGCCCCAGGGGCCGCCACACCACGCCCCCAGCCCTGAACCCACCTACGACGCCCTCGCAGCGCCCGACGCGCTTCCAAGCTCGGCCCCCTCCCCTCTCCCATACGCCCCACCCTCGTCCTTGCCCTCCTCCTGCGCCGCCTCACCCGTTCCCGGCGGCCCCTTCGCCGCCGCCCACCCGCAGCTCTTCGCAGCCCTCGCCACCTCCCCCTTCCGCCCGTCCTCCTCCCTTGCAGCAGCCTCCCCTCACCCCCGCCAGGCTCCACCTCCCCGGTCCCAATCCCAATCCCCGGTCGTACACCCCTCAACCACACACCCCACCCGACCTGGCACCTCCATGCGCACCTACAGCAGCAAGGCCCTGCCCGTCATCGCCGACCCCACCGCCTTAACCCACTTCTGCGACACCGCGGTTGCCACCGGCCGCTACCCTGCAGCCCTACCATCCTCCACCACCGTACCCGACACGGCCCGCAGCACCATCAGCAGCGTAACAACCGCAGCCGGCGCGGGCGGGGGCGGGCATCACGCCTCCCGCACACACATGGCTGAGCTCCTGCGGCACGTGGAGTCCATGCCCCACCGCCCTCGCACCACCATGGATTCCTACGCCCGCGGCTCAGCCACCAACGGCCCCGTGCCCAGCCCAGGCATTGGCCTGGGCCTCGTGCCTCCCTCCCCACACCTGCCCGGCGCGGCCAGCGACAGCGATCGGAGCAGCCTGACCTCTTTCCGACTGGGAGGCGCAGGCGGCATTCGCTACGGCATGGGTACAGGCGCAGGCTCGGGCCGGAGCGCGTCATCCCTAGGCTTCAATGAGGCTGTCATGCGGTCGGAGGATCCCTACCGTGTGTCGCTCTTTGGGATGGTGCTGGGGGCGGCTGCGGGGGCGAGCAGTGGCGGCGGCGGGGGGGACAGCGGCCGGCAGGGCATGCCGAGCGGCCTCGGCAGCGTTGCCACCACCGCACGCGACCCCGTTGCGCTGCTGTCTGAGCGGCGGGCTGTGGTGCGGGCAGCGACCGGCACCGGCATCGGCGGCGTCGAGGCTGCAGCCGGGCTGTCTCCGTATCTGGCCCTGCCGCACCGCACGGCAGCAGCTATCGCGGCTGTGTTCCAGACTCCCTCCGCAATAGGAGCGCATTCTACCGAGAGGGTTGGTCACAGGCAGGATGGATCAGTGGCAGCCGTGTCGGACAGCGTCCTCGATGAGGGCGGGAGACAAGACCGGGAGGGTGAGCAGCGGCATACCAGCGGCTGTAGCAGCTCCCACGCGGGCGCCGCAGCTCTTGCAGCAGCAGCCGTCGGGGAACAGGAGTGGATCTCGTACACGCGCATGCCGGCCACAGCACAAGGCCCCTCGCCGCTTGCCGACCCCGCGGTGCACGCACACGCCTTCACGCCGCCTCGCGGTCGCTCCCCACACCCCGCCGCGGCTGAAGCAAGCACTTCTCTGCCTGCGGACGCCCCACCTGCTGCCCTTGCGGTGGAGCAGCTGGGGAGCACCGCAGCCGTCATTAGCGCCGCGCAGGCTCTGAGTGTGAGGCCCCCGGGGCCGGTGTCCGCCCCGGCCCTGACGGCCTGGGAATCACCTGTGGGTGCAGCAGGCGCCGTTGGTGGGATGGCGTCGCAGCTAGTGGGCGGAGTGGGCAGCAGCCGAGCGCTGCGGCCAAGCGGGAGCCTGGCGAGGGAGCGGGAGCGGGACCAGCAGCAGCACCACCACCACTCACACCACCTACCCCTACAGGTGCCCGGGCCGCAAGGGGCGGGTTCGGGCCGGTTGAGCAGCAGTAGCAGGTCGTCGTCTCTGTCTTCCGGGGCAGCAGCTGCAACCACAGCCGCACAAGCAGCTGACATGCCCACACCACAAACCCAAGACGAGTGCGAACTCGATGGGGAGGTGGCCCGGCTGATGGCGGCAGCGGCGCACCGTTCAACCCCGCAGGCCCCCGCGCCCGACCCGCGGCCGGAGCAGCCCACTCCGCTGCCTGCCCCCGGCCCCGACCCCGCTGCCTCTCCCATGCTGCCCAGCGCACAAGCCCATGGCCCCAGCCCTCGCCCGCACCCGCATGGAGAGGCGGTGGCAACGCTGCACCTGGCGGACGCGGCATTCGTGCCAAACGTGCTGTGCGTTGCGACAAGAACTGGCAGTGAGGAGCTGGCAGCCAGTGGGAGGCAACCGGCTCGCGACCTGCGGCGCAGCAGCGGCAGCACAGATGCAGCGGAGGGCGGGCTGATGGGCGTGGGTGCAAATGCGGGTGTGGGAGCGTCTTTTGGGGAGCACCGCACGCTGCTTGCTGCTCCGCGTGCCGGTGGATCGGTCCCGCACGGGTCACCAGTTGCGAGTCGATCGATGGCACGCAGCCCTTCGCTCTTTGTGGGTGGCTCACCGGCGGGCGGCGGCACGAGCAGCCCCGTTCCTCCTGCCCCCCGAACCAATGCCACCAATCCCGCAAGCCGCAGCGAAGGCGGTGGTGCTGCCCCGGGCCCGGGGGCCAGGCGCACAATGGCAGCAAGGGGTACTGGAGCTGGGGCCAGCAGCAGCGGGGGCACCAGCGGCGGGAGCGGTCGAAGCGTGGGCCGTAGCGTGGGCCGTTGCGAGCAGCAGCAGCAGCAGCAAAGCCACGGGGGCGGCGGAGCACACGACGAGCTGCAGCCCCCGTCGCGACCTGCCAGCCAGCTGTGCAGCTACAACGCCGAGAAGGAGGTAAGCGCCAACGTGGCGCCATGAACGGCCCCGAGCTGTATTGCACCCGCCATGTCCCTCAGTACACTCGTGACTATGTTTCTTGGTGTTGCACGGGGCATACCGACATGGCCTAAATGGCCCCTGCTCCATGCCGTTCTCCTGAGCATGCACTTGACCTGCCCCCACGTTTATGAACTCGCCGCTAGCAACTAGGAACGCTCTGCTGTTTCGACTAGTTCCATGGAAAGCTGGAGTTACTCCTTGCCTTCGTTGCATGCAGGGCCCTGCGCAAACCGGGTGGCGTGCCGCCACGGCGAGCAAATTCCAGGAGCAGCTGTCGAGGTACCTCAGCGGGGTGGCCGCTGTAGACCCCAGGCACGCATGACGGGTGCGGATTGTTGCAGACAGGGGGTTGGTGGAGGGGTGAGTTGGTTTGCCATGTGAGGCATTGGGCGAGCGCGCTTGGAGCGCCAGGGTGCATGCCACTGAGGAGAGGGTGGGCACGCATGGTGTGGCACTGATGCTGACAGGTCTCCCCACCACGTAAGGGGTCGACTTTGACACTCGAGCGTTGAAGAGGGAAAGGCGAGCGAAGGAGCGATGACGCAGCTGCTAAGCGGAGTGACGTGACGGGCATGTGCACTGCAGGACTGCAACTGACCACTGTGCGAGTCCCAGTGTGAAGGGGCCAATCTTGACGTGTGCTTTACGCTGGCTTGCTGAATTGCAAGAAACATGTATGAGCCTTCAGGCCTAGCATCATTTTCATAACAATAATTCATGCTTTAACGCGCCTCTGGACCTCGACAAGGAGGTCCTTATCTTTCATGTTGAAGTAGTAAGCCATTGAGCCACAGCTGTTGGTGATGTGTAAGGCTAAACACAAACTGTTGGTAATGCTCGGCTTGACGGTCGTGTGAGCATGGAGTGACCTAACCTTACTGTGTATCATCGCTGCCGTGACTACTGCATCGCTACACAACCTGTACGAGCGAGCGGTTGAGACGTACGTACCGTACAAGCGGCATTGGCTATGACCTTGACCTAATTCCGGTCCTATTTGATGTGTGTATGCTGGAGCAGCAGTGTGCGTTTGTGGTCATCACTTGTGACTGTCATCCGTTGGCACCGCTGGGAGATGCATCTTTCATTGCACGGGGCGCCGTACTGCGTTGCTTGTATTCATGTTACTAGCGTGCGCTTGCTAATGTCTTGCGGTACACGAAAGACGTAGGCCGTGCACGTCGAAACACGAGAACGCCGACTTCAGGACGGCTTTGGCGGCGTAGTGCCAAACTCGAGGTGTGCAGGCCAACGGGCTTGGCATGTACCCCGTTGGCATGGCCAGCATCTTGTACTGGACATGCATGGTATCGGTTGTACTGTAAGGCCTGGCATGTGGTGTGCATTTCAGCGCGTTCCAGACCGTTGGACTCTCCCCCGATTGGGCTACGCTTTGGGCAGTTCCGATTTCCGAGTGTTGCTGTGGGTGACGGCGACATTTCAGGACTGTCATTTGGTCAGCTGGTCACGCGACGCTCATTCTGGAGGCTGAGCAAGGCTGAGTTTTGGACTCCCTGTACCTGCCCGCGGTTGCGGCGTTGCGGGACAAATGCTGGTCCGCAGGTTTGTGGCATGCTTCAGCATCCTAGTGGCTCGTCTCTATGGTGTGGAGGCCTGACACCTTGTCTCTCCAAAATGTAATCTTGGACCCTACTCCCGTGGCCTGTCGTGCCCTAGGGCTAGGCATGCAGTCAGTACCACAGCAAGAAAGGGAAGTACGGCACGGCCCTGCACGGCCGCATGGGCACTGCTTCGCGCTGGTCCAAAGCACCTGGACGGGCCGTTGGAGCCCCGCAGGGCTTTGCCCCGCATGTGCTGGGCACGCTTGCTTCTGTCAACTGCCATCGCCTTGGTCGTTGTGCGCAAGCAGCGGACACGTGGGGTACGTTGGTGTGAAGTCGGTCTTGCTCCTGATATGTTACACAGCCTTCCAGCAAGCGTCCACATACAATATATGAATGGCTTTGGGGCACGGCGTGAGACTTCCCCGACCCAAAGTGTACTTAGCATGTGTAATAAGCCAAAGCCCAATCGGAGTGCTTGGCTTTCAGCGTGCACTCCCCTGGCTAAGCCAATGCAAGTCCGAGCAAGTCCGAGTATGTACAGTGGAACTCTCAATCAGACCCCCGTGGTCAGTGCGTTGCCTCTTACATGGGGCCCCAACAGCACCTTGGCTCCGCCCAACAACGTATCGAATCCCAACATGCGCACGCCGCTGCTCTACTTCTTGCCCTTGGCCTTGGGCTTCACGATCGTCTCGCGCTTGTCCAGCGGGTTGTCGGACTTGCCCTTGAAGATCTTGTCAGCAGCCTGCTGCCCTGTGTGTTAGGGACAGCGTGGGTGGCCTTCGTCAGCAGGTTTTAGCCTATACGCTGCACAACTATGCCATGAGGGGATGCCTACGTGAGCACGGGCATGGTATCGGACGTAAGTGCCCGAATCCCAAGACGTGCCTGGAGCGTGGAGGACGCTAAAGCAGCCCCCTCGAAGCCTAAGGCACAGGTGCCTGGAGCCTTGATCCCACATGCACGCGATGATATGCATGTGAACCAAAACTTCTGGCAACATTGTGTCTCAAGTGCGACGTAAGAAAGCACGTCCTTGCAGGACAGGTGGCATGTGACCGTTTCCTTCACTTGCCTGGGTTTAGCGCCAGAGGGACCAGAGCTGTTGCCGCGACAGTGATTAGCACAGCCCTACAAATAAGGAAAAAAGCTGGGCATATCATAAAGTGCAAGCCACGCAAGCCTGGCCATTGCTTGGCAACGCGACTCCGCCGAACTGTCATCCAACCCGCATAATGCAGGGGTTTCCAGTAATAAGCATTGAACTTACGCGCCAACAACAACTCCGATAGGGGCGTCCACATCGCCAGCAGCAGCAAGGGTCGAGAGCAGCTGGCTCTTGCACGCAGTCTGCCGAGGCATAGGAGCCGCCAGCATGCGACGGCTTGCAGGGGCAGAGGGCCGGACCGCATGGCGACGAAGGACGGCTGTCGAGAGGGCCATGTTTTCTCGTGAGTTGCGGAGTACCGGAAGGCCGAGCAGACGATACAAGAGGAGATGGCTCTCTGAGATGACAGTGGGTATAGTGGTTACAATTTGATGTGATACTGCACAACCAGGTAGGACTGAGCTATAAAAGGGGAGCTGCGAGCCACTCAGTCGTACAGGCGCGGTCATTGTTGACTCCTGAATGATGCTCTGCACGCAGACATATCACTGCAGATTGTCATCTTTTCCTTTCTAACGCGTAATGCTGAAGATGGGCCGTTCTCCCGTCAGGTTCCGGCGACTCGGGTGAAGGTGCTGTGACAACGGGGTTTGCCAGTGCACGCCACCCCACCATCTGCGAGCCAGCCCCGTTCTGCGGTACTCCACTTGCGCCAACTCCAGCAAAAACCCAAATCTGCTTCCATCACACAGCTCGCGCCTCCTGCTGTCCTCAAAGCTCAAACACGTGTCCTCACCGCACAGGTAAAAGGCACTTGTGTCCCTGTCAAGCCCCTCCTGGCCCCAACCCGGGCTCACCCGGCACGTGCCATACAAGGAATGTGTTTCAACAGCCAGGCTTCCTCAAATGCACCCTTGATCGCTTTTGCCTGGTCTCTTCATGCGGCTCCAGGCGTAGCTATGCTTCACCTTCGCTCCATGCAGCTCCATGCCACCTGCAACACCCGTGTAGGGAACCATACTATCACTCTATCACACGCCCCTTCTCCCATGCACTAGCCACTCGACCTACAGCTGGACTAGCAGCGGGATGCGAAGAAAACATGGCAGACCGTGCCGGACCGGCTTGACCGGTCACATGGGGGCATCGCACCCTCGTGGACAGCACCCTGGCATGTACACGACGGGTAGATGCACACGGTCATAAGCACGTCTCTGTCCCTAACTGTCGCAGTCCCCTTGATGTGCTCATGCACTTTTCCTAACCGTCTGCTTGGTTCCATTGCACTTTTGGCTTCTGCTGCCCGCAGCCGCCATCCTCATACACCGCACACCTAGCGAGCAGGGGAGGCCCCAGGACACCGCTGCTATCCGCCGGCGTCCCGTACGCACCCGCAGCCCCGGCCTCAGTCGTACGGCAGGATGCTGGTCATGGTAGCCAGCGCCACGCGGTCCGCCTCCACCGCCAGCTTGCCTGTCGTACAGTACCGTACAGCCGTACGACGACGTTCATGACGTGTCCAGCAAGAGCAGGGCGGCGTGCAGCAGGCAGGTAACGACACCATGAGTAAAAGTCAGCAGTCCGCGCAGTGCAATGGACTGCAGCACATGAGCGCCCGGCTACGAGCGCGGGTGCAGGGAACAGGGCGGCCCAGGCCGTATGCTCTTGTGGTGCTGAGCTGTTGCGGTTGGATAGTCAACACCAACTACAATGCTCGCACTCCGCGGCCACGGCCCGCTCACCGTAGGTGGGGTCCGGCGGCCGGGTGTGCGCCGTCTCGGCCGTCAGGCGCATGGTGTCTGGGTGCAGGCAGTACTTTTCCCCCGCCTGGCCCAGCTTCCAGTGCATGAACTGCGTGTCGGGCGAGCACGTGGCAGAAAGGGGGTGGCGTGACAGGGCTTTCAGCGGTGCCAACAAGCGAGCGGCAGGAGTGTGCGAGGAGCAGCTCCGCAAGCTGGTATACCACTGCACCACTGCTTGCGCCGGGTTCCCACGGCCAGCGAGAACACACGCCATGCGACGCTTCGCCGGGGCTGCACCCCTGCACACAGGTTGCACCCCTGCACACAGGTTGCACCCCTGCACACAGGTTGCCCCACCTCCCCCATGCCAGTAGGGGCGGGGGCCAGGCGCCGGGGATCCGCCCCCGGCATCCCGGGGAACCACCCGCTGCGGGTGGGAACCCAAAATATGCAGGGCCTTCGGGCGTCCTGTGCAGAGCGGCTACATGCAGCGGTTAAGCAGTGGGAGGCCATGCAGCTGGACATCGTGTGCCTCCAGGATACTAGGCACACATGCCCTGCCGACATGCGCGCCTTTGAGCTTCTCCTTGACGGCGCCGTCAAGCAGGCACATGGACGGGGTTGGGCCGTTGCCGCCCACTCCTTTGCC
>VFQN01000813.1_pt1 | contig 56032 bp, 70 predicted proteins | sample 3512371 | NCBI WGS metagenome assembly VFQN01 (sample SAMN10412370, study PRJNA504923) | tailings metagenome | isolation source: Replicate 2 from Balatoc abandoned mine | place: Philippines: Itogon, Benguet | collected 2017-08-28
GTCCCTGTGCCCCCTCCCTCCACCAGCCGCTCCCTCCCTTGCCCCCCTTCCCCCCTCACCCTCCTCGTCCCCCGACAGCGACGGCGACCGCTTCCTCGCCGCCGGTGCGTCCGGGTCATAGTCCAGCTCCCCCAGCGCCACCTGCCGCCGAAACGCGTGCAGCTCCTCAGCAGCACGCTCCAGCAGCCCCCCGCCTCCACCCCCACCCCCACCGCCCCCCAGCCGGGACGTCCGCGGGGGTGGGCCCGGGGGCGCGGTGGCCGGCCGCTTTGCTGGAGGCCCGCCCTGGACCTGGTCGCCTGGCGCCCTGGCGCGGTCCCGGTCCTTGTCCCGAGTGTCTGGGTCCCACACAATGGGGGAGTGGCGGCGCTTGGAGCCGGCGAGCTGCGGCGGGAGAGGCGCGGGCAGGATCTCGCCTGCGGGGGCCAGGGGCCAGGGGGCAGGGGGCAGGGGCAGAGAGGTGGCGCGGGTGGGGCGTGGGGTGGGGTGGGGTGGCAAAGGGGGCGGAGGAGCAGCGAAGGGCAGCAGCGGCAGGGGGACACGGTACGGCGTCCGTGGGGGCAGGCTGGGTGGAGCCTTCACCGCCTCGTAGCCGCTTGTGACACGGGCGGGTGCATACCACAACTGCGTCTGGTCTGGAGCAACCGCCACAGCAGCAGCGGCGGCAGGCTGCAGTGCGCAACAGCACTCTTTGGTAAGGCTGCTTTGGGATCATAGGAAGATATGCTACCCACGCTGTGTGCTACCACGCTGTGTGCTACCACGCTGTGTGCTTCTATGCTGTGTATTAACACGCGGCCCACCTGCTTCGGGCCCATCGCCGTCGCTGCCGTCCCCCGAGCCTGACCCGCCCATGGCCGCCCCCTGGCCCCCCGACGCCGCCCCGGCCGCCTGCTTGGCCTTAGCCTGACGCAGCAGCTCCGCTAGCACGGCGTTGCCCTTGGGCGCCCTCCTGCAGGTCGCATGGGCATGGCGGAGCGAGCGCGTGGATGGCAAGGGGGTGTGTGGCTACATGGGATGAACAGCTGGTGTATAATGTGCGGCAGCATGTGGGGATATGGTGCAGAAGATATCGGTGAGCGAGTGCTGTGTATGCTGCTAAAGTGCAGCTATTGTACGCCGGTACGCAGTCGTGCTGCACCGCGTGCGGGATGAGGGTCCAGGGCCCAGCCCTGTGCAATGTGCACCATATCTACTGGCTGCATCACCTGCCATCCACTTTGCCGAAAGTGATACGTTGTGCTGCAACCTCTACGCCCCCATGCGCGGCGGCCCGCAGCCCCCTATCCCTGCCCGCCCCCCAACTGACCCAGGTGTGCTGCCCTTGTTTGGCGTAGAGCCGGAAGTGTAGCCACTCGCCGCCTCCTGCACCAGCAGGCAAGGCGCACGATAACCAGGTGCCACCGTACACGAGCAACAGCAGCACCACTCACAGGCGACAGCACCGGCAGCCAGCCGCAGGAGCAGCAGCAGCAGCAGCAGCAGTCTTGCAACCCCCAAACCCAGCTGCTGCTCACCCGTGGGAGCGGGGAGCGGGAGTCCCTGCCGTCGCGAGAGCGCGCGTCCAGGCCACGCGGTGGGGCAGACGGGGGCCTGCCGTGGGGCCCCCTGTCACGGGGCTCCTGCCGGTCGCGTTCCTGCCGGTCCGGGTGGGAGCTGGCGGCAGGAGGGGGGCCAATGAAGGTCAGCATAGCCAACTTTGTTGCAAGGGAACGAGGGTAGCAGTAAGCAACAATTGTTCACGGCGTGAACGTATCAGTACTCACTCTCTGTGGGACCGGTGTTGGTGGCGCGAGTCATCGCGGGGCCTGCTTCCTTCGCGGTCCCTTTCTCCGGCCCTGTCCCTGTCCCTCTCCCTGTCACGATCTCTGTATTCAGATCTGCGTTCGCCTTCTCGTTCCCGGTCGCGGTCACTGCGCCCTTGCTTTGAGGACATTATTCAGTGTTTGGGCACAGGCCGCAATGAAGGCGCAAACAGGCGAGAAGAGAGGAAGTGGTGGTATTGCCGCGAGTTAATTGAGTCGTGGCAATGACATTTGTGCTGGTCGAATTCGCGAACTAGTCTGTTAGTCGGTTCTGCTGTTTGCCTGGGCAAATAGTCAACAATGCACAAAGGATAGTTATGGTGTAGTGACGGGCTACGGAGGAATTGTACTGCAGGGCTTTCGAGCTGCGGAGCCCAAGCCACGCCATGCAAGCATGTGTGCAGATGCAGGTCCACGCACGCCGAGGAAGCCTCCGGTGGGCTGGATTGTTTTCTCTGTGTTACCCTAGACTGAAGACAAACACCCACGAGGTGGGTCGCACCATTGCCCTGCCCTCCCACTGCCCTGGTGCCCGTGCCCCGCTACTCCGCTGCTGTGCACGGGCGAGGACGAGTCCACCTCCCTTGGCTGTGCTGTCAACTTCCTCAAAAGCTGATCCGTCCAGGTAGGTCGGCAGGCCGAGGACTGCTTCCTCTGGCTTGTTACGGTTCGGTTTCGCACGGCGGATGGTGAGGTTGCATCCCGCATGTTGCAGCTGCATGCCGGTACGTACGCATAGCGTTGGCAGGTACTGTTCAGCCATGCTTGGGTAGGCCTCCCCATGCGCTTCGGGTGGCATACCTGTAGTACGTGTGGCGGTGTGGGCTCAGGAAGCAGAATGCCTAGTAACGTAGTTACAGCTCGCGAGCTCACAGCACGCTCCAATCAGCAGGTTGTTACCACCTCGACTACAGCCTTCATTTTATACAGCCGCCGGGCGCTGCATGCAAGTGCCCGGCAACGCACAAACGGTACCCACATGCTCACAGACGTCTGCGACGCCGCTCAGCCATTGCGCCATGCATCGCGACCGCTGTTCACAGGGTACATGCCCTGGCGCACGCGCAACCAACCTGGCCACACGCGCTCCCGTTGCCTAGCACCCGAGTCCGCCAACAACGCAGCAGGCAGCGCACCAGCCCGCTCGTCCAAGTGTTCCGGTAAAGAGTTTCCAATCAAATCAACTAAATAAGGTAACAGCTGACCCGGCGACATCAACGCCTGCTTTCCGTGAACGCAAGCCAACAGCCACACCATCCCCAAACCAGCCTGCACGTTCAGCGGCGGCGTGGGTGCCCACCGCATGCAGCGATATACGCCATGGCTCCATGAGGAACAGTGTCTCATGTATGTAAGGCTGGCGCAGCTTCCCAGCGGTTACAGGTGCGTGTGCAATGCTCCCATAACGCCATACGCCACCGACTCGGCAGTTGCACAGACCTGGTGCCCGACAGATGCACCACAGAAAGGCAGGGCGCGCCCCCGAACTGAGTCGTACCTCCACACGTCTTGACACCCGCGAAAGTAAGGCAGTTGACGGGCTTAATGGCACACGCATTGCGATAGATAGCGTACCGGCCATGCACGCATCGGTGACGGACAAGGTGTTCAATACAGCCACAACTCTCAGCAAAGCGGACCCCTTGTGGTGGTGCTGCCGTGTGGTGGGTCCGCGCAGTACGCCAAACAAGACCGACCAACAAGACCGACCAACATGTATTCATTCACAGCAAGCACCGGGTCAAACCAGACACATGGTTATCAAGCCAGCCCGCACATACAACCCTCCGAGCCCGGCGTGCACCGACAGACACGCAGCCAACACCTCAAGCCCCAGATGCGCGCTGCCCACACAGGCACACGAATGGCCGATGACACTTGCAATGTGGCTACACTTCAACAAACAGACGCACTATCATCACGCCCATATACGTGATTCTAAGCAACATGGCGGCATAGACCAACAGCAAAGTTGACGTAAGCCCATCCCTGCAATCCCAAGCACGCCAGCACCCAGGATGCACCCCACCTCCAGACCCCACATCCGGGCCCCTCCCACGGCCAGACCCCCAGCCTTACACCCCGGTGTCCATATCATCGCCGGCCTCCCCTTGCGCAACCCCCATCGCCCCCTCTGCCTCAACGCTATTGCTCGCGCCCCTCTCCCCCTGGCCCGCAGCACCCCCTTGCGCCTTCCCTCCCGAGCCCTCCGGCGGGCACGACCCTGTGCCCTCCGCCGCCGCCGCAGCAGCATCCGACCACTGCCGCCCTAGTCGGCCTGCAAAGCCACTCATCGCAGCCCCCTGGCAGCCATGCCCGTGGGCCCCATGCACCTGCTCTCGCGCCTGGCCGAGGCCAGCGGCACCGGGCGATGCCGCCGGCGGCGGCGACGGCCGCGCAGCGGCGGCGGCGGCCGCCGCCTCCGCTGCCGCCCCCAGCCCCTCCGCGCGGCCCATTAGGCTCACAGGCATTGAGGGCCCCTGCTGCCCCACGGCCCCAGCAGCCTTGCCCACTGAGTTGCCGCTGACGTCGGTAGTGTTGCTGTCGCTGGCACCCGCGCCGCCGCCGCCGCCGCCGCTGCCGCCATCGCCGCTGACGCGCGGCGCACCGCCGCCGCTGCTGCTGGCACGGCCGGCCGCCGCCGTCGCCGCCGCTGCAGCGGCGTAGGCGTCGTGGCGGGCCTTGACCACTTGCAGCACCATCCTGCAGGGGGGTACCAGAAGTGTGACCACATCGCACCAGTTGTGCCAATACTGCCTGAGTGCCTTACTGAGCCACCCAGAACGCACGGCTTCTTCACGCAGCCAAGTACGCGAGCGGCAGTCAGCCGCGTCCTACCTTGCGCCGTCCGCGGGGTCGTGCGCGCCGCTGACGATCCGCTCCACTGTGCCCCACAGCCGGTCTTCTACGCTCTTCGCACACAGCTCCGCGTCAGGGGTCATGAGCGCTCCGCCACGCCTGCCTGGCGGCGCCCCCGCCGCCGCCGCGGCCGCCGCCGTCCCCGGCGCATCTGACTCCCCGCCGCCGTGCGCCGGCTCCGCCGACACGTGCCCTGCCACGTGTCCGTGCACCGCCGCGTGGGTAGCAGACACGTGCAGCAGCGTGTCATGCGGCATGCTGCCCGCCCTGCCCGCGCTCAGGCCTCCTCCTGTTGCGCCCAAAGCGGCTGCATCGTCCATCGCAGGGGCGTGTTGGGGCGCGTTACTTGTGTTGTTGTTGGTCGTGTTGGTGTTGTTGCCGGCCGCCGTGGAACCCAACGGGTCCTGGCCGAGCGCTGCATTGAGGTGAGAATTGGCGAGCGGAGCAAAAGAGGGGTGCACACTCGGCAACGCGCGGTGTGGGCGGGCCTGTGCGGCACCGCCCATGGGATATGCAAGTCCTGGGAAGTGCAGCCCACCTGAGGTACAAGCCTCACCCTGCCAGCTGGCGCGGCTGCTGGCGTTGCCAGGGCCGCGGCCGGGGGTTAGCGGGTGCACGGGTGGCGCAGCCCCTCCGCAGGTCGACGCAGGCAGTCGGGGATCCCTCACAATGGGCAACACTGTCGCGCCGGCTAGCAGGACTGTGTCCCCGTGCGACAGGTGCGCCAAGCAGGTGGGGTGCGCCGGTGGTGCAACCGTCGCCAACCGCCAACCGTCGGACGCCGCACAGCACAGATCGGGGCCGACCGCATTGGGCGCGGGCAGGGAGGGAAAGGCACGGCTCCGTTGTAGCTCACACTTTGTGGGCCAAGCTTGCCGGCTGGATGCATGCCTGCAACCCGTCCATGCCTTCCTTTCCACTCAGCACTAGTGCTTTGCTGTGCCACGTGCCTTGGTGACAGACCTGCCCGCCACGCTCCACGCGGCCCGCGGAACGATTGCAACCTGCCTTCTCACGCAGCAGCCCCCATGGGGACCATATCCCTCCCACCATGCCGTTTCTCGCGTTTTACTCGTTCCCTCCCACCATGCCGCATCACACTAAGCCCCTCCCTATGACTTCACTTCTGCTTGTCAAATCGCTTCCCCTTCGCGTGCAGGCACCAGCGTTTCTGTGACACCCTGACGCCTCAAACGGTAACTCACGTTTTACGCGCACCCTCCCTCTGGCGTACCTTTAAGCTGCGCCTCCAGCTCCGCGACCCGCGCCTCCAGGCGCGAGCTGGCGCTCTGCGTAGCCTGGCTAACCCGCTCCTGGGGGTGGAGATGGCAACATGAGTATGGGAAGTTGCGGATGGGGTGGGGGTAGGCTGGGGATGGGAACATTGGTTGCCGGGTGGAGAGCTGGGAATGTATGGGGGGCGACTCGCGGAACCCCCTGCACCGAGAAAGGAACCGTCAGCACTGCCAGTGAACCCACCCTGCGCATGCGACCGCACTACATGTGGCGCCGTTGCTCTCACACCACCCCTGCACACAGCGCGCCCGTGCCCCACCTGCGCCGCCAGGCGCTCCAATAACCCAAGATCCGATACACAGGGCACTGAGATCCACGACATCTGTACGCCCACCTGCGCCGCCAGTCGCCCCTCCATGGCCCCGCTCTGCAGCGTGACCCGCTGCTGCAGCTGCCGCTCCAGCAGCTGCGTGTCGTGCACCGCCTTGGCCTTGTTGGCCGCAAGCGCAGCCTCCAGCGCGGCAGTCTTGGCGGCCTGCTCCGCGGTAATCTGCTTCTGGACCCGCAGCTGTGGGGAGACATACGAAAGGGGTAGAGAGGGTGAAGCCAGCAAAGGGGCAGTCGTACTGAAGGGGCTAAGAGGACATGCGGCAGAGGACAGTGTGGACGACTTCACATGTTACGCACGCCGTGTGCAGAGATGTCTTTGTACACTGGCAGCTGCCAGGAACAGGAGGGTAGGGTACACCAGCGCAAGGAGGTAGGCTTCGGGGACAAAGTCCCCAACCCTGTGCAACCTGTCGTCCGTGTAAAATCCTCGCACGAGGCTGTCGCCTCGTCTTGGGTTGCAAAGCTGTATACAAGGCAAGAGCTTCACGGTTCACTGGCGCTGGCGCTAATGGTGTACGGCATAGGTACCCCATGCACTGTACATGAAGCAATGGGGCAGCACTCCATTAAGGCGCCCGCACCTTGGCCGGTAAGCCACCGACAGCACCTCCCACCTGCTTCTCCAGATCGTCGTGTCTAAGCTTCTGGTCCCAGAGCCGCTTCCTCTGATCCGCCACCTCCTCGGTCAGGTGCGCACCCGACCCCCCGCCCCCCGCCGCCCCCACACCCGCCGCCGCCGCCGCCCCCGCGCTGCCGCTACCGCCACTCGCCGCAGCATCCAAGCTCCCCCCCTCCTGCGCGCCCCCACTGCCGCTACTAGCCCACGTCCCGCCGCCGCCAGCCCCGCCGGCCCCAGTGCCACCTTCCACCGCCATGGGATCAGGCCGGTCGCCGCCACCGGCGGCCCCTCCCGCCCCGCCGCTGCCCCCGCTGCCGCCGCCGCCGCCACCCGTGTACGCCTGCGTAAGGGCCTCCATGGACCGCTTGAGGGCCGTGTTCTCCTCCTTTAGACCCTCGACCTCCCGTGCGAGGGCGCTCAGGCGTCCTAGCTGTCCCGCCATTTCGGACAGCAGCGCAGCTGTGGTGCCACCCAGGTGCTGCGCCCGAGGGCGGGTGATGCCGGCAGGCAGGGGGTTGCCTGCCGCGTCCAGGCAGCTAAAGCCCCCGCCTTGCGCCCCATTGCCGTGGTAGCCGTGCTGCGGCGCCCCCGCGTGGCCGCTGCCCTTGCCGCTGCTGCCACCCGCACCCGCGCCGCTACCAGAGGCAGTCACGGCAGGCCCGGCCACCGCCGCCGCCGCCGCTGCTCCAGCGGCCGGCGGGCCGCCGACCTCCATGCTAACCGCCCCGCTGTTGCCGTTGGCGTTGCCCTGGCCGTACACGTCAGCCCGGCTGCGCTTTTGCGCCTTGTTAGGCCCAGAGTTTGCGCCCCCACCGCCGCCGCCGCCGCCGCCGCTACCAGGCTCGTTGCTGGCCCCCTGACCCCCTTGGAGGTCCTCCTCCGGCATCATATGGTCCGCGTCTGTGGAGGAGGACGACGCAGCCGCCGCGGACGTCAAGCTGGTGCCGCTCTGCTGCTGCGGGGTTGCTTGTCGCTGCTGATGGTGGTGCTGCAGCGAACCGCTGTGGAGCAGGGACCCGCTGTGCGCCTTTGCCATCGCGGCAGAGTCGGCCGTGGCGCTGCCTTCTCGCCCCATGCCTGCGCCGCTGCCACCGCCGCTCTGCTGCTGCTGCTGCTGCTGCACGGCCGCCTGCTGCTGCGCAGCCGCAGAGCCCGGCGGCGCCTGCGGCTGTCCCAGCGCCGCAAGCATCTGCTGGCCCTGCTTCAGGTAGTCGCTGTACAGCTGCTCAAAGCGATGCATGGATGCAGGGGGAGTTGCGCCGGGTAGCGGCCCCGGGGGCGGTTGCTGCGGCGCCACGGGAGCTTCCACCTTGACTGCGGGAGCCTGCTGCGCTGCGGGCACAGGCCGGGAGAATGCGCTTCCGGGGGAGGGCGCTATGGGCAGCTGGCTCTGTGCGACCATGGGTGGGATGTTGAGGGGTGATAGGGAGCCGAAGGCGGCTGTGGGACCAGGTCCGCCGCCCGGGGGTGCCACCGCTGCGGTGAAGAGAGGCAGGGTGGCGGCGATGCCTAGGTCGAGTGGGAAGGGCGGGGAGAGGGCAAAAGGGGGAGGCGGTCCTGCGGACACTGCCGGGATGGCGGCTGGGATGTTGATTGGCAGCGTGCCGGATCCCGCAGTGGCAGGCACGGTGGGCGCGGATATGGGCGGGGCTGGCACGGGAATGCCGGCTGGGGGCATGGCGGGAATGGGCGCCTCGGCAACAGCCGTTGCTTGTTGCGGGACAGGTGCTGCGGGCGGTGCGGCAGCCGGTTGCGGGGGGCCTTGCGGCAGGGCCTGCTGTGGGTGCTGTGGCTGGGGCGGCGGCTGCCGCGCGCTGTTGGGAGAGTTGGGCTGGTTGGCGTGCCGGTCAGAGGCAGCGCCACCGGAGGCACCTGCGCCTCCCCCAGCCGCTGCTGTCGCTGCATTGCTGGACGCAGGCTTGCGTCTGTGGATAGTAAGTAAGAGGTCTTTGTTGTACTGCTGGAAGTGCTCATTGGCAAACTCCCAGCGGTCGGGGTCCACCTTGCGGAAGCCCTGCGGGACACAACAACATGAGGCCGCAACGCTGAAGCCATTCCGGATTGCCGGATTGCGCATATTTAGTGTCTGAATGCAATTCGGTGGGAACCTGCTGCGAACCGACACTGGCGAGCCTTGCGGGAGGCTGCCACAGGCCACGGCCCGCCAATCCGAGCAGCTCACCAAGTCAGTCAGGCTCAAATATGGAGTACAAGATACACGCCGCTGCAATAGGCAAACAGCTGACATGCGGGCACGAGCCTTGCCGAGAACATTCGGAGGAAACTCACGTAGGTGTTCAGCTGCCGCACAAAGCTTGAAAAGTTGTTGTGCTTGAAATACATCGGCAGAAGGTCGCGAGCGAACTCGGCTGGCTTCCATACCACAAAGCTGGAGTTCGGGGCGAGGGGCGCAAGGCAGGGCCGGAGTACGCAAGCGCAAAGGTTAACAGGAGCCAGGCACGCTGCACATGCAAGGCCATGTTAAATTCAATGCATTTGTCGTGGCTGGCCAGGCCAGGTGTACGCAAGCGTGATACCGGCGTGGAAGGCAGGATGGAAGAAGAAGGTCGAGGCGCGAAGGCACGAGCGTGATGCCAAACGCACCTCTTGCCCTGAGGTCCCCATGATATAACGCTGTTTGTAACTGGGTCGTCGACAAGCTCGTAGCTGCGTTCGGCGAGTCAGGCGGGACAGAGCGATTGAGAAGCTCGGGAAATCACCGAGCAAAGGAGGCCAACGCACACCGCCTGTCAGTAGCCCATCTCCTCTCTACCGCACTTACGTCTTGCGCAGGAAAGGCGCTGGTTGGGTGCCCTGGCTCTTTCCCGTGCCTTCTCGCCCTTCTCCTGGGTTCACCATTCTGCCCGACGTGTCATTTCCAGCCCTGTTACTATATCAACGTAATGGAGCAAAGGCTTGCTGTGGGACGCTTTGCTCCGCTCTCGTCTTCAACACAGAATATGTCAGAACACAGACACAGTCATGCACCTTCAGTAGAAGGTTGTACAAGAAGAACCCTGCTTCGCGGGACAACCTCCATGGCGTATCATTGACGCGCTCACATGTCATCGGTATTGGCGACTTTGTTTGAGGGTGTGCGCCGGCGCATGGCCACGTGCAGTTGCGGACGAGGGCCAAGCATAGGACAAAGGTGAGCCCCCTTTGCTGCCGCCTAACGTTCACTATTCCCGCTGTCCTCCACTTTGCCCTGACGCAAGGATAAGGACGTGACGCTGCTTCTTGCATGTGTATCAATGCGAGCCACCAGTTTCCCACCACCCTGCTCTGTGTCTTGACGACCTATGTGGCAGTCAGGGATCAGGGGAGCTCCCCTGGTGGCAATTGCTCACCAATAACACATGCAGGCTTTGGACATGAGCATATTGCTCGAGCAAAGGTCTTACGACGTGAAACGTGGGCATTTGCCGAGTATTATGCAGGGGAGCCATGACAAGCTTCCGCCTCAGTTCTCAGCTTCCCACTCTTGGAGGATTCTTCTACAAGGTGATGTGAGGCTGGCACCGGTCCTATTGCTGGTCAATGCTCCAATTTCAACTGGGACGGATATGGCATATGGGTGCTCCTGGGTTGTGCCCATGCTCGCCCATGCGTGTTGGGGACACACCTGTAAACCTTTCCACAGAAGAAAAAAACACGTGTGCAAAGGCAGCATAGCTGCATAGGTCAGGTTCCAGGACCTGGCAATTTTGCACGACATGTGTTCACTGGCTTCCACCTAGCATATAGTTGTAGCTGGTTGGCGAGTGTATGCACGTCTCGTCATGCATGTTGTGGATGGTTATCCGAACCCTTAGCCCCCGACACGCGGATTGCCGTACGACTTCGAACAACAACTGCGTCCACCGTGTAACACCTTACTACCATCCGTAGGGCTCGTTGGTTCTTGTCGTTCCTGTGTGATGAAGCTAAGTCTTGCTTGTGCTGCGTTTGCAGCATTACCGACTCAATGGCCGGGATAGCGGATACATGTGACAGAACTATTTGATCACATTGCGATACAATTACATGTAAGATTGAACGGCTCTAACAAAATCAAGGCGGGCTAGGGTCAGTGGAATTTTGCAGCGATGGACCAGACCGCAGGGACAGCCAGCAAGGATGCGATGGCTTACGGAGTGATATCCAGGGAGCAAAGAAAACAGATGTAAGCAAGAAAGTAACCAGCACTAAAGGAAGACTGTGGAGCTGTCCCGCGTCCATTCTCTCACGCCGCTGTGAAGCGACATGGGTTGCGGTCGCAATAATGCTGATACTGATGTCATATATGCAATAACGGCCGGTCACCTGGGCAACTAGCGTGGGAGGGAACTCTGTCGGCAGGGACGCAGGGCGGAATTCGGCATGTACCCGCTGAATAACATCCACACTGACATACAGCCAGCTTTGTAAGCGTGAGGACGCGCGCTGAAACCCACATATATATCCTGCCTCCAGGTTTGGCCTGGACTGTCCGGAGCAGCTAGAGTGGCGCCAATGGACCCCTGGGACGGAGTACGTGAAGCAGCTGGTGCTGAAGAATGTCAGCACAGCTGCGCTGAAAATCCGTTACAAGCAGCCGGTCAGCAAAGCGTTCTCTATGGACTTTCCAGAGCCCTTCAAACTGCGGCCAGGCATGAGCCACCCGTTGAAGGTATGCTGTGGGGCACGGGGTGCTGCTGGGCACGCGGGGTGCTTAGTGGAGGCTGACCGGCCCGCCCAGCAGTTCCCACTATGACTGCAAGGTTGCTAACCGGCCCCAACTCCCGTCGGCAGGTTGTGTTCCGGCCACTGAGGATGCAGCACTACGACGATGTGGTGGAGGTGTGGGTTGGCAACGCGTCATTCCTGGTGCCCGTGCACGCCTACACACCTGTGACCCACATTGAGGTGCGTGGCTGCAACACCCCCGTGGGCTGGTAGGGAGCTGCTAGGAGGCTATACGAAAGCCGGCAAGCGTGCTGCCGAAGGCCAGGGGAGGGCAGGGTGCAGCTCCAACACCCAGCATGTACGGTACTTGGTGCATGGGCGCCACAGCGTCCAAGCAGCTCGCCATAGCTCGGCTCGTGTGCAGGGGCAAAGCAGCGGCAAAGTTTTGGCGCCGCGGGGCTTCCACTACCAGCTCACCAACTCTTCAGAGGACCGCAGGGCACCACAGCCATACCGTATGAAACGTGCACACTGCACAAGATGCACACGTTACCTCCGGGCATGGGTCTCAAGAGGTACCTTTTGTTTAGCGGCGACCAGCCTGTCTCTGCCGCTGACTGCCTGCAGGTGCCGCCCTCGCTGGACTTCGGCTTCGTGCCGTGCAAGGAAACGGCGTCGGCGCAGCTGCCCGTGCGGAACACGGGGGACGTGCGGGTGGGCACTGGGGGGCAAGGAGTCGCGCTCGGGGGCCCTGAGGGACCCCCTGATCACCCCCTGCTGCGCAGGGCAGGGCTGCAGACGTTTGGGGCCTGAAGCACCTGACCGGCCTGCGTTGCGTCACTAGATGCGCGGTGGGCGGGAGTTCCGGGTGACACGGCTTGTTGCATGCGGTATTATGGTGGATCTGTGGTGACCCCTGACCCGTGCTCGGGCATGGGGTTTCCGTGTTCCCCGCAGGTGGACGTGGCGTGGCGGCTGGAGGCTCCCTTCGCCATCAGCCCGCCCGCCGCCAGCCTGGCACCAGGGGAGACTCTGTCATTTTCCGTGGCCTTCACGCCCCCCGAGGCGTGCTCCTACCACGCCACGGGGGCGTGCCAGCTGGAGTCGGGCGCAGCAGCCATATGCAAGGTCGGAGGTTGGTTGGTCGGCTGGCTCATGGGTTTGTAAGGGGCCCGGTCTTGGCTGGGCAGGGTACTAGGGCTCGGTGCTGCCACAGCGGCACGGACGCCATAACGCTCGTTCCGCACGTGGGGCGGGCGCTGAGAGACGGGTTCATTGCGACCATGTCTAAGGGCTCCCCTGGGCTGTGACACCGCTGCCGTCTTGTCGCAAGTGAACCTTTTGTGACGCACGTACGGCACGGTACACATGCGCACGCAGATCTCCGGCATCGGCAAGTTCCCGTACCTGTCGGTGGAGCATCCCAGCGTGGACTTTGGGCCGGTGGTGGTGGGCACGCGGTGCGAGCGCGTGCTGCGCTTCGGCAACCACGCGGTGGTGCCCGCCAATTTCGGCGTGGTGCACGACGAGGAGGGGCCGGACGACGGAGTGTTCAGCGTGGCGCCGCAGCGGTGAGAATCGGCCACAGGGGCAAGGCTGTGTAGAAGTGGCAAATTGGCAAGGAGGTGCGGCAAGACCATGAGGGGCCTGGCGACGGAGTGTTGTGTGTGGGGTCGCTGCGGTGAGGGCTGCCCACGTGGGCAAGGGATGTCCGCAGAGAGGCCAAGTGCAAGGACCGGAAACCAGTGGGTTTTGCAGAGGGTCGGGCAGGGGCCAGTAACGCAAAGCGGCATAATGAAAGGAAGGGGGCACTGGCGTCCTTGCCTGCAGCGGGCGAGGGTAATGGGCGAGTACAAGGGGCAACGGGACGGATGCATGTGGCAGGGAGCTTTCAAGTGTTATTGGGTGCCTCTAGCCGACTCTCCAGGGCGCAGCAGCCAGAGACCCCTGGCGTTGCTGCTACCGCACGTGTTTGCTCCTGGGTATCCGTCAGCAGAGGTGAGGCTAAAAAATTTGCACTTGCCAAAAACCTGAATCCGGTAGTCGTGCGCCGTGCCCTGTGCCCCGCGCAACCCCGCAGCGGCACGCTGGGCCCTGAGGAGGTGAAGCTCAGTCGCCCATACCCTGATGACCCTGATACCCTGACCCCGGTTTTCCGGATACCGCACCCCGTGTTCCATAACCCACAGCGGCACGCTGGGCCCCGAGGAGTACAGCACCATGCGCCTGGTGTTCGCGCCGCGCTCCACCGGCACCTTCAGCTCCGAAACCTTCATCCTTTCCACCCCCGGCGGCAACCGCGTGTCCATCAACGTGCGCGGCACGGCCGTTGCGCCAACCGTCACCCTCTCCACGCGCGCCTTCAACTTTGGCAGCGTGCCCGTGGGCCAGCCCGCCAGCCGCGTGCTGTACATCCGTAACCACTCTGCCGTACCAGTGCCGTACGACTTCCAGGTGGACCCCCTGGACGTGTTCTCGCTCAGCCGGACACGTGGCGTGCTGGCACCCGACTCCACGGCACACGTGACGATCACGTTGCGGGCTACGGTGCCGGCCAACTACTGGCGGCGTGTCGCGCTGCTGGTCAAGGACGCGGACCCGCTGGTGGGTTAGCACTTAGCAGCAGCCACGATGGGAGAAGTGTGGCCCTATGGTTTTGGTAGTCAGAGTTGTTTAGGCATGACCTGCCAGGCTAGTTGCTTGGACGAGGGCCCTGTTAGAGGGACTTAATTACAACAGGCAGGCGAGTGGCACGCCTAGATCCGATGTGTAAGTTCCTTGCGTAACGAGACCCGGCATCACCGCAGGGCGTGGATCTGATTGCAACGGCCTACAACGACAAGAGCCGGCCTCCGCCCCTTTCGCAGCGCCATGTCGACAGGTAGGCTACCTAAAAGCATCTGCTGGTGGTAGACAATACACATGCATTGGGTAAGGTGCAAGATGCAGCCAGTGCGACATGCGAAAGGAATGCCAGTAGGGCACGTTCGGTACACAGCGCCGCGTTGACAGGTGGGGCCGCTAGTGACACATCGGGACTTGGCACAGCGCCGCCAGTGCAACACCGTGCGAAGGGTTTGCCGGCAGGCCACAATCGAAAACAATTGCGACCCCCCACCGTATGCTGGTGCAGGTACTTGGCGCGTGTGGCAGCAGGGGAAGCCCCCGTGGAGGAGACGCAGCTGGAATCCAAGCCGCCCTCCGCCGCCGCCGGGACCCTGACCATGGAGCCCGGCGAGATGGGCCCGGCCAACGGCTCCCCAACCGCCAACGGCCACGGCACCCTGCTCCTCACAACCGCCAACGGCTCGGGGCACGCGACGGAGGACGGGGTTTCGGGCGATGGGGTCAAGGCCCCGCCGGCGGTGACGCAGCTGGTGGGGCCGGACGCGTGGACGCTTGTGTTTGATGGGCAGGACCCCGCAGGGGCTATCCGGGTGGATGCGGAGCAGCTGGACTTCGGCTCCTGCTCGCGGCTGAGCGCTTCCGAGTACCGTAGCGTGACGGTGACCAACACCACCGCAGCCAAGCTGACAGCGTTCGTGGTGGTGCCGGAGTGGCAGGACCCGGGGGCGCCGCCGGGGGAGGCGCCCAAGCCCGCCTTCCAGGTGAGCGGCACAGGGCCTCAACACGCCCCCGGCGCACCTGCAACAACACTCATTTCAGAACGCAGCCCAGTGACCACGTCAGCGCCTCACGCTGATCGACTGGTCTGCAACTTGCGGCACGTAGCTTATGTAGCGGTGTCGTGCATCAAAGTAGCGCCTTTTATAAACTGTGTGCGTTACCCCCGTGCTGCAGGTGTTCCCCGATTCGGTGGACATCCGGCCCCACGGCCAGGCGGTGTTCAAGGTGGCGTTCCGGCCCGGCCGCGACGGCGCCTTCTTCGCTCAGCGGCTGGCTGTGGTGGCGCACGCCAAGGCGCAGCGCAACTTCCGGCTGGTGGCGGAGCACCAGATGCTGCCGGCGTGGGCCGTGGAGCTGCGCGCGACGGGCAACACCTTCTTGCACTCCAACCCGGAGTTCAGCCCCAAGGTGCGCCCCGGATCAAAACCCCGCACAACACGCCTCCTTACCCCCGTCGCAATCTGTAGCACTACTGCACACACTTCCCGCGCACGTACCGCATCTTCCGCTTTGCTCACCTGTCTGAGCGTCCCCCGCTTCCCTTGCCCCCCTGCAGGTGGAGCTCTCCACTCGCAACATCGCCTTCCCGCCCTGCCGCCCAGGCGAGAAGGTCCACCAGACTCTCCTCATCGCCAACCACGGCGATACGCCCGCCGCCTTCTCCTTCGCGCTTGGCGGCGCAGCGGGCGCCGCCTACGCCGCCACGCTGCCCTTTGCCGTACGGCCGGAGGCGGGTGTCGTGCCGCCCAAGGGACACGTGCTGGTGGCGTTGCGGTTCGCACCCACGGACACGCGGCCGCACGCCACAACCGCGAGCGTGGTGTTCAACGGCGTGGCATCCAGCGCAGTGCAGGTGGCGGTGCGCGGCTGCGCGCACACGCCGCGGCTCACCTTCGACCTGCCCTCATCCACGCTGTACTTCAGGTGGGCGGGCCCCAGGGCGCTACCGTCCTACTGCACCCAGCCTTCGCATCCGCCTTACCCATACCGTTTTGCCTGGCCTACATGCACATTTGGGCCCTAAGCGCCCTTGAGTACCCATTGCAATCTATACGTAACATTTCCCCTGAAGCGGCCACGCCCGTCCTCCCTGGACGCCCGTACCCCCACAGGCCCACTTGCGTGGGCGCCTCCAGCCAGCGCACCGTAACGCTGCACAACCCCAGCCGCGTGCCCGTGGCCTTCCGCTGGCGCCTGCCCGCGCGGCTGCAGGGACACGTGTCCGTGTCGCCCGCGTCGGGCCTCCTGCGCGGCAACGAGTCCGCCAGCCTCACCTGGACCTTCACCCCGGCCGCGCAGAAGGTGTACGAGGCACGCGCGGCGTGCCTCGTGCTGTCACCCACGCCGGAGGGCGGCGGCGCCGAAGGCGGCGGCGGCGGCGGGGCCGCCGCCGCCAACGGCCCGTCGTCGCTGCTGTCACTTGCAGGGATGGAGCTGCTGGCAGCGGATTGGAGCAGCAGGGAGGATGTGGAGTCCGAGGGGGAGCAGGGGGATGAGGGTGCGGTGCCGCTGAGCCTGGTGGGGGAGGGCACGCAGGGCGCCATCGCGCTGGACCCGCCAGCGCTGGAGCTGGGCGACCTGCGGGTGGGGCACCCGGTGCGGCGGCAGCTGGTGCTGCAGAATGTGAGCGACGGCGTGCTGAGGTACAGCCTGGACGTGGCGGCGGCGCCGGACGACGACCCGCAGGTGTGTTGGGGGTACAGGGTCCTGCACGGGTGCGCAAATTCACGACGCGTCTGTCATCTTATCTTCTTAGGAGAGGTACGGGAGGGAAACAAAATGTAGCGCATAAGTGGGTCTGAGGATCTTGGCATGCGTTTAGAGCGGATGGTTCTCATCTTGTCCCTTGGTGGTTGTGGTTGTGCGCTGCAGGCCGCGGATGCCACGCAGTGCGAGTTTACGTCGGGGTTGGAGGCGGCGGGCGCACCCGCGGCCGGGCCCGGCGGCCCGGTGGAATGCTGGGTGGACGAGCCGGAGGGCGCCCTTCCCGCGCGCGCCACCAAGACCGTCACCGTGACGCTCTTCCCGCGCTACCGCAAGCGCTACAGCCTGCAAGTCCGCTGCAGATCCAGCACTGTCGCGCCGCTGCTCGCCGGCCCCAACCGCCCGCCCTCAGGTGGCCCCAACCGCCCCCGCTCCGGCGCCGCCTCCAGCCCGTCCCCAGCCTCCGGCCCTGCTCCCGACGACGCCGCCCCTCCGCCCGTCATCGCACCCCTAACCGCCAACGTCACCTTCCCATCCCTTGAGGTGACCGACGTGTTTTGTGAGGGCGTCCCCAAGCCGCTGCTGTGGCAGTTGCTGGGCCTCAACGACCTCAACAACCACCTCCGCTCCGAGGTAACCGCCACCGAACTGCGCCTGCGGGCCGCCCAGGACCGCGGTTCGCTAACCACCGAGGCAGCCTGCGCCGCCATGCGGCCCTTCCCCATGGAGATCGGCACGCACGCGCGGGGCGGGCCGCCACGTGTCGTACACGTGGAGATTAGTAACCCCACGCCGCTGCCGGTGACGTGGCAGCTGCACTCGTTCGACGACCCGCACGGCGTGGAGCTGGAGAACTGGGTGGAGCCGGGGCGGCCGCAGACGGAGGAGCAGCGCATGCGGGACCTGATTGCGGAGCGGCGGCTGTTTGAGATGCGGCCGCGCGGTGGCAGCCTGGAGCCGGGGGCACGCAGCACGGTGACGTTTGAGTTCCGGCCCGAGGTGCCCGGCGCCTTCCAGCTGCCCGTGTTCCTGCACATAGACGACGGCAAGCGCCTGCGCCTGCAGCTACAGGTGCGTGCATGGGGCGTCGGCTTTCCTGCTTTGCCCCTTTCCTGGCGCGCACGTACGCAGGACCCCAGGTCCTGCGGCCTGCAGCTGCATGTGCCCCTGACCGCCCCTGCTGCAGTGCTGTTTCACCCTTGTGTTTTACCTCGCCTTGGTAGCCAAGACGCTTGTGTTGACCGGCTGTGCGACGTACAATGCCGCAACAAACCGCACTATTGCACGCTGATCTCGGACTAAGCCCTGCGCCCCCATCCTACGCGCAATATTTTCTCGCAGGCCGTGACCACGCCGGAGCTGACCCAGGTCCTGGCGCTGCCCCCCGCCCTGCGCACCTTCCGCCTGGAGCCCGTGGCCCTGGGCGAGCCGCGGCCGCCGCTGCAGATGTACCCGCTGCACAACGGGGGGCCGGGGCCGCTGGCGTGGCGCCTGGACACGGCCGCGCTGGAGCAGCTGGCGGCGGACAGCTGGGGCCACCGCGTGCTGGAGCTGGTGGGGCCGGATGCAGGGGAGATCCCCGCGGGCGGCATGGCCGCCATCAACTGGCGCTTCTCGCCGCTGGAGGTGAGGGGAGCAAGGGATGGGCACGGAGGGCGGGGTCGGAACTGAGTGAATGGGCGGGCTGTGTGCTGTGGCGCGGTGCAATAGGGAACACAGGTTGGTGCCAGACACAGATGTCTCGCTGGGGGCCCCGGCGGAGGGCCCTTTGTTGAATTTGCTTATGACTGCACGCCGCTCCTGTGCAGGCCCGGGAGTACTCGGTGCGCGTCGGTGTGCTACTTGGCGACGGCGGCCGGGAGGAGATCGAGTTGGTAGGGTGCGGCTTCGCGCCGCAGCCCAAGGCAGTTGCCACACCAGCCCCAGAACAGCAAGCAGCCTCCCGGCCAGCGTCCCCACAGGCCGGGCCAACAGGGCCGGATGAACGCGCCAGGACGCCGGCAGCACAGCAGCAGCAGCAGCAGTCGGACGCAGTGGAAGTGGCGGTTTGCCGCGGTCGGATTGTGGGGGCGGTGGCGGCAGAGGAGCCGACGGCGGAGGCGGCGCAGGCTGCGGCGGTGGCGGCTGCTGACCGTGACTGGGTTGTGTGGCGGGGCCTGAGCTCCGCGCCGTCTGCAGGCATGGCGGGGCGGCTGGCGCTGGTGGACCACGACCTGGTGTCCCTGGGGGTCACCCCTGTGCGGGTGGGTGGTGGAGGCTTGTGTATAGGTACCTGGGCCGACGCCAAGAACTGTGCAGCTGTCAGGACCTGGACTGTAGGCGTTTTAGTACATACGGGTAGGCTTCGGGCCGCAGCGGAATGCGATATCACAATGTTGTCCGCATGCCTGTCGGCCGAACCGGCGCCTTTGCTCCCGCACGCCCCCTCCCTCAGGGTCTCACGCGGCGCATCGTCGTGCTGACCAACAAGTCGCGCTACCCGCTGTCCTTCGAGTGGGACCTCGCTGCACTGGCGCCGCCCCCCGGCGCCGGCCCGCCGTTGCCCTCCGCCGACCTGCTGGCCGGCAGCCCGCTGCAGGCCTCCCTAGCCATCACACCGCCCTGCGGCTCCCTGGAGCCCGGCGAGCGCCTCGTGTGCCGTGTGGCCCTGCACGCCGGCGTTACGCCGCAGGTGTTTACAGGGGAGGTCCGCTGCCACGTGCGCGTGGACGACGCGGCGTTGGAGGAGGCGGAGGCGGCTGCCGCCGCCGCCGGCGCCGCGGCCGCGGCGGACGCGCCGTTTGTGGAGGCGGTGGAGGAGGTGATCGCGGAGGACCCGGCGCGAGGGCCGCCGCCGCCAAAGCCCACCATCGCGGCGCGGCAGCGCGCGAGCAAGCTGCGCAGCCGGCTGCCGATCCACATGTACATGACCACGGCTGTGCGGACCCGCATTGAGCCGCTGGCGCAGCAGTTCACGGCCACGCTGGAGGCGCGAACACGGCGTGCGGCGGAGGCGAGCCGGGGGCCAAGCGTGCCCGACCCGCAGGTCATCTGCGTGACGCTGTCTGGGCGCATCCTGGACCCGGAGCACATGGCGGCGTTGAGGTACGTTGCGCCGCACGAGCGGCAGGCGGTGGTGGAGGCGGTGGAGTGCGGGGCGTGCTGGGTGCCGCCCACGCTACAGCCGTTTTGGGAGGGACCGCCGCCGCCGCCTGCGGTGGTGGCGGCGGCGGCGGCGGCGGAGCCGCCGCGGCCGGGTACGTTTGGAGGCGGCGGCTCGGAGGCGGGAGGGCAGCTACCGTGGGAGCCGACGACGGTCAGCTTCGCGGGCGGGGTGGCAGCGGGCGGTGGGGGAGGGGCAAGGATGCATGGGTCGGGCAGTCAATCGGTGGGTGCGGGGAGCAGCGTCAGCGGGGCCCGGGCGTCGTCGCCCCTGGGTGCTGAGAACACGGAGGGCGGTGGCCTGGTGGATAGCTGGCCGGGGCTGGATCCGTCGGGTCGTGGTGGGCGGGAGGGAGGGGGGGGGGGCTCGGTGGCGTCGGTACCGGGGCCAGAGGGCGAGGGGGGTGCTGGTGAGGACAGCGTGGGGCCGTTGGACTTTGGGATGGGCCTGCAGCACCACCAGCAGCAGCAACAACAGCAGGAGCAGCAGGCAAGCGTGCGGGGCGCTACGCCGCAGCTGCAGCAGGGTAGCAGCTTGGCAGAGGGCGTCGCAGAGGAGATGCTGGATGTGACCTTTGGGGAGACCACAGCAGCAGGTGCTGCCGCCCAGCGGCCCGCCAGTGTCAGTGCCTCCCATCTACCCTCGGCGGACGCACCACAGGCGGCGCCCCTGGCTGAGCTGGCGCCGCCACCGTTGCTGCCGCCGCCTGCAGCCGACGTGTCCGGGGACCAGGCGGCGGCGGCCTCTGCACGGGAGGTGCTCGCCGGGCTGTTTGCGGAGCTGCTTGACGACCCTGACGTGCGGCGAGCCTTCGAGTTCCTGCCGCCGCCCGAGACGCCCAGCTTTGCAGAAGTGCGCTCCGCGCCGCCGCCCTGCTACGACCCACGGGTCAGGGGCCAGCTGCTAAGCCCGCAGAAGCTGCAGGAAGCTGCTGTCGCCGCCGCCGCCACCACCACCGCAGCAGCGGCAGCCCCGCCCTCCGCCTCTGCCTCTGTCGTTGACCTGCAGCCACCTGCCAGCCACACAGGCCATCAGCATCAGGCGGGTGGTAGTGCTGCGGCATCGCGTGCGGGCACGCCGCTGCAGGGCCCTGGGTCAGGGGCGGGGACGCCCCGGCTTAACGGCGGGGGCTCCAAGACCGTTACCCCGACAATGCCGCTGTCGCGCGCTGCCACGCCTCCTCCGTCAATACCATCGCAGCCGCAGCAGGGCGGCGGTGAGCTGGCGCTACAGGGCGAGGACCGGCCCGTGGGTCAACACTCCTCCTTGGAGGAGGAGCTGGAGGCTGATCCCGAGCTGCGTCGTGTGGTGGTCAGCCCTGAGTGGCGGCTGTTCGCGGACTTCGTTTTGGAAAGCGCCTTACTGGGGTTGATGCAGGAGAGCGCGGCAGGGGACTGGGAGATGCCGGAGGGCGGGGGGGACGGGTAACAGGTTTGCAATGGACTGCGGTTAGTGGAGTGGTCCTCCGTGCGGCTTGGGGTCGGTGGAGGGGTAGAGACGTCCGAACGGGGCTCGACGTGGTTCCATCAATCTGCATTCTGCGTGCAAACGGTCATATCCTATGGGCTACTGCGAGGTGCAGGTTCACTTGCTAATCTTAATGGGCCGCTGCAACTATGTACCTAGTGCCTGTTACCGGTAGCAAGGGCGGGCGTGGCGAGTGGCGACTAACGGGGGCTATGGGTGGTCGCGGGTTGCAGGGAGGGCTGAAATGCCTTCATGTTACCTTGGGATGCTGGTCACTGCATGTAACGCCCGTGCCGCTAACCTGCTCTTGGTGTTCAAAGCAGCCGAATGCGGTACTGATAGTGTATCAGCGGAATTGACAGGCCGAGCAACTGTGAGATCGAGGCTGGCCTGGGTACGTGGTGCACATCGTCGTGCTTCAGTGAGGCCATCAGATCCTTCATGGTTACGGTACTGCTTGCATTTAGCGCACTACGCGTGCCGTTGTGTTCAGTTTTTCACTGTACTGGTTGTGACCATCACCCGGTAACACTCGCACGCTTCCACAAAGCAAGGTCAACACCTCATCCTCATGGTCCAGCCACTCAAGCAGGTCCACTGTACAAAAGCATGTGACCCGCGCTTGCTGGGGGGCACATCCAGATATGCTACATTTACGAAAAGTGCATGCTTCCCTGCAGCCTGCGACCCTGCGTGCCGGAGTCTACCCGCGTCTCGTGCACCTAACCAGGGGCACTCCCCTGCACCTAACCACCAACCAAAGCCACCTCGCCCACCAGTCAACACCCCGGCTACTCATCCTGGTAGTCTGCCGCGTTGAGCCCCTCCCTCGTCGCCGATCCCCTCTTCCCTCCCACCACCACCACATCCTCCTCCACCCCGCCCTCCCCAGGCAGCAGCCCGCCCGCCGCCTCCCCCGCCGCCACCTCGCCCTCCACCCGGCCCACCAGCCCCGCCGCCTGTACGGCATCCACCGCCCCGCCCGCCTCCGTACCCAGCTCACAGAAATCCTCCGGCCTCAGCGGCTCCTCCCCTGTGACCCCCTCCCCCAGCTCCCGAACCGAAACCGGGGCGTTGGGGTCTGTGTCAGCGCCCACTCCGCCCCCGGGGCCGCTCCCCGTGTGCGGACCCGCGCCGCCGCTCCCGCGCCCGTCCGTCTCCTGCTGTCTGTCCGTGCTGCCCCCCACCCCGGCCCCCGGCTGGTGGTACAGCGCCTTGAGGTTGCGGACCACGTCATGGCCGCTCATGTGGGGCCCGCCGCCTGGTACTACGGGACGGGTGCCGTACATGGTACGGTACATACCGGTAAGAGAGACGTCATGGGGGGCGTGCGGCGGCGGGGCAAAGGAAGGCCGGGGGCGGGGAGGGCGGGGTAGGTTGACAGCTTCTGGGCGCATTCTTCACCATCAGCTTGCGGGTGTTGTGTGCTGACGGAAATCCATGTCAGTGAAGTCCTACCTAGTGAGGTCCTACCAGGTCCTACAGATAGAATACCGGCAGCGTACAGCGATGACCAATCATCGCTGTCGGTGTGGGAATGTATAGTGGTCTTGTGCAGTTCCGCAGCAGTTGTTCCTGCCAGCCCCCACCTGCCAGCTCGCTCTCCACGGCACGCGTCGCCGCCTCATCTTCTCCGAGACCCTCCAGTCCCGGGCCCGTGCTCACGTCCGGCCCGCCGATGCCGTACTCTGCCGTACGGGCGTCCGGCCCGCCGAAGCTCAGGCCGTACCCAGTCACGTGTCGCGGGTCATGGGGGAAGGCGGCGGCGCCGTAGCGGCCCTGCAGCCCACCACCCTCGCCACGGGGCCCTGCAGGGGCCAGGTACCGTTTCGGTACATGCACATGCAGTTCAAAATGCAGCCCTTTGGCTTTTGTGTCCCCTTACAAAATGGCACACCACAGAAAGCACAAGCTTGTTGCGTGGCTTTGTCTGGCTTTTTACGCGCTCTGCGCATGATAACGTTGTCTCGCTGCGCATGGCAAGGTGGGCACACCCCATCTAGCGGTTGTGCAATGGAGCACAGGCAGCAGGGGGCACCATGGGTCCAGGGTTGTCGGCATCTGTTGCGCTTTGGCCTTGGTCGGGGCTACCAAAGCTCCCTGCTGGAGCACCCTTCCACTTATATTGTGCACGCTATGGACTCAAACGGGCATCCCTGCATCCCTGCTAGGAAAGCAACAGGACAGGACCACTCAAGTGCCGCCCATGCCACGTGCGACGCACCTACGGACGGGTTGAGGTTGGAGGCTGACACGGGCGCAAGGGTTGGGCCTCCGGTGGTGTCCACTTGGGCCGCTACGCCCTGCTCAGGGTCGACCTGCGAGGGCACGTGGGGAAAAACGTGAAAGGCGCCAGGGAGCCACGGAAGCGCGGGTGCCTGCACGCTTAGAGGGAGGGGTGAGGCGGGCGGGTGGGGCGGGTGAGGCGGGTGCCAGCAGCGGGTGTCAGCGAGGGCAGATGACTCTTGGCAAAAATCGTGGCACCTCATCGTGGCATGCGTCGGCCGGCTGGCTCAGCCTGTGAGGGCGAGCGAGAGGACGAGTGTCGAGAGCAAGGGCGCACGAGCGGATATTGGAAGGCCTGGGGCTTCGGTAGCATGAAACAGGTGCGCCTGTACATATATGGCGTGAGCTTTACAGCGCGCTGGGACGTACCAAAGCCCTGGACTTTGCATGCGCTGGTGCTGGTGCTCTTGCATGCACTACTGCAGGCCAAAGGGACTGCTGGTGAAAGGCGAAGTCAGCGACGGGGGCTGTTGTGGTGGGTACACGGCGTTGCAGCGGGCGGACATAAGGGCAGGATGACAACGGGGGCCTTCACAGGCACTTTCCCCGCCGCGCTTTGGCTGCTTCTTGCTAACAAACAGCTCATCTTGAGCCCTGGCCAGGGCTCACGCAGGCTTATGCTTACCTCGTGCAGTGCATGCTAGGGACGGAGGAAGAGGCAAGCGCCCTTCACGTCAGCGTCCGTGCGCGGCGCACGTCATCGCCCTGCCGTGGCGCCCCTGTTGGAGTTGGATCTTCCCTTGCCCACTGTCTCGCCCCTGCCCCCTTAGTCCACACCTGCAACTTGTTGACGAAAACCTGCCCCAGCTCCGGGTCCTGCGGCACCTCGGTATCGTCGCGCCTGCGGCCGCAGCAGGTTGTCAACAACTGAGATGTGACTTGCTTGCGAGCTAAGAGTGTAGCTCAGAATCCCAGATGAAATTACTGCAATAGCTTCGGATTCAAAAGGCCCTCTCTGCACGGGGAGAGGGCCTGGGGCCAGGGCATCGACCCATGGGTCTCGTGGGGTCGCGAAGGCACGCATTCAAGCTTGACAGCTGATGATTTATTGCAGAGAGCGGTGTACAATGGTGAAGGTAGAGGCTGCTTAAGAGGCGCACCCTGAGCCGGGGTGAACCTCCATCTTTAACGAGACGAGCCCGACGCCCTAAGGAGCAGTAAGGTGAAGAATTGTACATCAATACTGCGGTGGCGACGGTAAGCAGTGGAAAGGATGCCCGTCCACAGCAGGTTTAGCCAGTCATCGAATGCATGACCTGAGCATGACCGATGTACCCAACGAACCCAACACACAGCAAGCAACCGCCCATTGCCTTTGCGGTCTAGTCCTTACAGCTTTGCTCTGTCAAATGCTTTGTATTCCCGCCGCCAGCTGCACTGCATCCTGCTACACACCAACCGACCATACGCAGCAGCCCGCCTCAGCTCCTGTCGCTGCTCAGGCCTCCCGGCCCCCAGTCACCGAGTGGTCCTGAAGCCTGATATACGACCCGCCCTCCCCTGCGCCTCCCCCTCCCCTTCCCATCGCAGACCTCCACGCGGTGCGCGCCCACCCGCGCCCACCGCCCTTCCTCCCTCCCCCCTTCTCCTGTGTCCCCACCACGTGCCCCACCAGCCCCACACCCGCACGCCCAGCCATCCCGCCCTCACACGCCTCCTGACCTGCCTTGCTCGTGCCCAAACCCACGACATGTCCGTTTCCATGCTGACTGCTCCCCGCACCGCCCACAGCCGACACGCCCCCGCCATCGTCGCCGCTAGCTGCTGCCTGCCCCTCCTGTCGACCCTCCTCTTGACGCCAAACCCCCTTCTCCTCCTCATGACGCCAACCCTCCTCCTGTCCCAGCACTGAGCTTGGACCAGAAGGATTGACCTTGTGGCTTGGACCGGATTGAAGAACTGAAATTACGGGCCAGTGGGACGCCGACAGTGGTGCGTGCAGCAACATGTCAGGCGTCGCGACAGACGCCGGAACAGACTTGGTCGGACGGTGAGACAGTCGACTGCCTGGCAAGACCACGGGTAGTCCCTTGGTGGCTCAGGTGGCTCAGCACGTGCAGCTGGCATCGTTGCTCTTGAAACATGAATTGCTGCAACAATGCCTGTGTGCCCGTTGCCATTCAACTTGTCAGTGCGTGACAAGGGAAAGAACAGTGCGGGAATGACATGCAGCGTGGAGCACAGGTCATTACGTGCAGCTGAGGAGCGTGTTTGCCCCTGGTGCACAGGGGAGAGCCCTCCTGTCAATCGTGCACTTATGGTTGATGCTTGTGACACTTCCACTATTGGCAGTGCTAGCGCTCATGGGGAGCAAGGACAGTCCCTTTCCGAGGCGATGCCACAAGGGTATGTGGAGTCCGGCCTTTTGGTAGGGGGCACGATAAGGGTTCCCTCCCTTGATACAGTCGAGGCGCCCCAGTTGCCACAGTTGCTGCGCGGCATGTCACGTCGGGCAACTGCAGGTCACCTACACGCCAGTAATGGCAGTTCTCTAATGCATCAACCACATGCCGCATTGCATCGCAGTCTGCGTGGTGCCTGTAAGCTGCGAGTATACCGTTTTTCCGGTAGTTGCAACAGTCGTGTCTCGCTGAGGCGTCATAGTGGGCGGCCTGCAACTACTTTTCCCAATTTCTTGCAATCTTTGACACTTCAGTAACATACTTTACAATGAGCCAAAACGGAAATGGGACTGTCATTAAGACCAAGCCGCGCTGCGAGCGCAACCGCGTGCTAGTTACAGGCGGAGCCGGTTTCGTTGGCAGCCACCTTTGTGAATACCTTGTCAACCGTGGTGACCATGTAAGGATAGCAGTCCTGCTTCGACAACGGCGCTGTTGCGACGATCAACGCTGACCCACAATTCCTGCGGGCGCCCAGGTCATCTGCCTGGACAACTTCTTCACCGGCAGCAAGGAGAACATTGCTCACCTGATTGGCAAGCCCAACTTTGAGCTTATCCGCCACGATGTGGTGCAGCCCATTATGCTCGAGGTGGACCAGATCTACCACTGCGCCTGCCCGGCGTCTCCGATTCACTACAAGTGGGTATCAGCTACTGTTCCAATTCTAATGAGACGCCTGTACCAGATGTGCGGGCTGTGCTATGGTGGCTGCGTGGGTCATGTCGCCTGCCATGTCACAACAGGTACAACCCCATCAAGACTGCGAAGACCAGCTTCCTGGGGACAATGAACATGCTGGGCCTTGCAAAGCGCTGCAAGGCGAAGTTCCTCATTACCAGCACAAGCGAGGTCTACGGTGACCCGCTGGAGCACCCCCAGCGGGAGACCTACTGGGGCAACGTGAACCCCATTGGCGAGCGCTCGTGCTACGACGAGGGTAAGGCCTTGCTGCAAGGGGGTGTTTGACTGGCTTCATAACCCCTGCACTGATGCCCATGCGCCGACGTCTGCACTATCTGAACCTGGACGGTGTGCGTGTGCTTTGCGGGCACAGGCAAGCGTGTTGCGGAGACCCTCACGATGGACTACCACCGCGAGCACGACCTGCAGGTGGGAGCCTGGCTGCAGCGTGTCTTGCTGGCATGCGTCATGGGCTCTGTGCGACCACGTGCATGGTACAACAGCTAGGCACGTCAACGCGCCTGGGTCAGCACACACAACCGCTGTGCCCCTGTCCTGTGGCTTGCTGGCGCCTGGCGTACACGTGCACCTGTAGCGCTTGCCATCCATGTGATCATGTGTTGCACTGTGAGCAAAAGCCGGTGGATCATAACCGGACCGAGACACAGCAGCCTTAGGCACGAGCGGGGAGGGTTCGGAACACGGGACAACGCCCGACAGCACACACACGCAGGGTCTACTTCAGGTATATCTCGTATTATAAAAACAGTCTCACCGCCCCTTCCCCGCAGGTCCGCATCGTGCGTATCTTCAACACGTACGGCCCGCGGATGGCCCTGGACGACGGCCGCGTGGTCAGCAACTTCGTGGCGCAGGCGCTGACCGACAAGCCCATCACCGTGTACGGTGACGGCCAGCAGACGCGCTCCTTCCAGTTCGTGTCGGACCTGGTGGCGGGCCTGGTGGCGGTCATGGACGGGCCCCACATCGGGCCGTTCAACATCGGGAACCCGGTGGGTGGTGGCCAACCCATGGCTTGCTGGACGAGAGGGGATGCACACACACACTGTCGTGTCACATACCGGGACACTGTGGGATGGCTTGCGCGTTGTGTACCGCACACAGCCGCTGTGGGCAGAGCTACGGCAAGTTCAGTACCTGGGCCAAAAATAGGCCCCAGAGGGGCCGCTTCTTTGTCGTCTCTTTCTTGCGTTGTGGGCCTGGGGACACACGAGCCATACGGGGCCATATTGCCCCACCGAGATGTTTGGGGTTGGCAACCCGACTCAACTGCGCCCCCTCCCCCCCCCCTTCCACGCTTCAGGGCGAGTTCACCATGCTGGAGCTGGCCAACCTGGTCAAGGAGGTGGTCAACCCCAAGGCCGTGATCGAGTTCCGTGAGAACACGGCGGACGACCCTAAGTGCCGCAAGCCCGACATCACCAAGGCCAAGGAGATGCTGGGCTGGGAGCCCAAGGTGCTGCTCAAGGACGGGCTACTCATGATGGTGGACGACTTCAAGCGCCGCCTGGGCGTGGAGTAGCGAGGCAACGGAAGCGGCAGGATTCATCGTGTGTTGAGTACTGGTGTGTGCACACGTGTGTGTTGTCGTGTTCGTGGGCGGCGGAGGGGCACGATGGTGCTTACGGGGTGCCGTAGCCGTTGCCTACCGGTACGCTTATAGCTGTGAAGGCTGGGCGCTCTAGTGGTGACGACCCATTACCTGACATGCGTTGCATCTAACGGACCGGGGAATAGCTGTTGTACTGCAAGTGGGGTTGTGTAAGGGATGTTGTGGACAACACTGGCGTGACCTGACGGGTGGGCATGGCAGTTTGACCACATTGCTACCAAAAGCAAGGACGACACTATGCATTATGGGCAGGATCTGGCTGTTGTCGCCATTGGAGTGGAGTAAGGCCGCTTCGAGCGTGTAGGATCAGGTGTGCAAGGCGGTCATGCGTGTTCACGTCAGGAGTGATCTGGAGGAGGGTTGTAAGGGCCATATCAGCCTATTGCTCTCACTGCCTCCTGTGTGTGGACTTTGTGTATGCGGGGGTCGGGACTGGACCAAGCCGTGGCAAGCGAAGCACAGGAACCCTGTTGTTCAGAGGGGTCGCAGCCGCGTGGCAGCGATTGCCGTAGATCCAGGTAGTTGGGCAGAAATGTGCAACGTCGTCTCAGCTTCCTTCCGATCTCGGCTTCCTGCAGTACGGTGGTCTGTCCCAAGTACAGCGAATGTATGTCTGGAAAGTGTACCCACCTGAAACCTGACGGCAACCAGCACGGTGCACGGATACTCACCAGGGAGTGAACGACTCGAACGCAGGGGAGCGGAGCAAGGCGCGGAAAGGACAAAACGACCGTTAAACGAGCGGTAGCGACAGTGCGCAGTAGGACGGTTGCCAGTTTACAGGTTTGACAATGACTGTAAGCATAAACCGACAGGTCACCCATGCAGTCATCGAGCGAGCGCTATGTCACCCAACGACGTCTGCGTGCGCAGGTAGACGCACGCCAGTCATATTGCACACAGGCTCGCAGGTTCTGTAGCGTAAAATGCTTGTTGGCAGTAAACAGTGTACGAACCCTGTAACCACGCCATGGTCGTTCAGGCTACTCTGCTGTACCGGTATTGCAATATCTGGAAAACCAAGGACCATGGCCCTTGCAATCCATCGACCACCCCTGACCACCCCTCCTTGCCACCAGTCCTTTCGAGCGCAAATATACAAGTGCACGAGGGCTCCTGCACAAACACCCACAACCAGGCCGCTGCCAAACTAGTACACACCGCCACCATCCTGCAACCCAACACCCTTTGCAGGTTCGGCCCGGGGTGTACCGTACGACAACGCCCCACCGACCCAATAAACCCAAGTCGAAGCACAACAACATGACTACCAGGATGCGGGTCTGAGAACAGACAAGCCATGCCTGCGTAAGGCCTGCGTCCATAACTGCAGTAACCAATAACGCACGCACGCTCGTGCAATGCACAAGACCTGCGGCAGCAGCAGCTGCTGCTGCAGTTGCTGCCCCAGCCTTCCGTACCAACACACGTGGTTACATGCCGGCCGCCCTGCCAATGTGCACGACGCGCCAGCCTTTGTCCCCACAACATCCAGCTTTCCCACCCCCCCACCCCTTCCCCCCACACCTCCTCGGTCCTCCCCCATTCGCCGCGTCCGCATCCGGCCGGAACTTAAACCTAAAACCTCAACCGTGCAACCCGGAGCCATACGGAACACTTGACGAGAACGCGCATGACAACTGCAGGTATCGATACCCAACGAACCCAACACACACCAACCGACCATCCGCAACAACCCGCCTCAGCTCCTGCCGCTGCTAAGGCCTCCCAGGCCCCCACTCACCGAGTGGTCCTGCAGCCTGATGTACGACCCTCCCTCCCCTGCGCCTCCCCCTCCCCCGCCCACCACAGACCTCCACGCGGTGCGCGCCCACCCGCGCCCACCGCCCTTCCTCCCGCCCCCCTTCTCCTGAGTCCCCACCACGTGCCCCACCAGCCCCACACCCCCACTCCCAGCCTCTCCGCCCTCACACTCCTCCTGCCCTTGCCCGTACCCAAACTCCACAACATGCCCGTTTCCATGCTGACCGCTCCCCCCACCGCCCACAACCGATACGGCCCCGCCATTGCCGCAGCTGCCGCCTGCCCCTCCTGTCGACCCTCCTCTTGACGCCAACCCCCCTCCTCCTCCGCCTGCCCCCACGCTGCTGGTGCTGCTGGAAAGGCTGCTGCCAACCTGCCGTGGCTCCACTGACACGCCCATGAATCCTCCGATGATTAGCAGCGAGCCCACAATGAATTGCGCAAGGCTCGCCTGCGGCGCGCAAGGAACGGGGAAACGGTTTACGTCCAGCTCAACACTGGATGCCGCGCACTCGGGACAAGCATGTCGCCAAGGACAAAACCTGGGGCGGCAACCGCCAGCTTCCACGGCTCACATACGCGCTGCTTCATCCCTGCTGGTGCGCGCACTTGGCCAAGGGGTCAATCGCTTGCTGATATCTCAACTCCTAGCAGCCTAACCCCCGGCGTTGCTCCAACCTCGCCCCCCGCCCCCGCCCCTGCCCGCCCGCCTCCCGCCCTCCCCCGCCCTCTCACCGCCGTGTCGCTCTACAATCCCGCCCGTCTGGCCATACGAACACCAAACCCAGCCTCCCCAGGCATGCGCTACCGTATGCATGCCCCCGTCCCTGCCGACACGCTCCCCCACCCCGCATGACCCCCGCCCGCCTTCCGACCTCCCCTTCCCTCTCACCGCCGTGTCGCTCCACGCCAGGTGCCCCCCGTTGAGTGCGGCGTCCAGCAGCCCGGCAGCGGGGATCTGCATCGCCAGCCCACAGCTGGTGACGGTGGGGCCCTGCAGCAGAAAGAGGGCGTCGACTTGACTTGTGTTTGCTTGTTGTAAAAGAGCCAGAAGGAGTAGAGCCCTGAGACAGGCCCGGGGCCCGGGGTGCGACGGGGCGGCGCTTCCAGGCTCTGCACTGAGTCCAAGTGGGTGCAGCGGAACGCAGGACCCTCCCTTGACGCAGCAGTGCTTATCATAGTTGGCAATGGTCAAGAGTCTAGCTTGCACGGCAGCGCCAAGGCGTTCCTGCGCCCGCCCCTGGGGGGCACACCACGGGGGCACACCCCAAACGGCGACGCATGCATGTTAACCCACCAGCAGCATCACGGCCCGTGCCCAGGCGTAGTCCGCAGCCACGTAGTCAATGAGTCCTGGGGTGTGTGGCATGTGGCGGGAGCAGGGGGGACACAGCTTCAGTCCAGCTGGCCGGATGCCACATGTCTGAGGAGCAGTCACCGCCAGTTTGCCCCAGCACGGCACGTCCACCATTGCGTGGGCCCGTCGTGCCCCTCCAGCAACACAATAAGCAGCCAGCGGTTTGAGACAAGATCCACGTCCTTCTACTGCTATGGTGCTCTTCTTGAAGGCAGCAAACTCCCATTCGCGCACCCTGCATCAACAGGCGCAACAGGCAACACGGCCCACACCCCAGCCATGTACCCACGCACCCTGCACCAGCGCCAGGCCCAGCGCTCGCGCCGTGACGTCCGTGACGACCGGCGAGCCCAGCGTCCACAGCACGCACACCACGGGCAGCAGCACCGCGGCACACAGCACGCCCAGTGCGCCGAAGAACAGCGCCATCACTGCGCCGTCGTCCTGTGGGGCAACGGTGGACAGGGGATGGGGACGTGGCTAGGAGGAGGGGCGTTGCGGCGGCGGGAGCGGGTGAGCGGGCACGCTTGCGAGGCACACGGCGACAGCTGAGGAGGAGGCGACCGCATAGGAGCATGTGACCTCCCTCCCGTTCCCCGTTAGTATACAGACATGGCTTGATACCCACGCACCTTGACCAGCAGTCGCTTCATGACCACGGTGTAGGCTGCGTACAACGCCGCCGCCAGCAGCGTCAGCGCGTCGCCCAGCAGCGGCATGGAGCCGCCGCCAGTGCCGCCTCCGCCGCCGCCGCCGTCGGCCTGTAGCAGCGGCCCAGGGCCGGCCCCCGCCGTGGCTCCAGCGGCGGCTAGCAGGGTTGCGTTGGTGGTGTCGAGGAAAGAGGGGCCCGGGGGTGAGGCGGGCGGAGCGGCATGGCCGCGGCTGTCGCCCAGGGTCACGAGGATGATGCCTGGCGGGCGGGTGCAGGCGGATGGGGGTGTTTGAGTGCAGGTGTTGGTGGGAGGGCACGTCGGCTGTGCGACGGCGGGTGCGGCAGTACTGCGAGGTGGGCCCACGTCAGGCGCGGAGCGTCGGCAAGGTGGCCGGCCCGCCCGTTTGCACTGCTGACTGGCGGTGTTCTTGCCGCATTGCAACGCACCGCCACAAAATGCATTCCCCATGCGCCCGTTCACGCCCGCTGGACGCAACGCCCCAACATTGGGTTGCTCCACTACCCTGCTCGACGAGAGGCCCCTGGGGCTACGCAGCAGCACGCCTGCACCCAAACCTTGGGCGTTCGCGCCCGCTTGATGCCCAAGAAACCTACTGTCCAATGCCCCGTTGCCGAGCTACCCGATGAGCGGCCCCTGGCGCCACCTCGCAGCGCGCTGCACCCAGGCCTTCGGTGCTGTGTCCTCTGCCGCTGCGGAGCTTCCTTGGCGGCACAGCAGCAGCCACTCAGCCCATTCCCCCGCCGAGTTCTCCCCTTCCCCTCCCCCTCCCGCGCCCACCTGCCATCGCTGCCAGCACGCTGCACAGCCTTAGCATGCTGCCGCGCTCTTGGCCTGCATGGGAAAAGGGAGAGGATGCACGTAGTAATTGTACTAGCCACGAGTGACAGGAAGGAATGGGGGTAACCGCAGCGAGGCAGCGAACGTGAGGCCGGCGGTGCGGTACACGGAGTGCGGTTGTTGCACGGATGCGAGGACAGTGAGGGGAGTTATAGCCCTGGAAGACGCCCTTGGTTGGGGCTTCGCACCAGCCGCACACGGCCCGGTGTCCAAGGGCGACTTGTATGACCTTGGTGTTGTCACGACCAGCATGCACGCGCGCCACCGCTAACCCACCTAACGCTAGGGTGCTAGGATACACCAACAGCGAAGCGCAGCTGGGCAGCAACTGGTGATGCTGGTGTGGCTTAACGGTTAAGACACACATGCACACACGCGCAACAGTATCCTACTGCACACGCTACCAACGTTAACCCATCCATGGCCAGGCTGCCCAGGTACACGGTCCGTGAGGCGCACCTAGACAGCAGCAGCTGAAGCAGGTGTGGCTTAACAGCTAATGTCACCGTTAACCCACCCATTGCCAGGCTGCCCAGGTACACGAACAGCGAGGCGCAGCTGGACAGCACTGTGTTGCTGGTGACGCTGGTGAACTGCAGGCTGGCGGTGAAGGAGAACTGGGCGGCCAGCCACACGGGGGCCACCTGCGGGTGCCAAGGGGGCGAGGACCGGAAAGAGCGGCGGCAGGACGGTGAGGTAACTGTCGCATTCAGTGGTGAGCCCGGTTCAACATGAAAGAGCGGGGGTGATCAGGGCACTGCAACCAGCACTGATGCACACCCCTTCCCGATCGCCATCTGGATCTCTAGCTCGTAGCTCCCAGCCCCGTGCCCGCCTATACGCTTTGCTGCCCTGGTAGCCCCAGCCCCAGCGCGCCTGCCTGGCAGAGGGCGCCCACCAGCCATGCAGCCGGACCACACCCGCCTCCCACTCGCGTCGCAGCCCGTCCCAGCCCGCCAGCCCACCCACCAGCATCGCCGCCCGCACCACGTCCCGCGTCTTGAGATCCCCCTCGCCCTCCTCCTCCACGCCGCCACCACCGCGGCAGCCGCCCTCGCCCTGCCCGATCCCATGGCCTGCCTGCCCATGACCCAAATGGTGGTGCATGTGTGTGTGCTCTCCGCCGTACACCACCTGCTTGGCCCCGCCGCCTCCCCTCCTGGCGTCCCCCTCCCGCCCGCTCCGCATGCTGCTGCCCGCGCTGCTTGCACTCCCCGGCGTCCCCCGCTCGCCGCCGCCCGCCAAGGCACGTGCCAGCAACGGCTGCCGCTCCCGTAAATGCCCTGACCCAGATGACCCATGTGACCCGCGGGTCGGTACCACCCAGCCCGACCCAGATCCGTTGCCATCTGGGTCGGGGCTCTCTGGGTCGTACTCGTCCGGGCCGCTGCCATCTGGGTCGCTGTCGTCGTCACGTGACCCGTGGGTCGGACTGCCAGTGCTTCCGTGGGCCCGACTGCCGGGCAGGGGGCGCGGGCCCACGGGACTGGTAGGCTCGGGTGCGCCTGCGGACCCTGGGATGGGCTTGACAGGGGTGGTGGGCCCCGTGGCTAGGGCGTGGGAGAGGGCGCTGTCGGTGGCGAGGCTGCCGGGGGCCTTGCCGCTGCGGGCAGCAGCATCGCGATGAGCCTTGGAGCTAGGGGTGGGGCAGGGAGGGGGAAAGGAGGGGAGAGGGTACAGATGGACAGTGGGGACCGGGGGGTCTCGTACCACAGGAGCCTGTTGGGTTTCAAGCCGGCTGTTGCAGCTGGTGATACGCTGCTGTGAAGAGTATTTTGTGACGCGGTACAAAACACGTGGTGCTCGTGTAATGCGCACCAGAGAGGGGCACAAACACACCCGCCCCGGTCCAATCCAATCTCTAGCTCGTAGCTCCCCCCTCGACCAGCACTCTCCAGGCTTACCGCTTGCCGCGTCTCCCATAGAGTCCCACAGGCAGGTATAGGAGGAATGTAGACGAGCAGATTAGTGTAAGGAGCCAAGGCTCCATCTCCGGGCCATCGTTGCCTGCAGTGCCGAGTGCACGTGTGAAAGCGCAACAGCACACTCGCCAGGCAACCAAGAGTACAAGCAGATCTTATCATATCATTTGCAATACTTTAAAGCATGCATGGTGTCGATGTCGCGCCTGAGCGAAACCGTTGCCCCAGGCCAGCATCGCACAGAACCCTGCACAAGAGCCCAGCTTTACCATCGCCAGGGGTTACAAGCGCTTGAGTGATGAAAGAAGCTCCAATCCAAGACGCTGCAGTAACGAAAAGAAAGAAAAGTCCCAGAGCGCGCTGCCTGGCGGGCCGGCTCCCCTTCGACGCTGGTGCCATCGACGCTCGTGTAAGCTACATACGTTACAAAGACCTCACAAAATTTGCTCCAGGATTAAAGACCGTCAACTAGGTTGCCACCAGCGCGCAACCCTCGTTCGTTACGAAGGCCAGGAGGACGCTAGTAGAATATAGTTGTCCATTATACATTGTACAATTTAGAAGTGCGCTGTTGGTTTACGTAGGGCTCGAACGTCTCTGAAGAAGGCGAAGGGGCAAACCGGCGAAACGGTTGGCGACACGACGGCCGTTGCAGCGAACATCAAATGAACGTATGCGGCTTGCATACTAGCGAAAGAGTAAGTCATACGTCACAGCGGGGCCATGACGCGCCAGACAACGTGGCCTGCAAGGCGCAGAGCTGTCGGAAGTGTGCCTCTCCTTGCGGCTCCTTGCTGGCTGGAAGCGGGCAGGTTTGCCAGGCCCAACACCGCCAGACACCGCCTGGTGAGCGCCATTGGTGCGCTGCAGTTCTTGCATGTGCAGCGTGTCCTTTCGAGTGCTGCGCTTCAACCAAAGCGGCGTCGTGCGTAACCATCTGCAGGCGAGGTCTGGCCAGGTACAGCAACTGCCGGAACTTCTCCCCTGGACCCGCCCCCCGCCGGTTGTTGCTCCGTCGGTGGGGCTCAGTCTGTGTGCATATCCAGGCACAAACCACGCGGAACGAGTGTTTGAACCCTCTGCGGGGGGGCTTTCGGCGGACTGGGTGCAGGCGTGCAGCGGAGCCTTCCCTGTGCGGGATGGATGCAGGTTCAGGCAGGGTCGCAGGGTCAGGGCAAGCGTTAGGGTCGAACAGCCAGCGGCGCTTGAGCGGCGCGTTGGGTGGTCCCGGTAATTGTTGTCCTGATTAGGCTTCCGTGGGCTTCCTAATCAGCAAAGGTATTGCTACGGTATTTGTCTGCGTTCCGTGCATCGGCCCTGCGTGTCTAATTTACGAGAGTTGACATACTAGAACCGGCACGTGTACCGTATGACGTGGGATGCACACTTCTATGTCGTGCTGCCTCCCGCGCCAGAGCTCACCATACCGGTTACCGTGCCTGCTTCATTGGTGCTGTGAGGTACTGATGCTGGGAGGCACCTGTTGGGGAGGTACTCTCCTGGTGCGCTGGAGGTACTGCTGCAACTGTGGCTGTCAGGAACTGTCTCCTCTAGTGGCTGTCATGCCGGGCGCGGGCGGTAATGTAAACCTGCCCGCATTGGCATGAGATTTCCGCATCCGCGTACCGTACAGCGGGTCTCAAATGCGAGCGATACGAGCATGGACCGCATCTGTAAGCAGTATTTACAACTGGCAGCCTGCAAAGGCAGACATGGCACGGGTGACGGGACCAGCTATGAACAAGCTCCACGGAAGGGCTACCTCACACAAGGGCTGGCCCCGACGCGCGCGCTCCGGTAATCTGGCCCCGACGCGCGCGCTCCGGTAATCTTCTCCAACACCAGCTGCATCAAGTACCCTTGGACCCTGCACCCCGACGACCACCTCTTGCATACCACACGCCTTTGCACACTTCGTTGCTATCAGCCTACAACGTGTGCCAGCACGACACAACCCACATCAGCACACATGGATGCCACCGCACCGGTGCATCGACACGGTGCGAGCACCGCCAACTCCTAAGGCCGACAGCCAACTCGGTTACCTTGCCGCCTCGTCAGAATGTTGCACAAGCAAATGAGGCAGGGGCAAGGCGCAGAGTACAGATAGATGGGTGTAACGAATCTCGTCTCACGGAAGCACTACACAGCACAAAGCCCTCCAGTCGACGCGCGAGCGGTCTCCAACTCCGGACCGTGCTACGGCACGCACAACTCCGCTCTGCACGCCGCAATGCCAGACACATTACTGGACTGACAACACACACAAACAAGCCACGATGCGCACAGGGTGGAAAATTGTGCACTGCCCTTCTCTCCGCCCTGTTCTTTCTTCTGAGTTCATTGTGTGACTCAACCGGCGGGACACCTCGACTCGAACACCAACACGACTCCTGACCCATAAAATAGCACGACTCACAAACCGACCGACCCACCACAACGACTGTATAATAGGACCAGCGACCATATCATGCCTCTGGTTGGACACTGAACAACCGCACACCTTCCCCCACGCAGCCGCCCTTGTCCCATGTCAGTACGGTGCAGCACAAGGATTCCCACATCGCATGCAAGGATGCAAAGCGCTCCCGACCGCGGGTACTCCTGGTTGATGTTATACGTGTCGGGTTGGCAAATCTTATTGCCAAAACTAGAACATATGCCTGGGTTGGCACGAAGCACGACGCAAGCCGCATCCGACGCATCGCCCCGTTGCCAATGTACCCCATGCCCTGGCATCTAGTGACCGCCCACACATCAAACCTCGGCTATATTTTTGTTTGCGTGTTTAGTGCTTCACCTTCAATGCGGCCCGCTAGGGCGGTGACAGCAGCTGGGAACAGTGCCAAACATCTTCTCGTATATGACAAGATAAAATGTACAACGGGGCCTTGCACCACACCCGTGCCCCTACCGTGCTACCTTCCCATCTACCGGTACGGCATAGAACCCCAGCGTATAGCCCGCCCTCCAACCTAACTTTCAGCATGCAGTGCCAGCCTCCATTAGCGCCGCGGGCTCCGTCGTGATGGGCCACCACTACATACGGCTGAGCGGCTTGCAACTGCCATATCGCTTTCAGCACCTCTCTCGGCTGTCGATCTTGCTCAGGCAGTTGCTGCTGCTGCGGTTGCTGGTTGCCCGCCACCCAGCCGTGACGCCAGCTGCCGTTGCTGTTGCTGCTGCTCGCCAGACGTCACCGTATCGCTTTCACCACCACCACTCTAGACTGGCGCGGTTGCTCTTGCTCTTGCTCGTTGCTGCTGCCGCTGCGCCCGTTGCTGCTGCTCGCCTAGCGCCACAGGTCAAGCTCCACCACCTCCAGGCAGTTCATGTCTGTCGGAATGACACCGCAAGGGCGCAACAAGGCAGCAATAGACCGTCAGTGAACGGGCTTTCGTGCAAATGCAGTAACACGCGCCGCTGCCCATCTGGGTTCCTGCTTGCCAGCTTGCACAAAGACTGTGTCTCGGTCGCTCGCTGCGTCTCGGTCCGGGTATGGAGCCCCGGCTTTTGCCACGGTGTAACTCTGGTCACTAAGGCATCCCACAAGGGCGCCATGGTTCTTGACCCCAGGCGAAAAAGGCCCACGTGCCCACCTGGGTCGCGGAAGAACACCGCGGGGCGGCCCGACATGGACTTGGTGTACTGCACGCCAGCTGCCTCCAGCTTCTCCACCAGCGGGCCCACGTCCTTGACGCCAAGGCAGAAGTGGCGGTCGCGGCCGCCGTGCTCGGGCCGGCCGCTCAAGGGGTCCTGTGGCGGGGAGTACGTATGGTTCAGCTGTGTCGGTACATTTCATGATCGTGACCCAAATGCGCGTTTTCCGTGGTAGCTGATGCGCAAGGCTGGGTTACGGTAAGTGTGTGTCATGATGATGCCACAGGCACCTGCCAGCTGTCTCACCGGGTTGGGCAGCTCCATCAGGTGAATCATCTCGGGGCCAATCCACAGCCTGCAAAGGCGCAAGATGGAATACAATAAGGTTCCGTGGGACGCGAAGCAGCAAAAAGAGGGATGCGTTGGCGCTTGGCGGCATGCGTTGGCAACACGTGCAAGCGAAAGGCCCCCGCTCACCAGGCGCCGCGGTATGGCAGCTTGCTGTGAGGACGCTCCGGGTTGATCTCCAGGCCTGCATAGCACGCGAGATGAAACGTGTCAGCGATACCGGTTGCTGGCAGCTGGAACCAGGTAGCTCGACACGTGTCTGGAGTCGATGCGCAGTGCTGCACGCACCGAGGATGCCCTGGTAGAACTCCAGCGAGCGCTCCAGGTTCTCGCATAGAAGCGCAACATGGTGAACACCCTGGAAGACGATCTTGCCTGCGTACATGCAAAGTGGTGTCACGTTGCTGACCCGACACAGAAATGGGCGCGCGAACGCAACATCCCGAAAGGCCCGGAACGCACCTGTTTTGTCGGCATACAGCTTCTGCGCGACCGTGGGGCTCAGGCCAGTAGGCGTCGTGAGCAGGGTCGAAGGGCGCCGCAGCTCATACTTGTTGAAGTTGCTGGGGCTCTTGCGAAAGCCACCCCCGAGCAGGCTGGAAATGGGCAGACCAACGCAGACGTCAGAGCACTATCCTTCTCATGTCCATGGACAGCTCCCATGCCTATCGTCCTACCTCTTGCTGCAGACAACGGAGACGCAGTTGGCGCGGTGGGCGCGCGCGGCAGAGGACTTTTGAAGCGTTTGCATTTCGGCACACTAGAGCCTTCCGGCCTTCTCTCTCACGTCGTTTGAGGGGGCGTGCAGGCAAGATGACGTATTTTAGAGACAAGTTATTAGTACCGGTGCAGCCGAGAGCGTTGTATGAAGTTCAATCGACGGTCCCACACTGTTGTAGTGCATGCGCGTCCATGCACGACTACGCCATGGTACTCAATAAGGGTTGCAGACAGATACGCCAGTAACTTTGCTACAAGTTGAGGGTTTCAGAAAGTGCAGCCGGCTCTACCACCGAAAGTCCATATGCAAACTCGCAAACTTCGTATCACCCGCGTATCCTCGCGCAGTGAGCCGGAGCTGCCCCAACCGACACCCTTACTGCACCCATAGACATTTATGGTTTGCATGTGCGCCCGGGAGATCTGGTCTGGGACGCTGCACGCATTCACCGACCCCTGGTTCAGAGCCGGGTTCTGCACACTCGCGACATGCATGGCCGTGCCCTTGTGACCAACAAACATAGCCGCATTGTACTACAGACAGTAATAGCAGCTAACCTGCATTGGGGCTGTCTACCCCTGCCTGCAACTGCGGGTTGGAACAGCATGGAAGGGCGGCGAGCCGGGGCTTATACTTGCTCTAGGGCCACTCACAGGGGCTGGCGCTTGTGTGCGAGCGAAGTTGTTGCGCAAATTGCGATTGAGTTACGACCGTGCTGTATATCTATCGTTGATGTTACTGCTCCCAGCTGCTCCTTTCAGCCCGCGTGGGTGTTGGGATGTCAGATGCAGCAGCAACACCACGCAACTGGAACAAGACATGAAGACTTGATCTCCTGACGATATGAAAAAAAATCAAAATGAAGGTGTACCGCAGGGACCAGGTACCGCATGCCTACTGTGCAAGTGAAGGGCACGTCGCATTATCCTACCGCCACGTGCCCGATCCCCGACCATGGCAAAGAACCTCCCCAAGTACGGTGCTGCGGCCCGCAGGCCGCGACGCATGGTGACGATGTGCTCCATTTGGTGATTATTACGAGTTGCCTATCCAAATTATTATGCTACACCAGTGGAAACATCAACAGAGAAGCTTAGTCCAAAGAACCTGACCCATGGGTCATGTGGTGTGTCCAAAGTGAACTGGAACGTCCTCAGTCCCAGCCGCGCCTCACTGCCGAACTTGGCGTTGTTATGATAACACCGTCATTCAAGAAGATGGGTCCTACACTATATCGGTTGCCGCGCCGACCGCCGCCGAGATTTCCGACGATGAGGGGTCGGCAGCCACATGCATGCGCCACCGGGCCCATTGTGCTCCACACCCGCCTTATCCTGATCGCATTCCAAATCACCTGGCGATATGGCTGTAAGGAAAGCAAGAAGTGTTGGCCTTTGCTGTCATTAGCGGACGACCCTCCGGTTTACTGCTTGAGCGCCGGACTCGACGCGGGGCGCCTGACCTTGCAGCCCGGGCGGGGGCATTGTTCTTGCCATCTCTATCACGTTGTGAACATGAGCTCCAGGTGAGTGCCGACGGCCTGCGTTTCGCTTTTCTTGTGGTCCGCATGACGCAAACGCCTGCGACCTGATCGCTGAACGGACACTGTGGTTGTGCTGCCTTTACCAAATGTGCGCAGGCTCAAAATGGAAAGCCGTTAGGGCGCTTCTTGGGGCCGGCCCAGCGCGGTGTTGGCCTACCTAGCGCATCCGCACCATAAGTACTAAACCTCGCCGCCGACTGGCCTTCTTGCCCAAGTTCCCCTGAGCTCTTCACCGAAAGCATCGTTTCCACTCAACAACGACACCCCTTCAGCACTGCATCCGCTGCCGCCTGCTATGTACCCTCCACCGTCATCATCGCGCGCCGCCGCACCTGCCCTCCAGTCTGTGCCCTCCACGGAGCACGTGGGTGCCGGGTACGGCGATGGAAGCGCAGCCCAGGCGGGCAATGCGGTAATCCCGCCCAAGCGGCGATCCAAAAAGAGCTTCTTCAAGCGCCTCATCGACAAGTGTAAGTCGCAAGCGCGTGACACGCAGCACGCGTGGCACTGATACCTGCGTGCGCCACCCCCATACTTGCCACGCCACAGCTGCAGTACCGTAGTGGGGTTTTCCTGAGTGGTCCTTGCAGCATGGATCAATGCGGCTCTGCATAGTACTTGCATAAGCCTATATGGTCCACGCACCTGCGTTGACCCTGACCGGTACCGCTGCTGCTCCGCTGCTGCTCCCCGTCCCTACCGTTTGGGTGCAGGGCGCATGAACCTAGACCCGGAGCTGTTAATGAGCGCTAACCCACAAGACCCGCGGGTCGCTACATCCCCCCTGGACACACCCCCTGCCGTGAACCAGCCGCCTCCGCCGGGTGCGCCGCCGCCGCCACCGCCGCCACCGCAGCAGCAGCGACAGGCCCCGTCGGAGCAACCAGCAGGGGAGCCATCAGCTCGCCAGCTACAGCAGCGCTCGCCTCGCTCGGCGGTGCAGGAGCCGCAGCCGTACGAACCTGTCTGGACAACGTCGTCGTCGTACGGCAGGAAGCAGGACAGGGCGCAGCGCGACCTGTTTGCGCCGCAGCTGGACCCACAGGATGAAGACCCGCGGCAGGAGCCCAGCCAACTGCAGCAGCGCCAGGAGCAACAGCCGTCGGCGATAGACCCGCCGTTACGCCAGAAAAACACGGCTTCGCTGCGTACCGGCAATCCCGCCCCGCGGAATGCCACCCCGGCCACAGCCATACAGTCCCAGCATCCTCCCACAGCCTCCAGCCCTGGTGCAGCTGCCGTTGGTACGGCAACAGAGGGAAACCCGGCCCTCACAGCCAGCAACCCTGCTGGCCACCCGCCTCTCCACCCCTCGTCCACCCTGCCGTACACGCTCCCCAGTCAGGCACCGTTGTGGCAGCCGTACAGCGAGGGGGTCTCCGCGGGCCGCCAGCCCCTGCGGTACAGCTCCACTTTACCACAGTTCTCGTCGGCCCGCGACGGCGGTCCGCTGTACGATGCGGCGTCCGGGCAGCGGCAGCAGTTGGGACCCGCATCGCCAGCTGCCCTGGGCTCGGGCCCCTCTTTTCCCGCCGCCGGGAGCCTGAGGCCCCGCCTGCCGTCGCTGTCGTGCAGCCCCCTGGAGCGAAACGTGCGACACCACGCCAAGCAGCAGATGGGGCACGAGGGCGAGCATGGCACGGACCCGCCATTGATGGTGCTACAGCAGCAACCCGCTGGTGTTGGCAACCCCAGCGGCGTGGACGTCGGGGGTCAGGAGAGACAGGCTGGAAGGGACGCCGAGGCTCGGCCGGTTGACGGGGCGATGGCCGCTGCTGGTCCTGGGAGCACCACCGCAGCTGTACCCACCACCAGCCATGAGGATGCCGGCCGGGAGCAGGCGGCTGGTCCGCAGGCGGGACCTGGGGAGGACGAGGACAGTGCGCGCGTGCAGCAGGCAGCAGCAGGAGGAGCAGGAGAGGCACCCTCTGCGGCACGTAAGGAGCACAGCGCTGCGAGTGAGAACGTTGCAGTAGAGGCGGCGGCTGTGCCGACCGCGCACCTGCTGGGTGCTGCGTCCGACGCGCAGCCGCTGGCGTCTTCTGGCCGCAGCCCTGCACCGCTGGCAACGGCCGCCGCTGCCTCACCCGTGGAGCACTCCACGCCGCCAGGGCTGTTTGTGCAACAGGCGGCGCTCGGCGGCGGCATACCCTGCAGCCCTCGGGACCTGCGCGTTGCCGTACACCTGGAACACGTCGCACAGCCAGCCGCCGGGGCCGGTGCTGCCGCCACCGCCATCACCGTGGGCGTAAGCCACGTGGTGCAGACCCATGGGACGCGGCCGACCCACGAGGGCAGCGGGCACGAGGCTGCTGCTGCTGCTGGTGCTGCTGCAGGCAGGAGCGTGGGTTATGTGGGTGCTTATGAGATGCAGGAGAACGCAGGCGAGCAGCATCATAACCAGCAGCAGCCGGGGGGCAGCATGCGGGCATCCCTCGAGCTGAGCGGGGACCAAGGCGAGGGGCAGCATGTTGCGGCGGTAGGCACTCCGGCATTGCTGACCACCGAGTCTAATGTAGTGGAGGTCTTCTCCCTTGCTGCCAACGTTGTGCACGGAGTTGGATTTGGAGCCATTGGTGAAAACGGTGGTGGCGGCGCAGGGGCTGGCGGACAGCTGCAGCAACGGGAGGAACGTTACCAGCATGGGACGCTGACCGCCGGGGTGGACAGAGAGGATGTGCGCGGTGCCGCGGGGCGTGGGGGCGGCGGGGGCCACCAGATGCTGCTGTTGGGTGCACGGGACAGCAACATGACTGGCACTACCTACACAAGCACCGGCGGCGGCGAGGGCAGCGGAGGCACGGACACACGGGGCACGGGAAGCGGGAGCGAGGAGCATGGAGATGAGGCTCTTGCCGCTGCTGCAGGGGCTTCCACCAGTCCCCGCGGCGGTGGTGGAGGTGCAGGAGGGGTGGGAGACAGGGGCGGCTCCGGCGGGCGCAGGCGCGGGGGCCGGCGCAGGAGGGGTGCGATGGATGCAGGGCAGCCGGATGGGAGGAGGGAGCAGTGGGAGGTGGTGCCGTGGGAGTCGCAGTGGGATGTGGAGGTGCCCAGCGGGGATGAGATGGAGGCGGGAGGAGAGCAGACGGGGGGCGAGGGGGGCGAGGTGCAGGGTGAGGTTGAAGGTGGCAGCGGTAACAACATGGGAGAAGGGCATCAGGGTTCGGCAGCGGAGGGCGGAGCTGGGGTGCTGCACAGCGTAGGTGCTGGGGGTGTGGGGGAGGTGGCGGGTGATGCGGAGCGGGAGGTGTTTGCGGCGGGGGCCAGTCCGCCAGCGGCACCAGTGCAGCACGTGGCCGTAACGGTCATTGCGCCAGCGTCACCTGCTGTTGGTGCGGCTGGTGTCGGTGCCACGGTTGCTGCTTCTGCAGCTGCGGCTGCCTCCCCAGCACTGCGCGTCGACGTGCAGCAGCGAGACTCCCCGGAGTTGTCCTTCGGCACCAACGAACTAGTGCAGCAGGCGCAGCAACAGCAGCAACAGCACGCACCAGCCTCGGCCGCTTCCTCCCCCACCTTCTCCCGCCCCTCCCTGCCCTCCGCCCCCGCCTCCCCCTCCCCCGCAACCTCCCCCGTCCGCACCCCAGCCCAGCAGCGCCACACGCCGCTGCCGCCCTTCCCCACGTCCGCCCCACCCTCTGCCGCCAACCCACCTGCTCCTCCAACCCAAGTCGCTCCTCCCACCAACGCTGCCACCACGACCACCACCACGACACCCACAGCCACAGCCGCCACCATTGTAGCTGGTGGCGAGGGTGTTGCCGTGTGGGTGGCCGAGGCGCCCGCTGGCCCCACCACCACCGTCCGCAGCCGCACCCCCTCGACCAGCTCTGCTACCGGGGGCAGCTCCTCTGTTCCTCCGCCTGCTATTGGACCTCCCTTTGAGACTGGGTGGCGCGCTCTGGACCTCCGGCCACCCCTTGGGGTCCCGAGCGCGACAGGCGTGGCAGCAGCAGGTGCAGTCGCCGCCGCCGCCGCCGCCGCGGCGGCAGCGGCTTCCGACGCGAACGCGGCGGCGGCGGCGGCCCGTACGGCAGACTCCAGGACCAGTGAGCCAGGCTCCCCGGCGGCGGGCGCTGCGGCCGACTGGCAGGTGTCGGAGTTGTACCGTGTCGCTGGTGATGCTGGTGTTGCCGTGGGAACAGGTGGTGGGGTGTCAGACGCCCCGCCTCCGCCGGTGCACGTGCACCCTCCCGGCATTGGTCGTGAGCAAGGGAGGTCCCCTACCAAGCGCCGATCAGCGGGCGGCCCGGCAGCCCAGGTGCAGCAGCAGCAGCAGGCGGGGCCGGGAGCAGGGGCGGCAGCGGGGGCCAGGGCGGGGACAGGGGCGGGCGCGGGAGCGTTGCCCGGCAGCCCGGGCGGGTCATCCAGTGTGGTGGTGGGTGGCGGCGGGGGCCAGGCGGCCATCATGCGGGAACTGGACCGGCTGCTGCGCATGATCGAGGTGGAGGTGGGGGAGGTGGGCGCGGCGCTGGCGCACGTGGGCATGAGGTGAGCAGGGGGCCGCCTTGTGAAGGTACCCGTGTATTACCCGGTACTTTTGCCCTCCTCGTGGACAGCGTCTTGCACACACTGCCTGCCGGGTAGTATCTAAAGCACAATAGGTATGCAGGCCGTACAACCTTGAAGCCTGAAACCGCATTTGTCCGTGTTCAACGGCCTATGTGATACGCATCCGGCCGAACGACGCCCCGCTTCATGGATGACCGTACCTATCCACGCACCCATTCCAGTGCCTCCCCACCGGCCCCTTACCATTCACTACCCCCAAGGCTGCGCCTAGTGGACGGCCTCCTCAACACCTCCGCCACCGCCCCCACCCTCCACGAGCCCCTCTTCCTCGGCCTGCAGCACCAACAGCAGCAGCACCAACAAGAAGTGCAGGACCCCACCGGCACGCTCACGCTGGCCTCGCCGCTGCTGGACCGGCAGCTGGCTTCGGAGCGCGGGATGCTGGTGGCCCGCGAGACCGCCCTGGAGCGCCGCATGCAGCTGCTGCGGTTCGCTGCCACGGAGTGGGGTCGCGTGCGGGCCATCATGACGGGTGGGTGGAAGCCGGGACCTGCTCCGACATGAGTCTTACAGTTACAGTTACAGTTGCAGATTACAGACCCGATATGTCTTACATGCGTCCCCATGTGTCGCACCCCGTGGCTGACGGCCCTGTGGCACGCGCTGTGTAATGGTGCGACCGAGTGCACGTGCACGGCCACACCACAGCGCTGCAGTTAGCTCCGTCTCCCCATGCCCCTCTTGATGGCGTTGCCTTTTGGGGCCACCCCGCGCCCCGCCCGCATGCAGGCGTCCGCGTGTCCCGCGCGCAGGCGGGGCCCCTGCAGGCCATCCTCTTCTCCGACACCCTCTCCCGCATCACCGCCTTCCAGCGCCAACAGCAGGCGGAGGAGGATCTCGAGCAGCAGCAGCAACAACAGTACGCGCCTCCAGGCGAGCAGCAGCAGCCGCAGCCGCACGGGACAGGCGGCGGCGGTCCGAGGCGTACCGCGCAGCCGCCTCCGTACCAGCAGCAGCAGCGGCAGCAGCAGCAGCAGCGGAACGATGTGCCGTACGGCGCCTTCTACGGCGACGCGGAAGGCGGGCAGTACGGGTACGGCGGCGGCGAGGCCGGGATGTACGGCAGCGGGGAGGAGGACGTGGACGGGGAGGAGGACGTTGGCGAGTACGACGATGACGAAGAGTACGATCCTGACCTGGACGAGGCGGATCTGTACGAGTGCTTGGAGCAGCACCTGTCGGCGGCGAGCAATGTGCTGTTTGGGGAGACGGGGGAGTGGATTGGGGAGCGGGAGAGGGAGCGGGAGCAGCGGGAGAGGGAGCGGGCTGGGGCTAGGCGGGATGGAGCAGGAGGTGGGGGGCTGGGGACCCGCAGTCCGCACGTCAGTCCACACGTCAGCAGTTCCAATGCAATGGGTGGTCAGGGGCCAGCTGTTGGGGTGGAGGGGTCTGTCAGTGGGCGGCGGGAGGGCTACGGCACGGGTGGGGGCGGTGGTGGGCGGGCGGTGGGCAGGGTGGGTGAGGCCGGAGCGGTTAGGGAGCCGCCGGCGGGGCGGCGCAGGAGGGGGCGGATGAACAGCAGTGGCCCCGGCGCAGCGGCACCGCTGGGTGCTTCGGGAGGGGCCTCTGGGGGCGGCGGTGTGGTACGGGGTGGGGGTTACGGGGGACGCAGGATGGCGCAGCTGGCGGAGGAGGAGCTGCACCAGCATGTCACAGCCGCGCCCGCCGGGTGGCTGGAGTACGACGAGCCGCCCGAGTACGACAGCGGTCTGCCGTACGCCGTCGTACCTGGGCCACCGCAGTACGGCGGCATGGTGGGGGCCCCCGTACCGCGTGCACCGCTGCCGAGGGTGCAGCAGCAGCAGCAGGGGCAGCAGCAGGGGCAGGGGCAGGGGCAGGGGCAGGGGCAGCAGAGGGCTGGGGCTAGGTATGCCCCTCCCTGGGCGGTGGGACGCGCGGGTGCGCAGGAGGACGCAGGGGGCGCCCCGGACCGAAGGAGGGTCGCGTTTGCGCAGCAGGGGCCAGGCGCGGGGGCGGGTGGAGGCGGAGGGGCAACGGCAGCGGCCGCTGCCATGGGCGTGGGGGACGTAGACGCGTACGGGGCAGCTTCCCGTAGCTTCCAGCCGTACCAGCAGCAGCTGCAACCGCCGCCGGTCGTGCAGACGCACGCACACCCTCACACGCATGTGAGGTGTTCTGGTGGTGTTGTGGGGAGTGGAACGGGCGGTGGCGGGGCGGCTGGGATAAACGTCCCACGTGGGTTACGGGGGCCGGTGGGATGGGGCATGCCACCGCAGTACCATGGACCCACATCTGCAGCTTACCCACAGCAGCAGCAGCAGATGTACGCCCAGCAGCCGGTGCCCACACACCTGCCACAGCACCGTGCGGGTGCCGTGTCGTACGAGGATGCAGTGCCGTACGGGCCGGAGGCAGGGGCGGTACGGCAGGCGGGCTACTCCGGAGCGAGGGCGCCGGGGCAGCAGCAACAGCAACAGCATCAGCAGCAGCACTACCAGGGGCACCTTGCAGGCCAAGGAGCAGGGTGGTGAGGGGGGGCAAGCATGGGGAGTGCCAAAGAAGCTGGCTGGTCGGGCTCTGTATACCATCAACACTGGCTGATTAACAGGTGTGACGCCGTACATTTGATGCATGCTGTGTGCTGCACGGGACAATGCAGCTGAGGGTGGAACCGACCACGGCAGAGCTGGTCGTGTTGCGGCATGCTGGCATACTGGTAGGATGGCGCATGGGCATGGCAAACGTGGCAGCGCGCAGGACTTTGGCTAACCGATTGAACGCAGTGTCTGCTGTGCAAAGCCCTGGTCCTCCCATTTCTTCAGTTGGCCTTGTTGTGAGACAGCGGGGATGAGCGAACCTTTTGTGTCGCCATTCGCAGTGGCACCTGTGCTACACGTCTGCACGAGTCGAGATGCACTACACAGCTTACAACGCCTCGAATAGGACATGCCATAGGACTGTGTTACGAGGGGTAGGAGTGTTGTGGTGAAGGGGTAAAGCCGGTCACCGAGCTACATGTCACAGGCCGTGCCCTCTGTTCATGCCACGTGGCGCGTAGTTGTTGACACGCGGAAATATCTACGCTCTTTGTGGACTGCAACTACACTATTTCGTCAGGCTATGTTTCCACTAGTCAGCATCGTATTCATTGTATCACGCTGACTACCGCAGCGCGCAGGCCAGTACGGAAGGAGTTGCTGTGAGGCAGGCAACGTCCTGTGTTCCTTTCGCAGTGATGCATATCATAGACATCCTACGTAATAGCCAGGGACGTCATGTTCCCCTGTGAGACAAGGCGCAGACATAAAACCCCGTTCAGCGCCTGACAGCTTTGCCCACGAGCCCCGCAAGGCTGCCATCAGCCTCATCTGGAGAAGACAAAGCATTGCCTATCTACATAGCAAGTACACGGAAACAAACACATCCATTCCTGAAATCGGTTGTTAGTAGACTTGTCGCGTTACTCTACGGAACCTGCGGCAGCCTCCACACTAATTCCATTTATGATACAAGTTACTTACAATATAGCGCTGTGAAGGACTTTGTCCGCAGAGGGTCTGGAGTACACCGAACGTGTTGCATGGCGAAAGGGCCCTTCGGACACTCAGTCAGCTGACGGAGACCGCACAGTTATCAGCTACAGGAGATCTTGATGTGTCTGCCTAAGCTTCGCTCAGAACTCAGGTGAAGGGGTGTCGGCGTAACCCCTCGCCATGCGACCGTTGGCAGGTCAGCGAGCCCGCCCGCCCCCATGCGGCCCACCGGGGATCGAGCAAATGCAGGAACCTCAGAAATTATGTCACGGCTCGATCGGCAGCGACCCTGTGCTGCCTGATCAAATGGCCTCGCTCAGCCGGCATGCCATGCTGCAGCGGTCGGTCTCCATGGCGGTCCGCGGAGGCGAGACGGCTCACAACCCAAACAGCTTTAAGCCCGACAGCTGGATGCGCACACCGAGTCAACCTGCCATGAAAGTCTCCTACGCGGAGACCGGCAGTACTGAAATCGCTTTCAATATGCCCCAACCCAGCGAGCATGGGCCGGTCGACGTCCGGCTGCGCACGGGCGTGGCAGCTGCTCGCAGCTCCCGGCGCAGCCTGGAGTGGCCTCCTACCCGGCCATCACTCGCGGCCCCCGCGTCCACTTACGGGTCCTTCGGAGCACTGCAGCGCTCCGCCATTGCCGCATCCTACGCCCAATCCGCAGCCCAGCAGCAAAGGCAACACCAGCAAACGGAGCACCGTGACGCCCTGGTGTGCCTCAACCTGGACGCCCCCGAACCACTGAGCCTGACACCAATCAGCCGCGCGCGTCAAGATCTGCAGCTGCAGCTGGTACAGCGGCAGCCCTCTCTCAGGGAACCCACGTCCCCGCAGCACGCCAACCCACTCTCCAGCCCCTTCTACGGCGCACCCGAGCAGCACCCCTCTTCTTCCCGCCGGCTGGGTACCGCTTCAGAGGGCGGAGCACTGCTCTCTCACCCGCAATCGCCACAGCTGAGGACGTGCATCGGCGGCGTCGGGTCCCTCTCCGGCCGATGGGGCGACTGCGCGGCGGAGACGCCCCCCGCACATCCCGCCCCTGCTGCCACGCCCTTGTGGCCATCCGCCAACCCACGCCCAGTGCCGCATCCACACGAGCAGCAGCCCTGCAACCACCACCACCACCGTCTCCTTTCTCCGCCGCAGCTGGCGCCATCGGGCTCCGCTGCCCTCGCCCATGCCTATGCCCACACCCCCTCCCGTTCCCACGGCAGCAGCAGCAGCACGCCTTGCACGCCAGCCGGCCACTCCCATTCCTCCGCGGGCCCCAGTCCCCTCAACCCAACGCCACCTGCCAGAGGGCCCAATTTCTCAGAATCTTTCGCTACCGCTGCTGGAAGCGTGGATGGCAACGGTCACGGTGCAGGGCCCGTATCTCTGTCGTCCTTCGCCTCCCGCCTACCGCGGCTGGCAACGCGCGTGGCTGCGAGCTCCAACGGGGTGGCCTCTGCGCCCAGCACCCCCCTCTCCAAGGTATGTTCCGGCCCAAGCTTTCCCGTGCCTTCCCCTGTACCTAGGGATCTGCGCTCCACCGCACCACACGTTAAAGGGCCAGTGTAGATTGCAGCACATGTCCGTGGGTCCCATCATCACCGCCGTTACCCCCCCCGTCCTGCTGGGTGAGCCTGCTGGTGAATCCATAAGTATCCTAGAACCAGGAACGCTTCACGTGCCACAGCCTGGGCCCTGTATCCACCCCTCCACTCTCCCACAGGCTGCAGCCGCTTCCGACCGCCGCGGTTCTCCCGCTCCCCACCACGCCAACCGCGCCGCCGGCAGTCCCATGGCCGTCCGCGGCACGCTCACCAAGCACCACGCCCACCACCACGCCCACCACCTCCAGCCCCACCACCTTGCCTCCTCCTCCTCTGCCGCCGCCTCCGCTGCGCATGCCCTGGCGCTCGAAAGCGCCCTGGCGCGTAAGGGGACCTCCCTTGAGCGCAGCACCATGCAGGGGAGCCCCCGCAGTGGGCTGGCCCACGCTGCATCGGCGGCACGCGGCGGCACGTGGGCGCCGCCAGGCACTGTGGGGCGAGCGGCAGGGTGGTTGCGTGTGGCGTCCGTCCAGGACTTGGGGCAGCTGCGTGAGACGGTGGAGAGGGACGGGTCCATCGGCTCCGAGGGCAAGCAGGTGGGTGGGGATGCCGTAACGGCTTGGGGGGAGCAGCATGCGTTGCGGTGCACAACAAAGTACACTTGTATATTGGCTCAAGTAGGGTTATGGGCGGGAAGGTAGGGGAAGGGAAGGCACGGCACGGTGCTCGCTAGTGCAGCGCTTTTGGTTCTCATCCCGAATCGTAGCGCAGCGGCAGTTATGGGTACGGCAAGTCACGCGGATGGGTGGTACGGGGTGTGGCGCTGCTGCGCAGACGACTCAGCTAGGTTTGCACATCAACAGCTTCCGGCTTAGGTTGCCGCCGCCCAAGTACGACCCAGCTTACTTTGTGACTCGGCACCCCCTTGCCAGGCACGCCCCGGTGCCAGGCCCCTCTTTCTCTTGACCCTGACACTGTTTCCTGCTACTCTACTGTTGCACAGAATCTGCTGCGGATGATCGACGGTGCCATACGGTCTGGGGACCGTGAGCGGCCTGCCAGCATGCTGGAGGTAGACCAACGCCGAACCAACGCCCAGCAGCCCCAACTGCAGCAGCAGCAGCAGCAGCACCAGCAGCAGCAACAACAACGGCACGAGGAGCAGGGGTACCAGCAGCAGCTGCTACCACTTGACTTGGACATGCAGGGCGGCACACAGTCGCCCCACGCCCACCATCACCACCTGCAGGGCCCCGCTCACAACCACAGCCACCACCAACACCGGGCCTTGCAGGAGCAGGAGCAGCAGCTGCAGCTGCTGCAATCACAAAGCCCCTTTCAAGCACCGTACGCCAAGGCCGCCTCTGCTGCTGCAACCCTTGTTGCATCCTCAAATGGCGTCGGGCTGCCGTACAGCCAGGGCTACAATCCCGCTTGTGTGCTGGATCTCGAAGCCTCGGACTCCACCTTCGTGCCAGGTCCCAGCATGCAAGCCCCTACTGCGCCATCCTCCACGGACCCTCTATCGGTAGCTGTTGTTCCGTCGTCAGGGGCTGCTGCTGCTGCTGCCGCAGCCTCTGCTGCCGCAAGCCCTTGGGGGGTGTTCACACCTGGCCGAGTTGAGGTCACCGGCGGGCAGCCCGGGGGTCGCATGCTGCAACAGCACCCGCTGCAGCGGCAGCATCCCGCTCCGCCGGCATCCGACTTGCAGCCCTGTACTCCGCGAAACGCTGTGCCGCAGATGCAGCAGCAACAGGTGGCGTCGCCGCCGCCGCAGCAGCAACAGCAGCAATGGCAGAATACATTGCAGCCTTCTGCACAGCCACGGCAGCAGCAGCAGCAGCAGCAGGGGCAGGGGCAGCTTCGGCTGTACGGGTCAGAAGGCGCTGCATGGCCGCCGGACAGAGAGCGCGGGTCCCAGGAGCACCACATGGCTGACGCCTGGCACGGTACCGCACAGCCCACGGGACACCAAAGCTGGAAGGAACCGCTGCGGCAGACTGCCCAGGGCTATCCTGAACGGCAGCAGCAGCAGTACCAGCAGCAGCAACCAGTGCAGATGCGTGGGGACATGTCCCCAGCTTCCTGGAACGCGTCCTATGCGCCGGCAAGCCACACCCCATGGCGGCAACAACAGCAGCAGCAGCCGCCAACGCTGCAAGGGCACTGCGCGCAACCAGCTCAGGGGCAGGTACAGGAACAGCCGCCGCCTCAGCACACCGCCCCCCACTACCCGGCTGCACCCCCGTGCCCCACTCCCTGGCTCCCCTCCTCGCACGCCACCCCACAGCCTTACGCCTCCCTCAACCCACCTCTCACGCACCAGCACCCTCCCCACCAGCACCACCAGGAGCAGCAACCCTCCCATCCCCAAGACCGCTACAATCATCACCAGCCCCTGCACGACACCATGCCCGCCCCCACTCCTGCTCAACCGTTTGCGCCCCAGTCCGCGGCCCCGCCCCACCAGCAACCTTCCCATCCCCAAGACCCCTACCACCACCAGCCGCTGTACGACAACCCTATGCCCACCCCAACTCCTGCATTTCCGTTTACGCCCCAGTCCGCGGCCCCTCACCACCAGCCCCACCAGCAACCTTCCCATCCCCAAGACCGCTACCACCACCACCCCCTGTACGACACCTCCATGCCCGCCGTCACTCCTGCTCACCCGTTTGCGCCCCAGACCTCGGCCCAGCACCACCAGCCCCACCAGCAGCCCTATCAGCCCCAAGACCGCTACCAACACCAGCATGCTTACGAGTCCGTACCCATGCACGCGTCTGCCTCATCCCTGGCGTCCGTGCCCCCATCCGTGCCATCGCTCGCACCCGCGTTCGTACCCGTGCTCACGACCGCGCCCACCCTGCTCACGCCCAGGCCTAGCGACGTGGCGGGAAGGCAGCTCAGTGCCAACACTCCGCCCGCCGCTGCCTCCGAGAACACCAGTAGCACGGATTGCGGCAGGGTCAGCACACCCGCCAGCGCGGACCCAGCAGGCGCGCCTGCCGCCGCCGCGGGTAGCCAGGCGGGGGCTCCCTCGTGCTCGCTAAGGCGGGAGTCTGTCGCCAGCTACATGGGAACGCCCGGAGAGGTGCTTGCGGCGCCGTGCGGCGCCGTGCAGCTCCAGGGGTATGCAGGGGACGGCGGCGGGGACGGGGGCGATGTTGGGTTCGGAATGGGGGTTGGGGAGGGTGGCGGCTGGGCGGGGGAAGGGGAGGAGGGGCGGCAGGGGCAGGGCGTGGGAGATGTGCAGCTGGAGGAGCTGCTAGGGGATGGAGGTGGTGAGTTGGATGAGGTGTTGCAGCAGCTACTGGATGACGGTGTGGATGACGACCTCATGGTGTAGGGAGTACCCACAGAGCTGCAAAGTGTATTTCGGCAACGCAGGCTGCGGGATGCATAACACGACCAGGCTGCGTACTCACAGTCCAGTGAATCAGAGCGTGTAGCGAGAGCGCTCACTGGAGCACTGGCCAGAGTTACTGGACGACTGGTACAGAAGGCGTGTTGTGGTGGTACGACGGGTAGTGGTTACGTCTGCAATGGCAGTGCGGGCTGCAGTTCACGGCTGGTGCTGGTGCAGGCGCCGCAACTGCCAGGTGTCGGGTGATGCGCGCGCGCGCACCGTGTCCTGCTCGCTTTTGCTGTTGCGCGCTGCTGCGGCTTTTCAGTGTCCTCGCTGTCACAAGCATGCCGCTGCTGCTTGTGTTACTTTCCTCCGCGGCTGCGTGCTGCAACGGCAGCTGCTGGGCGACAGTGTGGGCGATATGGTGCATGGAGGCGCAGGTGGTGTTGTGATGTCGGTGGCACAGCAGTTTGACGGTCCGGGGAGCGCCCGTACGGGGTGTACTGGTGTAGAATAGGCCGCGTAAGAATGATAAGGAGCATAGGATGTAGGTAGGCTGATGCAGGTATCGTGCCTCGTCTGACGCGCAAGGGAGGCTTCATTTGCTTACTTGCAGCTGCGTGCGTGTGTGGGCGCTGAAATGCGCGGTGCAGCTACTGCTGTAGCTACGCTTCGCTGTGATGTGCTGCTCCCGCTGCCGTCGTTGCAGACACTTGTATCGCATGCTGCCGCTGCGGTCGGTGCTATTGCTCCTTATGTGGGCGTTGCTGCTGCTTTGCCCGTCTCACTGACAAGCGCTGTTGCAAGCGGCGGTTATACTACGCCTGCTTGTGACGGTTTGGGGTTGAGCGCAGACAATAAAGTTGTAGACAGGTGAACCATGCTCGTAATTCCACAATAATGACAGGTTGTGTGGACGCGTGCAAGTACCATGCCGCGCATATACATAGGACCTGATCAGGGGAGACCTGGACCTGATAGACACTGCTCAAGAGGTGTCAGCGTAATGTGTGGCGGTGAATGCGTATTCGTGTTTTCTTTCCGCAAGGCATGCTTGCCACGTGTTCCATTGTGCAACCCAGTGCCACCCAGGATCTACGCTGTGTTCCTGAAGTGCCTTCTTTTGTCACGTGTCGCCAGTGCTCTGTCGGGCCTGTGGCCTGCGCAGGACACGTCGGCTGGACAGGCGTGCATGCGTCTCCTCCCTGTACAGAGGCTCTCAGTGTTTCCTTTAGTGTTTCATTTTGTGCTACCGGTACTTACGTGTGGCCTGTACTAACTTGGGTACTTACGACCTGTGTCCCCTACTTACGATGGGTGGATGTGCTAACCAGGGGTGCTAACTACCGCTGGTTCAGGCTGGTTTTATGCCATAGCGTAGGTGGCACGACGTCAGGCCGATGCATCTGAACAGCGATGTAGGAGTGTATGCTGAACTGCCCAGGGGCCAGGGCTCCATTCATCGCAGGGCTGAATAAACGTCCGGCAAGCTCTTAGACCGGTGTCATCTGCGCGTGCGTGCGGCCGTGTGAATACTTGCGTCAGGCGCACGATATCATATCGTTTCTTTTACTGAGAAGGTTACAGGGCCCTTGACATTGGATGCTGACAATACACATGGAGGCAGATGCCGTGCGCGGCCTGGTATCGCTGTGGCATGCCGTGTATACGGTCTGTGTTGGTCCACACCATTAGGCTTTTTTTTTTTTTTTTTTTTTTTTTTTTTTTTTTTTTGGGGGGGGTTTTGGGGTTTTGGGGGCCCTTTTTTTTTGTGGTGGTTTCCCAGGTGTGTCTTTTCCTCTGGTTTGA